>MAAC01011171.1_pt1 | contig 337276 bp, 291 predicted proteins | sample 1115981 | NCBI WGS metagenome assembly MAAC01 (sample SAMN04961126, study PRJNA320927) | seawater metagenome | isolation source: sample BD02T64 sea water enriched with oil for 64 days | place: USA:Gulf of Mexico | collected 2013-07-27 | reverse complement strand
TAATTATTAAAAGAGCCACTCTACGGAGTGGTTTTTTATGCAATAGATTGGAAATACTTTAGTGCAAGAAATTATCAAGGTGATCATACAATTTTAGAAATAGTTGCTGCGGGATTTATATTCTAAATTTAAGTTTCAATGAAACAAAAAGCATAAAAAATGCTATTTTGTAACTGTTTGATAATCGTTAAATTAGTGGAAATTGAAATTGGTTAGCACAAGTTACAAACTTGCGCTAGCTTTGGAAATTAATACACTTGATCAGATAGTTGTGGATTTTAATAAATTACTAGCTTCTGGTAGTGCATTTGTTGGCACGTCACATTATGCAAACTTTTTTTTAACAACGAAAGATGGTAGTGTTCAAATTTCACCCCAGTAACGCATCATTCCCCAAGCTGGCGCGAGTTTGTAACTCGTGCTAAATAGATAATTATTAAAAGAGCCACTCTACGGAGTGGTTTTTTTATGCAATAGATTGGAAATACTCAAGTGCAAGAAATTATCAAGGCGATCATACAATTTTAGAAATAGATGCTGCTGGATTTATATTCTAAACTTAAGTTTCAATGAAACAAAAAGCATAAAAAATGCTATTTTGTAAATGTTTGATAATCGTTAAATTAGTGGAAGCTAAAATTGGTTAGCACAAGTTACAAACTTGCGCTAGCTTGGGGAATATTAGACTGGCTTATAAAAGCAATGGAATTACAGCAATTCATCAAGAAGATGATTTTACATCAAACACCTCAGATTGGTCTAACCCTTGGAATGGTGGTAGTATTACTAATACAAACCAAGAGTTAAACATTAATTTGCTTAATAAATGGAATGGGACTAATAAAGCGGTAAATATTACACCAAATGAACCTATACATATTGCTTTTGATTTTGATAAAGGGAGTATGGAAAAAACGTCTTTAATCATTAAGGAAAGAATTAATGGAGTATGGGAGTCTAATGCTAATAGAGATGTGTTTTTATTACAAGACGGGCATTTTGAAACCCATTTAACCTTAACAGGAGATTATATAAGTATCCGATTTGAAAAAGGAAACGATACAGATGATGGTACTTTAACAACATGTTATGTTGATAATTTTAGATTTGACCAAAATAATGTTGAGTTATTAGAAGAAAACAACTACTATCCCTTTGGCTTAAAACACAAGGGCTACAATAACGTAATAAATGGTACGGACCACCCTTATGGGTATAATGGGAAGGAAGAACAGAATGAACTAGGTCTTGGTTGGATTGATTATGACTTCAGAAATTATGATGCTAGTTTAGGAAGATTTATGAATACTGATCCTGTTTCTCCAGAATATGCTCAAATAAGCCCTTATTCATATGCATTGAATAACCCGATAGTTTTAAACGATCCTGATGGAAGGGATTGGTCGCTTTCTATGAATTGGGATGAAGAAAACAATACGTATAATGTTTCTATCAATTTTAAAGCTGCGCTTTTAAATTCTTCTGATAAAGAATTTGATACAGAAAAATTGGCTGCCACGATTAAATCTGCTCTTCAAAAAGCATTTTCTGGTAGCTATTCAAAAAATAACCCTGTAATTAAAGAAGTCAATTTTAATGTAACAACTAACGTAGAAATAAGACAGATAGATAATAAAAATGAATTAAAAGAAGATGAACATTTATACCAAGTAATTGATACGGATGAAGGAATTTATGGAGAAGTAGATCAGATAGGAGGTAAAGAAATCAGCCTTAATAGTAAGTATGTCCAAAGTATGATAGATGGTGTTGATAATAAGACTATAATCCATGAAACAGGTCACACCTTAGGATTGTTGCATCCAGATACTCAGTATAACTTTGATTCAGTTTTTAATTTTTGGGGAGCATTTAACGAACAGAGATTTAGACCGGGAGATGGTGGTAAAATTAATAATGCTATGTATTCTGGAGAAGCTGCCTCCTTTATGAATAATATAACAACGGCTACTGAAATAAATCAACGTCAATTAAAAATAGCAGTTGATAAGATTAGAAATGGAGACGTTAATAAAAAAAAGAAGAAAGAATGAAAAAGTATTTTTTAGTGATTATAGTGTGTCAATCCTTTTTATTTGGATGTGGTAACAATTATTGTAAAGAAAGTAATAAATATACTATTGAAGTTTCTGTTGATAAGAGTTGTTATTTTAGTGATAGAAATACAGTCAACCAAATTAATGGGAAGGAAGGAGTTATCAAATTTATAGGAAATGATACTTATTTAATTTCAACAAATGAAGATTTAAACTATTTTGCGTGCAATCTTCCTGACTCAATTAAAATTAATAAACTAAAGATTTATTTTTGTGGAGAAGAGAAAGAGATTAAACCTACGGAACATACTTTAGGGGCTTTTTTAGAACTAACTTCAGTTTTTTTAAAAGATGAATTAATAGGAGATAACGACTCAGATCAAGTAGACTAATGTCCCCCTAGCTAGCGCGAGTTTGTAACTCGTGCTAAATAGTAATTATTAAAAGAGCCACTCTACGGAGTGGTTTTTTATGCTATAGATTGGAAATACTCAAGTGCAAGAAATTATCAAGGCGATCATACAATTTTAGAAATAGTTGCTGCGGGATTTATATTCTAAATTTAAGTTTCAATGAAACAAAAAGCTTAAAAAATGCTATTTTGTAACTGTTTGATAATCGTTAAATTAGTGGAAATTGAAATTGGTTAGCACAAGTTACAAACTTGCGCTAGCTAGGGCACGTCTCATTATGCAAACTTTCTTTTAACAACGAAAGAGGTAGTGTTCAAATTTCACACCAAAAAAGAATTAAGTTATGAAATTAAGATTATTAATAGTTACTGTTGCAATTTTAGCAACTCAAACGATTTTTGGACAATCAAGAAATTTAAAATCAATTAACAATATTGAAGGGAGTTATACAGACACTATAAATGAGAGTTTAGTAATTCCTAAATATAATTTGAAAAGAGACTATAAAGGGAATTTATTTCAAAATGACAAAATTATATTCTCAAGAAATGACAAATTTGAATATTGTATATATGAATTATTTAAGGATAGATATTTAGTGATAACCGCTTTAAGCAAGAAAAATTTCACTAGTAATCTTAGTTATATGTTACCTAAAAAAGAAATAATTGTAATTGATAGTATGAATTGGGAAGAAATACATGAAGTTAATATTGAAAATAATTTTATTTATGATATTTACTATAATGAAAATGGAGTACTTGTTTTACAAGCACTTGAAAGAATATATAATTTTAAATTGAAAGGATAGGAGGGTAGTGTCCTCCCCAGCTGGAGCGAGTTTGTAACTCGTGCTAAATAGTAATTATTAAAAGAGCCACTCTACGGAGTGGTTTTTTATGCAATAGATTGGAAATACTTTAGTGCAAGAAATTATCAAGGCGATCATACAATTTTAGAAATAGATGCTGCGGGATTTATGTTTTAAATTTAAGTTTCAATGAAACAAAAAGCTTAAAAAATGCTATTTTGTAACTGTTTGACAATCGTTAAATTAGTGGAAGATGATAATTGGTTAGCACAAGTTACAAACTTGTGTTAGCTAGGAAGTGATGATAGAGTAAGAGGTGGTTTTGTTGAAATTTTAGAAATACAAAAAAATAAATGAAAAATATAATTTTAATTCTTTTAGTATTATCGTTGACCTCATGTAAAACAGATGACAGTATTGAAGGGTATTTTTATGATACTAGAACTCCAAATATCTATCTATTTAATGATAATGAAATAATTCTATATGATTTATTAGATTCAATTAATACTCATTTTAACTATTCCAACTCTAAGAATTTATTGCAAATTGATAATGAGAAGTATAACTTTCAAAAAGCTGATGATTCGATTGTTATCCAAGAATTTTCAAAAGACAGAAAAGATTTATGCTTGAAAGAGTTTAGTTTTGAAACTATAAACTCGAGAGATATTGATACAACGTATTGGTCGATGATTCAAAGGGGTTATTCAAGAGAGTATGATGAATATTTTAATGAAGAACAATTGCTTAAAGTTTATTCTAATAAAAGAATTAAAGCCTATTTTATACAGGATAAAAATGAGGATACTATTCATGGTGGTAGCTATGATTATGTAGGGAAAGTATATAATAAATTTTTATTATATAAGAGTGATTTAACAACCATAATTATATTAGAGCATGATGATAGCCAGATAAAAATACTCTTAAATAGTGGAGAAAAAACAGGCACTTATACATTGAAAAAAAGAGGTTAGGTTATTGATTCCCCAGCTGGCGCGAGTTTGTAACTCGTGTCTTCGCAAGCGCAAGCATACTGCTTGTTCTACTAGAGTTAATATTATAAATAAAAGCCATGAAATTAATCATGGCTTTTGTATTAAAAAATATAACTTGGTTTACTAATTGTATCTATAGTATAAGTACTAGCGAAGACGTTAGCCCAAGCTAGCGCGAGTTTGTAACCCCAAGCTGGCGCGAGTTTGTAACTCGTGTTAAAAGAAAGTGTAGATCAACTCGTTCTACTAGAGTTATTATTATAAATAGAAAAGCCATGATATAATCATGGCGTATTTACAATTGTAATGCTTATTTTTCAACTCATATTAATGTATATATTAAAAATAAAAACTAAATTATATCATAATAATTTTTATATAGTTTTGGTAATCATTCCAATATTGATATGTGTATATTATAACATTGAATTTTAATTAATAGTAGATTAAATAATATGAAAAGAATAGTGTTTACTTTTTTTATTTTAATGCTAGGGCAATTAATTTATTGTCAAGAAATGAGTACCATTAATATCCCATTAAATAAAGAAATGGGATTAGATGTGTTATCGAAAAATAAAAAAATAAAAAAGTTTGATGTAATTTTTGAAAAAGAAACTAAAGGTACTTTTAATCTTCTTAAAGTAATGTCAGAAAATGACACAAAAAATGTTTCAGATATTTATATCAGATTTGGGAAAGCAAAGTTTGGTAATTCCGAAAGCACCGTTCTAATTATACGTCATAAATTAAAACAAGCTATTTCATATAAAGCAAGAATCAAAGTTAATGGAGAGTTTAGTGAAACTAGTGTTGTTTTATGCCATCCTAACGTTGCTTCAATTGAACAATGGAATGAAGAGATAGAAGAGATTCAATTATATGATTTTAAGTATTTTAAAGAATGAGAATTAAGGTAGTGTCCCAAATTTGGGAATAGCCTAAAAATGAGAATTAAAGTATTGAAAAAACAGTGGTTAATAGAAATATTGATTGCTGTTTTTCTACGTTCATTGATAAGATAAAAGAATCCCCAAGCTGGCGCAAGTTTGTAACTCGTGCCCTCGTTAGCCTGGCTAGCGTAAGCATGTTGCTTGTGCTAATAGACTAGAGTTAGTAATATAAAAAGTATAAGCCATGATTATATCATGGCTTTTTGTATTAAGGTATAGTGGTTAATTTCATAAAAAAACCTCCAAGATTTCTCAAGGAGGCTTTTTAGGCTAATTCAAATCACTAATTAATCTATATTAAAGTTTAATAAGTTTAGAAGTTAAAGTTTGACCATTAGTATTTTCAATTTTAACGAGATAGATACTCTGTGTTAAATCTGAAATATCATAAGTGTCATTTTTAGTAAAATCCCCATTAAAAGATTTTACGAGTTTACCTGTAATATCAAAAACTTGTAAGCTATTAAAAGCTTTATTCGTTTTGAACGATGTGTTTACAGGATTTGGATATATACTAAATATGGTATTGGTATTAAAATCATTAGTAGTTAATGTTGTTGGTTGATTCCCGAAAATTCTAAATTGACCTGCTTGAATGGTAATTGTTGAAGCGCTATATGTTGTGCTTCCTGTATTATCCATAAGATCAAACCAAACGCCTCCAGTAGGGAAACTTGTATTTACGGTTTGTGCTACAACATCAAAGTTTGCTAAAACAATCACATTTCTTAATTCAGAAACCGGTAAGGATGTGTCAAAAATATCTATTCTAGGCGTTAAGTTTCCTGAGGTAATAGCATAATCACCTTCAAATACATCCTCATTAATTTTTAATGCATTTAGTCGTGCCCAATCATCATAGATTTGTCTTCTGCTAGCATCACCTAACCAGTTGTCTGTCCATTGTGGTTGCGGTTTAGTATCTAATTTACAGCCATCATCATCCACACTTCCGTCAGGACATGTAAATATTGAATTATCCATACCTAAAGCTCCAAAGTGCCATATCATTTTTGGTCCTGGAACGGTTAAACTCATAGCCCCTAATGCAGACATTCTTGATAGTGCAGTATTTAAATCTCTAACATTATGCGATCCATTTGAATTATTTCCAAAGGCGACATTTTTATACATTAATCGTTCTTCATCATGACTTTCTGGATACCCCATAACTCTTGGGCCACTAAACTGTACACGAGATTTATGACCTATAGCATCAATATTATTATTAGAGTTAAAACCCATTGTTAATTGATTGTAAGGATCTGTCATTTTACCCCACATTATAACACCTTTACCTTCATCAAAACGATAGTTTGCCCATTCTTTTTCTTCATTTTGAGATCCTAAATGTTCAAAAATCACATAGTGATCAGGATCTAAAGCCCATGAATAATCGGCATAAGCTTTTAAAATATCGACACGATCTTGCTGGTAGTTATTAGTACATGTATCATCACCGCCAGTACAGTTTTGTGTAAACCCTTTAGTTAAATCCCAACGGAAACCGTCAACTTTAAAATCGTCAACCCAATGTTTAATAACACGTTGTACGTAGTCTTGAGTAAGTGTACTTTGATGATTAAAGTCATCACCTACACTATAGCTATGTCTAGCAGTTTCGTTAAAATAAGGGTTTGCGCTACTCGGTCCACCCCAGCCATCACCATCAGGATCGTTCATCCACATACGCACCATCGGGTTTCTTCCAAAGGCATGATTTAGAGCGACATCAAGAATGACTGCAATACCATTTTGATGACATAAATCAATAAATTCTTTGAATTTATCCTCTGTTCCGTAGTACTTGTCTAAAGCTAAATGGTATGATGTATTGTATCCCCAACTTTCATTGCCTTCAAACTCCATAACTGGCATTAATTGAATAGCATTAACATTAAGGTTTTTAAAATAATCGATTCTATCAATTAAATCTTGATAATTTCTATTGGCATCAAAGTCTCTTACTAAGACTTCATAAACAATTAAGTCTTCCTCTTTTGGCGCGTTAAAATTAGCGACTTGCCAATTATAAGGCGTTTGACCTGTTTGTAATACAGTCACTTCTCGTTCTTGTCCAGAAGGATAGGTAGGTAAGTTAGGATAAGTATTTGCGGGTATATAAGGATCATCAAAAGGCGACAATACTAAAGTCGAATAAGGATCTGCCGTTTTTACTAATGATGGCGAATTTGTTACAGGATCTGTATCAAACACCCAATACTGATAGGTTTCAATCTGTCCAGAAGTTAGTCCAGTTAATTCTAACCAATATTTCCCTGTTGAAGGGTCACGTTTCATAACATCAGCATTAGTAGGTGTATAGCTATTAAAACTACCCGCAATTTGAATAAATTCTTTACCAGGTGCAGATAGAACTAATGTTGCTTTTGTTGGATCAGCATCATAATTAATACCATCTTCTAAACCAGAAGGGAGTGTTTCTTCTACAACAGAAGGTACAATGACCACTTCAAAACTAGCTTCTCCAGTTTCGGTAGAGCCAGGAGGTGTTCCAACAAACTTTACCGTGCCACTTTCAGTAATATTAGTAATCGTAGAATTGCATGCAGGAAATCCACATGATCCTGTTGCAATAGATACATCGTTATAAAATAGTTCAAAGCTACCAGCAACGGTTGTACTTCCTTGAAAAATTATTGTAGCACTGACAGATAAATTATCACCAGAGTTTAAAACAACGATATTATTAGAAGGTTGAGAAATGTTAATAAGCACACTTCCTATAGGAAAGATAAAATCATTACAACCATCATCTTTTAATTCTTGAGAACCATCTTCATTTCTGAAAACCATCCCTATTTGAGTGGCACTATCAGCTTGCATAGCTGTAAGACCGTAATAGGTGTCAGGTGTAATAGTAATACTAAATGTACCATCTCCATTAGAGGTCATTTGCCCAATACCATCGTCTTGTCCCCAATTACCAATGACATTAAAACCAAAAGCATTAGAGTTATCACCAATACCAGAGTGCATATAAACTTTGGTTGGACTACTAAAACCATTACAGTTGCTGTCTGAACTATTGGTGTCAACTGTTATTGTAACAGGTTGGTCTACTTCAATAGCACCAACACTCAATGTAACTTGAGCAAAAGTATTTAAGGAAATAAGACAGATTAAAGAACATAAAATTTTTTTCATAGCAATATGTAATTTTAAAAAAAGGCTATGTTTTCACATAGCCTTTTAAGTAAATTATAAATTATTCAACCGTAATTGTAAGATTGCCAGTATCTACCGTAACAGTATAAGTTCCTGGTGTTCCATTAAAGAAGAAATTACTATCTCCATCCATAGCATTAATGAAGTCAGAATCAATGGCATAACCATCAGCTTCATAAGTTGGATAATTTATCCCAGTTCCCCAATCACTATTTACTGTAAAGAACCTGAATGCATCATTAGTAAATGCAACAGATCCAGAGTAAATGCCAGCGCCAGTACATGATAAAGCCACAGGCGTGTCCCAAGACCATCCTGCATCAACAACTCCAGCTCCTACTAACCATAATTGTTCAAAGTCACATAGTAATTGTTCAGGACCTAAAGTAATTGTTTTATTGATGTCATCTACAGTTACGAAATAAGTTCCTGGTGTTCCATTAAAGAAGAAGTTACTATCACCATCCAATGCATTATTGAAATTAGAATCGATAGTATACCCATTACCTTCGTATGTTGGATAGTTAATGCCAGTTCCCCAATCACTATTTACAGAGAAGAATCTAAATGCATCATTTGTTAACGCTACGTTTCCTGAATAGGTTCCATTACCAGTACAAGGTAAAGCAACTGGTGTATCCCAAGACCATCCTGCATCAACAATACCTGCGCCTACTAACCATAATTGGTCAAAGTTACAGTTTGGTCCAATAACTGGAGGACCTAAAGTAATTGTTTTTGCTTCTGTATCTATTTCAATGAAGTATTCTCCTGGTGTTCCTACAAATTGAAAATTACTATCACCATCTAAAGCATTAGCTAAGTTTGAATCGATAGTGTAACCTACAGCTTCATAATACGGATAATTTAATCCAGTTCCCCAATCACTATTTACTGTAAAAAATCTAAATGCATCATTAACTAAGTTGATGTTTCCAGAGTATTTTGTTCCTTGTAAAGGGAGTTCTATTGGAGTATCCCAAGACCATCCAGCATCTACGGCACCAGCACCTACGACATACAATATTGGAGCTAATTCAATACTATAAGGTGTTACAGCTATAGTAACAGGATCTGATACACGTTCCATATTACCACCTTCCATTTCTATAGTAGCTTTGATTCTAAAATCTAGGCTTCCTACTTCTTCTGCAGTAAGACCTGCATTAAGTACAATTTCATTAAACGCTTCATGAGTTTGTGATAATGAAGTACCATCTGCACTTTCAGAAACAGCGCTATCAAATCCAGCTCCTGTTTCAGCAAATTGAACTTCGTATACGACATCTACAGAACTGTTATCACCAAAATCTGGGTCTTCCCAAGTAATATTGATCGCTTCATCATTAGGTGTTGTTTCAAGTAAAATAAGACTCAATGTATTATCTGGACTTAATATAACTGGTACAGCTTCAGAATAAGAAGATACACTAAAGCTAACACTATTTGATAATTGAGATTCTGAATTTACTCTCATAAAGACAGTAAAAGGCTCAAATGCATCAGCACCAGCATCTAATACTGTATTATTGAATTCAGCAACAGTCATTGTAAATCTGTCTGTTGTAGAAGATCCAATAGTCATAGGGCTCTCAAATAAAGCGTCTGGCGATAATTCAACCATGTAACCTGAAGCACCTGATGTTATTTGATCATTCCAAACAATAGTAAATGCTTCATTGTTTGGTACATTGTAATTTAAGTTGATATTAGATATCGATGGCTCCAAAAGGGTAAATGAAGCATCAGGAGATGTAATATCAATACTTTCTTCTGTTTCACATGCCACAAACACTAAGAAGAAACTTAGTATTAAAGCACTTATTTTATTAATTTTCATAGTTTCTATTTTTATAAGTTTAGTGGAATCATAATATAGTCTCCAGTCAAGTCATTAAACCAAACTTCATAATCGTCTTGTACAACAACAGGAATATTTCCACCACTTTCTGTAGCAACTCCTGAAAAGGAAGTAGCTCCAGCAAAAGTAGTACTAGTATTTGTAAGTATTTGTAGATCTCCAGGTTGAAGGTTTATACTATTAATATACCACAAATGAGTATCAAAAACAGATTGCGTAAAGTTGGCATCTGCACCTAGTGCGCTCCCTTGAAGTGTCATGCTTGAATAACTAGTTGCACCAGCATCATCAAAAGGGTTCATTGTATACGTATTTGATGAGAAATTGATTGTAAAGGTATAATATCCATCAGAAGCAACTCCAAAACGACCAGGATCGCTATCCTGAGTTCCAGGGTTTCCAGCGATATCTCCAGATGTTTCTATGTTATCACTTCCTTCAGCAGCAGCAACACCCCATTGTGGTTGCCATTGTCCTCTAAGTTCTAATAGTTTAAATCGACCGTCATCAAAACCGCCGCCTCCTTTAGTAAAGAAACCAGTATAAGTATATAAGTTGTTGTTTTCAGCATCTCTAAATAATGGTGAATTATTATTGTTATTATTCCAATCTGCAGAAGTTCCATTTCCTACTAAGTAATAATCATCAAAAACATAGTTGAAATAAGGCTGAACCTCAAAACTCACCGTATTTGAACTTACAGGAAGCCCATTTTGAGTCCCTAATGAACTTTCTACTTTAGCGTAAATTGTACTAAAAGAAAATGGTGGTAAGCCAGCTAATCCGGCAGCAGAGTTTAATTCATTTACAGATAATGTTGCAGATGTTGTTCCCACTACTGTTGTTGCGGTAATAGGATTTGTAAATGCATCATCTGAAGCGAATATTAGGGCATAGTTTTCTGATGCTTGTTGTCCATAATCAGCTTCGCTCCAATTAAATGTTATAGCTGGATTTCCAGGATTAGTGGCATCCAATTCTATCATCGAAATAGGAAGTTCTGATAATGTTATAGGTTGTGTTTCTGAAACCGTAAATACCGAAGTATCATCTTCACAAGAATTCATAAAGAACCCAAGTGAAAGTATCGTTAACAGTAAAACTTTAAATTTTAATATTTTTTTCATTGTGTTATTTTTTAGTATCCAGGATTTTGAGAAAGGTTTGGATTTGATGACATACTTAAACTTGGTATTGGATAGATATTGAAGTTAGAAGGTATAGCGATACCATTACTTCCATTCCCTTTCCATGCCCAATTGTAGTTTCCACCAGTGAATAACCCAAAACGAATTAAATCTTGTCTTCTGTGAGCTTCCCAATGCAATTCTCTTGATCTTTCATCTAAAATAAAAGATAAGGTAAGTTCAGCACTAGAAATCAAATTAGGATTATTGGCACGTGTTCTAAGATCATTAACTAAATCTACAGCTGTAGATAGCATTCCACCACCACCTCTAAGGTGCGCTTCTGCATACATTAAATGTACGTCTGCTAATCTAAACAGAGGGAAATCGGTATCAACAAATGTTTGGTCTATACCTGGAGTTCCATTAGAGGTTACATTGGCATATTTTTGAATGATATACCCTGTATCTCTATCTGAAATATCAACGATACCAATTGGTCTATTGTCAGAAATAATAGTGTTTCTATCATCATTGATAAAGTCACCACCATTCCATAATTCTGCAAATTCTCTTCGTACTCTTAGTGCGCCTCCCCAGCCGCCATCAGATACACCAACTTCTACGCCATTAACTTCAAGGCTACCTACAGACCCATTGATCATTACAGTAGTTGGTCCAAAATTTTGAGTTGTAAATCCATCTGAAACAATAGGGAAAATAATTTCATTGTTTGCCGAATTTGTATTGTTATCAGCTAAGAAGTTATGTCTGTATTCTGTAGCTAACGTGTAGCCAGAATTTAATAATTGCTCGCAATAGTTCATACAATCTGCATATCTATTTGTACCCGTATAAATTTCGGCATTAAGATATATTTTTGCAAGAATCATATGTGCTACACCACGATCTGCTCTACCATGTTGGTTTGATCCAGCAGGTACAAGGTTAGATTCAATAGCTAATAATTCAGATTCAACAAAATCAAAAAGCTGTACTCTGTCTGCAACAGGTAGTACTGTATTAACTGGATCTGCCTCAGTACCAAAGTTTGCTTTACCAAAAAGATCCATCATATAGTAATATGATAAGGCTCTTAATAATCTTGCTTCTGCTCTATATTCAACAATATCAGAACGAATACCTTCAGAAACATTTCTACTATCTAGTTTTTCTGCTGTTGTTTCTCTTAAGAAATTATTTGCAAGCGCAATAGTTAAATGAGTTCTACTATACATTCCCAAAATAAGTGGGTTTTGAGCTGTCCAGATATTTCTTTGGATTTCTCTTGTTCCTGGGTCATTTTCGTAAGACCAAATCATTTGATCGGCAGATAAGGTTTGCATGTATAATAATACACGACCAAATTGACTCGTTCCAGCATCAATACCTTCAATGTTTGATGATCCTGCGCCTTCAGTTCCTGTTAAGGCTAGATTAGCATAAACACCAGCAATTACTTGTCTATAGGCACTTTCGTTTTCAAAAAGCTCTTCACCTAATAATGTGTCGTCGTCATTGGGTGTGATATTTAAATCATCTGTACAAGAGATAAATGTAAATATCATTAATAATGAAAGGACACTAATGTTTTTAATTCTTTTTTTCATAGTCTTTAAAATTTGATATTAGCACCAATTAATATATTGCGAGGTCGAGGATAGATTGTATTATCTATACCATTAAATACTTCTGGATCTAAACCGCTGTATTCAGTTATTGTAAATACATTTTGTATACCACCCCAAACTCTTACAGATTTTACAACTTTAGAAAGGTTTCTAAAGGTATACCCTAGAGTAACATTATCCATTTTTAAAAATGAAGCATTCTCTACATAAACATCAGAAATGATTACGTCTGATGTTCTTTGGAAATTAGTTTGTAATACAGATGAAGGAATATTTCCTAAAACAGCATTGTCCTGTAATAACTCATACTGAGCTCTTGATGAATTTACATTATTATAAACATAATTTCCTATGTTAGCTCTTAAGTTGAATGCGAAATCGAAGTTTTTATACTCAAAATTAGTTTGAAAGCCTAAGATAACATCGGCATCAGGATCTGCTTTTAGATAACGGTCTTCATCATTTATAATGTTGTCACCATTTAAATCGGCATAAGCACCTTCAATATAGTTGCCTTGAGCATCTCTTAGTTGTTTAAACACATAAAATGAATTAGGAGCTTCGCCTTCTCTAAAGAGTTGAATAAAGTTTCCTGTACCACCAGCAATACCACCTGTTGTAACGTCTTGACCAAAAGCTAATTCTGTGATTTCTCTATCTAAGAACGTCGCATTGAAATTAAAACTCAGATTTAAATCTTCTTTTTTAATCACATCTACATTCGCTGTAAATTCAACACCTTGAATTCGTAAGTTACCAATGTTTTGTACAACACTGTTTGAGAAGTTACTTCCGTCTGGTACTGGAGCATTAAATAATAAATCTTCAGAGTCCTTTTGAAAGACATTTAAACTACCTGTAATTCTATCTTCAAATAAACCATAGTCAATACCTAATTCTATAGTTTTAGTTTCTTCCCATTTTAAGTCAGGATTAATTTCTGAAGGAATTAACGATTGAACTACACCATTTCCAAATTGATATTGTGAATTGCTATTCCCTGCTCTATAGCGACTTAAAAATAAATCGCGCTCTCCAATTTCTTGCTGCCCAGTAACACCGTAACCAACTCTTAATTTTAAATTAGAAATTGTTTGAGAGTCTTTAAGAAAGTCTTCATCACTAATTCGCCATGCCAATGCACCAGCATAAAAATCACCCCATCTATTGTCTTCGCTAAAACGAGATGTTCCATCTCTTCTATATGTAGCAGTTAATAAATATTTATCTAAGAATGTGAAGTTAGCTCTACTTAAGAAACCAATTAAAACAATATCAGGATCAGCAAATGTATCTCCTATACTTAAAGGGTCAAATTGATTTCCTGAAAAGAAACCTTCATTTGTGAATCTTTGATAAGAATAACCAGCGGTTATATCTGCTTTAACATCACCAAATTCTTTTTTATAATTAAACACACCATCTAAAGATTGATTTTTTCTAATTTGATAGCTAATAGATCTGTTTGCTGAAATGTTATCATTAGTAGCAAATACTGAGTTATTGTTTGACCATCCGCTAGTTTCATCATAACCTAAATTAAGTACGAATTTTAAATCTGGTAAGAAATGAAATTTATAATCAAAATTTACATTTCCAAAGAAACGTTCAGAATCACCAAGGTTATTTGTTTGAAGTAAAGAAGCAACAGGGTTTGTTGTTCCACTAGATAAAGTACTACCGTTTCTATGTTGGTAAAAACCTCCAAAAGGAGAACTTGCGTCATAAACAGTTTGTGTAGGGTCATAACGAAGCGCAGCGCCAATTTGACCTGAATCAGCAAATCTATTATCTTCAAAAGATAAGTTTGCATTTACGTTTACTTTTAAATGATTATCAAATAAACTCGGGTTTAATGCCACTGATAAGTTTCGTCTATCAAATTGAGATGTAAGAAGGGTACCTTCTTGTTTTGTTACTCCAAAAGAAAAACGTGCAGGTAAAACGTCAAATAATGAACCTCTTAAAGTTACATTATGTAATGCAGATACTGTTTCTCTAAAAATTTCATCTTGCCAATCTGTACTTGCATTTCCTAATAAACTTGTGTTTAATGTCGTGCCATTAATTGGTTGTGAGTTAACCAAATTTCTGTAAGCATCAGCAGATAATACATCGATTTGCTCATCGATATCACCAAAGGTGAATTGTACATCATAGTCTGCACTAAATTTAGTTTTACCTTTCTTAGTCACAATAATAATCACACCATTTGATGCTCTTGATCCATAAATAGCCGTTGCAGAGGCATCTTTTAAGACGGTAAAAGATTCAATGTCGTTAGGGTTAATACTTGCTAAAATACCTCTAGATCCTCCAACATTATCATTGGTAATAGGTAGCCCATCAATAACAATTAAAGGATTGTTTGATGCATTAATAGAAGAACCACCTCTAATTTTAATTTCAGAACCAGAACCAGGAGCTCCGCTTGTGGTTACAGTTACACCAGCTACACGACCTTGTAATAAGTTTTCTGGTGTTACAATATTACCTTTTGTGAAATCTTTAGATGTTACAGATTCGATAGAACCCGTTGCATCCTTTTTTGTTGTAGTACCATAACCAATTACAACAACTTCATTTAGTTGGTTAGTATCTTCAGCTAATGAAACATTAAGTGGCGATTCTCCATTGTAAGTTATTTCTTTTGTAACATATCCTAAGTATGAAAAGACTATGATATCTCCTTGATTAACTAATGATAATGTATAATTACCATCAAAATCGGTTGATGCTCCAGTAGTTGTTCCTTTAATAAGGATGTTAACTCCAGGGAGCGGTAATGCGTTAGCTTCATCGGTTACTGTACCTGAAACTTTGGTTTGTCCAAAGAATATTGCAGGTATTAAGAAAGTTAGTAACAATAAGCTATTTAAAAATGTCTTCATAAAATATTTTTAAAGTTAGTTGCTTTAGTTAATTTGATTTATATTTTCACTTCTAGGGTTAAATCTATGTAAATTTTAGGTGGATTTTCTGTAAACCCTTTGTTTTTGCGTTACGCAAACGTTTTCGTGTTGAAAACTTTTTGAATTTTAACAAGAATCATCAAAAGCTGAACTTAAATTACCATTTTTATAATAAAATACTATCTTTAATGTGAAATTCTAATCCTTAAATTACTGTTTTATATAAAAAAACAGTAATTTTTGTTTAATTCAAAGACCTTGATTTTAAATAAAAAATAACAACCCACCAATTCTTTAATGAAGAGAAAAGTCACCTTAAAACAAATAGCCAAAGAGCTTGATGTTTCTATTTCTACAGTGTCTAAAGCACTCAGAAATAGTATAGAAATAAGTGAAGATACTAGGCAGAAAGTACAGGCTTTTGCTAAGCTTTACAATTATAGACCTAATAATATTGCATTAAGTTTAAAAAACAGAAAAACAAAAACTATAGGTATTATAATACCAGAGATTGTACATTACTTTTTCTCTAAAGTAATTACAGGTATTGAATTGGTCGCAAATAAAAGAGGTTATAATGTTATTGTTGGTTTATCTAATGAATCTTTTGATAAAGAGGTGATTAATATGCAAATGCTAGCGAATGGGAGTATTGATGGATTTATATTATCTATTGCAAAAGAAACGTTACAACAGCAAGATTATCATCATTTTATAGAAACAATTAATCAAGGTATGCCAATTGTCATGTTTGATCGTGTCGTTAATGAAATTCCTTGTGATAAAGTGATTGTAGATGATGTGAAAGGCGCAAAAAAAGCTGTTGGAAAATTAATATCTGGCGGTTGTAAGCATATTGCAATTATTACAACCAAAGATTATGTTAGTGTTGGTAAACTTAGAACTCAAGGCTATTTAGAAGCCTTAGAGGATCATAAAATAAACCCTAAAGCATCTTTGATTTTGAAAATTGAAGATAAACTTTTGTCTGATGATCATTTAGATAAATTAGAAAATGAAATTGAGCAATTATTTAAATCTAACACAGCTATTGATGGCGTTTTTGCTGTTAATGAATTATATGCTGTAACTGCAATTAAAGTGGCACGAAAGCTTGGGTTAGAAATTCCGAAATCACTTCAAGTTGTTAGTTTTACTGATGGTGTACTGTCAAAACATTCTACTCCAAGTCTAACAACAGTGAGCCAACATGGTCAAGAAATAGGTGAGAAATCTGCTAATTTATTAATTAATAGATTAGAACTGGATGAAAATGATGAAGATGAAGAAATCTTTGAAACTGTTGTTATTGAGACTAATCTTATTGAACGAGAATCTACCAAATAAGAGATTTAAATGTTGATTAAATAAAAACTTTACTATATTTACACCCTAATCAGAACTTATATTTTCACTTCTACATTTAAGTTTTGATGAGTTTTATCGCTTGTCAATAGTATTAATTTAAACATACTTTGATGAAAAAGCGCACGTTAGGTTTCTGGGAAATTTGGAACATGAGTTTCGGTTTCTTAGGGATACAATTTGGTTTTGCCTTACAAGGAGGCTTTATGTCTCGAATATTTCAAACACTAGGAGCAAGTAAAGATGACATTCCATTATATTGGGTTATTGCTCCATTAGTCGGTCTTTTTGTTCAACCCATAATTGGGTATTTGAGTGATAAAACTTGGCATCCTAGATGGGGAAGAAGACGTCCTTACTTTTTTATTGGAGCGATTTTAAGTTCGATTGTTTTATTTTTTATACCATATTCACCCGTTGTTTGGATGGCCGTAGGTATGCTATTTATTTTAGATGCGTCTATAAATATTTCAATGGAACCTTTTAGAGCTTTGGTCGCTGATAAGTTGCCAAAAACACAACGGTCTTATGGCTTTGTTATGCAAGCTTTGATTATTGGTGTTGGTACATGGATTGCTAGTAGTCTACCTGAAATTGTTTCATATTTTGGAGTTAGTAATTCTGCTGATGCAGGTATTGTGCCTATGTCTGTTAAGGTTGCTTTCGGTATAGGAGCTTTTGTTTTTTTAGGTAGTATAATTTATACCATTCTTAAAACTTCAGAATATCCTCCTGAAGATATGGAAGAATTTGAACGAGAAAAAGCGAAAAAGAATCAATTCATTCCAGATATTCTTAATAATATAGGGAATATGCCACTCACTATGAAGCGATTAGGTGTTATTCAGTTTTTTTCATGGTTTGCGTTTTTCACGATGTGGAGTTTGGCAAATCCTGCTTTAACAGAACATGTTTATAAAACACCTTCACCTATAGAATCTGAATACAATATGTCTATTCCAGAACAAGAACAGGCTTTTAATTTAATAAATACTGCATTTCAAGAATCATCAAACTCGGTAGGTTCAGCAATGGGAGTTTATGGACTATCTTCTATGGCTTTTGCTTTATTATTAGTTTTTTATACTTCTAGAAAGCGAATCAATAGAAAATTTGTACACATGGGATCTTTAATTCTTGGAGGGTTAGGATTCCTTTTAATGTATTATACATCTCCCGAGAATTTAAAATACTGTTTTGTACTTATAGGTTTTGCTTGGGGAAGTATTTTGTCAATGCCTTATGCCATGTTATCTAGTTCTGTCGATCCTAAAAAGATGGGAGTTATAATGGGGATATTCAACATGTTTATTGTAATTCCTCAAATATTTGCAGGTTTAGGATGGAAATTTCTATGGGCAGATTTCATAAAAACAGACACAATTAATGCGATGATCGTTGCCGGAATTAGTTTAATAATAGCAGGTTTATGTAATCTTTTGATTACCAATAAAGATGCAATTTCATATCAACCCGAAGAATTAGTAAATGACTAAAAAAGGATTCATATTTGACTTAGATGGAGTCATCGTAGATACTGCTAAGTATCATTTCTTAGCTTGGAAAAAACTCGCTCATAGTATTGGTGTCGATTTTACCGAAGAACAAAACGAACAACTTAAAGGTGTTAGTCGTGTACGTTCACTAGAAAAAATATTAGAATGGGGAAACAAAACCCTTTCAGAAGATGAATTCATGAAACTCATGGGTTTGAAAAATGACGATTATTTAAGTTTCATTAATAATATGGGTACTTCTGAAATCCTTCCAGATGTAACAAAAACATTAGATTATTTAGTCGAAAAGAAACAAGCAATCGCCCTAGGTTCTGCTAGTAAAAATGCAACGCCTATTTTACGTAAAGTGGAACTTTTAGATCGGTTTGCGGCCATTGTTGATGGTAATGATGTATCAAAAGCAAAACCAGATCCTGAAGTGTTCTTAATTGGAGCAAAACTTTTAAACATAAATCCTGAAGATTGTATTGTGTTTGAAGATTCTGTAGCTGGAGTTCAAGCAGCAAATGCAGCTCATATGATCGCTATTGGTATTGGAGAAGCACATGTATTGCATGAAGCAGATTATGTTTTTAAAGATTTTACTGAAATGTCTCAAGCATTTTTAGAAGATCTTATCTCAGGAAAAATTAATAAATAATTTATCAATCAATAATTGATTTATAAAAGACAATGAATAATAATTATATACAACCAGATAGCTGGTCAATCATAGAAGAAGGCTTTGATGCAGAACACGTTAAGTCTTCAGAGAGCTTAATGAGTTTAGGGAATGGAGCGATGGGACAACGTGCTAATTTTGAAGAGCACTACTCAGGAGAAACATTTCAAGGAAGCTATGTTGCAGGTGTTTATTATCCTGATAAAACTAGAGTAGGTTGGTGGAAAAATGGCTATCCAGAATATTTTGCTAAAGTATTAAATGCTCCAAATTGGATAGGAATCAATGTAACTATTAATGAAGAAATACTTGATTTAGCAAAGTGTATTAAAGTAGAACATTTCCGAAGAGAACTTAACATGAAAGAAGGTTGGTTGTCTAGAAGTTTTATAGCAACACTTCAAAATTTTATTGAAATTAAAGTAGAAACTAAACGTTTTTTAAGTCTAGATATAGACGAAATTGGCGCTATAGAATATAACGTAACTCCTATAAATAATGATGCGCAGATTAACTTCTCGCCTTATTTAGATAATGGTATTACCAACGAAGATTCTAATTGGGATGATAAATTTTGGGATGTATTAAGTGTAAATCATGAAAAAGAACAGGCATTTATTGTTTCAAAAACAATGAAAACACATTTTTATGTGTGTACATCTATGCAAACTCAAGTGTCATTAAATGGAACGACTTTAAAACAAGATAAAATTATAAATGATGCGATAGATAAAATTGAATTCACATATCAAAACCAAGTAAATAAAGGTGATACTATAACACTTACTAAATACGGAGGTTATATTTCTGACCGAAATCATGATAAAAATGAATTAACATCTATTGCTAAAAAAACACTTAATAAAGCTTCAGAACTTGGTTTTGATGCTTTACTAGAAATGCAAAAAAATGCTTGGGCTAAAATTTGGAATATGTCTGATATTACAATTGAAGGCGATGTTGCTGCTCAACAAGGTATTCGATTTAATATTTTTCATTTAAACCAAACCTATTTAGGAAAAGATGCACGTCTAAATATTGGACCTAAAGGATTCACTGGAGAAAAATATGGCGGAAGTACGTATTGGGATACCGAAGCGTATTGCATCCCGTTTTACATGGCAACAAAAGATCAAAATGTTGCAAAAAGCTTATTAGAATATCGCTATAACCATTTAGAAAAAGCTATTGAGAATGCCGAAAAATTAGGATTTTCAAATGGCGCAGCTTTATATCCAATGGTAACTATGAATGGTGAAGAGTGCCATAACGAATGGGAAATTACATTTGAAGAAATTCACCGTAATGGAGCAATCTCATTCGCTATATATAATTACCAACGATATACAGGAGACTATAGCTATATTCCAGAAAAAGGTTTAGAAGTATTAATTGGTATTGCTAGATTTTGGCAACAACGTGCGACGTTTTCTGAAGCAAAAAAACAATATGTTATTCTTGGAGTGACAGGTCCTAATGAATATGAAAATAATGTCAATAATAATTGGTATACCAATTATATAGCAAAATGGTGTATTAATTATGCATTAGAAAATATTCATAAAGTTGAAGCAGAATTCAGTTCAGATTATACTAGAGTTAGTACGAAAACTAAACTATCCAAATCAGAATTATCACAATGGAAATCTGTTGCTGATAATATGTATTTACCGTTTTCTGAAGAAAAGAATATTTACTTACAGCAAGATGGCTTCTTAGATAAAGCATTGATTTCAGTTGCTGATTTACCAAATAAAGAAAGACCAATTAACCAAAAATGGTCATGGGATAGAATTTTACGCTCGCCATATATTAAACAAGCAGATATCTTACAAGGATTTTATTTCTTTGAAAATGATTTTTCTACAGAAGAATTAGAACGTCATTTTGATTTTTATGAACCATTCACAGTTCATGAAAGCTCATTGTCACCTTGTGTTCATAGTATTCAAGCGGCTAAGATAAACCGTATGGATCTAGCTTATGAATTCTATTTACGTACCTCTCGTTTAGATTTAGATGATTATAATAAAGAAGTTGAAGAAGGATTACACATCACTTCTATGGCTGGAACTTGGATGAGTATTGTTGAAGGTTTTGGTGGGATGCGTGTTATAGATAACATATTGTCGTTTGAACCTAAAATCCCTGAGCAATGGGATGGGTATTCGTTCAAAGTTAATTTTAGAAATCAAATTATTAAAGTTAATGCTTGTAAAGGAAACACACACTTTGAACTTGAAGGGCATGATGATTTAGAAATCTTAGTAAATGGAAAACCTGTAACGATAACTCCTAATAATTTGCTAACCGTATAAATATAAATGCACTTAAAATTTTTATTATGAAAAAACACATCTATTTATTTTTATCATGTATAATTGCTTTAAGTGTGTCTTGTAAAAAGAATAGTTCTAGTGATACTCAAATAGAAATTACACCATTTGAATTTGTAGATAAAAATGATATCGAACGTATTGAACCTCCAAATTGGTGGACAGGTTTTAAAAATGATACCTTACAATTATTAGTCAATCATAATAATATTGCCGATTATACACCTAGCATTTCTTATAAGGGGATTTCAATTGAAGGCATTAGTAAAGGGGATAATAGTAATAATTACTTATTTATTGATGTATTGATTTCTGAAAATACACTTTCAGGACGATTCAATATAAAATTCAAGAATGATAATGGTGACGAATTAATAGATGTCTATGAATTAAAAGACAGGAAAAAATCTGCTAAAAACTATATTGGTTTTAATAGTAGTGATGCTATTTACTTAATTACGCCAGATCGTTTTGTAAATGCAAACCCTGATAATGATACTCCTATTGCAATGGAAGGACAAAAGGGATTATTAGAAAAAACAATCAATAGAACTGATGATTATGCACGTCACGGAGGAGATATTGAAGGGATAATAAATCACCTCGATTATATTCACGATTTAGGGTTTACAACGGTTTGGCCTCAGCCGATGCTTACAAACAATATGAAGCAAGGCTCATACCATGGTTATGCCATTACAGATTTATATCAAGTAGACCCTCGTTTTGGAACTATAAAAGAGTATCAAGATTTATCACAAAAGTTGAAAGATAAAGGGATGAAACTTGTAATGGATCAAGTTGCTAATCATTGCGGATTAGAACATTGGTGGATGAAAGACTTACCATTTAAAAATTGGATTAGCCTTCAAGAAAATTACGAGAAAAATATTGATAATTGGAATTGGAAAACGACTATAAATTCTAATCATAGACGTACAACTAATCAAGATGGTTATGCATCGCAATATGATAAAGATGGCCATTCTAAAGGTTGGTTTGTAGCCACAATGCCAGATTTAAATCAACGCAATCCATTTATGGCTAAATATATTATTCAAAATAGCATTTGGTGGATTGAGACAGCACAATTAGATGGGATTCGTCAAGATACTTACCCTTATCCTGATAAAGATTTTATGAGCGATTGGGCAGGAGCGATTATGACCGAGTATCCTAATTTTAGTATTGTAGGCGAAGAATGGAGTTACAATCCTCTACTCATTGGGTACTGGCAAGAAGGCGCTAATAATAAAGATGGATACGATTCTAATTTAAAATCTACCATGGATTTTGCAATGCAAATAAACGTTGTTAATGCTTTAAATGAAGACGAATCTTGGGATAACGGCCTTGTGAAAATCTATGAAGGTTTAGCAAACGATTTCCATTATGCAAGTCCTAAAGATATTATGGTCTTTCCAGACAATCATGATATGAGTCGCATTTTTACACAACTAAAAGGTGATATACCTAATACAAAAATGGCCTTAGCAACCTATAGTATGATGCCTAGAATTTTGCAAATGTATTATGGGACAGAAATTTTAATGAATGATTTTGAAAAACCAGGTGATCATGGTTTAATTCGTACAGATTATCCTGGAGGATGGGACGATGATGTTGTAAATGCTTTTACAGGAAAAGGATTATCTGAAGAGCAAAAAGACATGCAGCTTTTTATGAAGCGTCTACTTAATTACAGAAAAGAAAGTAAGGCCATTCATGAAGGTAAAACTGTTCATTTTGCACCACTTATGGGAACCTATTTCTTGTTTAGAAAACTAGGTGATGAAACGGTCGTTTTAATTGTCAATAAAAATAACAAACCAATCACCATAGATTTAAAACGCTATGCTGAAATTGGACTTGATGGAAAAATATTAAAGAATATTATTACAGGAGAAAATTTTACATGGAACGATGCTATAGAATTGACAACTAAAGGACCAATTCTACTAACAACAAAAATAAAATAGATATGAAGCAATTGGTCTTGATTATATTGATGATTTCTATGTTTTCCTGTAAAGAGCAATCTAAAGAAATTAACGTTTCCGAAGAAAAGAATCAGATTATATTTAATCAACTTAAAGACGCGCAACTGTATGAAGGAACGTTACATCGCGTAGATAGTTTTCCTTCACAATACATTACAGCAAGACCTGTTGATGTGTGGTTGCCTAAAACGTATTCAAAAGAGAAAAAATACGCAGTCCTTTATATGCATGATGGGCAAATGTTATTTGATTCAACAACAACATGGAACTCACAAGAATGGAAAGTCGATGAATGGGCTTCAAAGTTGATGAATGATAATGTAACTAAAGATTTTATTGTCGTTGGTATTCATAATATTTCACAGATACGATGGCAAGATTTATTTCCGCAAAAAGCCTTTGAAAATTTAAGTAAAGCTTTTATTCAAGACTTCTTTGGAAGCGCTATTAATGCCAATAGGAATGCAACATTAAATGGTGATAATTACTTAAAGTTTATAGTAGAAGAATTAAAGCCGGAGATTGACAAGTCTTATGCAACGCTTACAGAACAAGAACACACCTTTATTGCAGGTTCCAGTATGGGAGGGCTTATGTCTATGTATGCTGTTTCAGAATATCCAGAAGTTTTTGGAGGAGCGGCATGTATTTCGACGCATTGGGTTGGTGCTGCGCCTGCAGATATAAACCCATTTCCTGAAGCTATTTTTAAATACATGGAAAACCATCTTCCAGAGTCAAAAGATCATAAACTATATTTTGATTATGGTAATAAAACCTTAGATGAACATTATCCGCAATATGCGCAAAGTGTAAATAATATTTTAAAACACAAAGGCTATACAGATGCAACTGCGGTAAATTTATTTTTTGAAAGCGCAGATCATTCAGAGAATTCATGGAACAAACGATTAGACCAATCATTAATCTTTTTATTAAGTAAAGATTAGATTAATAGCAACTTAGAACTCGCAGGTTTTTTATAAACCTGTGAGCTCTATAAATTTTATAAATGAAAAACCTCACATACATTATAAGTATTGTTTTTGCGTTGCAATTGTCTTTTGCACAAAACGCAAATCGAATATTTAAAACAGCAGAAATTCAAGGCAATAATCTAAAAATTGAAGTTAGTGATGGATACTATGTAATTAAGCCTTTTTCTTCGGAAATTATAGAAACTACATTTGTTCCGCAAGCCGAAACTTTAAATGAAAAATCTCATGCCGTTGTTTTAAAACCTAATGTTTTAAATGTTCATATAACAGAACATGAAGATACGATTGTATTAAAAACTAAGGGACTTTACGTTGCGATTAAAAAATCACCATTTCAAATCTCGTATTACTATAATGACCAACATGTGATTTCAGAAAAAGCGGGCTATGTTAAAAATGATAGCTTAGAAACGATACAATTTAAGTTGACTAAAGACGAAGTCTTGTATGGAGGAGGCGCCAGAGCTTTAGGGATGAATCGTCGAGGTAATCGTTTGCAACTCTATAATCGAGCACATTATGGCTATGAGACACATGCAGAATTAATGAACTACACCTTACCAATCGTGATGTCGTCTAATAAGTATATGGTTCATTTTGATAATGCTCCTATTGGATTTTTAGATCTGGATAGTAAAGGCGATAATACTTTAAAATATGAAACGATTTCTGGTCGTAAAACCTATCAAGTTATTGTTGGGAATTCTTGGTATGATATTGTAGATAATTATACCGATTTAACTGGAAAACAACCCATGCTACCACGTTGGGCATTGGGTAATTTTTCAAGCCGATTTGGGTATCACTCGCAAAAAGAAGTCATTGAAACTATTGATAAGTTTAGAGAAGAGGATATTCCAGTAGATGCTATTATTATTGATTTATATTGGTTTGGAAAAGAAGTCAAAGGTACAATGGGAAATTTAGCTTTTGATAGAGATTCTTTTCCTGACCCTCAACAGATGATTAAGGATTTAAAGTCTAAAGACGTAGAAACGATTTTAATTACTGAACCATTTATACTAACCACATCAAATAGATGGGATGAAGCAGTTGAAAAAGAGATACTAGCAAAAGATGCACTTGGCAATCCGTTTACTTATGATTTTTACTTCGGAAATACGGGTCTCATCGATATTTATAGCCATAAAGGAGCACAATGGTTTAAGACTATCTATAAGGACTTATCAAAATTAGGTGTTAATGGGTTTTGGGGAGATTTAGGAGAACCAGAAGTGCATCCTTCAAAATTAATACATGCCACAGGGACAGCCGATGAAGTTCATAATATCTATGGGCACGATTGGGCACGATTGGTTTATGAGTCTAGTTTAGAAGCTAATCCCGAGCAGAGACCATTTGTTTTGATGCGTGCTGGATATTCTGGATCGCAACGCTATGGTTTAGTGCCTTGGTCTGGTGATGTGAATAGAACTTGGGGAGGATTGCAAAGTCAACCCGAAATAGCGCTTCAAATGGGAATGCAAGGTCTGGCTTATATGCATAGCGACTTAGGTGGTTTTGCAGGTGCTAATCTTGATGATGAGCTTTATACAAGATGGTTACAGTATGGGGTGTTTCAGCCTATTTACCGTCCGCATGCACAAGAAGATGTGGCTAGTGAACCTGTGTTTAGAAGCGCTAAAGCAAAAGCTTTAGCTAAGCAAGCTATTGAATTACGCTACAAAATGTTGCCTTATAATTACAATCTCATGTTTGAAAATAATCAAACTGGAGCGCCTTTGATGCGTCCATTATTTTTTGAAGAACAAGATAATCCAGATTTATTTACATATTCAGACGCCTACCTTTGGGGAAAAGATATTTTAGTTGCTCCAATTTTAAAAGCAGGAGAAAAAGAGAAAGCTGTTTATTTTCCAAAGACTTCGAATTGGTTCGATTTTTATACCGATGAGAAGTACGAAGGCGGTCAAACTAAAACGGTTCAAACCAAAGAGAATTCTATACCCACATTTGTGAGAGGAGGCGCTTTTATCCCATTAGCAAAAAGAACTGGACAGGGACATTCAACTAATGATTACACTCCTAAAAATTTAGAACTGCATTATTATTTTGATAAGTCTGTTACTGAAAGTAAACGAGAATTTTATGATGATAATGGTAATTATATCAATGCTATTAATTATGAGTATTATGAAGCTCCAAAATATGAAGCTAACTATAAAAGGAACAATTTAATTTTTGAATTTAAGTTAGAGTCAGAAATAGACTTTAGTATAGCAGAAAAAGCAATTGAACTCATCATTCATAATATTGATAAAGAACCGAAATGCATAAAAATAGATGGGGAAAAAGTGCCTATTGTGTGGAATTCGAAAGTAAAACAATTGAGAATTCCTGTCGATTGGAATACTAGTCAAGATAAAAAGAGAAATGTCAAAATCAAATTGAAAAAATAGTCCAAATGAATAGAATCAAATTAATCATACCACTACTTGTTATTATCTGTTTTTTTGGATGTAAAAACGAAGAAAAAATAGGACAGGAGTCATCAGAAATAAAAATAGAGCTGAAGAAAAAATATGTCGTATATCAAGTCTTTACAAGATTATTTGGTAATACAAATACAACGAATATACCATGGGGAACTTTGGAAGAGAATGGTGTAGGAAAGTTTAATGATTTTACTGATAAAGCCTTAAACAAAATTAAAGATTTAGGGGTGACACATATTTGGTATACAGGTGTACCACATCATGATGTTATTACCGATTATACTAAATATGGGATTTCTAATGATGATCCAGACATTGTAAAAGGACGTGCAGGATCACCTTATGCCGTAAAAGATTATTATAATGTAAATCCAGATTTAGCTGAAAATGTAGACAAACGTTTAGAAGAGTTTGAAGCATTAATTGAACGGTCTCATAAAGCAGGATTAAAAGTGATTATAGATATCGTTCCTAATCACGTAGCTAGAAATTACTATAGTATAACAAACCCTAATGGTACAACTAGTTTTGGTGCCGAAGATGACACAACAGTTGCCTATGCTGTAAATAATAATTTTTACTACAATCCGGGCGAAACATTTAAAGTTCCCGAATGGAAAAATGAGTATCAACCTTTAGGAGGAGAAAATCATCCGCTAGCTGATGGTGAATTTGATGAGAATCCTGCAAAATGGACAGGTAATGGTTCACGTGCTTTTCAACCTAATATGTATGATTGGTATGAAACGGTTAAAGTAAATTATGGTGTTTCACCTGAAGGGAAAAAAGATTTTGAAGAGTTACCTGAGAACTTTGATAACAAAGATTATCAGAAGCATTTAGAGTTTTGGAGTGATAAGTCAATTCCTAGTTCATGGATAAAGTTTAAAGACATTGCATTATACTGGACAGAAAAAGGTGTTGATGGTTTTCGTTATGATATGGCAGAAATGGTGCCTGTTGAATTTTGGAGTTATATGAATTCGCATATTAAAATGAAAAACCCTGAAGCATTTTTATTGGCGGAAGTGTATAATCCAAGTATGTATAGAGCCTACATTAAAAAGGGAAAAATGGATTATCTGTATGATAAGGTGCAATTGTACGATACAATAAAACATGTGATGCAAGGTCATGGAAAAACAGATCATATTCCACCAATTCAAGACGATTTAAAAGATATTGAACACCATATGTTACATTTCTTAGAAAATCATGATGAGCAGCGTATTGCTAGTCCAGATTTTGCTGGAAATGCAGAAAAAGGAAAACCTGGAATGGTCGTTTCAACTACAATTAGTACAGCGCCAACTATGGTCTATTTTGGCCAAGAATTTGGAGAGTCTGGAGCGCAAGATCTTGGGTTTGGAGATCCAACACGCACCTCTATTTTTGATTACGGAAGTGTTCCAAGTATCGTGCGATGGGTAAATGATAAACAGTTTGATGGTGGGCAATCAACTTCTGAAGAAAAAGCACTTCACGATTTCTATAAACGTTTACTAAACTTTACAATTAATAGTAGTGCCTTAGCTGGAAATTATCAAGATATTCATTTGTATAATAGGGAGAATACTGAAAACTATACTGATAAAGTGTTGTCTTATGTACGTTGGAGTGACAATGAACAGCTTATTATTGTATCTAATTTTGATGCTAAGAACAGCCAGAATTTCGAATTAAAAATTTCCGAAGAAATTCTAAATACTTGGAATCTAAATAATGAATCTTACCAGTTGATAGATCAATTATACAATACATATACTACAGAATTAGCGGTTGGTAATGGTCAAGGTTTTGCTAAGATTACCATAGAACCATTACAATCGTTGATCCTTAAATTGAAAAAATAACATGAAGAGACTAGTCATTTTAGTGCTATTAGCAACAACGATTTTAAGTTGCAACACAAAAACAAAAGAAGAAATAGAAATAAAAAAGCAAGAGACACCTTTTGTTTGGGAAGCTGCAAATCTCTACTTTTTACTTACAGACCGTTTTAATAATGGAGATACCTCTAATGATACCAACTTTGATAGAGCTAAAGAAACAGGAAAGCTTCGTGGTTTTGAAGGTGGTGACTTAAAAGGAATTACTCAAAAAATAGAAGATGGCTATTTTACCGATTTAGGAATTAATGCTATTTGGATGACTCCAATTGTAGAGCAAATTCACGGAGGAACAGATGAAGGCACGGGAATTACCTATGGTTTTCATGGCTATTGGGCAAAAGACTGGACAGCAATTGACCCTAATTTCGGCACAGAAGAAGATCTAAAGCAATTGGTAGATGCGGCTCATAGTAAAGGCATTCGTGTTTTATTAGATGCCGTAATTAATCATACAGGACCAGTAACTGAAAAAGACCCTGTTTGGCCAAGTGAATGGGTAAGAACAGAGCCGCAATGTCAGTACAGTAATTATGAAAATACAATTACCTGTACTCTAGTTAAAAATTTACCAGATATTAAAACCGAAAGCAATGAGGCTGTTAATTTACCTCCTCAACTGGTCGAAAAATGGAAAGCAGAAGGGCGTTATGAACAAGAAATTGTAGAACTTGATGCTTTTTTTGAGCGAACTGGACATCCACGTGCACCACGTTTTTATATTATGAAATGGTTAGCAGATTATATCACAGATTATGGGATTGATGGTTATAGGTGTGATACTGTAAAGCATACCGAAGAATTTGTTTGGCAAGAGTTTAAAACTGAATGTGATTATGCCTTTTCAGAATATAAAGAGAATAACTCAGATAAAGTTTTAGATGATAACGATTTTTACTTGGTTGGTGAAGTATATAACTATGGAATTAGTAGTGGTAAATTCTTCAATTTTGGTGATAAAAACGTGAACTATTACGACACGATGTTTACCTCTCAAATCAACTTTGAATACAAGTGGAATGCTAAGCAAATGCTAATTGATGACTTGTTTTCAAAGTACGATAGTATATTACATAAGGAATTAAAGGACTTTGGTATTCTTAATTATTTAAGCTCTCATGATGATGGTCAGCCTTTTGACCCCAATAGAGAAAAACCTTATGAAACTGCAACCAAATTATTGTTAACACCAGGGACTTCACAAGTGTATTATGGTGATGAATCTGCTCGAAGTTTAGTTATTGAAGGAACTGAAGGTGATGCAACGTTACGTTCTAATATGAATTGGGATGCTATTAAAAATAATGCCAAAACTAAAGCTGTTTTAGAGCATTGGCAAAAATTAGGCAAGTTTAGAATTAACCATCCAGCAATTGGTGCTGGAAAACATCAAATGATATCAGAAGAAAATAAGTATGTATTTTCTAGAAGGTATACGAATGGAAATTTTAATGATATGGTTGTTATCGGATTAGGTTTGGTGGCCGGTCAAAAATCAATTAATGTGTCTAACATTTTTGAAAATGGAGCCGTAATTCATGATGCATATTCTAATCAAGATATAACAGTTAATAACGGAAAAGTAGAATTGAATTCTGAATATGATATTGTGCTTTTAGAACAGAAATAATATAACTATGAGAGTATTAATAACGATAATAATAGCTTTTGTTTTACAATCTTGTATGTCTCCAGACAAAAAACGAGTTTTTGAAGCAGAGTCTTCTAATGGTCTAGTTAAGCTGCATTTTAATCTTTCCGATGAAGGTGAGCCTTACTATTTGGTAATGCGAGATAATAAGACCGTAATTGATACCTCATTTTTGGGTTTCGAATTTAAAAATACAGCGGCATTTGACAAGAATTTCATTATTAAAAATACAGAAACAAAAACCTTCAACGAAACATGGCAAATGCCTTGGGGAGAGCAATTAGATGTTGAGAATAATTATAGAGAACTAAAGGTGATGTTACAAGAAAAAGTATCGCCAGAACGTTTTCTTAATATTGTATTTAGAGTTTATGATGATGGAGTTGGATTCCGATATGAGTTTCCTGAGCAAGCTAGATTAAAAGAGGTAGAGATTACCGAAGAGCATACACAATTTAATCTCACTCAAGATTATAAAACGTTTTGGATTCCTGGTGATTGGGATATTTATGAGCATTTATATAGTACAACTAAATTATCAGAGATCGATGCTTTGAAATATGTTGATCACGTTAACTTAGCACAAACATATATCCCTGAAAATGCCGTGAATACACCTGTAACTATGGTTGGAGATGATGGGATACATTTAAGTTTTCATGAAGCTGCTTTAGTTGACTATTCAGGGATGACTTTAAAAGTAGATACAGAAAAATTATGTTTAGAAAGTCATTTAGTAGGCTCTCAAAATACAGATTATAAGGTAAAACGAAGCTTACCATTTCATACGCCTTGGCGCGCAATTCAAATGACTGATAATGCACCAGATTTAATAACGTCTAATTTAATAGTTAATCTCAATGATCCAAATAAAATTGGTGATGTATCTTGGTTTAAACCAATGAAGTATACAGGAGTTTGGTGGGAAATGCATTTAGGGAAATCGTCTTGGGATTACGGAATGGAAATGGTCGATGGTCAATGGTTAGATACAGGCAAAGCGCATGGTAAACATGGTGCCACTACAGAGAATGTTAAGAATTTTATCGATTTTTCGGCTAAACATAATATTAAAGGTGTTTTAGTTGAAGGCTGGAATACAGGTTGGGAACGATGGATTGGTTTTGAAGATCGTGAAGGTGTTTTCGATTTTGTAACTACATATCCAGATTATGATTTTGATGAGGTTATTAACTATGGGAAAGAAAAAGGGGTTGATATCATTATGCATCATGAATCTTCTGCTGCTACAGAAACGTATACAAAACAACAGGATACGGCTTTTGCTTTAATGCAACACTATGGAATTCATTCGGTTAAAACAGGTTATGTAGGGAAAATTCTTCCAAAAGGAGAATACCATCATGGACAATATATGGTTAATCATTACAATACGACTGTTGAAAAAGCAGCCAAATATGAAGTTGCAATAAATGCTCATGAACCTATTAAAGCTACTGGATTAAGACGCACGTATCCTAATACAATTTCGAGAGAAGGATTACGCGGACAAGAATTTAATGCATGGGCTCAAGATGGAGGTAATCCTCCAGAACATTTACCTATTGTTGCTTTTACAAGAATGCTCGCAGGACCTATTGATTTTACTCCAGGAATTTTTAATATCAAATTTGATGAGTATAAAAAAGAGAATCAAGTCAATACAACGCTAGCGCAACAGTTAGCACTATATGTTGTTATTTATAGCCCGATTCAAATGGCAGCAGATCTAGTTGAACATTACGAAGCGAACCCAGAACCTTTACAATTTATTAAAGATGTTGGTGTCGATTGGGAAATGACAAAAGTTCTAAATGGTGAAGTTGGTGATTATGTGACAATTGCAAGAAAAGAACGCCTAACTGGTAACTGGTTTTTGGGTAGTATTACCGATGAAAATGCTAGGGAATTAGAGGTTGATTTTGATTTTTTAGATGCTAATCAAACATATATAGCAACAATTTATAAAGACGGAAATAATGCCCATTGGAATGATAATCCTTTGGCATTAGAGATTGAAACTATAACAATTAATAAGAGCTCTAAACTAACATTAATTTTAGCTGAAGGTGGTGGTTGTGCCATAAGTTTAATTAAAAATTAAGAAGATGAAAAAGGTAGTTTTATTAGTCGTATTTTTATGTTCTTTGATGAGTTTTTCCCAAGTGGGTGTTGGAACTACAGATCCTAAGAGCACCTTAGATATTAATGGAAATTTATCCTTAAAAGTAGTGAGTTTAAATGGAGGACCAGGTGGTAGCGCTACAGCAATTAATGATGGAACCTATATTAATTTAACACCAACTGCTGGTAATCTAGAATTTATTTTACCAGATGCTACAATATATCCTGGTAGAATTTACATTTTGAGAAATGTATCTGATAATCAAAATGCTACTATTTATACATTTGGAGGAAATGCCACGCCTGGTGCAGGCGTCGAGTTTTTTAGTGGAGACAGTAGAGCTAGTGCAGGACCTAATGGATCAGTTTCTATGACACCAGATACAGCTGCCGATGGTGGAGATATTACTAAAACATTACTTTTTATTAGTGATGGATCTAATTGGACTTATGGTAGATTAGGTTTATAACTTCAAATTATACCTGAAAAACATTTATTTTTTAACATTTTACTTGTAACATTATATAGGTAAGAAAGTCTTATTAAAAGCGACTAAAACTATTAATTTGTAACTTTGCATGTATAGTAATGTTTTTATGACAGATATTAATGACAATCTTGAGTCACCACTTGAGCTTAAAGTAAGTTTTAATAAATTACTTCAGCATTATGAGGCTCTAGCCAAAAATGAAGATGAGTTTATAGCAGCAAAAGCAAAGCGTGTTTTAAAAACAGCTGATGCTTTTCCTATACTACGTGATGGTTTTAGTAATCCTTCAATATTAAAAGAAAGAGAGAAAGAGATAAGTGTTATTCTCCAAGATTCGTTTAGTCCTGTTTTAACTAAAAACGAAATCAAAACGGCTTCTGTACCATTTCATGATCTTATTTTTAATTCTTCAGAACGTTTTAAAAATATTATTGAAACTGCAGGTGACGATTTTGAATTGCAGATGAAAAATATGCCAAAAGATGATAAGTACATTATTGCATGTACAATCATTTTAGCATTTTGTTATGACTATAATATTAATTTCAAAAGGCCATTTTATTATGAAATACCTGATGCCAATGGAATTATGCAATTTTATAAAATCTTGTATAATGCTGATTTTACTGAAATAATTGCGTCTGATGATGCACCAGAAATAACACAAGCAGATGTTGACGAATTATTAGATAATTTCGAAAACATTGAGTTATGGAAAGAAAAATTCCCACCAAACAGCTATACGTTTAAAGGCTTTGTGATATCTAATATATTTAATGTCACAGATGACCAATCTATCTCTAATATAAAAACAGCTTTAATTGGTGAAGACAAGCGAAAGACTGAAGGGTTTATGGAAGACTTTCACGAAATTTTTCGTTCCCTTTTAGGTTTGAAAGATATTAAAGTTGGCTTTTCAATTTATAATAAAGAAGAGGATGCTTTTGAACGTGTCTATGGTACAGGAATGAATAGTTTTCTTTTAAATAAACAAGAAACCGAACAATGTGCAGACTCATTATGTACTTGGTCCTATAATAGATTACTGAAAGAGAAAAAGTATTTTTCTGTCTCAGATGTAGAGTTATTGTATAAAAAATCTGAAGGAAAAGCTCCTCATATTAAAGTTTTACATGATCAAGGTATACAAAGTGCCATTTTTGCACCAATCGCAAATGATGATGGTTTAATGGGGATACTTGAAATAGTATCTGAACAACCTAAAGTTTTAAATAGTATCAATGCTAATAAGCTAGTTGATGTTATGCCTTATATTGTTTCTGCTGTTGAACGTTCTAAGAATGAAGAGCAAAATTTAATTGAAGCGATTATCCAGCAAGAGTGTACATCTATTCATCCAAGTGTAAATTGGCGTTTTGAAAAAGAAGCTAAAAATTTCATTAAAGATCAACTTAATGGAAAACAAGCTAGTTTTAATAAAATTGCTTTTGAAAATGTATACCCTTTATTTGGTCAAATAGATATTAAAGGATCTTCAGAAGCAAGAAATTCGGCAACGCAACAAGATTTAACTATTCAGTTAAGAGCAATTAAGGCTATTATTAAAAATGCGTTGCAACTTGAAAACTTGCCAATTTATGAGCAGTTTTTATATCAAATTGAGGATTATCTAAAAGGCTTAGAATTACACTTTCAAGTGGATAGTGAACAGCAAATTTCAGCATTTATTAGTCAGGATATCGACCCTTTATTAGAGCATTTGTTATTAATTGATTCTTTAAAAGAAAAGGTCGATTCTTATTTTAATAGTATAGATAATAAAGTAGGTGTTTTATATAATAATAGAAAGAAATATGATGATACTATTGCTTTGATTAATAAAGAAATGGCAGCTCTTTTAGATAAAAAGCAAGTGGAAGCACAAGTAATGTATCCTCATTATTTTGAGCGTTTTAAAACGGATGGTGTTGAGCATAATATGTATATTGGAGAAGCAATTACTAAAGAAGACTCTTTTAACTCTATCTATTTATATAATCTAAGATTATGGCAACTTCAGGTCATGTGCGAAATGGAAAATTCATTCTATTTAATGCAACCTGATTTCCCTGTAAAATTAGATGTAGCTTCAATGATTTTAGTATTTAACCAACCGTTATCTATTAGTTTTAGAATGGATGAAAAACAATTTGATGTTGATGGAACTTACAATGCGCGATATGAAATTGTAAAAAAACGTGTCGATAAAGCATATATTAAAGGAACGACTGAACGTGTTACTCAAAAGGGGAAAATTAGTATTGTGTATTCACAAAAGCAAGATGAAATAGAATATCTAAGATATATTAAATTCTTACAATCTAAAAAATACTTAGATAACGATATTGAAATTGTTGAACTTCAAGATTTACAGGCTGTTACAGGTTTAAAGGCAATTAGAGTTAGTGTGTTGTATCATAAGGATAAAGGTGATGATGAAGCATTTTATACTTACGACGATTTAATGAAAGAAATTAATGTGTAGTGTGTTTTATAGCAAAGATTTCTATAGGCATTTCTAATGAGAAAATACGGATTTAAATGTCTATTTCAACCATTTCTGCTCTTGCTCCAAATCGGATTGGTAAAATGCTTGTTCCAATTCCTTTTGAAATGTACATTTTAGGCTCAGACTCTTTATACCATCCTTTTAAATATTTTCCGCTTCCTTGAGGTTTAAAAGGAACAATTCCTAAAAATGTAATTTGCCCTCCGTGAGTATGACCAGAAAGAACTAAATCAATATTTAAATGCCCTTTTTGTTTTGTAATAATGTCTCTGTGTTCAGGACAATGTGATAATACAATAGTGGTTTCTGCTTGTTTAAGCTTCTCAATTGCTTTTTCGAAATCAGCATTTCCGCCAATATAATCGTCTATTCCAATGATTGATATTTCGCGATCTCTAATTGAGGTAGTTCGGTTTTCATTAATTAATAGGTCGCAATTGTTTTTAAAATAAGTGTTTTTGAGTTTTGTTAGATCTACATGTCCCCAATATTCCCAATTTCCAGTTATTGCATATTTTTTAATGGAGTTATCAATCAACTGAAGGAATTCGTTTAATGCTTTTATTTTTTCTGTTTCATCAACAGAATCCCCAGTTATAACTATTAAGTCAGGCTTTTTAGCATTGATTTTTTTTGCAATAGATTTGTGAAAATACTTCAGTTGCTCAAAATGTAAATCTGAAATTTGAATAATTTTTATCTTGTTTTTATCCGATTTAGAAATGTCAAAATAATTCCAGTCTATGACATATTTCTCATACCAAAAAGCATCTAAAAGCACAAATCCTATTGAGGCTAAAACGCTTCTTTTTATAAATTTTCTTCTAGTAAAATTCGTCATCATTCAAATTCACTAGCAATCTATAGTAATGAACTTGCTTTTACTATTAAAGCATTTGTTTCCGCTTGTTGAAAAGCTACCGCAAAAGAAATAACACTTACGAGTATTCCTATCATGAACACAGTATAAGTTAATCGCAGTAACCCATATTTGCGATTTAAAACTAATCCTAAAAAGTATAAATCTTTAGTAAGAGAGCTATAAAGGTAATCTCTATCTTGCATCATTTCTGTCATAGCCCATTCAAACTCATCGAGTTTCATTTTATGAAAATTCCCAAAAAATAATAGATTTACTTTTTTGTTAGCAACATCTTCTTTAGTAAATTTTCCTTGAGTAACATTTGGACGTGTAGCTAAAACAGATAATACAATTGAGGCCACTGTAAAAGCAGCAAAAATAGCAGTAGGCCAAATTAAATAATAGTTTGAAGGGTTGTCTAATTTCGATACTAAGTTAGAAAGAACTAAAGAGATTATAATTGCATTTACAGATAACAAGATATTAGCTTTTGTATCAGCAATATCACTTAATGTGATATGATTACGAAGTGCAACTCTAAACATAGTTTCTATACCACGCTCTGGTAATTCTATCTTATTTTTTTTAAAATCTAGTTCTTCTTTTTTCTGTTTTAATTTAGAACTCTCTAGTTGAAGTTTCTTTTGATTTTTAAGCAATTGTGCTAAATTTTTCCCTTTTTGCTTTTCCCAATTAGCAGAGGCAAAATCAGTATAAAAACGATGTTTTGTTAAAAAATTAATGTTTTCCTGTAACCATTTAGACTCCGTTAAGGTTTTGTCACAAGTAAGTTCCCATTCTTTTCTTAACAATTCACAAATATCTTTATAACTTTTACTGGCTAGATGTGATGTATCAGCATCTCTAATAATTTTTTCTAATTCGTTTTTAGGTTCATAACCCATTTTTGTTGCTAAAATCAATTTTGAAATAGCGTTTATATGTTCCTGTGGAATATTTTGACTTTTTAAAAATCGAGTAGCAATTTGTACGCTTTTTTCTTCATGATTTTCAATGCCTTTTGTGTAGCCTGTATCATGAAACCACGCAGCAGTAATTAAAAGAGTAGCTTGGTCGTTATCCAGTTGGTTAGCTTCAATTAAAGCTCTAGTTTTTTGAACAACGCGTTGCGTATGAGGTGAGTTGTGATATGTAAATGTATTATCTAATGTTTCGTTTAGAAGAGAAATGACATGTTTTTCTGTTTCAACAATAAGCGTATCCATAAAGACTATTAGTTTGTTTAGTAAAAATACTAAACTTTAATTAATGATAATTTGGTTTGTCGTAAATTACAAAATATGCTTTCATCAATCGAATATGAAAGACTGTATTTTTTTCAAGGATAACCATTATCATTTAAAATGTATTATACTTGATAATAAGATTCATATTAAAATCAAGAAAGTGTTTTTTGAAAATATAATGTAAGTTTACAGAATATATTTCTCTTTTTTTCGAATTAACTACTATTAAATGTATTGCTAAATGAACTTTAAATATTCAAAGCAGCCTGAACAAGGGAATCTCGTTTTAACAGATTTTAATTGTGCCTCTTTTGAAAAAAGACTCGGAACAGGTGATTTTTATAAAATAATTTGGGCGAAGGAGAATCCTATCACCATAGGCGTAGATGGGTATTCGGTAAATTTAGAAAAGAATCAGGTCCTGTTTTGTACGCCATTTAATATGATTCAAATAGAACCTTTTTTAAAAGGAGCGAGCTCGATAATTTTTGATCGTGAGTTTTACTGTATTAGAGATCATGATCATGAAGTATCATGTAACGGTTTTCTGTTTTTAGGGTCTTCGGCACCTACTATGGTTAATTTAACAGAAAAAGAACGAAAGAGTTTTGAGTTGCATTTTATGTTTTTTGAGGAAGAATTTCAAACGAAAGATCATATTCAAGGCGAAATGTTAAGAGTGTTGCTTAAGAGAGTGCTTATAAAATCGGTAAGACTTTTAAAGAAAACCATCGTTGATCCAACGATGGAACAATCAAAAGTTGATATTATAAGACAATTTAATTTATTGGTTGAAGCAAATTTCAGAGAAAAGCATAAAGTGTCAGATTATGCATCATTATTAAATAAATCGCCTAAAACAATTTCAAATCTTTTTACGAAATATAACAACAAAACTCCTTTGCAAGTTATAAATGATCGTATTATACTTGAAGCAAAAAAACTATTATTGCTTTCTGAAAAATCATCTAAAGAGATTGCATTTGATTTAGGATTTAACGAAGCATCACACTTTTCTAAATTCTTCAAAACTCAAGTAGGTGTGTCTCCAATACATTTCAAAAAAAACACTTTAAATATTTATTAAACATTTTTTTTGCTATAGGAAAATAGACATCTAATTAGGAAAAATGTTTATCAACTAAAGCAGCTGTCTCTTTTAATTTTGTGTATCTAAAAAAGAGATGCATGCAAGCTGAAATAGGATCATTACTTAATTACCCTTACATAAGTTATGAAAATCATATATCAGAGATTTTCAAGCTTGAGAGTCTGTGTTCTGCAGATTTAATTTGGAATACCAAGTGTGCCTTAAAATGTCAAATAAATAACCAACAAATGGTTATGCCTTCTAATAGCATTGTTTTATTAGATAAAGGAAATTCGTTTAGCTGTGAAAGTACTAATTTATCTCAAGTTAAAGTACTACGTTTTAACACTGAAATCTTTTCTTCATCTCTAATATTTATTTGTGGTTTTATTAATGCAAGTACTAAGAACAATTTTAAAAACCACACAATACTCTTTTTTAAAGATGAACAAAGGTCATTAATAGAAAACACATTTATATTTATAGAAGACATTATAAAAGAAACGACGTCTATTAATGTTGAAAAGTTAAAACACACGCTCTGTAGCTTATTACAAAATGCTCTTAAGGAGAAATTTAGTAATGATATCAAGTATATTAATTGTTTTGGAGAAATTTTAAACTCACAGTTTAGCATATTTCATAATGTTTCAGACTATGCTGCACAACTAGATGTCGAACCTAAAAACCTATTGCGTTTATTTCAAAAAAAGGGACTTAAAAACCCAAGTGAAATTATTAAAGACAAACTCTTGTTTGAAAGTAAAAAGAGGATCATCTATACAAGCAAAAGTATAAGAGAAATATGTTTTGAGGTTGGGTTCTATGATCCTGCTTATTTTTCGCGATTTTTCAAAAAACATACAGGAGTAACTGCTCAATATTTTAGAAAACAATATAAAAGTAGCTCACATATAAGGGGATATGGAAAAAAGTGCAATACAATAGAGTCTCAATAGGTTAATTTTAACATGATTTATTTATGAATTTAATTAAAAACGATACCAAATTATATAAAGATATTAATCAGGATGTTTTTTTGATGCTACTTAAGAATCAAAAAATAGAAGAAGCTATTGAGAAGTTTATAGATGAAAATATTGAAATAAATTACAATAGGAAACAACGTTACATTTCAAAAAAAACGTGGATCAAATACTTAAAAAGAACCCTTTTAAATAAGTCCACAGAAGTCATTCAATTTAAGATTGAAAAAATGCTTAAAAAAGATGAGAATTCTACATTTAGGGTTTTCGTGATTTGTAAAAAAATAAAAGGCACATTTGATTTAACTGAAATAAGTGTAAGCAATATTTGGAACGATAATTATATACATAAACTGCAATATAAACTAACAAGTTACTAACCTAAAACATATAAAATGAAACTTAAAAAAATCTATAAAATAGCTGCACTTATTCTAATGGTGACATGTACTGTTACCTCATGTAAAAATGAAGGAGAAGGATATCAAGATATATCTTACTTTACTATGAATGATGAAGGGGATTTAAAACGACCACAAGATTATAGATCTTGGGTTTATGTTGGCACACCTGTTACTCCAAACGATATGAATGGCGGTAAAGCAGCTTTTCCAGAATTTCATAATGTATACATAGATCCAATGAGTTACGATCATTATAAAGAAACCGGAACTTGGCGAGAAGGAACAATCCTGGTAAAAGAGCTTATAAGCGTAGGAGGTAAATCGGCTGCTAGTGGTAGTGGTTACTTTATGGGTGAATTTATTGGATTAGAAGCAACCATTAAAAGTAAAAAACATTTTCCTAGTGAACCTGGTAACTGGGCTTACTTTAGTTTTACCAATCCAAAAGGTGGAGATTTAGCTAATACCGGGAAAGCTTTTGAAACAAAAATGTGTAATTCATGTCATAATACTAGCGCAGCAGACGATTTTGTATTTACACAACACTATCCTGTTCTAACTGCAGCGAAAGGAGTTGGTACGTCAATTACTCCTGAAAATGCAGCAGCAAGAATGGCGGGTTCAGAAGCAAAACCTAAAGTTGGTAAATGGGAAGCCTCAGCGCCTACTCCAGAAAACTTAACACTAGAAATTCCTTTAGGAAAAGAACAATTATTCGCTTATTTAAAATCAGGAAAATATAAAAGCTATACAAACCAAGAAACAGAATTACACCCATCATTAGGACCACATCAAAAATTAGGATTACCAGTAAAGGTCTTTATAAATGATATTCTTGCAGAATCTTTAGAAAAAGGAAATGATGAGCATCCTTTAGGGGCTGTAGTCGTCAAAGAAATGTATGATGCAAATGAGAATCCTGCTGGTTGGGCAGTAATGGCAAAAACTCATGATAAGTCTGATATTGGAAATGGTTGGTTTTGGTATGAGGTTACAGATTCTTCAGATGCTGATAAAATAGCCGCTATAGGAAACGGTGTTGAAGGTTGTGTGAGTTGTCATACAATAGGAAGAGATATGGTTAGAACTGCCTTTCCGCTAAAATAATAATAACTAAAAACGAATTTTAAAATGAATAATCTTAAGTACATATTTGTAATGATAATAACCATGATAATGGTTACATCATGTAATGACAATGATAACTATGTGAAAGCAACCTATTTTACTATGGATTCTAATGGTGAGTTAGTTCGTCCACTAAACTATAGAACATGGATTTATGTTGGAACGCCTTTAACACCAAATGATATGAATAATGGAAAAGCTGCATTTCCAGAATTCCATAATGTATATATTGATCCTATAAGTTATAAACACTATAAAAAAACAGGAGAATGGAGAGAAGGCACAATTCTTATAAAAGAACTGGTAAGTGTAGGAGGTAAATCTGCAGCTAGTGGTAGTGGGTATTTTATGGGAAATTTTATTGGTTTAGAAGCGACTATAAAAAGCAAAGAGCATTTTCCTAATGAGCCTGGGAATTGGGCATATTTTAGTTTTACTAACCCAACCGAAGGGACTTTATCAGCAACAGGTAAAGCTTTTAAAACTGCGCAATGTAATTCGTGTCATAATACAAGTGCAGGCGATGATTTTGTATTTACACAACATTATCCTGTATTAAGAGCAGCAAAAAATGTTGGTGAGGAAGTAACACCAGAAAACACAGCAAAGCGCTAATAGTAGATTGGTTTTAAACTATTTTTATAATAGTTTTAGTGTTGCCCAAAAGCAGATGATGTGTGTGCTTTTGGGCTTTTTATTTCTAAAAATTTAAAAAATGATAAAAAAAACAGTAGTGCTGTTCTTTATTATATTAGGAACAAATCAAGTCATAACAGCACAAGAACATGATGATAAAGAGCCAGGATTAGAATTGGTGCTTTCTGGGTTGTCTATTTATAACACTGAAACCGAAACAACTAATTTTGCAACCGAAATTCATCTCACTTACTGGACATCACATAAATGGGCATTTGGTATAGGGCATACACTTGTTTTTGAAGAAGGGAATCGCATTGATCATGAAATAGCAGCACTTATAAGTCACAAACCGTATTCGTTTTTAACCGTTAATACAGGTCCAAGTTTTTCTTTACCAAATTCACATAAGGACACTGAAATCTCTGCTTATGCTGAAGCTGAATTTGCTTTTGAGCTAGGTGATATTCATACAGGTCCAACTATTGGCTCACTTATAGGTGACCAATTTAAAATTTTTGGAGGTTGGCACTTCAGTTACGAGTTTTAAGGAAAAAAGTACAATTCATCAGGAATAATATATATTTATATACCCTCTCTTGTACTATAACTTTGCAGTATTAATAACTGAAAGTAAAATCAAATAATTAAAAATCAAATGGAAAATCAAATAGAAAGCAACTTAAAACACATTCATTCATTATTAGCTAAAGGCGAATTTATCGAAGCTATGGAAACGTATTTACATGATGAAGTAGAATTGCGAGAGGGAAATGGAGAACCAAAAATAGGAAAGGCTTATTGTGTAAAGTTTGAAGACGACTTTATTAAAAATGATTTAGAAGAATTTATAGGTTATGAAGTTGGAAATTATGCTGTAAAAGGAAATCACTCGTTCTATGATGCGGTAATGACATTAAAACTTAAAGATGGAAGTACTATGATTTCTGAACAAGTTGTAGCTACCGAATGGAAAAACGGTAAAATATATAGAGAAAGATATTATCATTCATAGGGTTAAGTGAATTTCTAAGACGTAACTTAAAAACTTAAAATTAACACACAAAACAAATGAATGAAATCATACTTTATGGTGCAGATTGGTGTCCTGATTGCAGAAGAGCTAAAGCATATTTAAAAGAGAACAATGTTGACTATACTTTTATCGATGTTGATTTAGATAAAGAAGCAACATCAAAAGTTGAAAAAATTAATAATGGGAAACGAATTATACCAACTCTTATTATTAAAGGCAAGTCATATACAAACCCTGATAATATTGAATTAGCATCTATCCTAGGAATAAATGAAATGGGTAAAGTACAATTGTTTGGAGCCGATTGGTGTCCAGATTGTCGAAGAGCTAAAAGTTTTTTAAGAGACAATAGTATTAATTTTGAATTTATCGATGTAGATAAATATGATTGGGCGACACAAAAGGTTGAAAAAATTAATAATGGGAAACGTATTATCCCTACTGTATTAATTAATGGAAAACCATATGCTAACCCAGACAATCTAGAGTTAACAGAATTACTTTCAATAAATGTAGAGAAAGAGCATAAAATTTTTGATACCATTATTATTGGAGGAGGAGCAGCTGGTTTAACAACATCTATTTATGCTCAGCGCGATCGTTTTGATACGTTAATATTAGAGAAATCTACAATAGGAGGAAACGCATTTTTAACAGAGAAAATTGAGAATTACCCAGGGTTTCAATCCATTTCTGGTCCAAAATTAATGGAGAAAATGGAAGAGCAAGCTAAAACTTATGGGGCTGTTATCAAAACAGGGGAAGAAGTCGTTAGTATTAAAAAACAGGATAATCTATTTTCTATACAAACAAAAGGTGCTACTTATTTAGGAAAAACAGTAGTGTTGTCTACAGGTTCTACATATCGAAAATTGGAAATACCAAATGAAGAAGAATTAATAGGCTCTGGAATTCATTTTTGCGCCACTTGTGATGGTGCATTTTATAGAGATAAAGATATTATCGTAATTGGAGGAGGGAATTCTGCATTAGAAGAGGGTATATTTTTAGCTGGTTTTTGTAAGAGCGTTAAAATTATTCAGCGTTCTAAAAACTTTAGTGCTTCTGAAACTTATGTTGAAAAACTAAAAACAATTGATAATATTTCAACCTATATGAATAAAACGTCACTTGAATTTGTTTCAAATGAAAACAATCTATTTAAAGGCTTAAAAGTTAAAGATAATGAGACTAATAAAAAAGCGGTGATTGAAGCTGATGGCGCATTTATTTTTATTGGTTTAATCCCAAACACTCAATCATTTAAGGATGTGGTTTCACTTGACGAACGTGGATTTATACAAACTTCAGGTTTAGCTCAAACTTCTGTAGAAGGTATTTTTGCTGCGGGAGATTGTCGAGAAGGTGCAATAGCTCAAGTAGCTGCAGCAACAGGAGAAGGTGTTTTAGCAAGTTATGGAATTAGAAATTACTTGAAATAAAAACAAATGATGTTGTCAATGAAAAAGAAGATTTTATTCATTTTAATTTTGATTTTTATAGGAGTACAGTTTCATAGGCCCAATAAAAATGTACAATTATCAGAAACTTTAGATGATTTTTTAATAGCGGAGAAAGCACCGAAAAATATAAAAGCATTGCTTCAAAATTCGTGTTATAATTGCCATTCAAATAAAACGGATTATTTCTGGTATGATCATATTTCTCCCATAAGTTGGGTTGTAGATAAGCATATTAAAGAAGGTAAAGAGGATCTAAATTTTTCTAATTGGGCTACCTTAGATAGCAGAGATAAAGCAGGTGTAGTTTCTGAAATCGCAGTAACTATTTCAGAAGGTAAAATGCCTTTGCCATCTTATATTAAAATTCATAATGAGGCTAAACTATCAGACAATGAAAAACAGCAAATATTAGAATGGCTTTATACTATTGAATGATTCATAGTTATAAATAATAAAAATCAATATTATGAATTGGTATTTACCTATTACTATTATTCCAGGCTTAGGAATGTTAATTCTATCTACAACCTCACAAATGATGACATTAAGTTCCGAAATAGGAGGTTTGTTATCAAATAAATGTTCTTTATATCAACATAAAGTTTCAGAACGAAAAATAAAACAATTAGGCTTACTCACTAGGGCTAGTGCATTGCTGTACTTGGCAACAGGGTTTTATGTGTTGTCAGGTATTTTAGCTGTTATTTTTGAAACTGAAGCTATTTTTAGTGTGCCAAGTATTGCTCTTTATATCGGTACTGTTTTGGTGTTTGTTGCAATTAGCTTATTGATTCTTTATGCTTTTAAAGCAGTGAAAATCAGGAAAGATCAATTTGAGAGTAATCATACTTTAGAACACTGATTATTAAAATTTGAAAATACTTTTTTTGATAAACAGGAATTATGTAACTTATATGTTAGTTGAAACATAAAGAAATCCATTAAAATAGGACAAAAATTAAATATGAAGTTGAATATAAAACATACATTCACTCTCGAATTGCCAGCAGACCCTATTATAGAAAATTCAAGACGGCAAGTTGAAAACGCGTGTTTTTCCTACGTAACACCAAAACAAACAAAATCTCCAAAGCTAATTCATGCCTCTAAAGCGATGTCTGAAACATTAGGGATTTCTAAAGAAGATATCAAAACAGAACAATTTACTAAAGTGTTTACAGGTAATGAAGTGTTGACTAATACAAAACCTTATGCCATGTGTTATGGTGGGCACCAATTTGGGAATTGGGCAGGACAATTAGGAGACGGAAGAGCTATAAATTTATTTGAAATAGAACATGATAACACGCAATGGGTCGTTCAACTTAAAGGTGCTGGAGAAACACCATATTCAAGAACTGCAGATGGATTAGCTGTTTTACGCTCATCTATTCGTGAATATTTATGCAGTGAAGCTATGCATTATTTAGGTGTTCCAACAACGAGAGTATTATCACTGGCATTATCTGGTGATGAGGTCATGAGAGATATGCTCTATGATGGGAATTCTGCATACGAAAAAGGAGCTATTGTTACTCGAGTATCACCTTCGTTTTTACGCTTCGGAAGTTTTGAGATTTTTGCAGCAAGACAGGACCATAAAACATTAAAAACATTAGTTGATTATACTATAAACACTCATTTCTCGCATTTGGGAGAACCTTCAATAGAAAATTACATTAAGTTCTTTTCTGAAGTGTCTCTGCGTACACTTGATATGATTATTCATTGGCAACGCGTTGGTTTTGTTCATGGTGTAATGAATACAGATAATATGTCTATCTTAGGATTAACTATAGATTATGGACCTTATGGATGGCTTGAAGATTTTGATTTTGGTTGGACGCCGAATACAACAGATAGTCAACATAAAAGATATCGATTTGGGAACCAACCCAATATTGGACTTTGGAATTTGTATCAACTTGCCAATGCGTTATATCCATTAATTGAAGATATTGAGCCTCTAGAAACGATTTTAGAAGCTTATAAAATAGATTTTGAAAAAAAATCATTAAAAATGATGTCTTCTAAATTAGGTTTTGAAACTGATGACGACAAAGATAATCTATTGGTTTTAGCTTTAGAAGATGCTTTGTTATTAACAGAAACTGATATGACATTGTTCTTTAGAAATTTGAGCAACTTTAAAAAAGGAGATGCTAAAAAAGGATTAGAAATTGTTAAAGATGCATTTTATAATCCTAATGAAGTGTCTGATGCTATTGCGCAACAATGGAGAGATTGGTTTGAGAGTTATGATTCTAGGTTAGCTAAAGAATCGTTATCAGATGTTGAGAGAAAAGCTAAAATGAATGCGGTTAATCCTAAATATGTGCTTAGAAATTATATGGCACAATTAGCGATAGATGCTGCTAATAAAAATGATTATGGACTAATTGATGAGTTGTTTCAATTGTTAAAACAACCTTATGATGAACAACCAGAAAATGAAAAGTGGTTTGCGAAACGACCAGATTGGGCAAGACATAAAGTAGGATGTTCAATGTTATCTTGTAGTTCGTGATTTTAATAATTTAATTTTTAAACTAGTGAAAGCAATTTGGAATAATCAAATTATCGCAGAAAGTAATGCTACAGTTGTTATAGAAAACAACCATTACTTTCCACCAGAAAGTATTAATAAGATATTTTTTAAGCCAAGTGAAACCCATACAACATGTGCATGGAAAGGTGAAGCGTATTATTATACAATAGACGTTGATGGAAAAGAAAATAAAGATGCTGCATGGTACTATCCGGAAGTGTCTCCATTAGCAAAATCTATTAAAGGTTATGTCGCTTTTTGGAGAGGTGTTGAAGTTATAAAATAAAATGAATACAACTCGAATAGGTTTAGGTGGAGGTTGTCACTGGTGTACTGAAGCTGTTTTTCAATCATTGAAAGGGGTGATTTCTGTAGCACAAGGATATATTGCGTCTAATGGTAAATGTAATAGTTTCTCTGAGGGTGTTATCGTTACTTATAATTCAGAAGAAATAGATCTTCAATTACTTATTGAAATCCATTTATTAACACATAAGAGTACTAAAAATCACTCCATGCGAGATAAGTATCGTTCTGCGATTTATACATTTTCTAAAGAGGGAAATACAAAAGCTAAAGCTATTTTATCTGATTTAAATAAAAATAAAAGTGATCCATTTGTAACACTTGTCTTAACATTTGAAGAATTTAAATTATCTCGAGAAGCGATAACAAATTACTATTACAGTAACCCGGAAAAACCGTTTTGCGAAACGTTTATTAATCCTAAATTAAAACTGTTATTAGAAAACCATAACACCTACATAAATAAAAATAAGCTTAATCATTTAAAGGCTAAGATTTTATTATAAATACAATTATGAAAAATAAGAAACTACAAATAGAAAATAAAAAAGGAATTAAACTTCAGGCTAATTTAGAATTACCTGCAAATCAAAAACCTAACTATTTTGCGATTTTTGCACATTGTTTTACTTGTAGTAGTTCATTAAATGCTGTGAAAAATATTAGTAGATCGCTTACAAATCATGGGTTTGGAGTGCTGCGATTTGATTTTACAGGATTAGGGAGAAGTGAAGGCGAATTTGCAGACAGTCATTTTTCTGCAAATGTTGACGATTTGATTGCTGTTAGTGATTATTTAAAAGAAAATTATGAAGCACCGTCTTTACTTGTTGGTCATTCTTTAGGTGGTGCAGCTGTTTTAGTTGCGGCATCTCAACTTGATCATGTAAAAGCGGTAGCAACCGTTGGTGCTCCAGCAACAGTAGAACATGTTAAGCATTTGTTTTCTCATGGCATTGAAGATATTAAAGAGAAAGGTAAAGTTGAGGTTAATATTGGTGGACGACCGTTTAAAATTGATGAAACGTTTGTGTCAGACTTTGATAAAACAGATTTACCAACTATTGTAAAAAACTTAAGAAAACCATTGCTCATTTTACATTCTCCAATAGATGCTATTGTTGGAATTAAAAATGCAGAACAATTATATCATAATGCACATCATCCTAAAAGTTTTGTGTCTTTAGATAATGCAGATCATTTACTGTCTAAGACTAAAGATAGTATTTACGCTGGTAATATAATAGGGTCTTGGGTGCAGCGTTATTTTGAACCTCAAGAGAATAAAATGCTAGAGACTGGAGGCGAGCAGTTAGTAGCGCATTTAAATTTAAAAGAAGATAATTTTACGACTAAAATTCAAACAGCAAAGCATAGTTTTATAGCCGATGAACCAGCTACAGTTGGAGGAGATGATTTTGGGCCTTCGCCATATGATTTTCTTAGTGCAGGATTAGCTGCATGTACTGTTATGACTTTAAAACTATATGCCGAACGTAAACAATGGGATTTACAAGAAGTATACGTGCATATTACTTATTCTAAGAAGCATAGTGACGATTTAATGTTAGATTTAGAAAAACCAAAGCGTATTGATTATTTATCAAAAAAGTTGACTTTTATTGGTAATTTAGACGAAATACAACGACAAAGACTAAAAGAAATTGCTTCAAAATGTCCTGTTCATAAAACATTACAAAATGAAGTAATTATAGATACAGAACTTATTTAAATATAATTTTCAGCATCAATCAATCAATCAATCAATGACTCTAAAAGATTCGTACTTAAAAACACGGCAACGTTTTATAGCAATATGCAAACCTCTTCAAATTGAAGACTATTCAATTCAACCTGAGTTGTTTGTGTCGCCTCCTAAATGGCATTTGGCACATAGTACTTGGTTTTTTGAGCAATTTGTATTGTCTCAGTTTAAAAAAGATTACAACATATTTGATAACGATTTTGCTTACTTATTTAATAGCTACTATAACAATGCCGGGAAACGTGTATTGAGACCAAACAGAGGTTTGATGACACGTCCAACTGTTGCGCAAGTTTATGACTATCGAAACTATGTTGATGAACAAATGTTAGATTTTTTAGAGGGGCATCTTTCAAGAGATATTAAAGAAATAATAGAATTGGGAATTCAGCATGAGCAACAACATCAAGAGCTGTTTTACTATGATATTAAATATATTTTGGGTCATCAACCTACATTCCCAACTATTGAAAATACAATTTATTTAACCGAAATTGAACAGCCTTCAAAATGGTTGAAAATAGAAGAGGCTATTTACAATATAGGGCATAATGATAATTCGTTTTGTTATGATAATGAGCAAGGAAAACATAAGGTGTTTTTGCATCAGTTTGAAATTTCTAATCAATTAGTGACTAATCAAGATTATATAGCGTTTATAGAATCTGGAGGTTATAAGAATTTCAATTTATGGCATGCAGAAGGATGGGATTTTATTCAGCAAAATAAAATTGAATCCCCAAAATATTGGCATAAAATAGGAGGTAAATGGCATCATTATACATTACAAGGATTATTACCGGTGAATTTGAAAACACCAGTAAACCATATTAGTTTTTATGAAGCCTATGCTTATGCCGAATGGAAGCAAATGCGATTACCAACAGAGTTTGAATGGGAAGTCGCATCTAAACAATTTAATTACGGGCAACTTTGGGAATGGACCAATAGCGCTTATTTACCTTACCCAAATTATTCTAAAGCACCAGGAGCTTTAGGAGAATACAATGGTAAATTTATGATTAATCAAATGGTGCTTCGTGGTGCATCTGTGGTAACTGTAGTTAACCATAGTAGGCCAACGTATCGTAATTTTTTCCATCCAAAAATGAGATGGCAGTTTTCAGGAATTAGACTTGTAAAATAATATGAACAATACATTTGCAAAAGACATTATTAACGGGTTAACAACCTCAAATAAAGAGTTGTCTTCAAAATATTTTTATGATGATAGTGGGAGTCGCATTTTTCAAGAAATTATGCAAATGCCAGAGTATTATTTAACCGATTCTGAATTCGAAATTCTATCATTACAAGTACAACAAATAGTTGCTGCTTTAGAATTTGAACAGCCATTTAATATTATTGAACTAGGCGCTGGTGACGGATTTAAGACCTTTAAACTCTTAGAGTATTTGGTAACAAATGAAGTTGCGTTTAATTATGTGCCAATTGATATTTCGCAAGAAGCAATTACCATATTAACGCAAAAGTTGAAATCACGTTTACCAGAACTCTCAATAGCACCTAAAGTTGGTGATTACTTTGAGATTTTACGTGAAACATCAGAAAATAAAACGCCTAGTTTATTATTATTTTTAGGTGGAAATATTGGGAATTATTCCCATAGTGAAGCTATTGATTTATTGAAATTGTTTTATCAGAATATGAATGCTAATGACAAGTTGTTAATTGGTATGGATCTAAAGAAAAACCCAATTACAATTCATAACGCATATTATGATAAAGCCGGTGTGACAAAACGGTTTAATTTAAATCTATTAATTCGGATTAATCGAGAATTTGATGCCGATTTTAAGATTGATGATTTCGATTTTTATTGTCATTATAATCCTATAAACGGGGAAGTTAAAAGTTATATTGTGAGTTTAAAAACTCAAACAGTTCATATTGGAAAATTAGGTCTAGATATTGATTTTCAGCAAAATGAACTTATATGGACCGAATTGTCACAAAAATATGCGCTTTCAGATATTGAAGTCTTAGCAAAAACAACAAACTTTAATATAAAACATCACTTTCTAGATTGTAAACATTACTTTACTGATAGTCTATGGGAGAAATTACACTAAGAATTAATACCTTTAATGTACCAAAATTTTTTAAATGACTAATTTTAATAGACTCGTTGCAATTTTCATATTAAGTCTTTTGTGTAATGCGTGTGCAACTTATGAAGCACAGTATAAAAAAGACAATACTTCTAATGTTTTCCCAGATAAAGACATAGAACACTCCATATACTTAATTGGTGATGCTGGAAATTCTCCAATGGGAGAATCTACTGAAGCTTTAAAGGCGTTAAAAACAGCATTAGATAAAGCGTCAAAAAATAGTACAGTTCTTTTTTTAGGTGATAATATATATGAGAAAGGAATGCCAAAGAAATCTAATGACAATAGAGATTTCGCAGAACATCAACTTAATGTGCAAACAGGTATTGTTGAAAATTTTAAAGGCCATACAATTTTTATTCCTGGAAATCACGACTGGTATAATGATGGTGTTGAAGGGTTAAAACGCCAAGAAAAATATATAGAAGATAAATTAGGAAAGAACACGTTTTTGCCTGAAAATGGCTGTCCACTAGAAAAGGTAAGCATCTCTGATGATGTCGTCTTGATTTTGGTAGATTCTGAATGGTATTTAACTCATTGGGATGATCATCCAACAATTAATGATGATTGTGATATAAAAACGAGAGCGAAATTTTTTGATGAATATGAAAGTTTGATAAAAAAAGCCCGTGGTAAAACAACGATTGTTGCTTTACATCACCCAATGTTTACTAATGGTTCGCATGGAGGTCAATATTCATTTGCAAGTCATATGAAACCTGTTCCTGTTCTAGGAACGTTAAAAAATATCATAAGAAAAACAGGAGGTGTGACCACTGTAGATATTCAAAATAAACGTTATAACGAGTTTAGAAAACGTATAATTACGTTATCTCAAGAAAATGACAAAACCATTTTTGTGTCTGGTCATGAGCATAGTTTGCAATATCTAGTTCAAGATAATTTACCACAAATTGTAAGTGGCTCTGGTGCTAAAGCATCAGCAACTCGAAATGTTGGTAATGGTCAGTTTTCTTATGGAACTCAAGGTTATGCTATACTTGATGTTTTTAAAGATGGATCTTCTTTTGTGCGCTTTGTTAAAGCATCTGATAATAAAACTGTATTTCAAACCAATGTATTATCTCCAAATAAAAAACTAACAAGTGTTACTTACGATAACTTTGATGCAATACAAGCTACAGCTTCGGTTTATACTGAAGAAGAAATTACAAAAGGGGCTGTTTATAAAACAATTTGGGGAAAGCGTTATCGCGAAGCATTTGGTAAAAAAGTAACTGTACCAACGGTTAATTTAGATACTTTGTTTGGTGGTTTAACACCCATAAGAAAAGGTGGAGGGCATCAATCTAAATCTGTTCGTTTAAAGGATAAACAAGGGCGAGAATATGTGATGCGTGCACTTCGTAAAAATGCTGTGCAATACTTGCAAGCTGTAGCTTTTAAAGATCAATATATCGAAGGTCAGTTTGATGGTACTTTTACAGAGAATTTATTGTTAGATGTTTTTACGGGATCTCATCCTTATGCACCTTTTACTATTGGAACTTTATCTGATGCAATAGGCGTGTATCATACAAACCCTGTATTGTATTATATTCCAAAGCAAGACGCTTTAGGTGCATATAATGAAGAGTTTGGAGATGAGCTGTATATGATTGAAGAACGTGCTTCTGATGGTCATGGAGATAAAGCAAGTTTTGGGTTTTCAAACGAGTTAATTAGTACAGATGACCTCTTAAAAGAACTACATGAAGATGAGGATCATGCATTAGATGAAGCTGCTTATATACGAGCACGTTTGTTTGATATGTTAATTGGAGATTGGGATCGTCATGAAGATCAATGGCGATGGGCAAAATTTAAAGAACAAGGAAAAACGATTTACCGTCCCGTTCCTAGAGATCGTGATCAAGCATTCTCAATTATGGCAGATGGTGCTTTAATGAGTTTCGCTTCAACCGTTGTGCCTTCTTTGCGTTTAATGAAAAGTTATGATGAGGATTTAAAAAGTCCTAAATGGTTCAATTTAGAACCTTATCCTTTAGATATGGCTTTAATTAATGAATCTAATCGTGATGTTTGGAATGCTCAAGTAAAGCATATTGTTGAAAATTTAACAGACGATGTTATTGATGAAGCATTTACTTATTTTCCTTCGGAAGTAAATCAAGAAACTATTCAGGATATTAAAAGAAAACTACAAGGGAGACGTCGTAATCTTCAAAAGATATCTGATCAATATTATGATCATATCAACAAATTTGCAATTATAAAAGGTACAGATAAAGATGATTGGTTTGAAGTTGAACGCATGGCTAAAGGTCATACGAAAGTAACGGCGTATCGTATAAAAAAAGGAGAAAAAGCAGATGTTTTTCATCAGCGAACTTATACTTGTCGTGATACCAAGGAAATTTGGATTTACGGTTTGGATGATGATGATATGTTTAACGTAATAGGTGAAGGCGATAAGCTAATCCAACTTCGGTTAATTGGAGGGCAAAATAAAGATACTTATAATGTTCAAAATGGGAAACGTGTAAAAATCTATGATTATAAATCTAAAACAAATAAATTTATAACAGACAAAGGACGTAAAAAGCTTACAGATAATTACGAAACTAATATCTATGACTATAAAAAATTAAAAAATAGTAGTAATCAATTTATACCAACTCTTGGAGCTAATCCCGATGATGGTTTTAAAATTGGATTTACAAATACATTAACTAACTATGGTTTTGAACGTAATCCATTCAGTTCTCAACAGATTATAAATGCTGCATATTATTTTGCAACTCAGGGGTTTGATGTTGGTTATGAAGGGGAGTTTGCTAATGTTATAGGTGCAATGAATCTTGGCGTAAAAGCTCATTTTACTAGTCCAAATTATGCTGTAAATTTCTTTGGTTATGGAAATGAATCGCTAAACCCGGAAGCTGATGAAAATGATGATTTGGATGTAGATTTAGATTACAATAGAGTTAAACTGCAAATGTTTAAATTTTCACCATCATTAATTTGGAGAGGAAAACTAGGCGCAAGTTTTGAAATTGGATTATTATATGAAACGATTGAAGTAGAAGAGACTGAAGGTCGCTTTATTAATCAATTTATAGGTGACAATAATGAAACAAAGGATAACTTTTATGGTGTAGATGCTAAATATCAATATTCAAATTCAGATAACAAAGCCTTTCCAACTTTAGGGATGAAAGTAGTATTTAATGCAGGTTATAAAAATAATACAAGCAGTTCTAGTGGATTTGGGTATATTATTCCAGAACTTGGGTTTGATTATAAATTAGTGTCTAATGGACAATTAGTTTTGGCAACAAAATTAAAAGCTCAACTTAATTTAGGAGATGCTTTTGAGTTTTATCAAGGCGCAAATCTTGGTGCTAATGAAGGTTTACGTGGTTATAGAAATGAGCGTTTTACAGGAAAAAGCGCTTTTGTACAAAGTACAGATTTACGATTAAATCTTAGTGAGATTAAAACAGGTGTATTACCACTAAATATTGGGTTTTATGGAGGTTTAGATTATGGTCGTGTTTGGTTTGATGGTGAAGATTCAGACCGATGGAATACGTCTGTTGGTGGTGGAATATTTGCTAATGCTGCAGATATGATTACTGCAAATATTTCGGCATTTAATAGCGATGACGGGATGCGTATTGCATTTAAATTAGGCTTTGGGTTTTAATTCCTTGTTCTTGTTTGTGAATTGTAGCTGTCGCCTTTTTATTTTAAGCTGAAACGATATATGTTTCCGCCTTCGTTTTTATTTTTTTCATCAGTTATTAAAACCGTATTTGGACTTATAAAACTGAGGCCTTCTTTTTGAGTGTCATGATCAAATTTGATGGTTTCAATGATTCCTTCGAAAAAATTATCAGTCTTATAATTGGTTATTTTCCATAGTTTGTTATGATTGAGTAGAACAACAGTTTTACCATCATCACTAATATCTGCTGAAGTGACTTTGGTGTTTTTTCCTTTAAGTTTAACTTCTGAAATGAACTTAGCAACATGGTCTCCTATTCTATTTGGAACTTTGAAAAGTTTACATTTTTTATGATTTTTACTAAAAATATAGAAAGCATCACCATATAAAAAAAAGGACTCAAAATCTTTAGGTTTTATACCTTTTGGAAGTCTAAAGCTAATCACTTCTGCATTTATAGTCTTATCTGAATATTCTGGATTTGAAACTTTATAAATGGCAAAGCTTGTTCGCTTTTTTGAGTTGTTACCAAAATCACCAATATAGATGTTTCCATGAACGTCAGATGTTAAATCTTCCCAGTCTATATTTTGAATGTTGTCAATATTTAGGTCTTTGATAATCTCTCCTTTGACGTTTAATCCGTATAAATTATTCTTGTTTCCAGCATCTTCAATGACCCACAATATATCAGAGTTCATCGTTTTTTCAATCGCTGAAATTTCTTTTAAACTTGTAGGTAAATCAGCAATTACAGTTAATTTACCTGTATCACAAGACGTTATTAGTAGAACGATGAAGACAAGAAGTTTATTCATTTAGGTAGTCATAATTTATAATGCTAAATTTACGCAGTTTTTAAGACTTATGAAGCATTATAATGTGATTGTAGTTGGAGGTGGTGCTGCAGGTTTTTTTGCAGCTATTAATATTGCTGAACAAAACCCAAACTTAAACGTTGCCATTCTCGAAAAAGGTAAAAATGGACTTCAAAAAGTGAAAGTTTCTGGCGGAGGACGTTGTAATGTTACACATGCCGAATTTATACCATCAGAATTAGTACGCAACTATCCAAGAGGTGAGAAAGAATTGTTAGGGCCTTTTCATCAATTTATGACAGGTGATACTATCGAGTGGTTTGAAAATAGAGGTATAGCACTAAAAATAGAAGATGATGGTAGAATGTTTCCAGTGTCTAATTCGTCTCAAACTATTATTGATTGCTTTTTAAACGAAGCTCAAAAACATAAGGTTGATATACTTTATAATCATGCTTTGAAATCTATTAGTCATTCAAATGAAAATTGGGTTTTAGAAACCTCTCAAGGTGATTTTTCAACAGAAAAAGTGATGGTAGCAACTGGAAGTAACCCTAAAATATGGAAACTTTTAGAGCTCTTAGGCCATACGATTTCTCAACCTGTACCATCATTGTTTACTTTTGATATTAAAGATGAACGTATTAAAAGTATTCCAGGTGTTGTTGCATTAGATGTTGAGGTTAAAGTTGTAGGTTCTAACTTATGGAGTGAAGGGCCTTTACTAATTACACATGTTGGAATGAGTGCGCCAGCGATTTTAAAACTCTCTGCTTTTGGTGCTATAGAATTAGCTAAAAAAGATTATAAATTTCAAATAGAAGTTAATTTTATAAAGCAATCATATGACGACTGTTTAGAAACTTTAAAAGAGTTAAAACAAGAATTAGCTAAAAAAACAGTGCTAAAATCGACACAATTTGAACTTCCAAAACGTTTATGGCAAAAATTGGTTTTAGCATCTCAAATGACCGATGAAACACGCTGGGCAGATCTTAATAAATCTCAAATAGAACATTTAGCATTACAGCTTACCAAAGCTGTTTTTGATGTGACAGGAAAAAGTACGTTTAAAGAAGAGTTTGTTACTGCTGGAGGAATTAATTTAAAAGAAGTAAATTTTAAAACCTTTGAAAGTAAATGCCATAAAAATCTTTATTTTGCTGGAGAGATTTTAAATATAGATGCCATAACTGGAGGATTTAATTTTCAGAATGCTTGGTCTGGAGCTTATATTGCTGCTAAAGCAATGTCAAAATCATGAAAACATATAGTATACTTTTAAGAGGAATAAATGTTGGTGGGCACAAAAAAGTGCCTATGGCAGATTTACGTGAATTACTCTCCAAAGTTGGATTTAATGATGTGAGAACTTATATTCAGAGTGGAAACATTGTACTTCAATCCTCTGAATCGAGTATTCAAAATATAGAAAAGCGTATACAAATAGCAATTTTAGATCGTTTTGGGTTTGGAGTTCCTGTAATTGCTAAAACGCAAAATGAATTGTTGAATATTTTTGATGCCTGCCCATTTTCCGAAGAAAAGAAAGCGAATAGTTATTTTATATTATTAGATCAAATTCCAGATTCTAAATTGGTTGAGTCTGTATTAGGACTATCATATGAAAATGAAGAATTTCAAATTATTCACAGTTGTATTTACTTTTATTCATCAACAGGTTATGGACGAACGAAATTTAATATGAATACCTTTGAGAAAAAATTGAATGTAAAAGCGACTTCAAGAAATTATAGAACTATAGTGAAGCTAATCGCAATGTCTAATGAAGGTAATAAAGACCATTAGATATTCTTACTTTTGCAAAAAAAGAATAACAGATAACTAGAACTGTTTTACACAGTTTGGTGGAAGAAGTATATGCAAATGACCGAAAAAGATTTCATTCCTAAAATATATTCAAAAACTATTGAAAGTGGTAGTTATACTTGGTCTGCTCCAAGTAATATTGCTTTAGTAAAATATTGGGGAAAAAAGGCACATCAGATTCCAGAAAATCCATCTGTGAGTTTTACTTTAAATAATTGCAAAACGACAACGAAGCTTAGTTTTTCTAAAAAAGAAAATTTAAATAGTTTTTCATTTGAAGTGTTTTTAGATGGAGAAGAAAAAGACGATTTCAAACCCAAAATAGAAACGTTTTTCAAGCGCATTGAAGCCTACCTTCCTTTTTTAAGATATTATCATTTTAAAATTGAAACGTCTAATACATTTCCTCATAGCTCAGGAATTGCATCATCAGCTTCAGGTATGAGTGCATTAGCATTATGCTTAATGAGTGTTGAAAAAGAGCTTTCTGAGGTTATTTCAGATGAATTTTTCAATCAAAAAGCATCCTTTTTAGCTCGATTAGGATCTGGAAGTGCATGCCGAAGTATAGAGGGCGATTTAATTGTTTGGGGAACGCATACTGAAATTGATGGAAGTTCAGATTTGTTTGGAATAAAATATCCTTTTGAAGTTCACCAAAACTTTAAAAACTACCAAGACACGATTTTATTAGTTGATAAAGGTGAAAAACAAGTGAGCAGCACAATTGGGCATGATTTAATGCATAATCATCCGTTTGCACAAAGGCGTTTTGAACAAGCGCATGCGAACCTCTCAAAATTTATTACAATTTTTAAAACTGGTGATTTGGATACGTTTGTGAAACTTGTTGAAAGTGAAGCATTGACATTGCATTCGATGATGATGACAAGCATGCCTTATTTTATTTTAATGAAACCCAATACGCTTGAAATTATTAACAAAATTTGGGCTTATAGAAATAGAACCCGTTCGAAAATCTGTTTTACATTAGATGCAGGAGCAAACGTACATGTGTTGTATCCTGAAAGCGAAAAAGAAAGCGTGCTTGAATTTATTAAAAATGAATTAGTTGTGTACTGTCAAAACGGACATTATATTTGCGACCAAATTGGTTTTGGTGCAAATCAAATACAATTATAATACGTATATTTGTTAAAGGAAATTGCTCTAATACATGAAAGGACCTCTTTTTTATTCAAAAATTCTACTCTTTGGAGAGTATGGAATCATTAAAGATTCTAAAGGTTTATCTATCCCCTATAATTTTTATAATGGTGCGCTTAAAATGGATGAAAATCCATCTCAAGAGGCTATAAAATCTAATGAGAGTTTGAGACGATTTGTGTCGTATTTAAAAGATATTGATGCAAATTTAGTGACGTTTGATATCGATACTTTAACTAACGATGTAGAAACAGGAATGTATTTTGATTCGTCTATTCCTCAAGGGTATGGTGTTGGGAGTAGTGGTGCTTTAGTGGCAGCGATTTATGATAAGTATGCTCACAATAAAATTACAGTTTTAGAAAACCTAACGAGAGATAAATTATTAAAATTAAAAGTTGTTTTTTCTGAAATGGAGTCATTTTTTCATGGGAAATCTTCTGGATTAGATCCATTAAATAGCTATTTAAGCATTCCAATTTTAATCAATTCGAAAGATCATATTGAAGCTACAGGGATTCCTGCACAACAAACCGATGGTAAAGGTGCTGTCTTTTTATTAGATTCTGGTATTATTGGAGAAACAGCTCCAATGGTTCGTATTTTTATGGAAAACATGAAGCAAGAAGGCTTCAGAAGTATGCTTAAAGATCAGTTTATAAAACATACTGATGCCTGTGTAGATGATTTCTTAAAAGGAGATGTGAAATCGCTTTTTAAAAACACAAAACAATTATCTAAAGTTGTATTGAATCACTTTAAACCTATGATTCCAAAACAGTTTCATGAACTTTGGAAAAAAGGAATCGAAACTAATGAGTATTATTTAAAATTATGTGGTTCTGGTGGTGGAGGTTATATTCTTGGGTTTACTGAAGATATCGATACTGCTAAACAATCACTTAAAGATTATAAATTAGAAGTGGTATACAACTTCTAAAATTCCATTTATGTTTTCCCGCAAACAAAAACACATTATACTGAAATTTTTTAGTATGTTTTCCGTGGTTCGTGGTTATAATATTCTTATTGTCGTTATTGCTCAATACTTAACTTCTGTTTTCATATTAGCGCATAACAAACCTTTAAAAGAAGTTCTCTTTGATCTTAATTTATTAGTATTGGTTTTAGCATCTGCAGCAACGATAGCAGCAGGTTATATTATTAATAATTTTTATGATTCTGAAAAAGATCTAATTAATCGTCCGCAGAAATCAAAATTAGACCGTTTGATAAGTCAAAACACAAAGCTTTCCTTTTATTTTGTGCTTAATTTTTCGGCTGTAATAATGGCGAGCTACGTGTCATTTAATGCCGTGTTATTTTTCTCGTTTTATATCTTCGGAATATGGTTTTACTCACATAAATTAAAGAAGCTTCCGTTTATAGGAAACCTCACCTCTACAATATTAGCAATTATACCATTTTTTGCTATCTTCTTATACTATCGAAATTTTGAATCGGTCATTTTTGTACATGCTATTTTCTTGTTCTTGATTATTTCAATGCGTGAACTCACAAAAGATTTGGAAAATATGAAAGGCGATTTGCTATTAAATTATAAAACGATACCAATCGTTTATGGTGAGAAAGCATCAAAAATAATGCTTACGGTTTTAATTATATTAACAAGTATTCCTGTGTATTTATTGCTTGCTCATTTTGATGTTGGTCATATGTATTTATTTTTTTTCCTTTCTGTAATTTTATTACTTCTTTTTCTACTATTACTATGGAAATCTAATACTAAAACCCACTATTTGATATTACATAATATTTTAAAGTTTATCATTGTAGCAGGTGTGTTTTGTATTGTTTTAATTAATGTAAATGTAGTTTTAAATCATATTTAGATGAATCATATATTAAAAGTGGCATTAGCTCAAATATCCCCAATATGGTTGAATAAAAAGGAAACATTAAAGAAGGTTGAAAAGACTATTATTGAAGCTTCTAAAGAAAACGCAGAACTCATTGTTTTTGGAGAAGGACTAATCCCTGGCTACCCATTTTGGTTAGCTTTAACTGGAGGGGCAGAGTGGGATACACAAGTCAATAAAGAACTGCATGCTCATTATGTGCGAAACTCAATTACTATAGAAAAAGGAGATTTAAATACCATTTGCAAATTAGCAAAGCAACATGAAATAGCCGTTTATTTAGGAATTATCGAACGTCCTTTAGATCGTGGTGGGCATAGTGTTTATGCCTCTTTAGTATATATTGATAATAAAGGAGAGATTCAATCTGTACATCGAAAATTGCAACCTACATACGATGAACGTTTGACATGGGCACCAGGAGATGGTAACGGGTTGCAAGTTCATCTACTTAAAGACTTCACAGTTGGCGGACTTAATTGCTGGGAAAATTGGATGCCCTTACCTAGAGCAGCACTTTACGGATTAGGAGAAAATTTACATGTTGCTGTATGGCCAGGAAGTGATCATAATACAAAAGATATTACAAGATTTATAGCAAGAGAATCACGATCTTATGTAATCTCAGTATCGAGTTTAATGTCTATTGAAGATTTTCCAAAAGACACTCCAAACCTAAATCTTATTTTAGAAAAAGCACCTAAGATTTTAGCAAATGGAGGAAGCTGTATTGCTGGCCCAGATGGAGAATGGATACTAGAACCTGTATTGTATAAAGAAGGATTGATTTATCAAACGCTTGATTTTAATCGTGTGTTAGAAGAACGTCAAAATTTTGATCCTGCTGGTCATTATTCTAGACCAGATGTGACACAATTATCTATAAATCGTGAACGCCAATCTACTACTAAATTTATAGATTAGTTCTAACTAATATACTACCTTTGCAGCTTCATACATCGAAACTTAAGTATAGATGTACAAAATTTAGTCATCATGGGTAGACAGCAAGGAAGAAACGGTAAAGGAAATAATAAGCCTACAAATAAAAGATCAGATAAAGGGAGAGATAATGCTAAAGGTAAAAAAATATCTCGTGAGAATACACCTGTAAAAAAGAAAGTACTGGTATCTTCAAAACCATCAAATCTAGATGAAATCCGTTTAAATAAATACATTGCTAATTCTGGGGTTTGCTCGCGTAGAGATGCAGATATGCATATCTCTGTTGGGAGTGTTACTGTAAATGGGAAAGTGGTGGCAGAAATGGGCTACAAAGTAAAGTTAGATGATGAAGTTCGTTTTGATGGTGCTAGAATTAACCCAGAAAAGAAAACATACGTTTTATTAAATAAACCTAAAGGGTTTGCTACAACTACTAGTGATAATAAAGGTCGTACTGTTATGGATTTGGTTGCAAATGCTACAAATGCTCGTATTAAACCTATTGGTCGTTTAGGTAGGAATTCTACAGGATTATTACTGTTTACTAATGATGATATCGTAGTTAAAAAATTCACCAATTCTAAAAATGGGGTATCTCGTTTGTTTGAAATTGAGCTAGACAAAAATTTAAAGTTTGAAGACTTTAAAAAGATACAAGACGGACTCAAAATTGATGGTAAATTAATAGCTGTTGAAGATGTTAGTTATATAGATGGTGAGCCAAAAACTAAAATTGGTTTAAAAATTAAAAATACAGGAAATACAATTTTGCATACCATTTTTGGCTATTTAAAATATGATATCATTCGTGTAGACTGTGTTGCTATTGGTCATCTTACTAAAAAAGATTTGCCACGTGGTCACTGGAAACATTTAACACAGCAAGAAGTAAGTACTTTACAAATGCTGTAAGTGTTTTAACTATATTTAGCGTTTTACCTTAAATGTATAGGTGGATACCAAATCATCTCCAATAAACAGATGTACATCATAAAACCCACTACGATTAAATTGGTGTTCTAAAGTTAATGATTGGTTATGTATGGATATTGTCTCAGGTTGTACACTTCTAGTATCAAAACCATCATCAATTTCTAGCCTAATACTCTCCGTAATTACAGATTTCTGAAGTTGATATTGAAACGTTACGATTTCATATTTATTGATGCGATTGTGCATTTTTTTTGGAGCCGAATGAAGCGTTAGATTTCTGTAGGCTTTACCATAAATGACAGGTGCTTCCATAAATGCTTCAAACGAAGGTGCTTGGTCGTCTAAAAGCGTCCATTTTTGGTCTATAGGGTAGTGGTTTATAGCAAATAGTTTTGGGTTAGTAAAAAAGAACCCTTTGATATACTCATATTTTAAGGTTTTAGAAGCGGGATTTTCTAATCCGCTTGCCCATGTTGGATCACTTAAATACCATTTCCCGTTTAGTTTAATAGCATTCCATGAATGATTAGGGCTGTTTAATTTATTTATATCTGTTGTACTTGTTCTACCATACCCATGAATAATTTCACAATTTAGATTGGCTAAATTAGAAAGCTCTTTAAGGATGTAAGCATAGCCAGTACAAATCGTTTTTTTATTTTTTAAGAGCTTGCGAAAAACATCTTTTTTAAAACCATCATTCCAAGTTTGGAGTTTAAGACTATCGTTTCTAAATTTCTCTCTTTTTCTTTGGTTTTTTTCAAAGAGATTGTAATCGCTTGTTATGTTGGTGCAAATCCACATGTATATTGCTCTAAAACGCTCAGCATCTGTATCTAAATTTGATGTTAGTTTATAGGCTAGTTTAGGTAAATTTGTAAGTGCTTCATTTTTACAAACCAATGCAATACTATCAGCTTTTTTGAAATCGATATGTTTAAAATCTGATATTTGTGCATTAGATTGGAATGCAACTATGAAGAGTAGGATATAGCGTATTGTTTTCATCTATACAAGACTAAGACTTTAATTTTTTGGACGCTTTGATTTATAAGGTTTATTAGACTCTAAAGCGCCTAGAATTTCAACAACATCAGAAGTCATCATTACTTTTAAAAATGCAGTGTTTTCTTGAATTTTAATTTCTTTAGTTTCGTATCCTAAGAAACTAAACACTAAAATGTCTCCTAATTTTAAAGCTCTAGGAAACGTAAAGGCTCCATTTTCATTAACCACAATAATACCTACGTCACTGCCCTTTAAACTAACACTAGCGCCAAGTAATGGGCCGTTTTCATCACTAACACTTCCTTTTACAGTAATCTCTTTAGTTGATTGTGTTGTTGAAATTGTTTTTTCGGTTTGTGCATACAGAGGGTTGTATGCTAATAAAGCTACCATTACTAGAGTAATTATAGCTAAGTTTTTCTGCGGAAATTTAAATTGTGTTTTCATAATTATAATTGTTTTCATCAAATCTAAGTCTTATGTTTTTTGGTTTCAAGCGGCATTGAGGTATCCATATTGATGGATTAGTAAAAAGGTCTTTTCATTGAGTGAAAACTAAAATAATGAATTTAAAAGCAAAAAGCTTAAAATAAAAGAATATTAACTCTCTGTAAGAGAGTGAATTTTATAGCCTTAATGCAGTTTTAGTTTTTTTGTTTTTAGATTAAATAATTCTTTTCGACTTGACTTTTTCCTTATACTGAATAGGTTTTTGTATGAAGACTTCCCAAATAAAAACAGCGTATACGATACTGTATTCTATAGCAATAATCCACAAGTTTTCAGATTTATCTGCTTTATTAAGATTGATGTATGCTAAATAACTGAGTATAATTAAAAAACTCCATGCTAAGGGGAATTTATACTTAGTAAATACACTTAAAATTAATAACGTTGCAATATACCACGGATGAACAGTTGTACTCAGAAAAAGGTAAAATGAGAATGCAAAGAGCATATTTGTGAGTAGAATTTTTGTGTCTATTTTTCTTTTAAAAAATGCTAATGACACCACAAATAGGAATACAGTTATTGGTAATATTTTTCCAATTAGCGCTATTTCATTATAACCTCTAAACCAATAACCTATTTCTCGTGCGATATAATAAATACTGGCATTAAATTCAAAATTTTGAAACCATAGCCCAACAGTTTGAGTATAGTTAGTCACAAATTCCGAAGAAAAGAAAGGCGCAAATAATAAGAGTGTAGTGATTCCGATAATCATGTAGTACACTATTAAATTTAAAATGCTTTTTTGGGTTGTTAAGTTTATTGAAGTGAAGTACCAAAATAGCAAGGGTAAAAATAATAATGGAATTAATTTAACTGAAATAGATAAAGCAAATACGATAGCAGCCCATTTCCATTTGCCAGAATGTAACAGGTATAAACTCCAAACTAAGAAAAAAATCATTACACCTTCAAAGTGTAAATTCCCTGTGAGTTCAATAATAATAAACGGATTGAGGATATACCAGAAAATATTTTTGACAGGAAGATTAAGTTTTTTTAGTAAGCGTTTTCCGTAGAAAAAAGTGCCAAAATCGGCAGCAATAATAAGTAATCGTAAGACTATTACAGATCCTAAAATACTATGACTAGAGCATAGACTAGCAATTACAAAGCAAAGTTGATTAATTGGCGGATAGTTTGTAAAATGGCTACCATTAAGTGTACCCATTCCTGCATACAGCTCTTTAGCTTGGTTAATAGGAAATACGACGTTAGATTGAATAACTGATTCGGGTGTATATAGATAAGGATTAAAACCTTCTAATAGCATACGGCCATCCCAGATAAATCGATAAAAATCTTGTGATAAATTAGGGATTGCTAAAATAAAAACTGCCCTAGATAAGAATGCAATTGCGGTTAAAAACTTGATATTGTCTTTGGCATACTTTAATATTAAAATAAAAAAGAACCAAAGCAAACAGTAAAGCAAGATAAGCTTTATATAATCTGTTCTTACTAAATCGTAAGCAAAAAGGGAATAGAGAAAGAAGCTAACTAATGTAAGCAATAATGGAACTTTATAAGGTTTCCAAAACGGCATTAGATTTTAGACGTAAGAGATTTAAAAAAGACATATCCAAACCCTAAAAATAGCATAAGGTGAAATGGGAACAAACCAAAATCACCACCTTGGTCACCAACAATAAATGCACTGTACAAACCAAAACCAAAATAGAGCATTAAAATACCTTCAATGATTACATTAAGCGATAATTTCTTACGCAAATATTTATTGCCTTTCCAAGAGTCTTTAATCGTGCTAATGTTAAATTTAGGAGTACGAACAAATTCACTACGTTTTCCTATATGACCTTCTATAACTGCAATAGAGTTGTGTAATGAAAAGCCCATGGCAATTGAGAAAAAGGTAAAGAACATACCAACATAACCAAAGAATTTTTTAAATCCGCTACCATAGATTTGTTTGTACATGAACCAGTAACATATAAAGAAAATCACTGTGCTCAATACAAAGAAACTCATAAAGTAAAAATAGAAACGTAAATGGGCATATTCATTTTTAATATAAAGCATTGGAATACTTAATACGGCAACAATAAATACATTTAAAAACATCGTACTGTTTAAGAGATGTAATAGACCATGTATTTTTGTTTTGATAGAAATGTTATCTGATTTAATAACACGCCAAAGCATTTTTCTGAAATTTTCTGCACCACCTTTATTCCATCTAAATTGCTGTGATCGCGCAGCACTAATAACTACAGGTAATTCTGCAGGAGTTTCTACATCTTCTAAATACTTAAATTTCCAGTTTTTAAGCTGTGCTCTATAACTTAAATCTAAATCTTCGGTAAGAGTATCCCCTTCCCAGTTTCCAGCATCGATAATGCATTCTTTTCTCCAAATACCTGCAGTACCATTAAAATTAATGAAGTGCCCTTTACTATTTCGTCCAACTTGCTCAAGTGTAAAATGTGCGTCAAGAGCAAAAGCTTGAATTTTTGTAAGTATAGAGTAGTTTCTGTTAATGTGTCCCCAACGTGTTTGTACTACTCCTATTTTGTCATCTTTAAAATATGGAATAGTGCACTTTAACCAATTTTTCTTTGGAAGAAAATCGGCATCAAAAATGGCAATGTATTCTCCTTTAGCAATTTTTAAACCTTCTTTAAGTGCTCCAGCTTTAAATCCGCTTCTATCAGTTCTTGTTATATGTTTTATATCAAGTCCTGTCTTTTTTAATTGTTCTATATGTAAACGCGTGGTTTCTACAGTTTCATCTGTTGAATCATCAAGGACTTGTATTTCTAGCTTATCTTTAGGATAATCTATTAAAGCAATGTTATCAAGCAAACGCTCCATAACATACATCTCATTAAAAACAGGAAGCTGTATTGTAACTAGTGGGATTTCGTCAGGGTTAGAAAAATCAAAAGTCTCACAGGTGTCATCTTTTTTCTTAGAAGATAAGTAATTATAAAGAAGATTTAACTGAGCTAAGGCATACAGGAAAATGAGTAGGATAGCTGTGGTATAAATGATTATTATGGTCGTTTCAAGAATCATTTTATCTGTTGGTTTTTATTGTTCTATCATAGGTCATGTGTAATTCGTCATCAAAAAATAAAATATATTAAGAATGGAATTTGTCTCATTTCTTAAAACTGTATTTAAAAATCCAACCTAAGATTTTAACGCCTGCAAATATAGCACCTTTTACCGTACCTGAAACTTTTGAGACACCTATTCTATTTCGATAATTTACAGGGACTTCCGTGTAACTTAATTTTTGACGTAAGGCTTTGAGTTGCATTTCTACGGTCCAACCATAGGTCTTGTCTTCCATTTTTAGCTGTAAAAGCTTTTTGTATGTTATAGCTCTAAAAGGTCCTAAATCTGTAAACTTAGCTCTAAAAAACAAAGTCATTAATGTAGTTGCTAACCAATTTCCGAAAATTTGTGGACCAGTCATTGATCCTTTTTCCCTTAGTTCTTTTACACGAGAACCTATAACGAAATCTAAATCATCATCGAGTATTGGAGCTATTATTTTTGTTAATTCTTCAGGATAATCACTATAATCACCATCAAGAAAAACAATAATATCTGGTTTGTTATTTTGCTGAGCGATATAATCCATACCTTTTAAACAGGCATAACCATAGCCTTTATTGTTTTCAATAAGTACAGTTGCTCCAGCATTTTTTGCATTTATTTCGGTATCATCGTTAGAATTATTACTAACCACAATAACTTCATTAACAAGTTTTGGGATATCATTTATAACATGCGCTATAGAATCTGCTTCATTGTAAGCAGGAATGATGACTTTAATGTTTGTCATTGAAGATCTCTTAAACTATTTTCTTTTCTAAACGAGCGATAGTCTGTCCATTCCTTAATTTTCTTTCCTTCTGAAAATTTAACAGCAGATATCAATTTCTCATTTTTATACATGAGGCAATATCCGTCTTTTTGATTGTTTTTCAATTGACATTTATGATTTATTTTTTCATCTGAATCATAAAATAGCCACCATTTATTTTTATGGCCATGCTCAAAATGCCCTTCACTTTCTATAGTGCCATTTTCTCGGTAAATTCTCCAGTATTTGGTTCTTTTGTCTTTAGTGTAGTGTCCTTCACTTTTTAATTTTCCATTGTGATGATAAAATTTCCAATAGTTAGTTTTTTGGTTATGATTTACCCAGCCTTCCGAAGCTAAAATCCCATCCTCAAAATAATCTCTTTGATATGTTTTTTGTGCATTTAAGCTAATACTTAATAGCATTATAAATAAGATTATAATGTGTTTCATATGTTGAGAATTATTTTTGATTGACTAAATCCATTAAGTCTACATCATTTCCTAATAACACTTCAGTCGGATTAATTCGTCCTTTCATACTATCATTCTCTAGTTTTAATACACCTCTAGGGCAAACGGCAGCACAAATACCACAACCAACACAACTAGAGCGTACAATATTCTCGCCTTTTTGAGCATAATGCCTTACATCAATTCCCATCTCACAACTGTTAGAACAATTGCCACAAGAAATACATTGACCACCATTTGTGGTAATTCTAAATTTTGAAAATAAACGTTGTTGGAATCCTAAAATAGCAGCCATTGGACAACCAAAACGACACCAAGACCTATTTCCTAATATTGGATAAAAACCTGTCCCAATAACTCCAGAGAATATAGATCCGATATAAATTCCATAAATAGATCTTAAGGCTCCTGCTTTGATATAAAATACATGTTTTGTTGTTCCTGTTAGATGCATAATGACTAATAAAGCAATAACAACGAAGAACCCTATAGCTCCATATTTTACATCCTTTCCTAGTTCTTTTCCTTTAAAAAACAGGACACCTGCAAATACTAAGGTTAGAAAACCAATTACCAAAGCAATAAAAACACCTCTAGTAAGCCAGAAGTCATTACTATCATAGCCCAAGTAGGTATAAACCATAGCAGTTGTCATTACTACAGAGAACACTAAAACCGTGTGAATTAGCCAGCGTTCTAATTTCCAAGCAGACATTTTTTTAGAAGATAATTGCCTAAAAGAATCTCCAGCAGTTTCAGCTAAACCACCGCAACCGCAAACCCAAGAGCAATACCAACGTTTTCCAAATTTATAGGTTAAGATTGGAGATATAACAAAAATGGTAATGAGACCAAATAAGATTAGTGCTAAACCTATATTTCCGTTAGATAAGAAGCCATTTACAGACCACTCATCAAAAATATAGTAGTTGAGTGGCCACATAGATTTTAGATCGTAATAAGGTAAATCATTATTCATTACGTACATAAATTCAGGGATCAAAAAGGCAAAACCTAATTGAAAAAACATTACTGATATTGTACGTATTTGTTGATAGCGATTATGTCTATATTTAAGTATGAACTTGTATCCAAAGGCTAAGATGGCAATGGTGTATAATGTTCCATAAACAAACCATTGGCTTGCTTGTCTACCACTTAATAATTGACTTAATGGGTCAAATAAGCTAATTAAGCCTGTGTTCACCACTCCATCAACACCTAGACCTAAATACTTCGGATAGAAGTAAAGTACAATATAAAATGCGGTTAATATTACGCCAACAACCCATCCCCAAACACCACGAGAGGAAATAGATTTAAACCAGACACCATCATTTTTTATGCCTTCTAGTTTTGTTAAATAAGCGTCTCTAGAATAGATGATAGTCCCAACAGAGATGAGCCCTAAAGCGCATGTTAAGAATACGCCTTTATTAGGGAAGTTTGTATTAAAAAGAGCAAGGGTTAAAATGAATAATCCAATAATTCCTATTGCTAATGCAACTTTTTGTTTATTTGAAATGTCTACAGCATCTGGTTTTGCTAGAGACATACTATGGTTTAATTTATTGCTCACGATTATATGGTTTGTAATTGGTTATTAAAAGTTGAAAGTATCTCTGCTTCATAATGACTATAGAATTCTGGATCAAAATTAGCTTCAACAAGATGATTCATCACATAGTCTATATCACGTTTCTCTGTTAACCATTTGTCAAATATTTCATGACGCATACGTATTCCGAAGGTGTTAATTCCTAAAAAATCATTAGTGTCTTTGTTATATGCTACAGTGATACATTTGGTGTCATCGTGATGTTTCCAATGGAAATGCTGTTCGTAATCTTGTTTGCTTTTTTCGCTAAAAACCCAACCATAAGTTTGGTATTCGATATCTAAAAACTTAGCAGAATTAAACCAATGTCCAGGTTTGTATTGTATACGATTCCCACAAATAGTTTGTGCTAAAGTTTCACCCATCATACGTCCTGTATACCAAACAGCCTCAATAGGTCTGCGGTTCCCAATAGCTTCATGTTGCTCAGCACAATCTCCAATAGCATATACATCTGGGATGTTAGTTTCTAAGTATCGATTTACTTTTACACCACGACCAGTTTCAATAGTTGATGACTTAATAAAATCTATATTTGGTGAGACTCCAGCAGTCAACCCAACAACATCACAAGGAATTTCTTCTCCTGTTTCTTCAATAATAATAGATTTTACTTTACCATTCTCGTCAGAAACAATCTCTTTTAGGTTAGTTGATAAACGTAAATCTATATGGTGATTTTTAATATGTCTGTTAATTATTTGACTTTCACCTTCAGGTAAAACACCATTCCAAAAACTAGATTCGCGAACTAAAAAGGTCACAGGGACATTTCGGGAATTTAGCATTTCGGCAAGCTCAATTCCAATAAGTCCGCCACCAACAATTACAGCGCGTTTACATGCTTTGTTATTAGGTGCATATATTTCTAGATTTTCTAGATCTTGCTTATGATACATGCCCATAACACCTTCTAAGTCTTGTCCTGGCCATCCAAATTTGTTTGGCTTACTACCAGTGGCTATTACCAGTTTGTCATAGCTGAGGTTTCCACCATCAGCAAGCAGTAATGTTTTGCTATTAGTATCTATTTGTTTTACGAAAGCTTTACGCAGTTCGATTCGATTCTTTTTCCAAAACCAATTTTCGTAAGGTTGCGTATGTTCAAATTTCATATGACCCATATAAATATACATGAGTGCTGTACGCGAGAAAAAATAGTCTGCTTCTCCAGATACGATTGTGATTTTTTTATCAGAAAGTTTTCTAATATGTCTTGCTAATGTGACACCAGAAATTCCATTTCCTATGATAACGATATGCTCCATATGTTTTGGTTGTTATGATAATTATGTCGAAACTAAATATAAGAACTTAATCGCATGAAACAATTTAGACTTGTTTTAAATAGAAAGGCGCAGTGTAAGGTTTCTGATATATACGAGACATTGAAAATCTTTTTTACGCAATGTAAGTTAGCTAACATTTTGTGCGACAAAATTGCTATTACTTTGAAAAATGAAAATTATCATTATGAACAAATTTATATTAATAGTACTATTATTTTCGGTGTCAATTTTAAACGCGCAAGATCTCAATTCTTTTTTTGAAAAGACGGACGGTTTTTTAAATACTTATGTTGATAATGGTAAAGTAGCCTATTCTGAGATTCATAAAAATCAATCAGATTTGGATGAGATTTTAACGATGGCGAAAAGTATTTCTGTTAAAAAATCGGATGCTAAAATCTATCAGGCGTTTTGGATTAATGCATATAATATTTCAGTGATAAAAGGAATAATTGATAATTATCCTATGAAATCACCTTTGGATAAAGCTGGATTTTTTGATAAAACAAAACATAACATAGCAGGAGAATCTATTGCGCTCAATACTATTGAAAACAAAAAATTAAGGGCGCAGTTTGGAGATGCACGTTTTCATTTTGTACTGGTATGTGGAGCTGTAGGTTGTCCGCCTTTAATAAATAAGGCTTATTTACCAAATACATTAGAAGCTCAATTGCAGAAGCAAACGGAAGTCGCATTAAACAATCCGAATTTTATTAAAATTAAAAAGAACAAAATAGAGCTGTCAGAAATTTTTAAATGGTATAAAGAGGATTTTGTTAAAACTGGTAGTGAGATAGACTATATCAATAGTTTTAGAACCAAAAAAATAGCATCAAAATCTAAAGTGTCCTATTACACATATAATTGGACTATAAACAAACAATAAATAAATCGTCAAATATATAAAAGCAATGAAAAAGATAATCACATTAATTACAATAATAAGTTTTATATTTTCAGGATTTTCACAAGAAGATCAAGAAGCCCAAAAAAGTGTAATTCAAGAATATACACCTTCAAAATTATTAAATAAAGGACAATGGGATATTAAATGGTTTAATAACCTTTATACACAAACAGAAAGCACATTTTCTGATGGAAAAGAACCACGTCAAACTTTTTTTACATCAACAGTAGATGTATTTACAGGAGTGTCAGATAATTCTAATTTTAATGTTGGGTTACTGCTGGAGTTTCGTTCAAATGTTATTAATGATAGAGATGTTTTAGATGTGTTTTCTTTTGATGGCGAAAGTGGGACAGCACGTTCAGGATTTACTTCTTTTGCACCTGCAATTAAATTTAACCCAATTAAAAGTGTAAGTAACTTTACCATTCAAACCGCTTTTCATATTCCATTGGTAGATAATGAGACTGAAAATGGCGTGTTTTTAGACCAAAAAGGCTTCACGTTTCAGAATAGATTCTTTTATGATTATACATTTTCAGGTGATAAATGGCAATTATTTACAGAGCTAAATACCGAATATCATTTCGGAAAAAAGGAAGATAGCTTTGCTAACAATAGTTTGTCATTAACTCCAGGGGTCTTCTTAAGCTATTTCCCAAGTCAGAAATTTACAATCTTAGGGTTAATACAACATTCACAACGTATTGATACAGGTAACGATTTTGAACAAGATTTTACAGCTATTGGAGGAGGAGCAAAGTATCAATTGACCAAAACTTTAAATATTGAAACCCTTTATACCAATTTTGTTAGAGGAAATAATACAGGTCTCGGACAAACTTTTAACATAGGCTTAAGAGCGTTATTCTAGTCTTTATCTGTAAATTAGGAGTCTAAATTATAATTTATGATCATTTTTAGATTTCTAGTTTTACTTTTTGTTTTCTCATCATGTGCTGCACAACCCGAAAAAATTAATGGATTAAGTTTTGTAGCATCACCAGATGCAATTGATGAATCTCATACTGAGCCAGCTGTGAATATTGGAGCCAACTATACGGCAATAATGCCTTTTGGGTTTATAAAGAATTTAGAGCACCCTGAAATTGTTCACAATACAGAACGACAATGGTTTGGTGAAACTAGAGCAGGTGCTAAGCAGTATATTGAAGCACTGAGAAAAGAGAACATAAAAATCATGGTTAAGCCTCAGATTTGGGTTTGGCATGGTGAGTTTACTGGTAATATAAAAATGACTAATGAAGCAAATTGGAAAACATTAGAGCACTCGTATTCTGAGTTTATTTTAGAATATGCCGAATTGGCTCATGATACAAAAGCTGAAATTTTTTGTATTGGAACAGAATTAGAAAATTTCATAAAAGAACGCCCTGAATATTGGCATAATTTAATTAAAGAGATTAAAACTATATATAAAGGGAAACTGACTTATGCGGCTAATTGGGATGAATTTAAACGTACACCTTTTTGGAGTGCATTAGATTATATTGGTATTGATGCTTACTTTCCTGTGAGTAATAAGCAAACACCAACAGTTGAAGGCTGTAGAGTTGGTTGGCAGAAGCATAAAACGATTATTAAATCGCTTTCAGAAACGTATAACAAACCTATTTTATTTACCGAATATGGTTACAGAAGTGTAGATTATACAGGGAAAGAACCTTGGGAAAGTGATCATACTCTAAAATCATTAAACTTTGAAGGTCAGTCTAATGCGACACAAGCCTTATTTGAGGAATTTTGGAATGAAGAATGGTTTGCTGGAGGTTTTATTTGGAAATGGTTTCATGCGTATGATAAAGCTGGAGGTCTAAAAGATAATCGATTTACACCCCAAAATAAACCTGTTGAAACTTTGATTCAAGCATTTTATAAGCCGCAATAAATTCACATGATTTGACGTAAGGAAATGTCATGTGATCGACAAAATATAGCAATAACCATCACATGAAACAATTAATCGTTTTACTTATTTTATTTTCAGCAATAGCTAATGCACAAGAGTATACTGTTGCCGATTTAAAAGTTCAAGGCAATAAAAAACTTAAATCGTCATTTGTAAAAAAAATATCCAATATTAAAGCAGGAGTAAAGCTCGATTCTATGGTTATAGAAGCCGATATTAAACTTTTAAAACGCTTGCCTTCTATTGCACATGCTTATTATCAGGTGTTTCCTGCTGAAGATCCTAATGCATATAATGTTTTTTATACTATTGAAGAGAACTTTACTATCATTCCTTCAGCAAATGTATATACTACAAACGATGATGAATTTGCCTATCGCTTAGGCTTATACGAGTTTAATTTGTTTGGGCAGAATATGACTTTTGGAGGCTTTTATCAAAAGGATATATACAGTTCTTATGCTGTGAATTTTAGAGCTCCCTATCTGTTTAGTAGATCCTTAGGTTTAGCTCTTAATTACCAAGATTTGACGACACAAGAACCTGTGTTTTTTGATGGAACAACTGCAGATTATAAATACAATAATGAATCCTTTGAAATTTTAGGCTTGTATCAGCTTAATTTTAATAATCGCTTTGAGTTTGGACTCAATTATTTTACTGAAGATTATCAATATAAATTTGGTGCTACGAATTCCAATGTGCCACAAGATTTACGGGTACATAAATTGTTGTATAAGTTTATTTATGAGTATAATAATTTAAACTACGACTATCAATACGTTGAGGGGTTTAGAAGTATTTTTAACTTTCAATATGTGACCACTAGAAATGAAAGACAATTACCAGCGTTTTTAATTGGTTGGAATGATTTTCAGTATTTTAAACGCTTTGGAAATAAAGGCAATTGGGCAAGTCGATTACGTTTAGGAATTGCTACAAATAACAACACGCCATTTGCTCCGTTTTCGGTAGATAATAATCTAAATGTAAGAGGTGTTGGTAATACTATAGATAGAGGGACAGCAGCTATTGTGCTTAATACGGAGTATCGTTATACACTTTATGAGAAAACGTCGTTTTCACTGCAAGGTAATGTCTTTATTGATGCTGGAAGTTGGCGTATGCCTGGAGGTGATTTTGGTGATTTTGGTGACCCTGAAAGTATTCGTGTATATCCTGGTGTTGGCTTGCGATTTATTCACAAAAAAATTTTTAATGCTATTTTTAGAATTGATTATGGATACGGAGTGACTAAAGATGCAACTCAAGGATTGGTTTTTGGAATAGGTCAGTATTTTTAATCTAAATTTAATTTTTAGAGGTATTCCTTTTTATAGAATATCTTAGATTTGCATAAAGGGAAAATTAGTATGCGAACACTTGCCATAGGAGATATTCATGGAGGACTTAAAGGTCTTATTCAACTTTTAGAACGTGCGAAAATCACTAAAAATGACACACTTATTTTCTTAGGTGATTATGTAGATGGTTGGAGTGAATCGGCCCAAGTTATTCAGTATTTAATAGAACTCTCAGAACACTGTAATTGTATTTTTATTAAAGGGAATCATGATATTTGGTGTGAGGATTGGTTAAGAACTGGAGAAGGAGAGCCTGTTTGGCTAGCTCATGGCGGACAAGAAACGGTGGTAAGTTATGAGTCGTTTTCCGAAGATAAAAAGAAGCAGCATCTTCACTTTTTTGATGATATGAGTTTATATTATATTGATGATAATAATCGATTATTTATTCATGCAGGTTTTACATCAATGCATGGTGTACAGCATGAATATAATGTTCGAAATTTTTATTTTGATCGTACCCTTTGGGAAATGGCACTGACTATGGGTAGCCGTATTAAAAAAGGTTCTGAAGTGTATCCAAATCGACTAAAATGCTATTATGAGATTTATATAGGTCATACCCCAACTATTAATTTTTATAAAGATAAACCGATGAATGCTATCAATGTTTGGAATGTTGATACTGGAGCAGCATTTACAGGTAAATTATCTGCCATAAATTTAGACACTAAGGACGTTTTTCAAAGTGATATTTTGAAAGATTTATATCCAAATGAGTTAGGACGTAATAGGAATTAATTAACAAATATGCTTCTTGTAATAAGTATGTAATTCTTCAGCTGTTGCACCACACCATTTTTTGACATAAATGGTCCAGAAATGATATTGTAGGCGCCAAATACCATTGCGTTTATAACAGCGTGCTGAGGTTTTAATTTTATGCTGAATGACTACAAATTCGTTTCGTGCATATAAGGCATTAATTAAAATATTATCTTCGTAAATAGTATAATTTTCGTCATAGCCACCAATATCATTAAATACGTTTCTCGTTATAAACTGGCTTTGATCACCACCACGACAAGCACGCCATTTAAATTGTGTGAGCCAGCTCGCTAAGCGTAGCCACCAATGATTGCAATCAAATTGCATTCTAAAACAACCAGCAGGATTGCCTTTTTTTACTTCATTAATTATGAGTTGGTCATAACGGTTTGGAGGAAAAGAATCGGCATGTAAAAAATAAAAAATATTCCCTGTTGCTGCTTTGACGCCAATATTCATTTGTTTGGCTCGTCCCTTTGGAGAGGTTAATGTCTTGATGTTTAAATCTGTTTTTTTTATAAGATCTAAAGCTCCATCAGTACTTCCACCATCAACAATAATGATTTCTGAAATATTTTCTAAAGCTGCATGATCGATTAAATGAAAAAGGAGCTTTTCAATAGTTTTTGCTTCATTTAGTATAGGGATTATAATAGAAATCTTATTCATTTAAATTCCAATTATAAGCTTTGTAACTTTTTTTAGCTTTGTCTGAAATAATAACCTTTGAATATTGATTTAAAAAATCAATTACTGAGTGTCCATTGTTTTTAAAATCGCTTCCGTACCATTTGAATATTTTAGAAAGTTTAATAGTATTTGCATTTAACTCATTTTTAGAGTTATCGTTTAAAAATTCTCTTGTTAGTAAGTCTAGGTCTGCTTCCAGATTTTTTGCGGTGAAGGCTTTATTGTATAATCTTGGACAAGATACAGCAGCACAAACTAGAGCGAAATGAATTCGTGGTTCCTCCATCTTACGAATAATTCGGTGTTCTATATCATTTAGTGTGTGCCATTTTTCGTCAATTTTGATAAAACGATAACTCCACGGACTATTAATATCTTTAATACTTTTAATTGGATAATGATCTAAAATTAACTTCACCGTAAATGCATTATAAACATTCATCCAATACGCTAGTCTCTCATTTCTAGTCCAAGAGTCTTGAGGTGGGTTTTCAGAAAGTAATTTTAAATACGAATTGAATTTAGTGTTATCAGATTTAAATCCTTTATAGCTTACGTTTCCTTGATTTGAAACATGTTTTTGGAGTAATGCGTTCCACAGTGAGTGATCTATTGAAGTTGTGAGAGTTACATAATCGGTTTGTACATCATTTTCAATTCTAACATCTTCTACAACTTTAATATTTTCAGTCTCGATCACTTTAATAACCGCTTCCACTTGGGTGTTAATAGCCTCTTCAATTACAGGTGCTTTTTCATTGTTTTCTAAGGCTTGTTTTGTAGAGGAACAAGTCAATAAACTTATACTTAATGTTAAGCCAATAAGATATTTAAAATGTTGCATTTGTTAAGTTCTTATGTTATTATAAATACTTATGAAAAACGTTTAATCTTTAGTTTTAAGAGGAAATAATTCTTGTTGTAAAAAATCTTTTGGAAATTTTTCATCACCTTCAAAACCAAGCTCTATATCTCTTCCATTATGCGGTACATAATCTGTTTTGAAAATGTAATCCCAAAGACTTAAAGTTAGTCCGTAGTTAACACCAAACCTAACATGATTAGGTAGCTCTTTTGCATGATGCCAAATATGCATCTTCGGATTATTAAATATATATTTTAATATGTTATAGTCCCAACCAAGATTGGCATGATTGAGATGACCAATTGTAATTGCAAAGAAATAGACTATTGCGACGTCTTGAGCACCATAATTTGCAATTAAAGCAAGCGGAATGTAAAGTAACGATTTGTATACAATAGGTTCCATCCAGTGATAACGTAAATGCGCTGCAAATCCCATTTCTTTGACACTATGATGCACTTTGTGAAAATTCCAAAGCCAAGGTATACGATGCAATAAACGATGGGTGTTCCATTGTACAAAATCACTAACAAAAAAGAAAATCAATAAACCTAACCATTTTGGTAAATCGGTAGCATCAAATAATTGAAAATTAGAAAGAGAAAGACCAATTAACTTAAGAGTGTCATTGAAAAACTCGGCAGTACTATTAGACAATGCTATGAGCACAATTAAATTTAGAAGAAAAAAATTGAAGAACATATAAAAGGTGTCTAGCCAAAAATCTTTTCTAAATACGGCTTGATTTTTACGCCAAGGGAATGCGATTTCTAAAAGCCAGACTAGAATTGAGATAGCAATTAATCCATAAAAATAATTATTCCATTGGTTTTGAAATAGAAGCTCCTGTTTGAGATAGTGCCAATATCCAGAATAGGAATTTTTTATGATGTCAATATATTTTTCGATAGGCAATAATTAAGACAATGTCTCTAATAATTTAAACAATAAACCACTAACAATAGCAGCCATTGGGAGTGTTAGCAGCCAAGATAATAATATTTTACCAATCATTTTATAATCGGCTTTTTTTGTAAGGGTTCCTATTCCAAATATAGAGCCAACCGAAACATGTGTTGTAGAAACGGGTAAACCATGTATACTTGCCGTTGTGACTAATAAACCAGTAACAAGGTTAGCTGTAAACCCTTGACCAGAATTCATAGGTGTTATTTTCTTACTCATGGTTACACCTACTTTTTTTGCATTAAGCAATCCTCCAATAGCCATAACTATAGCGATGACAATCATACTCCATTTAATATCTATGGCATTGATAATTAATAGTAGGCCAACAATTTTTGGGGTGTCATTTAAACCACGAGCAAAACTCACAATGCCAGCACTTAAATAATGTAAGCTATCTAGAACTTTTTGAGAGCTTAGTCCTAAAATTTGACCATCATAAGTTTCTATTTTATTTTGAATGGTTGCTTCAATTGTTTTTTTTGTTTTTAATGTCACTACATTATCCATCTGATAAGCTGTAATTGTAGGTGTTTGCTTTTCATGAATGTTAAGGGTTGTTTTTTTAGTGACACCTAATCGCTTTCTAAAATACCTAAAGATAAAATAGGCCGAAAAACTAGCAATAGCAGCCATTAGAGGACTAACGATTAACGGCATTAAAAACGTGCCTCCTAATTTTTCAAAATTAAATTGTGAGCCAACAGCCATAACTCCTGCACCAAACAAAGCACCTACTAAGCTATGCGTTGTTGAAATTGGCATGCCTATTTTTGTAGCTATAAATACAGTTAAAGCAGCGCCAAAAGCAATAGATATTGCAAATATAGGCATGGTTATGAGTTCATTTGGAACGAGTCCTTTACCTGAAAAGTTTTTTACTAATTCGTTAGCTAAAAAAATGGCAGCCACAGATCCCGAAAAGGTAGTAATGGTAGCCCAACGTATTGCTTTTTTGTAATTAGTTGTTCCGCTTCCGAAGAGTGTCGCAACGCCTTTAAAATTATCATTAGCGCCATTACTATAGGCTAAGAAGCAAGCTGAAATAAACAATAAGATTAGAATCATAAGGCAGTTTTATTACAGTTTTGACGAATTTAAAGCGGAGTACTTACGCTACTTTTTAAATTTAGATGTAATTTTTTATGCCAGATTAAACCAATTAGAACATTTCAAGTATAATCTATTTATAAGCTCTTTATTAATTCTGAAAAAAGCGTTATCATATCAGGTTCAGCTTTTCCAGCCATCGCAATAATCTCAGTGATATCAACAGGTTTTAAATTGTCAGGATCGCATTCATCGGTTAACACCGAAATGGCCGCAGTTTTTAAATTTAAATGATTGGCAACAATAATTTCAGGAACAGTGCTCATCCCAACTGCATCTGCACCAATAATTTTAAGCATTTTATATTCGGCCCTTGTTTCTAGTTGAGGCCCAACAACACTTGCATATACACCTTCATGTAATTTAATATTATGCTCTTGGGCAATCGCTTTAAATTTAGCATTTATCTCTAAATCGTATGGCGCACTCATATCTGTAAAACGTTCGCCAAGTTTTTCAACACCTTTAAACGCTAATGGAGAACTCCCTTGTAAATTAATATGATCGTCAATTAACATTAATTCTCCTTTTTTGAAATTAAGATTAATCGCTCCAGAGGCATTTGAGACCAGTAAGGTTTTAATGCCTAATTTTTCCATAACGCGAACAGGATACGTAACATCTTGTAATGAATACCCTTCATAAACGTGAAAACGTCCTTGCATGACAATAATATTTTTGCCTCCTAAGGTTCCATAGATTAATTTTCCTTTATGAAATTCGACTGTAGCTGTTGGGAAATTAGGGATATGGTTATAACTAATTTCTTGAATGATTTCAATTTCATTAGTTAATAATCCAAGTCCGGTACCAAGAATAATTCCTATTTCAGGATTATCAAAACCCTCAGATTTTAAGTAGTCTGCTGTTTCTGTTATAAGTTTAATCATCTGTTTTATAAAATGGTTTAAGTTGGTCGTAATGTTTCATGTCATCAAAAGTATCAATATCATTTAATTCTTTTAATAGATATACATTACTATTTTGTAAATTCTTTATAGTGGCTTCTCTAACAGTTTCGGTTCCCCAAGCTTTATTTTTAAATACGTCTTGTTGCATTGATTTCATTCCTAGAAGATAATATCCGCCATCTTCAGCAGGACCTATAACGACATCATTATGATCTAATTTTTGAAAAGCATGCTCAATAAGCTCTGCATTTAAATCTAATAAATCACTACCAATAATGACTACTTTTTCATGACCCAAATGTAATAGTTCATTAAAAGCATTATGCATACGTTCTCCTAAATCATGACCTTTCTGGAGTTTTTTAATAAAGTTATTTGTACTCCAAATATCATTTTGGTTGATCTCTACAGAATAAAAAACATAACGATTAGTTTGAACTTTTTTTGCAACATTTGCTGTATGTTGGAGCAAATATTTATAGATGTCGAGAGCAGATTGATCTCCTAAAGTTTTTGCTAAACGTGTTTTACATTTTCCCAGTTCTGGGTTTCTGGTAAATATAATTAAAGCGTTGTTAGTCATTTGTTGCTATTATTTTATTCAGAATACACTTTTGTGCCTTTATTTAGCCATTTGCTCCAGGTTTTTGAATAGGTATGAATGCTATCTGTCTTTTTTTCTTCAGAATTATACACATCAAAATCTTTGTTTTTCCATTCAAAAATACCACCATAAAGGTTTCTAACATTTGTATAACCTGCCTTTTTTAATTTATTAGCAATCACTTCTGATCGTATCCCTAAAGAACAATAGACTACAATGGTTTTATTTCTAGTCGGAATTTGAGTTGTTATTTTTTCTAACTGAAAATCATCGTACCCAACATAAATAGCACCTTTTAGATGACTTACATTATATTCTTTAAATTCTCTTACATCCAGAAGTGTAATGGTTGCTTTTTGTGCCACTAATTCTTCAACTGAGATATAAGGGATGTCATTGTTATTATAACGTTTCAATACATCATCTAATGATTCTTGAGCACTAATAAACTGAACGATAACAAATAGTACTGTAAATAGGGCATATGCTTTTTTCATAAATAATAGATGCTTATTTAGCAGCAACCACCACCATCATAATGAAAAGTAGATTCACTAAAATAGATGTCATCTCTACCTAACTCTTGTAATGCTCCAGCAGTTTTATCGCAAATTGCTAAAGGCTGATTCTTTAAAAGAACATGTCCTTTTTTATCATCAAAATAATCGTCTTCTCCATAATAGATTGCAGCTTTTCCAGTAAAAACACAAGGGCCATCTTCAGGCATAGGATCTTTAATTGCAGCAACTTCAATAGACTCGATATAGATTAATTCATCAGTAGGATAATTTTTAGGATCTAAAATTCTGTAAGGTTTACGAGCTCTAATTTCAATAGTGCCAAAACCAACATCTGTTAATGCTTTTACATATTCAGCTATAGAAAGACTACCACTTAAACATAATGCTCTTAAACGTTCATCATTACGCAATTCATCATTCATAGGTTGTTCGCAAGTAGGGTCACTCATAACTAAACGGCCATGAGGTTTTAGAACACGGTACATTTCTTCAATGGCTTTCTTTAAATCGTCTGCCTTAAAAATATTAAAAAGACAGTTTTGAGCTGCGACATCAATGCTGTTATCTTCAACAGGAAGGTGCATTGCATCTCCTTTTTTAAGATCTACAAACTCACTTTTAAACCAACTATTTTGTTCTTCGGCAATTTTAAAATTTTGCCTAGACGCTTCTAACATTTCATCAACGACATCTATGCCAATAACACCACTCTTTTGACGGTTGAAGTAAGAAAATTGTAAGAGTTCCATACCACCACCAACACCAACATATAGCATTTTAGGGTTATTTGATAAATCTCTTGCATGTACAGTGCTTCCGCAACCATAATTCATTTCCTGCATAATTCTAGGGATTTTTAATCCAGGTAATTCCCAAATAGGATTTGTTGTACAACATAATCCAACATCTGGTGTTAAAGCAGCTTCTTTATAGACATCGTGTGTGGTTTCTAAATAACTCATAATTTATTGTATTTTTTATATTAGGGATAACACCCAAATTCTTGTTTGTAATTAGTAAGTCACGTTCTTCGCGTGTTGAAGGCGTGATGTTTATGTATATGTTTTGAGTTTTATACTAGGAAAGGAGAGCCCTTATTAAAATAAGTATCTCGATTAAATATAGGAATGAGATGATTAGGATTGTAGTCTGTTTTTTGTTCTACTGAAATATATAACTGTAATAGTTGTTTGATTTGTTTTGAAACATTTCTAAAACTATTTATAATGGCTTTTGCATCTGAAACAGAATTAATATCATTAAGTCCTTCTAAATAGGTTATGCTACTCTTTTTTGAAGTTACTAGCTTTGATATACTTTGGTTTAATCGTGAGGTTTGCCAAGGTAGTTTTAGGAAATTTTCTATATTAAAATGCGTATGTTTTATACCTATTAAATAAAAACCACCATCTTTTGAAGGGCCTAAAACAATATCATTTTGTAGTAATCGATTCGCCGCTTTTAAAATATGCTGTGTTTGCAAATGTGGTGTGTCATTTCCTATAGCAATTACATTATGGAATCCTTTTTCGTAAACAGATTGTATTGCATTTGTAAAACGTTCACCAAAAGAGGCGCCTTTCTGGTTTTTTTCTGAAGATAAAAAATAAGGTAAGCCAGATCTTTTTGCGATTTTTAAAGTTTGATCATTAAGTGCATCAAATAAAACTTCTGAAGAATGAAATGGTTTTTGAACCGCTTCAAGTTGAGCAGAATTAGCAAAGATTAATATGGCTGTTTTGTTATTCATAAATTAAGCAACAACACCTTGACAACTACTTCCTGCACCAGCAGTGCAACCATAACAATGTTGAGAAATGACAATATTACGACCTTCTAAGAGGTCTTCGTTAAATTCTGAAATGTGTTTAGCTTTACTATTTACAGGCAATTCTAACATTTGATTAAAATCACAATCAAATAAATAACCATCCCAACTAATAGAAAGGGTATTTGTACACATAACCTTACCAACAGCTACTGGATTGTAAGCTTCTACAAGTTGATACATATAATCTTCATAGTTTTCTGATGCGATTAAATAATCTAGAAAACGCGCAATTGGTAAATTAGTAATCGCAAATAGATTGTGAAATTGAATTTCGAAATCATCCATTAATGCCTTTTTAAAATCTTTTTCCATAGACATCTGGTCTCCTGGTAAAAATGCGCCTGATGGATTGTACACTAAGTCTAGTCGTAAATCACTCTCTGGCATTCCATAACCAACAGCGTTAAGTTCTTGTAAGGCTTTTATCGATTTATCAAAAACACCATCACCACGTTGTTTGTCAGTTTTCCCTTTTGTCCAGTGTGGCATAGAGCTTACTACATGTACATTATGTTTTTTAAAGAATTGCGGTAAATCGTAATATTTTTTATTCGCTCGAATAATAGTTAAGTTAGAACGCACTATAAAATCTTTGATGCCCACTTTAGCAGCTTCTTCGACAAACCATCTAAAATCTGGATTCATTTCTGGAGCACCACCAGTTAAATCTAAAGTATGAGCACCAGAATTTTTTATAACTTCCAAGCATTGCTTCATAGTGTCTCGAGTCATGATTTCCTTTCGGTCAGGACCAGCATCTACATGGCAGTGTTCACAAACTTGGTTGCACATGTAGCCAACATTGATTTGTAAAATTTCAAGCTTTTTAGCTTTTAGCGGAAATTGACTTGTTTCAGAAATTTTCTGTTTAAACGTTGGTAGCTCTCCGTTTTTAAATATTCCGTTAGAGAGAATTTCTAATTGTCTATTGCTTTGGGCTAAATCACTTCCTTTTTTTTGTAAGGATTGGGTCTTTAGTTTTGTCATATTAATTTAAAGACTAAGGTTTCTATTTATTACAATCTGCGTTAAGGATAGAGGCTTTGTTGGAGCTCCTCAAAGAGAGCAACTGCCGAAAGCCTGACCTTTAGGTAACGCCAAAATATTAACCGTCTAATTTATTTACTTTATTCATCATTTGTACACCATGCACTAATGTCGCACCACTTTTTATAGCTGCTCCAACATGAATGGCTTCCATCATTTCTTCTTTCGTTACACCTCTTTGTAAACCGTCTTTTGTATACGCATCAATACAATAAGGGCATTGCTCTGTATGGGCAACAGCCAAGGCTATCAATGATTTTTCGCGAGCTGTTAGTGCGCCTTCTTCAAAAACTTTTCCGTAGTACTCAAAAAATTTATTGCCTAACTCTTCACTCCACTCGGTGATCTTTCCAAATTTTCTTAAGTCGGCAGGATCGTAATATGTTTTTGACATGTTTAAAATTTCAGGGGTTATTCTATCTACATAGAAATGTAGCTATTATTTTTTGTCGATATTTATTATCAAACTTAACAGAAAATTTATCAGATTACTAATTTATTTCTTTGAATTACGCTTATGGTTAATTTCAAATATGGTTTGCTCTAAAAAAGTATTACATTTAAATTCTCTTTTTATATCGAATGCAGAACTGGATTGAATTATTATCAGAATTTAAAGACAAGCAAGAGCCTATTGCTTTAGTGACAATAACAAAATGCTTAGGGTCAACGCCATGTGTGGTGTCATCGCGAATGATTGTTACTGTTGATAAAACAATCTATGGAACTATAGGAGGTGGAAAGCTAGAGTATAAGGCTATTGATGAAGCTGTAATTGCAATTAAAGAGAATAGAATTATTGAATCCAGCTATACTTTAGGTCCTGAATTTGAGCAGTGTTGTGGCGGAAAAGTAGAATTTATGATAGAACCAATGAATCAATCACCAGAATTATTTTTATTTGGAGCAGGACATATTGGTGTTGAGATTTCCAAGCTATTAATTGATACTCCTTTTAAAGTTCGTCTTATAGATTCTCGTGAAAATTGGTTTTCTAGTATTAGTATCGATAAGTGTATTCAACAAGTTTGTGTCAATGAAAACGATTTCAAAACATTTAGAGATGTCGTAAAATGGGGTGACAATTGTTATGTTTTAGTATTAACTCATAATCATGCTATTGATTTTGAAATTATAACAATGGCCTTGAAACACGAGACCAAATTTTTAGGACTTATTGGGAGTAAAACTAAAAAAGTTCGTTTTAATAATATGCTTATTAAAGAGATGAATATAAAAGAAGGGATGACTAATGTCGTGTGTCCAATTGGATTAAAGACAGGAGGCGATACACCTAAAGAAATTGCTATAAGTGTGGTGGCGCAACTATTACAAGTGCATTATAAAAAATGAAAAATAACAAATCTATTATTGATAAATTAACAGCACTTTGGGCTTTAAATGAATCGGGTCTTGGTGGTTTTTTGCACGTGTTTAATTCGCCATTTACAGGATTAATTGTTGGAGGAGTCGCTATTTTACTTATTAGTTTAATCGCGTATTATGCTGAGAATAAATGGCAATCCCTATTAAAAGCTTTAATTATTGTTCTTGTTATAAAAATGGCAGTGAGCCCATATTCGCCATTTGCGGCTTATATTTCAGTGAGTTTTCAAGCTGTTTTTGGAGCCTTTCTATTTTCTAAGTTTTCTTGGAAAGGTGTCACGCTTATCTTATTAGGAATGGTAACATTCTTGCAATCTGCACTTCAGAAATTAGTGGTATTGACTGTGATTTATGGAACAGATCTTTGGGATGCTATTGATATTTATGGTGCTTGGATTCAGAGTAAAATAAATCTTTTAATAGATACATCAACAACTTCGGTTTTAATTGCACTTTATCTTTTTATTTATGGTTTTACGGGACTCTTAGCAGGAATCTTTATAAAAAGTATCATTGAAATTATAGCAAATAAAAAAGAGGTTGATTTTTATTTAGACCTTAAAGGTGTTGCTTTGAAAGACAATAAAAAGAAGGTGTCATTCAAAGCAAAGGTTATTTGGGTTTGGTTTATTACAGTGACAGTTATTGTTTTAGCATTTACCATTTTTGGAGACGCTTTATTTGGTTGGAAAAAAGCTATTTATATCCTCCTCCGTAGCTTTTTGATTTTAATATTTTGGTATTTGGTTTTAGGCCCTTTACTATTGAAAATGATCCGTAAATATCTCAATAAAAAAGAATCGCAATACAAAGAAGATATTGCTAATGCGATGGATTTATTTCCGTATTTCAGGCAGATAATTTCATTCACTTGGAAAGAAACTAAACATTTAAAAGGCTATACCCGTTTTAAATATTTTATGGCGAATAGTATTTCTAATTGCATTCATTTTAAGACCTCTTCGGAATGATATACATTCTTTCAGAAGCTATTAGGACAGGGAAAACAACGACATTGTTAGAATGGACTAAAAATAGAACAGATGTTGATGGGGTATTATGTCCAGATAATGAGAAAGGGAAACGTTATTTTTTAAAAATAAAATCGAAAGGGATATTTTCTCTTGAAGTAGAGACTGAGAATATAAATGACATTATACAAGTTGGACCATTTCGATTTCTAAAATCTGCTTTCGAAAAGGCTAACGATTTTGTAATATCTCTAACTTCAAATAAAGAAAACCGATACTTGATTATTGACGAATTAGGAAAATTAGAACTTAAGAATACCGGTTTACATGCTTCAGCTAAAATGATTATACCTCAATATATATTAAATGATAAAGAGCATTTGATTTTGGTTGTGCGAGAATCTTTATTATATGAAATTATTGCACATTATGATATCTCTCATTATTCAATTATAAAAAAAGAAGATTTAGTTAAACTTGATTGATTTATCATTCTGTACTTGACACAACATCTGTTACTTCAATTTTTCACGTCTATCCTTTAGTATTTTGGCAAACGAACGTGTTCTAATTTCATCTAATGTTAAGCCAGTTGCTAGCACTTCATCAATAGTAATTGCGCCACTATTAAGTGCTTTTAAAAAGTAGTTTAAAAGACCTTGTCCAGTTGCCGCATCATCAAATGTATCACCAATTAACGTTGCTTGAGCGGCTTTTTCAACAAAGGTTTTTAAACGTAAAACGGCATCATCATAACTTTCCAAAAAGAAAGCATAAACAGCGGTATAACGCATTGGTAATTGTGCAGGATTTAAATCCCAACCTTGATATAATCCTTTATATAACGAATGACGAATATGACCATATCCTTTTCTCCAAGCGCGATGTACCACATCTTTGTTTTCTTGTTCTTGAGTTTTTGTTAAATCACCACGATGAGGACCAATTGGCATGGTGTTGGTTGCGCCATCGGAGAGCCAAACGCCAGTATGAGCTAAAGCGACTTTGGTCATATAATGTGCGAAATCACAAACATCGTGATCCATTTCTTGATAACGTGCTGTGATATTATTTGATGCTGTATAGTCATAAGTGCCAAAGTGCATGCCAGTACAACGTCCTTTGCTTGTTGTAATAAATTCACGTAATGGATTTATACCTTTTTCTGAAATGATAGCTTGTGTGGTTTCAACCATCATTTCCATTTTTAGGATTCCAGGCTCTAAATTGAATTGTTCTTCAATAATTTCGAAAAAGGAAATTAATGCAGTCACCTGTTCTTTAATAGTCACTTTTGGTAACATTACCACAAAGTTATCGGGTAATTTTCCATTTGTTACTCTAAGTAATGTACTTAAAAAAATATCGAGTGTTCGTAAACCACGTTCTTTGAGTTCTTCAGTAAATGGTTTGATTCTAATACCAATAAAAGGAGATATTGTTTTGTCTTTCATCCCTTTTGCAACTTGAGTTGCTGCAGTGACTGCTGTTTCGTCTTCTTCCTTGTCAGAACGGTTACCAAAGCCATCTTCAAAATCTATTCTAAAATCTTCAACGCCTTCTGTTTTTAATTTAGCAATTACCTTTTGGTAGATGATATACGAAAATCCAGCAGGATGATTTTTTAATTCATCAATAGATAAAGCCTCTAACTCTTCTATAAGTTTTTGTTGCTTTTTATTTTTTGATGGTAATTTTTTGCTTCCTTTTAATTTAAATGCCTTACCAAATTCAATAAAATTAGGCGCATAATGCAACAATGACTTTAACGCAATATTCCCTAAAATATCTGTAGTATTCGATTTGAATAAATTAGCACCTCCATAAACAGTATGAATGGGCTGCCTGTCTTCTCTATCGCCTTTGTAAATTTTATTAAATGCTTGATTAGCGTTTCTTAAATCACTAAATATGCTTTCTTTTTTATTCTCAGATATGCTTAAATTCATTTTATTAGGTATTAGGTGAAAAGGATAGACTACTAGATGTTAAAGCTATTGTTTTAACTTCCTCTGTAGGTCGAATATCCAAACGGATTAATCAATAAAGGAATGTGATAATGGCTGTTATCTGTAACTTCAAATTGAATAGACACTTCTGGATAAAAACCCGTTTGATTGTTTTTCTTGTAATAGTTTTCTGTGTCGAAAGTCATCGTGTAAGTTCCGGGAATTAGTAACCGTCCTGGAGGTAAAACATCTGCAATTCGACCATCGCTATTGGTAATGCCAACACTCATAGGTTTCCATTGGTTGTTGCGTAACCCTTTTAGGGTGATACGCATGAATTTAGCAGGTATTCCAATGGATGTATCTAAAGCATGTGTTGTGAGGTGACTGCTTAAATCTACTTTGTTCGATATATTTTCAATGAGTTTTGCTAAGCGAATTACAGTAATTTTATGCTGCTCATTCATAGCGACATAAATTTCATCTTCAGGATTATGTAGTAATCTTGTATTAATGATTGTTAACATGTCTTCGGCCGATTTTCCACTGGCACTTACAATAAAAATATAACCAAATTTGTTTTCGTATTCTTGGTTAGCTGTTGCTAAGTCATCAATGGTTTTTATGTTGGCTTCAGCAATTTTAGATTGTTCATTTCCTGCCCATTCGGCTGTATGAGCAAATTTTTCTTTTAAGCTGTCTATATTTCCTATTTTAGGATGACCAGTAAAAGCAGCTTTAAAATCTTCTATAGTACAGTTGTTATACCAAATAGAAGCTGCTGTTTTAATTATTTCATTTTCAGAAAGAAAAGGTCTGCTTTCAAGCATTTGGTTAATCCAAGTTTTAGAGACACAACATTGTTCTAATTTAGAAAATGCTTCTTGGCCTGAAAGTGAATTGAGTTGGTTTAGTGTTATCATAATCTTTATTTTGGTGCACCTTGATTAATCCAACAATTAATCATATCGCGTTCTTCTTGTGTAATTCCAGTTTGATTATTATTAAAGGGCATATTTTTACTCACAACCACACGTTGAAATATTTTATCTTTTAAATTATAAATTTGTTCTGCGGTATCATATTTCACACCATTTGGTGCAACTTTCCAAACTGCATCTGTAGGGTTTGAAGAATGACAAACCGTACATCTATTATTTATAATGGTTTGTACTTCAGAAAATGTAACAGCCTCTTTACAGTCTTCATATTTTGGCGGTGTTGGAGCGGTCATAAATGCCATGCCAAATAAAATAACTACAGAAATTGGCATAACCCAAACCGAAAGTTGTCCTTTTTCACGGATATTTAAGTAGTGTTTTATTCCTGCTGTTCCTAATGTGATTCCAATAAGAATAAGCCATTGAAAATTATTTCCAAAAGTACTTGGAAAATGATTGCTAATCATCACAAATAATACTGGAAGTGTAAAATAGTTATTAGTATACGAGCGTATAAATGCTGCTTTTCCATCGGCAGGATTGGGTTGTAATCCCTTTTTTGCTGCAGCAACCATTCGTTTTTGACCCGGTATAATTATAAAAAACACATTGGCAGCCATAAATGTACCTAGTAATGCACCAAAGTGAATGTATGCGGCTCGTCCGCTAAAAACCTGTGCATAAAACCAAGCAAAAAAGAAAATTAATACTGTAATAGCTATAGTGAAAACCACTTTATTGTCGCTTAGTCGTTTGCAAATTTGGTCGTATATAATCCAACCAATAACTAGCGAACTTATGCTAATTGCTATTGCTGTAGAAGGTAAAAGGTCTAAAACTTCTGGGTCGATTAAATAGGATGTCGCATTAAAATAGTAGACTATAGATAATAAACAGAATCCAGAAATCCAAGTAAAATAGGCTTCATATTTAAACCAATGTAAATGCTTTGGGATCTTTTTAGGAGCGAGTTTGTATTTTTCAACATAGTAAAATCCGCCACCATGAACAGCCCAAAGATTTCCAGCCAATTCATCTCTAACGTCTTCAGTTCTATTAAGAGCATTTTCTAAAAACACAAAATAAAAAGATGCTCCAATCCAAGCGATACCAAAGGTAATGTGAATTAATCGTACGGATAAATTTAGCCACTCAAAAAAATGACTTTCGTAGATTGTTCCTTTTAAGAATAGATACAAAATCCCAATTCCAGAAACTGAAGCAACAACAATTAAGGCATAAAACCAATTTTGTGATGTTTGAAGTGATTCAGCTCTATCCTCTTTTCCAACAGATTTTAGTGCTGTAATTGAGTGTTGTAATTTGTAAGTTGCAGCAACGATTACTGAAAAAATAACAAGCCAAGCTATGAGTAAGATTACTTCAATCATTTAATTTATTTAATAGTTCCAAGAATGCGTAATCGACTAATACCACCATCTGGATATATTTTCAGCTTAACATGTGTGACAGCTCGTTGTGTTTGTAAAACCTCTTTTTCGAAATGATGCTCTGTGTCTGCTTCTAATTTTTGTTGTGGTAATAATGGTTCCCATTTATGATTATTGCTTAAAATGACATCGTCATTATCACAATTGCAACTATCAATGGCACAAGAATCGGGATAGTTGCCTTTAAAATGTTTGGTGTCTATTATGACTTTGTGAACTATGCCTTGATGGCCTAATTTTAAAATTACAAAATCTTCATTATTAGGTGTTCGATTACGTTTGGTTTCCCAGCCATCTCCCATGTTTTTTCCTGTCGTTGGAGAAATAAGATTATCCATAACACTAAAAAACATATCGTTGCAATGCAATGCTTTTCCGCAGTTGTTTACTAAAGCTAAATCCATAACCTCTTGTGGATTTACTTTAGACCAATCTTTGTAAACATCACCATAAACTCTAAATCGAGCAACACCACCATCTGGATAAATATGAAGACGAACATGAGTGTAAACATTATCTGAATCGATTTCAAAAAAATGCTGACTTCCTGGATCTAAAGGTGATTTAGGTAAAATTCTATCCCAAGATAAATCGTCTGTGTTACTCCAATCTGAAATATCATTATCTAAATGTATGGCTTCAACAGAAGCAAAAGGAGGATGATTTCCTAAAAAGTGATTGGTGTCAATATCAAAACCTCTGATTTTTCCTTCTGCACCGAGTTTTAAAACGACCCAATCATGTCCTGAAGTTCTTTTGCGTCTTGATTCCCAACCGTCCATCCATTTTCCACGATCGGTATATTTATCTGTAATGAATATGCCTCGTCCTTCTTTAATAAGATTTTCTTTTTCGGCAAAAAAATCGTCAGTAGCGTAGAGTACTTGTCCACCAATTTTCTCTGAAGCAAGGTCTGTATATTGTTTTAATTTTTTTTCTATCATCTATTTTTTAATAATAATTGTCCTTGTTGAAGTGTTTTAAATTCTGAATTTTTAACCACTTGAACACCATTAACAAATGTATGAATTACTTTTCCAAAAACAGTTTCGTTTAAATATGGGGTTGCTTTATGCTTATGTCGAATTGATTCTTCTGAAATTGTAAATTCATGAGAATCATCCCAAACAGTTATATCGGCATCAAACCCAGCTATTAAATCACCTTTTTTATAATCAAGTTCTAAAAACTCTGCTGGTTTTTTTGTGAGTAATAGGATTAGTTTTTCTGTAGATAATCCTCTTTTTTTTCCTTCGGTGAACAGTATTGGTAGTGTAAATTGTAATCCTGAAATCCCACCCCAAGCTTTAAAAAAATCACCACTTTCTAATTGTTTGCGCTTTGGAGGTGCAGGAGAATGATCTGATGCTAAAAAGTTAAAACCATCATTTAATAAGAAACTCCAGAGCTTATCATTATTAATACTCTCTCTAATTGGAGGAGCACATTTGTAAATAGGAGACTCATCAGGAATGGTTTCTGCATTAAAATATAAATAATGAGGACATGTTTCAACTGTAAGCTTATTGGTTTTTTGTTGGTGTTTCTTAATTCGTTCTATGCCTTCTGAAGCCGAAAGATGTACTATGTGTACTTTTATGTCATATCGTTTTTGAATGTCTAAAGCTAAATCAATAGCATTGGTTTCCCAATGATGAGGTCGTGATTGTAAATAATCTTGGTAGCTTTTTGGGTTTGTTACTTCAGGAACGTTATCATCACTCAATTCGCAATGTAGTAGTAATGGAATATTGTGTTTTTTTAGAATGGGAGCAATGGCTTCTAAATCTGTTTTTGAGACATTAGGAAATTCATCAATTCCCGAGTGTGTTAAAAAACCTTTGATGCCAAATACACCTTCATTTATTAAGTCTTCAATGTCATTTTTGTTTGTTGGAATAATGCCACCATAAAATCCGCAATTTACATGAAGTTTGTTTTTTGAAGCCTCTTGTTTTAGTTGGAATGCTTTTATATCTGTTGTAACTGGATTTGCATTTAGTGGCATTTCAATAAGTGTAGTGACTCCTCCAATAGCTGCTGCTTTTGTAGCAGTATCGAAACCCTCCCAGTCTTCACGCCCTGGCTCATTAATATGAACGTGAACATCTATAATTCCAGACATAACAATGAGGTTCCCATAATCTAAAAGAGGAAGCGACTCCCGTGTTTTTAAACCTCTATATGTAGTAAGAATTTTATCATTTCTAATATGTAGAGTTGCTTCAAAAAATTCTTCGTTAATAAAGCAACGTTTACTATGTATTAAAAATTCTGTCATAGGCTAACTAATTATGTGATATCTGATTTCAGTAGGCAATAAATTTCACTATCTAAAAAATGACCATCAAAATAGTAATTTTCTCTAAAGTAAGCTTCTAATTTGAAACCATATTTTAATAACAATTTCTTAGAATTCATGTTTTCTACATTAACATTCGCATCAAGTCCATGAAGATTTAGACTGTTAAAAGCAAAATGAATTATCGTATCCATCGTTTCTTTCATATAAGCTTTTCCCCAATAATCAGGATGTAAAATGTATCCAATCTCACCACGAGCGTTTTGTTTGTCAATTCGCCAAATACCAAAATCACCTATATGTGTATTGTTCGTTTTTTCTGTAATTGCCCAAGTAATACCTTTGTTTTCATTGAAAGCATTAATATAGGTTTCAATTTTCTTTTCAGAGTCTTCAATATGCTTTGGGATTTTTGTGTCCATATGTTTAGAAACATCTTTATGACTTCTAAGGTTTAAAAGAGTTTGAGCATCACTCTTTTTATAAGCTCTAAAGTAAAGTCTTTCACTTTCTAATTCAGGGAATTCATCAAAAATGGTTTCGTTTATCAAAGTGCTCATTGCGATTTATTTAAGACTATTTTCATATAAACTCATTAAAACTTTTTCAGGAGTCATTGGTGCATGGAATTTCAAATCATGATTTGGATTAAACGCTTTAATGGCATTTTGAAGTGCAAAATAAGCACCAATACCATACATCAAAGGAGGCTCACCAACAGCTTTAGATTTTAAGATAGCTAAGTCATGACCTTGCGTCTCTACAGGAATCACTTCAATGTTTTTAGGTACTGAAAAAATATCAGGAACTTTATATGTTGATAAAGCATTTGAGAGCAAACGACCATCATCATTATAAGCAATTTCTTCCATAGTCATCCAACCAATGCCTTGAACTAAGGCACCTTCAACTTGTCCTAGGTCAATGCCTTCACTCATGCTTTTTCCGTAATCATGTATAATTTTAACAGTATCAAATTCATAGGTGCCACGTGTACAATCTATAGTAGTTATAATAATTGCTGTTCCATAAACATGATAGGCAAACGGATGTCCTTTTTCTTTCGTTTTATCGAAGTGAATTTCTGGTGTCGCATAATGCGCGTTTTCAGTAAGAGCGATGCGCTTTAACATAGTTTTACTGATGAGTTCAGTCCAAGATAATTTTGATTTTTTATGATTTGCATAAACATATTCATCCTTCAATTCAATATGTTTTTCTGAAATATTTAATTCCTCTGAAGCAACCTTTTTCAACCGTTCTAATAAGGAGTTACAAGCCATTAAGGTTGCCTTTCCGTTTAAATCTGCTGTAGAACTTGCAGCAGAAGGAGATGTGTTTGCAACACGAGTTGTATTTGTTGTTTCAATTTTAATTTTATTTAAAGAAACTGAAAAAACCTGTGCGGCAATTTGCATCATTTTGGTGTTGACACCTTGTCCCATTTCTACAGCAGCTGTACTAATACCAATACTGCCATCCAGATAAATATGAACCAAAGCACGAGCGTGATTCATAGGTGTATTAGTAAATGAAATACCAAAGGTAATTGGCATTAAAGCTAGGCCTTTTTTGAAACTTGAATTGTTTTTATTAAAATCGTTTATCTCTAGTTCTAAGGCGTTAATATTAAAAATAGATTTTGCAGAGTTCCATGTGTTTTTTGCTTCTACTTTTTTAGCGATTTGACCATATGAAAACATGTCGTTTTCATCTAATAAGTTGACTTCTTGAATTTGCCTTGGTGATACACCGATTTCATGAGCAGCTTTAGCAATCGCAGATTCAATAACAAACATACCTTGTGGTCCGCCAAAACCTCTAAATGCAGTATTAGGTGGTAAGTTCGTTTTACAACTTAAAACGGTGGTTTTTACATTAGGAATGTAATAACTGTTCGTAGCATGAAATAATGTGCGTTCAGCTATTGCAGGTGATAAATCAGCTGCTGCACCTGAGTTTTGAAGAAATTCAACATCGTAAGCCAGAATTTTTAAATCTTTAGATAAGCCAATTTTATAAGTGCTTTCATAAGGATGACGCTTTCCTGTCATTCGTAAATCGTCATGACGATTTAATATCAATTTTACAGATTGATTGAGGTGATAGGTTGCCAAAGCAGTCATTACTGCCCAAGGTGTCGCTTGATCTTCTTTACCACCAAATCCACCACCTAAACGTGTGACATCAACTTCAATTTTATGCATAGGGATACCTAAAACATTAGCTATTGTTTTTTGAACAGCTGTTGGTCCTTGAGTTGATGAGGTGATTTTTATGTTTCCGTTTTCTAGAGGTTCGGCGTATGCGCCTTGTGTTTCTATGTATAAATGCTCTTGTCCATTTGAGAAGGTTTCACCTTCAAAAATATAGGCGCAATTATCGAATTCTTTTTCTGTGTCGCCTAAACTAAATGAACGTGGTGCATTAATAAAACTACCTTTAGATTTAGCGTCTTTTGCAGTAGTTATTACCGGCAGGTTTTCTATTTCAATGTCTATTAAATGTCGTGCTTTTCTAGCAATAAATTCTGTCTTAGCGACGATTAAAGCAATTGGCATTCCCCAAAAATGAACATCATGTTCAGCAAATAAAGGTTCATCAGGTATGATGCCTCCAATCTCATTTTTTCCTGGAATATCTTTATAGGTAAAAATACGTTCAACACCTTCTAATGCTTCTGCTTTTGAATAATCGATATGTGTTATTTTTCCATGTGCTTTTGGGGAATCAAAAACTACAGCGTGAAATGTGCCTTGTCTTACATTAACATCATCAACATATAGGGATTCACCACGAACATGCGTATAGGAATCTAAGTTTTTAATACTTTGTTTTAAAGCAGCTGAAACTGCATCTAATTTAGAATCTAAGGCGTTATTTGATTTGTGTTTATGCATGTTGTGCAAAATCGTTTAGGGTGAATTGCTCTGGAAATAATTCGATAAAATGCGCAAAAAATAATTGCCTTCCAAGTAAACGCTTATAGCCATTTGTGCCCCGAACATCACTTATAGGAGAGATTTCGTTTTGAAGCACATTATTTGCTTCGATTATCGTTTCCGAAGACAAGTTTTTTCCTGTTAAGAATTTTGAAGTATTATGTAAATACTTCGGAATTGCAGCAACTCCACCTATAGATACATGGGCTTCAGAAATGAAATTATTTTCAATAGTCATATAAATTGCAGAGTTTACACTAGCAATATCTAAATGTGTCCGTTTACTGACTTTTTCGAAATTGAAATAAGCGTGTGCCATCGGGCGTTTGAAACTTATAGTTTTTAGAAGTTCTCCTTCTTTTAAATCATAAGTTTTGTAACCTTGATAAAAGGCTTTTAACGGAATCGAGCGTTCTTTTTTATCTTTATTTATAATAGAGATCGTGCTATTCAATGCTAAAAAGAAAATAGTCATATCGCCAATAGGTGAGGCGTTCACTATGTTCCCTCCAAGTGATGCCATATTTCTAATTTGTTCTGAAGAAACTAACTTTAAATGTTTTTTTAAGTTTTTAAAAATAGTATTTAATGTTCTATGATTCCATAAATCAGATACCGTTGAGTTTGCGCCAATTGTACAATGATTGTTTTCAATAGTAATGCCTTTTAAATCATCTTTTATACTTATAAGATGCACAGCTTTATCTATGAGATGATCTGCTTGTTGAACATATAAATCGGTTCCGCCAGCGACAAATTTTCCTTCAGGTTGATTGCTGCTTTTTAATTCTAAATCTTTTAATCGTTTCGGAATAGTTTTAAAATATTGAGGTATAAATTCGTTATTTATTAACCAATCAAAAGATATTAGATTGTTATGGTTTTCTAATTTTTCAACGACTTGATGAGTGGCTTTTTCTATGGCTTTGTAACCTGTACATCTACAGATATTTCCACTAATAGCATCTAGTGCATTCTTTTGATTTTTTTCAGAACTTGATAACGCAAAGCCTGTTAAGGAAACTACAAATCCAGGTGTGCAAAATCCGCATTGCGTAGCATAATTAGCTTTCATCGCTTCTTGAACAGTAGTTAGTTTGTTTTGAAGATTTGCACCTTCAACAGTTACGATGTGCTTGCCATGTGCGTTTCCTAAAGGAGAAATACAGGAGGTAATGCTTTGGTAATCTATAGTTTCATGATTATTTAAAGAACCGACTAAAACAGTACATGCACCACAATCCCCTTCGCGACATCCAATTTTGGTGCCTGTAAGACGTTGTTCATATCTTACAAAGTCTAGTAAGGTCATCCCAGAATGCTCAGGAGTTTTAATGGTTTTATTATTTAGAATAAAGGTTATCATTAACTAGTATTCAGTTTTATCTTCTTTTTTTGACCATTCTTGAAATGGCTCTAAAGCAATCTCGCGAGCAAGCTGCTCAAACGGAATGCTTCTTTCTGCATAAGGTAATGGGATTTCTTTATAAATAAACTCGTCGTCAAAACCTATATTAGCAGCATCAGCTTGATTGCTTCCGTAGTAAACCTTGTCAGGTCGAGCCCAATAAATTGCACCTAAGCACATAGGGCAAGGTTCGCAAGAGGTGTAAATTTCACATCCATCTAATTGAAATGAACTTAAGTTTTTACAAGCATCTCTTATTGCTGTTACTTCAGCGTGCGCTGTTGGATCATTGGTTGAAGTTACTTTATTGTTTCCTCTTCCAATGATTTCTCCGTCTTTAACGACAACGCAACCAAAGGGGCCACCTTCATTATTATTCATTCCTTTTAAAGCAGCAGTTACAGCTTCTTTCATGAATTGTTCTTTTGTACTCATATATTATTTGTTTTCTTTTTTTTAGAAGAATTGAAAGCTAATTAAAGTTCTGTTTCAAAAATTCATTGGCACTTATAAATAGTTAATAATCTAAAATACCATGTGCTGAAATTTGATTTCTGACAACAAGTTAGATTTTATTTAATTACTTTTCTGCTTTTTCAAGGAGATAAGTTTTTATGTTTTTAATGTTAGCGGAAGCTCAAAGTTTTTTGATTGGATTTATAATGTCATCAAAATAGAGTTCGATAACTACTGTTTTACAGCAAAATAAGTTATTTTTATTTAATCGATTGATAATATGTAAAATTTGTCTCCAAATTAATTTTCACTTACATGCTGTATTTTATACTCTTTATAGGTCTTATTGCTTTTGTTGGGTATGCATTTTATAAAATGAATTCAAGAAAAGCAAAACAATTTCCTTCGCATTGGCATGATGTTTTATTGAAAGAGGTTGAGTTTTATAAAAACCTTGATACAAATGAGCAGGTGCGTTTTCAAAATAGAATGATGCAGTTTCTAAGCGAAGTTTATATTGATAGTGTTGGATTTGAACTTAAGGAGTTAGATGAAATTCTTATTGCTTCAAGTGCTGTTATCCCTGTTTTTGCGTTTAAGGAATGGTATTATCCAACGGTTAGTGGGATTTTATTATACCCAGATTATTTTAATGAAGATTTTGAGTTTTCTGATAAAAGTAAATCTAGAAAAATTGCTGGAGTTGTCGGTAGTGGTCGTTTAGAACGTCAAATGATATTATCAAAGAAAGCATTATATCATGGATTTAAAAATGATAATGATGGTCGGAATACAGCGATTCACGAATTTGTACATCTAATAGATAAAATGGATGGCAAAATTGATGGAATTCCTGAGGTATTAATGCAAAAAGCATATACGATTCCTTGGTTAAAATTAGTTCATGACGAAATGGAAGCTATTAATAGAGACAAATCTGATATTAGAACTTATGGAGGAACTAAGCAGGCTGAATTTTTAGCTGTAGCGTCTGAGTATTTTTTTGAAAAGCCAAAACAAATGAAAAAGAAACATCCTGAGTTGTATAAGATGTTGGCTGACTGTTTTGGTGTAAAGCTTTGATAATTATGTATAAAACCAAAAAACCCGATTCAATTGAATCGGGTTTTTGATGGTGGTGCCTCCAGGAATCGAACCAGGGACACAAGGATTTTCAGTCCTTTGCTCTACCAACTGAGCTAAGGCACCAGTTGCATAAAAATGCGAGTGCAAATATAGTCCCATTTTTAATATTCACAAAAAGAAATAATAAAAATTTAAACTTATTATTTAATTCCTGCCTCAAATCATTGATTTCAATGTAAATAAATGTTATAATTTGGTTAATTATTAACTGAAAATGAGTTCTCGTTTTGTAGTTTTAACGTTTTATAGTACTTATGAATTTAATTGTTGACGTAGGTAATACACATATTAAGCTTGCAATTTACAGTAGAGGCAGGCTTAAAGAGAAGGTTGTAGGTGAACTTGCCGATTTTGAAACTATCGTGGCTGATGTGCTTAAGAATCATGAAAATATTAGTCAAGCCATAGTGTCTTCAGTAGGGAAATTAAAGGAGTCGCAAGTTAAAATGCTAAGCACAAAAATAAAAGTCTTAGAGTTATCGTACAAATTAAAATTACCTTTCAGAAATTTATATGCAACACCAAAAACATTAGGCGCTGATCGTATTGCTTTAGTAAGCGCATGTGTTGAACAATTTCCAGATAATAATGCCTTAATAATTGATGCTGGAACATGCATTACTTATGACTTTATAAATGCAGAAAACGAATATTTAGGAGGAGCGATTTCTCCTGGAATTAGATTGCGTTACAAAACACTAAATAACTTAACAGCGAATTTGCCCTTATTGGATACTAAAATGCCTCAAGATATCCTAGGAGATTCAACTCAAAACTCAATCCATTCAGGTGTTGTTTTTGGAGTTTTAAAAGAAATTGATGGTGTTATTGATGAATATGTTAAAAAATATTCGGATTTAACAGTTATTTTAACAGGAGGAGATACCAAACTCTTGTCAAACCAATTAAAAAATAGCATATTTGCCAATTCAAATTTTCTTTTAGAAGGTTTGAATTTTATTTTAGAATATAACTCACAATAATGATAAAAAAACTTGTTATAGTTTTAGTCGCTTTTTTTGCCATACAGTCGTATGGGCAAGAAGGAACTGCCTCGCCATACTCTTTCTACGGAATTGGAAGTTTAAAGTTTAAGGGTACGGTTGAAAATAGAAGTATGGGTGGATTAAGTATTTATACTGATAGTATTCATGTGAATTTACGAAATCCTGCATCTCATGTAGCACCAAATCTTAAACTTTGGAACGAAGAAAATCGTCCAGTAAAATTTTCTATAGGAGCTAGCCATAATAGTTTGAATTTAAAAGCGAACTCAGGAGAGGCTAAGGTAAATTCAACAACTTTTGACTACTTAGCATTGTCTATACCTGTCGGTAAGTTTGGTTTTGGTATTGGTCTAGTGCCTTATACTTCGGTTGGATATAAGTTAGAAGATAGAGAAGAGGATGTTATTCAAAACAGATATCGAGGTGAAGGTGGAGTTAATAGAGCCTTTTTTGGTTTAGGTTATAGAATTACGGATAAATTAAGTGCAGGTGTCGATGTTAATTATAATTTTGGGAACATACAAAATAGTGTTATAGAGTTTGTGTATGATGAAGAAGGAAACCTTGTTCAATACCAAACAAGAGAGAGTAATCGTTCAGATTTAAGTGGTCTAAATTTCAACATTGGTTTGACTTATAAATCTATGATTAATGAAACACTGGAACTTCAAGCAGGTGTTACATATTCACCAAAGAGTGATTTATCATCACTTAACGAAAGATCATTTGCTACAGTAGTTATCAATAGTTTAACAGGAGAAGAGTTTGTACTTAACGAATTTGATGCAGGATTAGCTTCTCAAGGTTTAGATGAAACCGATCTTACACTGCCATCTAGATTTTCGTTTGGAGCAGGGATAGGAAAACCTAGGAAATGGTTTTTAGGAGCTGAGTATACTAGACAAAACACTAGTGAGTTTTCAAATCCTATAGTTTCTATAGAAAATGCTAATTTTGTAAACGCCTCAAATATATCTATTGGTGGGTTTTATATTCCAGATTATATTTCGTTTTCAAATTACTGGAAGCGAGTTACCTATAGAGCTGGTTTTCATTTTGAGAATACTGGTTTAGAAATTAATAACGAGGCTGTAAATGAGTTTGGCATGTCTTTTGGAGTAGGGTTACCAGTTGGAAAAGTGTTTTCAAATACTAATATTGGTTTTGAGTTCGGAAGACGAGGAACAACAGATCAGAACTTAATACAGGAAAACTTTTTTAATATGAACATAAGTCTATCACTAAACGATAGATGGTTTGAAAAAAGAAAATATAACTAACGTAAAATAAAAGAAGATGAAAACGAGAATTACATTAATTATAGCAGTTTTGTTTATGGCAACAAACTTTAGTTTTGCGCAGCAAGATGAAGAGTGTATGCTTAACTTAACATTGATGAATGACTATGTTAAGAGTAAAAAATATGATGAAGCTTACGAACCTTGGATGAAAGTTAGAAACAAGTGTCCGAAATTTAATAGAGCAATATATCAATATGGTGAGAGGATTTTAAAGCATAAAATTAAAAAGTCTTCAGGGACAGAAAAAGTAGCCTTTTTAAATGACTATAAAGTACTTTTAGATAAAGCTAGAGAATACTATCCTAGTAAATATTCATTGGGGAAAATTTTAGAGAAAAAAGCATTATTAGACTATGAGAATCAAAAAGATTTAAGCCTTCAAGACCTACAAGTGTATGATGCGTTTCATAAAGTATATACTGAAGATTTAGAAAACTTTACAAGTACCAAAGGTCTATATGTGTATTTTACTAAAACTGTAGATTTATTTAAAGCAGGTAAGTTTGAAATTCAAAAAGTGTTTGATAAATATGATGATGTAAACGAGCAATTAGAAAACTTAAATGAAAAGTATGCTAAATCTTTAAATGCCTTAATTCAAAAAGAAGATGGCGGACAGACTTTAAGTAAAAAAGACGCTAAGTATAAAAAGTACTATCAAGATAAGTTAGAAGCTAATGGTAAAATTGCAGGTAGTTTAGATACCTATTTAGGACAATTAGCAAACTGCGAAAATTTAATTCCTTTATATAGAAAAGATTTTCCAACCTATAAAAATGATGCCGTTTGGTTAAAAAGAGCAGTAAGTAGAATGTACAACAAAGAATGTACAGATGATCCTTTATATATTGATTTGGTAAAAGCTTATGATGCAACTGCACCATCGGCAGATACAAAGTATTTTGTATCTACAGTTTTACGTAAACAAGGTAAAAAGAAAGAAGCTGATGCTTATGTAAAGCAATCTTACGATTTACAAGAAGATCCAATCAAAAAAGCAAGGATGGCGAAGAAGATTGCAAATGATTTTAAAAGACGTGGTAGTTATGGTTCGGCAAGGACTTATTACAGAGAAGCTTTAAAGTTAAATCCATCAGACGGAACACCTCACTTACAAATTGCAGCCATGTATGCTAAGAGTGCAAAAAACTGTGGAGATTCAGCATTTAATAAAAGAGCCGTATTCTGGTATGCAGCACAAGAAGCTTTAAAAGCAGGAAGAGTAGATCCAGGTCTAAAGAAAGCTGCACAACAAGCCGCAACATCTTATAATGCTAATGCACCTACTAAATCTGAAATTTTTACATGTAGTTGTGCAGGAACAACAATCAACATTGGATGTTGGATTGGAGGGAGTGTAAAAGTTCCAAGCCTATAAATGAAAATAAAATTTTTACATATTAATATTTACATAGTCACAGCAATCGTTGTGACTATGTTTTTTTCATGTAAAAACAACTTTAAAGAAGTTCAAAAAATTGGTGTTCTTCAAAACGGGCCTATTGGTGAAGCAAGAAAAATCAATTTGAAATATACTGAAGCCGAAGACTCTATAGGAAGGGTTATTGCTGTTTTAGAAAGCCCGAAAATGCTAGACTATTCTAATAGAGGGTTTTCGTTTTCAGAGTTTCCAGATGGAGTACGGCTGTCACTTTATGATGAGAATAATCAAAAAAATATCGTAATAGCTGACTATGCAATTGTCTATAATGCTACCGACTTAATAGATCTTCAAGGCAATGTTATTCTGGTTACACCTCAAAAAGACAGTTTGTTTGCAGAACAAATGTATTACGACCAAAAACGAGAATGGTTGTTTAGTAATCACCCTGTACAATTAAAATCTTTATCTTCTAGAAATGGTTATGGAGATATTTTTGATGCAGATACAAAGTTTAATAACTACACAATTTTAGAAGGTAGAGGTGAAGGAATTCTAAAAGATTAATATTGAAAAAAGATTGTTTGTAAAACATCTTTATCTTTGTATTAAATAAATAAACTATCAAATGAAAATCCTTCAATTTTTTCAATATATATACTTAGTTTTTGCTGTGCTTTTTATTTGGGATGCAATCTCAAATATAGGTGAAGACAGTAATAGAGTTATCATTTCTTGCATTTTTGGCGCTTTAGCAATTTTCATGTTTTTCTTTAGAAAAAAATTCAGAAAAAAATTCGATAACAAAAACAAGTAATCAGTCATGGACTCTAGCATTGTTATCATTATTGTTATGCTATTGCTTTCGGCTTTTTTCTCCGGAATGGAAATTGCTTATGTATCTTCTAATAAGATTCATATCGAAATAGAAAAAAAACAAGGCGATTTTCTTGCTAGAATTTTAACACGACTTACCGAAAAGCCATCAAAATTTATTGCCACTATGCTTATTGGTAACAATATAGCATTGGTTATTTATGGTTTTGTCATGGGAGATGTTTTAGTGAGTTGGTTTCAGTCAATACTACCTTCAGAATATCAGGTTATCACATATTTGCTTACAGATTTAAGTTTGTTAACCCAAACCATCATTTCTACAATTGTTATTTTAATTACAGCAGAATTTTTACCTAAGGTCTTTTTTCAAATCTATGCCAATTCTTCTCTAAAGGTATTTGCGGTTCCTGCGTATTTGTTTTATCTGCTTTTTTGGTTTATATCGTCTTTTATTATTTGGATTTCTGACAGGATCTTAAAACGTTTTTTTAAAACGGAAGGTGATGATGTTCAACTTGCTATGACCAAAGTAGAATTAGGAAACTATATAAGTGAACAAATGGAATCTGTAGAAGAACACGATGAGGTTGATAGTGAAATACAGATTTTTCAAAATGCACTTGAGTTTTCCGAAGTAAAAACTCGGGAGGTAATGGTGCCACGAACTGAAATCACAGCTGTTGAGGTTAATGATTCTATTAAAAATATTAGTACATTATTTATAGATTCAGGATTGTCAAAAATTTTAGTTTATAATGACAATATTGATGACATCTTAGGTTATGTACATTCTTTTGAGTTGTTTAAAAAACCACAAACTATAAAATCTGTAATCAAACCAGTCGTTTATGTTCCAGCGACCATGTTAGTTAAAGATGTGCTTAGTAGCTTAACTAAAAAACGTAAAAGCATGGCTGTAGTTATTGATGAATATGGAGGCACAGCAGGTATTATGACTATTGAAGATATCGTTGAAGAATTAGTTGGTGAAATTGAAGATGAGCATGATATTGTTGAATTAATTGAAGAGAAAACTAATGACACTAATTATAGGTTTTCAGCACGATTTGAAGTCGATTATATTAATGAGACCTATAAGCTCAATCTTCCTGAGGGAGAAAATTATGAAACCCTTGGCGGACTTATTGTTGACAAGACTGAAGAAATCCCTCAAATAAACGATCAAATTATTATTGGAAATTTTAAATTTACCATATTAGAAGTCTCTTCGACTAAGATAGACGTGGTGACACTTCAAATCTTAGAAGATGACTAAAGGCGTTAAAATATCTAACATCTTTCAAGCCTTTCATGCTCAAAACTTCCAATCTTTAACTTCCAATCGATGAAACCTGTTAAAAATCGATAATAAAAACATAAATCTACTTTTATTATTAGATAGAAAATGGTATTTTCGCCCACTTATTATTCGATAAATTATACATTAAAATGGCAGTTTTAAATAAAATTAGACAACGTTCACTGTTTTTGATTTTAATCATCGCACTAGCGTTATTTTCATTTGTACTTACAGACCTATTTAAAAATAGTGATGCTTTATTTGGCGCATCACAAGATGTGGTTGCAACTGTAAATGGAAGAAACATTAACAGAATAGACTTCATGAGTAGAGTAGAAACAACGCAAAGGCAAATGGGGCCTAGTGCTACATCTACACAAGTAATGAATAGAGTTTATGATCAAGAAGTGCGTCGTGCAGTTATGAATACTCAATTTGAAGAGCTTGGTTTAAGTGTTGAGCAGGACCAAATGAAAGAGTTATTAAAACAAAATTTCACAACTTATACAGAGTTTCAAAATGAAGCAGGTCTTTTTGATGAAAATAAACTAACCGAGTTTATTGCTAATTTAAAAGAAATTTATCCTGAAAGAGCTTTACTTGGAAATTTCCAATTAAACTATGATGATTGGGTAAATAATGAAAAGTCTATTGCAATAGGAGCTCAAGAGCGTACTTATTATAATATGGTTAAAGCTGGAGTTAATGCTACTTTAAATGAAGCCGAGGTTGATTTTCTATTGGAAAATTCAACTAGAGATTTTAAATATGTACAAGTGCCTTACGCTTCTATCAATGATAGTTTAGTTCAGGTAACTAAAGCAGATATTAAAGCTTATATTAATAAAAATAAAAAGCAATTTGAAGTTGAAGCATCACGTGATATTGTTTTTGTTGAGTTTAAAGAAGAGCCAAGTCTTGAAGATGAAGAGAACTTGAAAACTAGTTTTTCTAAGTTTATAAATGGAATAGTAGAATTTGAAAATGGTAAAAACGATACAATAAAGCCGTTTGCTCAAGTAAAAGCTATAGATCTTACAAACTATGTGAATTATACAGCAGGCTCTGATTTGAATTATACAGATTCATTTGTAAAAAAATCAGTATTACCAACATCGGTTGCTGATACGTTATTTAACTTGAATGTTGATAATGTTTATGGTCCTTATAAAGATAATGGGATGATGAAGTTAACCAAAATGGTTGCAGTTGCACAAATTCCAGATTCAGCAAAAGTACGTCACATTTTAATTCCACATATTGGGTCAACTAGAGCTGCAGCTGATGTTACTCAAACTGAGGAGCAAGCTAAAGCAACTGCAGATAGTGTTTTAACTGTAGTGAGAGCTAATCGTTCTAAATTCCCGGAATTAGTAACTGCATTATCGTCAGATCAAGGAAGTGTTGAAAAAGGTGGTGAATACGATTTCCATCCAAGTACTCAAATGGTTAAGCCATTTAGTGATTTTGAATTCCATAATAATGTTGGAGATATTGATGTTGTAAAAACACAATTTGGTTTCCATATTATAGAAATATTAGATCAAAAAGGATCTTCTAAAGTGGTTAAAGTTGCTACTATTGCAAGAACAATAGATCCTTCAGAAGAAACAATAGACAACGTATTTACTAATGCTTCAAAATTTGAAATAGCACTTCAAGAAGGCGCTTTTCAAGAGATGGCTAAAGAGCGCGATTTAGTTGTTAAGCCAGTAAATGGTATTAAAGTTTTAGAGGAGAATATTCCAGGTGTAGGAAGTCAAAGACCAATTGTACGTTGGGCTTTTGAAGCAGGAACAAAAGTAGGTGACTACAAACGTTTTACTATTCCAAATGGTGGTTATGCTGTTGTGCAAGTCACGAAAATTAGCAAAGAAGGATTAGTTGATACTGAGAATGCTTCAGTAACTGTTCTAAATGAAATTAGAAAAGAGAAGAAAGCAAAGATGATTCGTGAGAAAATTTCAGGAACAACTGTTGATGAGGTTGCAAAAAATCAAAATAGACCTGCAAATACAGCAAAAGTAGTTAATATGAAAAATCCAACAATCTCTGGAGCTGGTTTAGAACCTCAAGTTGTAGGAATCGCATTTGGTTTAAATGAAGGTGAAACTTCTGGATTAATCGATGGTAATAGAGGTGTATTTATGGTTGCTGTGACTAAGGTCGATGAAGCTGCTAAGATAGATAACTACCAAGCTTTAGCTAACCGATTAAGCACAGCGCGAGTAAGTGCAGCCCAAGCTAAAGTTTATAGTGCTTTAAAAGAAACTGCAGATATTGAAGATAATAGAGCTAGATTTTACTAGTAATTAAAAAGTTAGAGATAAAGAAAAGCTTCGCAATTTGCGAGGCTTTTTTATTTTGTATTTAAAACCATTTCAGAATAACTAAGGATGATTTCATATCCTTTAGTCTTAAAATACGGTGTTGGGTTGTCTTTTGAAGCAACCATGACAAAATCACCTCCCCAAGCTCCTAAGCTTTTAATACTTCCTTTAAAATCATTAAAAAGACGTGCTTTAACAGGTGTTTGTTTTATAATACCTGAAATGAGTTGTTCGTGTTCATTCATTAACGATTGAAAAGCACTAAGTGAATCACATTTAATCATTTCAGTAGTGAGATCAGTAATTCTTGAAATTATTAGAGATAAGTCTGACGTATTTGCTCTATACTGAGCAATGCCATCACGACTATTTTGCTTTTGATTTAAGTATACAAAATATAAGTGCGCTTTAAAAGGTGGATTAAAAGTTATTTCTTTGATGCTTTTTTTGTTGTTTTTAAGCACTTGATAAGTTAAACTTCCATTTGCTTTTGCACAAGCGATATCGTAGCCACTTCCACCAAAACTTGCTTCTAGCAATTGATAGGGATTTACATTTGCCCAACTAGCAATGTTATTGATTAAAGTAGATGATGTGCCAAGTCCCCAATTTTTAGGAAACTCTAATGATGTCGTGATTTTATAACCTTTAGTATCAGTTAAGAATTCAGGATTAAGATGCTGAGCGGCTTTTAATATTTGTAATAATCGTTCTGAAATAGCGCTGTTATCCTGATTTCGTTTTAGGAGCTTCCTATGTTGTAAATCAAATTCAGTTTCAAACCAAATAGTATTAGTTTCGTTTAAACTAATCCATTGTAGTGTATTGTTTTTGCTTGTTTCAACATTTAATGACTGTCCGAAAACAGAAGGGACAGCAAGCGAAATTGAGCCATCAAGAACAAGGTATTCTCCTGTGAGTAATAATTTTCCGTGACTGTAAAATTTTTTCATTTAACGTCTTAGTTTTTCTATTTCCTCTACAACTGCACTATGTGTTACTGTATTGTTTTTAAAATGCTCTATAAGTTTTATTTTTTCTCCGGAAGTCGCTTCAAACTGATTCAAAATATTCATCAAATGCATCTTCATATGTCCTTCTTGAATGCCTGTTGTAGTTAATGAGCGTAAAGCGCCAAAATTTTGAGCCAAACCAGCAACAGCAACGATTTGCATAAGCTCTCTTGCTGAGGGTTCTCCAAGGAGTTCTAAAGCGAGTTTAACTAATGGGTGAAGTTTAGTTAATCCACCAACAGTGCCTAGGGCTAATGGGATTTCCATCCAAAATGTGAATACGCCATCTTCAATCTTTGCATGCGTTAAACTGCGATATTTACCGTGTCTTGATGCATAAGCATGAACCCCAGCTTCTACAGCTCTAAAATCATTTCCAGTAGCTAAAACAACGGCGTCAATACCATTCATTATCCCTTTATTGTGCGTAACGGCCCTAAAAGGTTCGACTTCAGCAATGGCAACAGCCTGAATGAATTTTTCAGCAAATTCTTGAGCCGAAATATTAGAATTTTCGGTTAATTCTTCAACCTTGCAACTTACTTCTGCTCGTACTAAACAATCTGGAACATAATTAGAAAGAATTGACATAATGATTTGGATGTCTTTTTCTTCTGAAGAAAACAAATCAAAATGTTGAGCGTCTTCTTTCAGTATTTTTGCAAATTGCTCTAAACAGGAGTTAATGAAATTTGCTCCCATGGCATCCAAAGTTTCAAAAGTGGCATGCAATTGATAGTAGCCATTAATGTCTTGGGTTTTATCTCTTAGTTCTATATCTAAAATGCCACCACCACGTTTTTCCATATTCTTGGTGATAGGTTTTGCTTCTTCAATGAGTTTAGCCTTTAAATTGGTGAAAAATGTTTTTAGTTTCCCAGAATCGCCATGATACATGAAATGTACTTGTCCGATTTTTTGGGTTGAGATTACTGTTGTTTTAAATCCACCGCGATCAAACCAAAACTTTGCAGCTTTACTTGCCGCAGCAACAACTGAACTCTCCTCAATTGCCATTGGGATTGCGTATATTTTGTTATTAATCAAAAAATTAGGTGCAATACCTAATGGTAAATAATAATTTGTAATTGTGTTTTCTATAAATTCATCATGGAGCTGTTGTAGCTTTTTATCTGCATTCCAATACTGTTTTAAAAGTGTTTTAGCCGATTGAGAATTGGGAAAATAATTGCTAACAAGCCAATCGATTTTTTCTGATTTCGATAATTTTGAAAAGCCTGTAATAGTTTTAGTCATGAGTTGAAATTTAAAATTCGTGGGCTAATAAACTGTTTGCGAATACGAATTGTAAAGATACTATTCTTGGTATTATTATTGAGGCAATACCATATTATTGCGTATTTAACAGTCAATAGTTAGTGTTTTTTGCATTATTTTTAGTAAACTTGACATTATTTTATTAAATAAATAACCTTATGAACATATTGAAATCCTTTACGCTTCTTGTATTTTTTGTAACCACTTTAGCCTCAGCGCAAAATAAACAAATAACACTAGAAGAAATATGGGATGGGAGTTTTAGAACCGAACGAATGGATGCATTGCATTCTATGAAAAATGGACAGCAATATTCGGTTTTAAATTTTGAAAATAAAGCCTCTCAAATTGATATATATGACTATAAGACATTAAGTAAGGTTAAAACATTAGTGAATTCTGCTGATATTAGTGAGATCAATTATTTTACAAATTACACTTTCAGTAATGACGAAACTAAAGTGTTATTAGCAACAGAAGTTGAAGCTATTTTTAGACGCTCATCACTTGGTAAATTTTTTATTTACGATACAAAATCTAATAAAACTTCATTAGTTTCCGAAGAAAAAATACAAGAACCTACATTTTCACCAGACGGAACAAAAATTGCTTATGGCTTAAACAATAATCTGTATGTGAAAAATTTAAATACAGGTAGTACTGAACAGATTACTTTTGATGGTGAGAAAAATAAAATTATTAATGGTATTACAGACTGGGTTTATGAAGAGGAGTTTAGCTTCGTAAGAGCTTTTGAGTGGAACGATGATAGTAATAAAATTGCATTTATTCGTTTTGATGAAGCCAATGTTCCAGAGTTTTCAATGGATGTTTATGGTCAAAATTTATATCAAACACAAGACGTATTTAAGTATCCTAAAGCTGGTGAGGCAAACTCTTTAGTATCGCTTCATATTTATAATCTAAGCTCAAAAAAATCAGGAGAGGTAAAACTTAGCAAAGCATATAATGATTTTTATATTCCAAGAGTTAAATGGACAAATGATGCTAATGTGTTGAGTGTTCAATATATGAACAGACACCAAGATGAATTGGATTTGTGGATGATTAATGCTGAAAGCTTAAAAGGAGATTTAGTTTTAGCAGAAACAGATAAAGCTTATATTGATGTGACATTTAACCTTACATTTTTAAAGGATAATAGTTTTATCTGGACCAGTGAGAAAGATGGCTTTAATCATATTTATCATTATGATAAAACTGGAAAACTAATTAACCAAGTTACTCTAGGGGATTGGGAAGTGACTAATTACTATGGATACAATGAAAAATCAAAACGAATTTTCTACCAATCAACTGAAGATGGTTCTATCAATCGAAGTGTTTATTCTATTGGACTTAATGGAAAAAAGAAAAAGCGTTTAACAAAAAGTACAGGAACTAATGCCGCTTCTTTTAGTGCAGATTTCACCTACTTTATTAACTCCTTTTCAAGTGCTACAAATCCACCAGAATTCACATTGAATAATTCTAAAACAGGGGATTTAGTTAAGAGTATTAAAGACAATGATAAATTAGCACAAAAACTTTCAAATTATAAAACGTCACAAAAAGAATTTAGCACTATAAATATTAACGGTAACGATTTAAACATGTGGATGATTAAACCTGCCAATTTTGATGAGAATAAAACCTATCCATTATTCATGTATCAATATTCTGGACCTGGATCTCAACAGGTCGCAAACAGATGGAATGGGGCTAACGATTATTGGTATCAGCATTTAGCACAAGAAGGTTATATCGTGGTTTGTATTGATGGAAGAGGAACAGGTTTTAAAGGCGCAGCATTTAAAAAAGTAACTCAAAATGAACTTGGTAAATATGAAGTTGAAGACCAAATAGCTGCTGCTAAAAAATTGGCAAAATTACCATACATAGATGAAAATAATATTGGAATTTGGGGATGGAGTTATGGTGGTTTTATGAGTAGTAATGCTCTTTTTAAAGGGAATGATACGTTTTCTATGGCAATTGCAGTTGCACCTGTAACAAGCTGGAGATTTTATGATTCTATTTATACAGAACGTTATATGACAACACCTCAAGAAAACCCTACAGGTTATGATGAGAATTCACCAATTAACCATGTTGATAAGCTTAAAGGAGATTTCTTGCTTATTCACGGTACAGGAGATGATAATGTACATGTGCAAAACACGATGCGAATGGTAGAAGCTTTAATACAAGCCGATAAGCAATTTGAATGGATGCTTTATCCAGATAAAAATCATGGTATTTATGGCGGAAACACAAGATTACATTTATATAAGAAAATGACAAATTTCATACATGATACTTTAGGAGAAGAACGAGACATGTCTGAGGAAGCAAAAGAAAAACAAATTAAAGTCAAAGGATAAATAACTAACTAATAATTAAAAATAACTTTTATGTCAAACACAACGCATTTGGATAATCAAAAACAAATTTTTGGGCACCCTATAGGTTTATATGTTTTATTTTTCGTTGAAATGTGGGAGCGTTTTTCTTACTACGGAATGCGAGCTATTTTAACTTTGTTTTTAGCAGCTCCAATCATAATGGGAGACCCACAATCAGGCTATGGTTGGTCAAATGCAGAGACATTATCATTTTATGGGACATATACAATGTTTGTGTATTTAACATCAATACCAGGAGGTTGGATAGCCGATAAGTTTATAGGTCAGAAAAAAGCTGTAATGCTTGGAGGATTGTTGTTGTGTATTGGTCATGGTATTCTGGCAGTTAATGCACAATGGGCATTTTTTACTGGATTAACCTTAATTGTATTAGGTGTAGGATTCTTAAAACCAAATATCTCTACAATGGTAGGAGGATTGTATAAAAAAGGAGATGATAGAAGGGATAGAGGATTTTATATATTTTATATTGGAATTAATTTAGGAGCTTTTCTTGGTGCTTTAATCGTTGGAGCTGTAGCTGCAAAATGGGGTTGGCATTATGGATTTGGACTTGCAGGAATAGGTATGGCTTTAGGTCAAATCATGTATATGTTTGGATTAAAACATCTTACAGGTGTTGGTGACTTTATGGGAAGTAAAGATTCTCCAGATAAAGAATTAATGAAGAAACCATTAAATAAAGTAGAGAAAGATAGAATGTTAGTAATGTTCTTATCGTTCTTAATTATCATTGTATTTTGGGGGGCTTTTGAGCAAGCCGGCGGATTGATGAGTTTGTATACTGAACAAAAGACAAATAGAGTATTGTCATTCTCTTTACCATTCATAGGTAATGAAGTACCAGCAGCAATCTTTCAATCTATAAATGCATTTTTCATTATTATATTAGGGACAGCTATTGGAGGTTTCTGGTACCGATGGGGAAAAAAAGGAAAAGAATCTTCGTCATTATTTAAAATGGCAATAGGAGTTATTATCATGGCATTTGGCTTTTTCTTCATGAGTAAAGCATCTACTGAAGTTGTTATGGATGGAGAAAGTGTTGTTGAAAAATCGGCAATGATCTGGTTAGTGTTAGCATACTTATTTCATACTATTGGTGAATTATGTGCGTCTCCTGTAGCGTTGTCTTTTATCACAAAATTAGCGCCTCTTAAATATGCCTCTTTTATGATGGGTGCATATTTTGCTGCTACAGGTTTAGGAAATAAAGTCGCTGGATTTGTAGGAGAGATGTCTGAAGGTGCGGGAGAGTTTCAAGTGTTTACTGGAATTGCAATATTCTGTACCCTATTTGGAATTTTAATTTTAGCAATACTAAAACCATTGAAACGATTAACTCATGGAGCAGAAAATGTGCAAGGTACACATCATGAAGAAGCTGAAGGTTTCGAATTAGCAGACAATTAAAAACTAATATATAAACCCTTACAATCTAATTTGTAAGGGTTTTTCTTTTTTAACTAAATATACTTCCTATGAATACAGATATCGAAAATCTATTTAAAGACAAAGTTATTGGGCATCCAGCTGGTCTGTTTGTTATATTTTTCACTGAAATGTGGGAGCGTTTTTCATTCTACGGAATGAGAATACTTCTTATCTTATTTTTAACTGCACCATTAATAGATAGCAATGCTGGTTGGGGATGGACTAGTGAAAATGCCTTGTCTCTCATTGGTACTTATGGTTCGTTGCTATACCTTACCCCAATTCTTGGTGGTTGGATTGCCGATAATTATACTGGGTATAGAGTGGCTGTTGTTATAGGATGTTTACTTATGACCTTAGGTCATGCAGCCATGGCTTTGGAGACGACGACGACATTTTACTTAGGATTAGGACTACTAATTATAGGTACTGGTTTCTTTAAGCCAAATATGACGTCAATGATATCTGACATGTACAAAGGTAAAGAGTCTAAAAAAGATGGAGCCTATACCATTTATTATATGGGTGTAAATGCTGGTGCTTTCTTCGGAATGATGCTATGCGGCTATTTAGCAGAAAATTATGGTTGGAGTTATGGATTTGGATTAGCTGGAATATTCATGCTATTGGGTTTGATTCAATTTTGGTTAGCAAAAGATCTTTTTGGAAGTATTGGTGGAAAACCATCTGGAGTTCATGAAGTAGAATTGCCTCAAAATATAAATGAGGAAAGTCCAAAGGAACACGATACTTCTAAAGTTGCTGAAGAAAAATTGAACCCATTTACAATGTTTGATAAAATCTTAATCCTTTTATCTTCTGTTGGTGGTTTGTTATATCTTTTTAATGATCCATTAGAGAAGATTGAGAACACCAATTTACTGCCTTTTACGGTCGGTAATATGAGTGGTTCTAATGTTGTAATACTTACAGCGTTGGTATTATTTTTAATTTTATTAGTCACTAGAATTTCGCGTTATATGCCAATTGTAAGAGATCGTATTATAGCAGTTTCCATATTTGGTGTGTTTACTGTGTTCTTCTTTGCGTTTTTCGAGCAAGCGTTAGGGTCAATGACCTTGTTTGCTAGAGATTATACAGATAGAAGTTTAGTCGGTAACTCTGCAATGATATTTAAAATTGTAGACCTATTGTTGACTACCGTTCCTTTGGTTATTATTACTTGGGTTCTTATACTTTTATCTAAGAAAACATATCAAAAAATAGGGATGTCTAATGCCGTTCTTGCTATTGCATTTATTGGGTTATGGATTTTAGTAATTTTTAGACTGATAGATAAATTTTCACAAGAAGGAAATGAAGTTGATGCTTCGTGGTTTGGAATTCTCAATTCTTTCTTTATAATAACATTAGCACCTTTATTTTCTAAATGGTGGGAAAGTAAGTATAATCCAAGTGCTGCTATGAAATATGGAATTGGGTTAGTATTATTGGGTCTCGGTTTTGCATTCTTATCTTATGGAACTGGAGATGTGCCTCAAGGTGCTAAAACAGCTTCGGTAAGCATGATATTTTTAATTGTGGCTTTCTTGTTTCATACTATGGGAGAACTATGTATTTCTCCAGTAGGTTTGTCTTACTTGAGTAAGTTAGTTCCTGGACGTATGATTGGATTTATGTTTGGTATTTGGTATTTAGCTATAGCTATAGGACAAAAAGCTGCAGGTAAAATGGGAGGAATGATTGATTCTATAAGTGAACAGTATTCTATAAGTACTTTCTTTTTAATATTTACTCTTATTCCAATTGGTGTTGGTGTTATTTCAGTAATACTAAATCCGTTGTTGAAAAAACTAATGCATGGCGTTCGATAATCGAATAAAATCGTTAAAATAACCTAAAATGCTCCCTAGTTGGAGCATTTTTTGTAAGTTCGGAACAACTTTTGCAACAAATATTGTTATGAAAAAACTAGTTTTATTATTCGCAGTAGCATTGATAGTATCAACTTCTGCTATTGCCCAATCACAGGAAATAAATTGGATGACTCTTGAAGAAGCTATCGAAGCTCAAAAGAAAACGCCTAAAAAGATCATGATGGATGTTTATACAAACTGGTGTGGACCCTGTAAAATGCTCGATAAAAATACATTTCATAATAAAGATGTTGTAGATTATGTGAACAAGAATTATTATGCTGTAAAATTTAATGCAGAGGGCAATACCATAGTTAATTATCAAGGTAAAGAATATAAAAACCCTAATTATAAAGAAACATTAAAAAATCGTAGAAATGGCGTGCATGAATTGTCTCGCATATTAGGTGTTAGAGCTTATCCAACGATAGTTTATTTTGATGAGAAGGGCGAAAAAATTCAACCTATTAGTGGGTATATGAAACCTCAACAAATAGAGTTGTATTTGAAATTATTTCATACCAATGATTATAAGGATATTAAAACTCAAGAAGAATTTAATGCGTATTACAATGCATTTAAACCAGAATTTCAAGGATAATTTGCTTCCTTAATGATAAAAGCTCCCTTTTTGCTAGTTTGGTGAAATGGGAGTTTCCTTTTTTTACAAGTCTCCTCCCAACGTTTTACATAAGATTTATAATTACTGCCATCTGCTATAATAAATTTTGGATGTATAGAATCGATTAAACGGTCTAAATTTAGTCTTGGCGAATTTCGTAATACAATATAGTCTGGTTGAAACTTTTTCACATTGTAAATGCCAAGACTGTCAATAATTAATATGGTTTTATTATGAAAACTATATACTGATTTCAAGCGCTCTCTTTTTATAGTATCTACAAAATTTCCGACACTAAAATTAGTAATCACTTTATCTTTCATAGTCGCTATACTATCTAAGTTGTCAAACACTTTAAGTTCAAAATTCGTTTTTTGACCAATTAAACTATACCTGCTTTTATGGAAGATAATAAAAGTGTTATTCGCATTTCTGTAATTATAATAGATCCCAATGCCTTGAATGAATAGGATAGAAACTAGAAGAAAAGCGATACGCTTGAAGGTCGCTTTTTTATACAATAGAAATAATGCGATAATCACAATATAACACGCAACAACATGAGGTAAATCAAAGGAGATATTCTGAAACAGAAACTGCTCTTGTTTTGATACCCAAGTAACGATTGCATTCATTAAGCTTATACTATTTCCATATAAATGCGCAATGCCTTCTGGAAGTATATTTAATAATGCTAGTAAAATAATAAAAATTCCGAAACCTAAAATCAATCCTAAAAATGGAATGATTGCTAAGTTAGAAACAAAAAATAATCCAGGGAATTGATGAAAGTAGTATAAGCTAATGGGAATTACACCTAATTGCGCAGCTATAGTTACCGTGAAAATCTGCCAGAAATAATTAACGATCTTCCATTTAGGTGACCATAATTTATAAAGTTTAGGTTGAATAGAAACTATGGCAATTACAGCTAAATAACTCATTTGAAAACCGACATCAAAGAGAAACATAGGTTTGCATAAGAGTAATATAAATGCCGAAATTGATAATGTATTGTATATGTTTCCTTGTCGTTTTAAATGCATGGCAATAGAAACAACACTAAACATTGTGACAGCTCTGGTTACTGAAGCAGATAATCCAGCAATAATTGCAAAACTCCATAATAGCAAAATAATGATTATAACTTTAATGGTTTTTCCTTGTTTTACATATTCAATAGGTTTTAAAATAAAATTTAAAAGCAAAAGAATAATCCCAACATGTAATCCAGAGACCGCTAATATGTGAATGGCGCCTGCGTTAGCATAATCTTCATAAATCTGACGATCCATGTCTTGACGTTGGCCTAGAATGAGTGCGTTTATAATGACTAATTCTTCAGGCTCAAAATGATAGAGGCTTAATTTTTCGTTTATTGTGTTGCGTATGCGCTCTGCAAAACCAAATATGGTCTGTTTTTGAGCGTTTAATTTGATCATTGAATTTTGATTGATTACCATTTGATGGTAGATGTATTGTTTTTCTAAATAAGTTTTGTAATCAAATTGATTTGGGTTTAATGGTGAGTTAAGTTCTCTAATGTCTGAATAAGTAAAAAGGCGGTCATCAATCTTATAAAGTGTTTGTAAACTATCTTTTTTAATATTTAATAACACTTTACCTATGACATCTTGCTCATCTATTTTTATGAGGTTTATAACATACTTGTCATGGTAATAAGTAGATTTAAGACGTTCTTTTATACTAAAATGAAGCGCATGCATTTTCACCGTCTCTGTATCTATAAGATGTGAATAATGCTTTGGGAAATTTTTCTGCTCATGAAGATTGTAAGTTACTATTCCCAGACAACTTGTAAATAAATAAGCAGTAAGTCCAAACCAAATGGATTTTTTAAAATTATTTTTTGATGCGAAATAAAAAACTATCAATACAGCAAAAACAAACAAAACGCTATAAAGTGAAACAATTAGAGTTGGGTGATAACTATGTGAAATAAGTATGCCTATAATTAAACAGACACTTAGCTTTATAATTACAAAATTAAGGGGTTTCATTTTCTAAATATAGTAAATAATCTACATTTAGAGTAAATAGGCTATAGCATTCGTCTAGCTTGAACATAAGCTAAGTACCAATAGCGTTCAGATAAATTAGACGTAATAACGCCTCGGCTAGTAGTAGAATGTATAAATTCTACATGACCAGGCCGGCTTTTGGTGACAATTCCAACATGGTTAATTTTTCGGCTATTCTTTTTAGTGGCAAAAAATAATAAATCACCAGCTTTAACTTTTTGAACATCTATCCATTTGCCACGCTTTGATAAATCGGTTGTTGTTCTAGGTAGCAAAATCGCTTCTTTTTTAAAAGCAACAACAACTAAGCCTGAACAATCCATCCCTTTTTTTGTTGTACCTCCATATTTGTATTTAGTGCCTTTAAACGTTTTAGCATAATCTATGATGTTTTCGATCTCTTTAGATGATACTGTTGTTGAATAAGTGGATCTTTTTTTTGTGGTTTTAGTCGTTCTATTTTTTTTAGTAACAACACGTTTCGAGGATTTGCAATTTGCAAAACAAATACTTAAAGCAAGAAGTAGAATGATTTTTTTCATTAGTTCGAAAATAGCAAAAAATAGCATAACTTTTTCGTAAATTCACATTATGATTAAAATGGTATTATATTCTGATTTTGATGATTTAATAATTTTTTATTTTGTTGCAGGAATAAGTTTTATTTTGTTTTTGAATTGGTTCATAATAAAAATAAAACAGCAAAAAGGTAGTTCTGTAGAGAAGATCTTGAATTTCAATGATAAATTAAACTTAAATAATTACACATTGGATTTTAATAATGAAATTCCAGTTTTAATAAAACCATCCTTGCTAACTAAAATGTTTTTGGGCATATTATCTGTGATAATTGTGGTTTTACCTTTATATGAATTTATTGAAACATTACGACCTCAAGAAGTTGTTGCTAATTGGTCTTGTTTCCCGTTTTAAGGTGTTAAATGCTTTTATAAATTAACTTTGCAGCATTCTCACTAGCGCCTTTACCACCTAGCTTTTTCTCTAGATCATAATAATCTATAAAGAATTTAACGCGTTCGTTTTCATCAAGAATTTTAATGAGTTCTTGTTTAAGACGTTTTTTATTTAAATCTCCTTGAATCAATTCTGTTACGACTTCGCGATCCATAATTAAGTTTACAAGTGAAATAAATTTTAAAGTGATAATACGTTTAGCAATTTGGTAAGAGATATTATTTGCTTTATAACAAACGACTTGAGGAACTTTAAATAAAGCAGTTTCTAAAGTCGCTGTTCCAGAAGTCACTAGTGCTGAAGTAGACACACTTAGTAAGTCGTAAGTTTTATTAGATATAAAGGCAACATTATCTTGTTTGATAAATGTTTTATAAAAGCTATAATCTTGACTGGGAGCACCAGCAATAACGAATTGATAGTCTTCAAAATCATTAACCAAGCTTAACATGACACTTAACATTTTAGTGATTTCTTGTTTTCTGCTTCCAGGCAACAGTGCAATAATTGGTTTGTCACTAAGGTTGTGATCTCTTCTAAAAGTATATTCGTCAACTTGCTCTCTATCTGCTATAGCATCAATTAAGGGGTGACCTACAAAATTAACCTTATAATTATATGTGTCGTAAAATTTCTTTTCAAAAGGAAGAATGACATACATCGCATCAACATCACGCTTAATTTTTTCAACACGACTTGCTCTTGATGCCCAAACTTGTGGTGAAATATAATAATGCGTAGGGTAATTTTGCTCTTTTGCCCATTTAGCGATGCGAAGATTAAATCCTGAATTATCTATAAAAATAATAACATCTGGTTTAAAATTTTGAACATCTGTTTTACAAAACTTAATAAGACCTAAGATTTTTCTTAGGTTGAAAATAACTTCAGCAAAACCCATGAATTGGCGCTCTTTGTAATGCTTTACTAAAGTGCCACCAACAGATTGCATTAAATCACCTCCCCAAAATCTAATGTTTGCATTTACATCTTCTTTGAGTAATGCTTTCATTAAATTGGAACCATGTAGATCTCCAGAGGCTTCGCCAGCAATGATGTAATATTTCATTAATTTAAAAATTTCGCAGATTAGATCATAAAATTAGAACTAATAAGTGGGCTTCTTTTAAACAAATTTAACTATTATGGTTATAATAGCAACTACAACTGTGGCAATTAGTACACCTTTCGCTTTAGCGTCTTTTTTTGTTTTAATAAACAGGAAAAAAGCAGCTAGATTTAATAGGGCTCCCATGCTAACCAATTTAGCAAATACGTTATTGTTGATAGCAACATGTAACGAATGAGACACTGAATTCCCTTTTCCAAAAAATAAAAGTACTAAAAGCAATCCAATAGAGCTTGCAATCAAACCCACTATTATACCTATAATTATGTCTTTATTCTTCATTAAAATTCCAAGTGTTTAAGTTTTGAATACTATGGTGTGCGGTTAAGTCAAATTGAATAGGTACAACAGATACATAACTGTTTGCTAAAGCCCATTCATCAGTGTCTTCTCCATGGTCTAGGTTAACAAACTTTCCTGTTAGCCAGAAATAATCTCTACCACTAGGGCTTTGACGTTTGTCAAATTCTTCTTCCCAGTTTGCTTTGGCTTGTCTGCAAATTTTAATACCTTTAATTGCTTTCTTTTCTAAATTAGGGAAGTTAACATTTAACACTGTGCCATGATCTAAGCCGTGTTCTAAAACATTTTCAGCAATAGTTTTGACATAAGATTTACAATGCTCAAAATTAGCACTCCAATTATAATCACATAGCGAAAACCCAATTGCAGGAATGCCTTCAATACCTGCTTCTATAGCTGCGCTCATAGTGCCTGAGTAGATGACATTTATTGACGAATTTGAGCCATGATTAATTCCAGAAACACATAAATCAGGTCGGCGCTTTAAGATTTGTTTTATGCCTAGTTTTATACAGTCGGCAGGAGTTCCAGAGCAACTATATTCTTCTTGTTTGCCATCATCAATAGCTACTTTTTCAATATGGAGCGTAGAGTTAATTGTGATGGCATGACCCATTCCGCTTTGAGGACTATCTGGGGCGACAACAACGACCTCTCCTATTGTTTTCATAATAGCAATTAAAGCTCTAATGCCAGGAGCTGTAATTCCGTCATCGTTGGTAATTAAAATAAGAGGCTTTTTTGACATAAAATGAGATTGTTTTGTTCAAATACAAAAATAAGTAAACAGGCTTGAATATCCTATAAATAGAGGTTTAACAAAAAATTAGTAGCACATGGTTTTAATGGCATGATTTTTTCAGTTACTTTAGTAGAAATTATAAAAATTAGCATGATTTTACATGACTAAAAACTAATTTCTTGTTAAATGCATTTTATAACAAAAAAGATAATACATATGATGAAGAGGAATTATAAACTGTTGCTATTGGTGTTGCTTTTAGCTTTTGCCTCATGCAGTTTTACGACTAAGAAATTTGAAGACCCAAATAAAGATAAGCTGTTAATACAATTAATTACTTATGTTTTAGAACAAGGACATTTTAGTCCACAAGATATTAATGATAGTTTTTCTGAAGAAGTTTTTAACGACTATTTAGAGCAACTAGATCCGTTTAAGCGCTATTTTTACGCTTCCGATATTGAAGAATTTAGGGCTTATGAGCATGAGTTGGATGATCAAATTAAAGCTTATGATATTTCATTCTTTAATTTAACTCATGAGCGTTTACTCAAAAGAATAGGAGAATCTAAAGATGTATATAAAGACGTGTTGTCAGAATCTTTTGATTTTTCCCAAGCAGAAGCATTTTCTACAGACTACGAAAAATTAGAATACGCAACTTCTAAAAAAGAAATGAAAGAGCGTTGGAGAAAACAACTTAAGTTTTCTACAATTGCTAATTATGATGATTTATTCAGCGATCAAGAAGCTGCTAAAAAGCAAAATTTACCTGAACAAGAATTTTCAGAATTAAAGGCAACTTCCGTAGCTAATAAATCTGAAAAAGCATTAGAGAAAGAAGCAAGAGAAACCACAGAGAAATCTCTAGATGAACTTTATGATTTTATAGATGATAGACAACGTAAAGACTGGTTTGCTGTTTATATTAATGCAATAGTAGAAGAGTTTGATCCACATACATTCTATTTTGCTCCTGAAGATAAAGATCGTTTTGATGTAGCTATGTCTGGTAATTTTGAAGGTATTGGAGCAAGGCTTCAGAAAAAAATGGATGCTATAATTGTAAATGAAATTATAAGTGGTGGTCCAGCTTGGAGGCAAAATGAGTTAGAAGTAGGAGATCAGATCATGAAAGTACGTCAAGAAGATGAAGAAGATGCTGTTAATGTTGTTGGAATGCGTTTAGATGATGCTATCAAGTTTATAAAAGGTCCAAAAGGTACAGATGTGACTTTGACTTTGAAAAAGGTAGATGGTACTATTGAGGATATTACAATTACTAGAGATATTGTAGAATTAGAAGAAACCTATGCAAAGTCTTCTACTGTTATCAAGGATAATAAGAAATTTGGTGTGATAAACTTACCAAAGTTTTATGTAGATTTTGAAGATTATAACAAGCGAAATGCGGCTTCCGATATCAAACTAGAAATTGAAAGATTAAAAGAAGAAGGTGTTGAAGGTTTGGTTCTCGATTTAAGAAATAATGGAGGTGGATCGTTGCAAACTGTTGTAGATATGGGAGGATTGTTTATTGAAAACGGTCCAATTGTACAAGTGAAAACTGCAGGTGAACCAAAAGAAATATTAAAAGATAGAGATAATTCTATTGTTTGGGATGGTCCTCTAGTGATTTTAGTAAATGAATTATCGGCATCAGCATCAGAAATTTTAGCCGCTGCAATGCAAGATTATAAAAGGGCTATTGTTATTGGTAGCAAGCAAACTTACGGAAAAGGGACGGTACAAAATGTATTAGACTTGAACAGAATGGTAAGGCAAAATAGTAATGGGGATATGGGAGCTTTGAAGTTTACAACTCAAAAATTCTATAGAATTAATGGTGGTTCAACTCAGTTAGAAGGTGTAAAGAGTGATGTAGTCGTTCCAGACCGTTATAGCTATATAGATATAGGAGAAAAAGATCAAGAAAATCCTTTAGAATGGGATAAAATTGATCCTGTAGATTTTAACGTTTGGGAAAGTTATTATGATTATGAGACAACAATAGCAAAGAGTAAAGAACGTATGGCAAATAATGAACAATTAAAATTAATTGATGCTAATGCGCAATGGGTTAAAAAAATTAGAGATAGAGAAGTGTATTCACTTAATTATGACGAATATAAAAAAGCCTTAGATCGTAACGAAGAAGAGTCTAAGCGTTTTAATAAATTATCAGATTATAAAACGAACTTGACCTTTCAATCATTGCCTTATGAGGTTAGAAAGATGGATAAAGATTCCGTTTTAAGAGACAAACGTAATCGCTGGCACGTAAATTTAAGTAAAGATGTTTATATTGAAGAAGCACTTAATGTATTAAACGATCTTAAAATGACTTATGATATTAAAAAAGTAGCGACATCTGTAAAAAATTAAAATGAATAAAACAAGTGACTCATTATCCCAATTAGCGCTCCGAAAGTTCAAAAAGAACTTTTGGGGCGTTTTGAGTTTTTGGCTTATTGTAAGTATTGGATTGATGTCTCTATTTGCTTATGTTATTGCTCCTGATGATTCAAAAAATGCAAATCAAATGCATTTGTCAATACATTCGCAGAGGCCTGGATTTGAAGTGCAAATGCTTTGTATTCCATCTGAAATAAAAAACAATCAAAATATTTTTTCTAGCGTATTGTTTGGTAATGAGAATAGCGATTTAGAGATTCCTATTTCTAAATATTTTATAGAAAACACTAAATTAGTGTATACAGAATATGCTTCTGATGGATTAATTGGTGCCTCTAAATCTATTGAATTAAGTGTTTTTCCAAGTCCAGATTATAAGCCATATGTCAAACAAAAAACATTCCTATTCGGAACAGATAAATACGGTCGAGACTTATTAAGCAGGATTTTAATAGGTTCTAGAATATCTTTTTCTATTGGGTTTATTGCTGTATTTATATCCTTAATAATTGGCGTTTTTATGGGAAGTGTCGCTGGATACTACGGAGGGAAAGTTGATGCGATTATCATGTGGATTATTAATGTCACTTGGTCTATACCAACGCTGCTCTTAGTTATTGCAATTACTTTAGCTTTAGGGAAAGGTTTCTGGCAGGTCTTTATTGCAGTTGGCTTAACTATGTGGGTTGAGGTGGCTAGAGTTGTAAGAGGGCAAATTATTAGTGCAAAAGAAATGCAATATGTAACTGCTGCTAGAGCTTTAGGGTTTAATGATTATAGAATTATTACTAAGCACATTTTGCCTAATATAATGGCTCCAATTATTGTGATTTCTGCAGCCAATTTTGCTGGAGCGATTTTAATTGAAAGTGGGTTGAGCTTTTTAGGTATTGGAGCACAGCCTCCAATGGCAAGTTGGGGAGCAATGATAAAAGATCATTACAATTATATAATTTTGGGTAAACCTTATTTAGCTATGATTCCTGGCTTATGTATTATGGTTTTAGTAATGGCTTTTATGTTAATAGGTAATGCATTGAGAGATGCATTAGATGTGAAATCATAAATTATCGCATCGCTTCTATTTCAGTATTAGTATCCGAAATAAATTGTAAAACTTCATTTCTACCAATAGCTTTAGATGATGATGTTACAAAATAGTTTGGTACTTCTTCCCATGTTTTAAGAAGTACTTCGCAATAGGCTTCTACATTTCGATCTATTGCCATTGGTTTTAGTTTATCGGCTTTTGTGAAAATAATAGAAAAAGGAATCTGGCTTACACCTAGATATTCCATGAATTCTAAATCTATTTTTTGAGGCTCATGTCTTATGTCTACTAAAACAAAAGCAGAGACTAATTGTCGCCGTTTTTCAAAATAGTTAGTAATAAATTTCTGAAATTTCCGTTTTGCAGTTTTAGAGACTTTTGCATATCCGTATCCAGGTAAATCAACTAAAAACCATTCTTTGTTAATCATAAAATGATTTATGAGCTGGGTTTTCCCAGGTCTTCCAGATGTTTTAGCTAAGTTTTTATGGTTTGTTAGCATATTTATTAATGAGGACTTTCCTACATTACTCCGTCCAATGAATGCATATTCTGGTATCTGATTGTTTGGACATTTGTCCACATCAGAATTGCTTAATATAAATTCGGCAGTTTTTATAATCATAATAGTTCTTGAGATTAGTAGTTTATAGAACTATAACTTTTTATTGGCCAACCAATTGTTCATAATTTGGTTGAACTCATTAGGATGTTCCATCATAGCTGCGTGGCCACATTTGTCTATCCAGAATAATTCTGATTCTGGTAAAAGTTCATTAAATTCTATTGCAACTTCAGGAGGTGTGACAGTGTCATTTTTCCCCCAAATAATGCAAATAGGTAGTTTCATTTTAGGTAAATCCTTAGCCATATTGTGTCTAATAGCACTTTTAGCAATAGCAAGTGTTTTTATAAGCTTATGCCTGTCATTTACAGTTTCATAAACTTCGTCAACAATGTCTTTTGTTGCTACATCAGGATCATAGAATACTTCTTGAGCTTTTTTCTTAATAACCTCGTAATCACCACGTTTAGTGTATCCGCCACCCATAGCGCTTTCATATAAACCAGAGCTTCCAGTAATAATAAGTGCTTTTACTTTCTTTGGATACAATTTTGTATGGTAAAGGCCAATGTGTCCGCCAAGTGAATTTCCAAGCAAAATAACCTCGTCAAAGCCCTTGAATTCTATAAAGTCATATAAATATTTCGCAAAACTTTTTACATTAGTCTTGAGTAAAGACATGGTGTAAATAGGAAGTTCAGGAATTAAAACTTTATAGCCTTTTCCGCTAAAATAATCTGTGACAGCATCAAAATTACTTAATCCACCCATCAATCCATGAAGCACAATTATTGGTGTGCCCTCTCCAACTTCAATATACCTGTAGTCTTTCTCTTTCTTTAAACGATGCGCCATGTATTAGTTAGTGATTTTCGTCAAAAACAAATATAAGTATTTCCGTTAAAACATTCACATATTATTTAAGTCTACAGATTAGAGTTTAACTTAAGATGTTAACAATAGAATTGGGTTTCTGAAACAAAATTTTAGAGTGCTGAAATAGAGGGTTTTGTGTTGAATGTTATTTGCGTTTTCAGCCCGTATTTAATGCTAAAATATAAATTTATTAACAAAAGTGGGGTGAAGTGGTAAATAGTGGTATATTTTTCAATATATTTGAATCTTAATCGTTACTGTTACTAAATCAATCATATTGAACCCTTTAATTGGAACATACGAGTGTAAAGTGGATGCAAAAGGAAGGCTAATGCTTCCTGCTGCAATAAAGAAGCAGTTGTTGTCTATGTTGCAAAATGGTTTTGTTTTAAAACGAGCGGTTTTTCAACCGTGTTTAGAACTATATCCTATGAGTGAATGGGAAGTGTTGATGCAAAAAGTGAATAAGCTTAATCGATTTAAGAAGAAGAATAATGATTTTATTCGTCGATTTACAGCTGGTTTAAAACAAGTTGAAGTTGATGCTGCTGGCCGATTACTAATACCTAAAGATCTTGTAGCTTTTTCAGGGATTACCAAAGATATCGTGGTGGCTTCGGCAATAAATATTATTGAAATTTGGGATAAAGATAAATATGAACAAGCTATTGATGATGCAACAGGGGACTTTGCGGATTTAGCTGAAGAAGTGATGGGACAAGATGAAGGCGATGGAATATCATAATCCAGTTTTATTAAAAGAAACCGTTGATGGTTTGAATATTAAACCTGACGGGATTTACGTTGACGCAACCTTTGGTGGTGGTGGTCATAGTAAAGAAATATTAAAGCGTTTAGGGGCGGAAGGAAAGTTATTTGCTTTTGATCAAGATAAAGATGCGCTTTTAAATGCAATTGATGATGATCGATTTGCATTGATTAATGAAAACTTTAGATACATAAAACGTTTTTTAAGGTTTTATGGAGTAAAACAAGTTGATGGAGTTTTGGCAGATTTTGGCGTGTCTTCTCATCAGTTTGATGTCGCGGAACGCGGGTTTTCAACACGTTTTGAAGCTGATTTGGATATGAGGATGAATCAAGATGATAGTTTGTCTGCGTATCATGTTGTAAATGAATATGATGAAGAGCAAATCAAAGAAGTTTTGTTTCGGTATGGAGAATTGAGACAAGCTTCTGCAATGGCTAAAGCAATTGTTGAAGAAAGAAAAAATGGTGAAATTAAAACGAGTGAGCAGTTAAAAGTGACACTCAAAAAATTTCTTAATCATAAAAAAGAGAATAAGGTGCTAGCTCAAATCTATCAAGCGATTAGAATTGAAGTAAATCAGGAGATTGAGGCATTAAAGGAGTTTTTGCAACAAACACCTGAGGTGCTAGTGAAAGACGGAAGGTTGAGTATGATATCTTATCATTCTTTGGAAGATAGATTGGTAAAACGTTTTATAAGAAATGGATTGTTTGAAGGAGAACCAGAGCGTGATGTTTTTGGAAATTTTGAAGTTCCACTTAAAAAAGTTGGCGGCTTAATTGTTCCATCAAAAGAAGAAATAGCTCATAATAATAGAGCACGAAGTGCAAAACTTCGTATTGCTGAGAAATTATGAAAAAGAATATTTACGGCATATTAAGAGGTAAGTTTTTAGTGAGTGATGACTCTTTTAAAAACTGGAGGATCATCATTTTTATATCTGTATTAGCAATAATAATGATTGCAAGTTCACACAGTGCAGATCAAAAAGTATATGAGATTGCAAGACTAAAAAATGAAGTAAAAGAATTCAGGTCGGCATTTGTTGACGGGAGATCAAAATTGATGAGACTTAAAATGGAATCGTCAATTATAAATAAACTAGCAGTAAAAGGAATTAAAATATCTGAGATTCCACCAAAAAAAATAAAAGTTAAATCACTGAATTGATAACGTGGCAATAACCGAAACTAACATATTAAACAGATTGTATTTCGTAGCTGGCAGTATGTTTGTCTTCGCGCTTGCTGTGGTGTTTAAGCTTTGTAGTATTCAGTTTATTCAAGGAGATCAATATAGAAGTCTTGCCGAAGAACGCATTGTTAAAAATATAGAAATTCCTGCAAATAGAGGTAATGTGTATTCTGCCGATGGTAGTTTGTTGGCGACCTCAATCCCTAAATATGATATTCGTTTAGATGTAATTCAACCTAAGCAGGAAATTTTTAATGAGCTCATAAAGCCTTTATCAGATTCATTGTCAAAATATACAGGTAAGTCATCTAGCTATCATCAGAATAGTATAGAAAAAGCACGTGCTAATAGGAATCGTTATTTTCTTTTAGCTCGAAATATTAGTTATTCAAATTATATAAGAATTCGAAATTTTCCGATGTTAAATCTTGGCGCAATAAGAGGAGGACTCATTGTAGAGCAAACAACAAGACGTGAGCATCCAATGGGTGGAATTGCTGAACGTACTATTGGTTATGAGAAAATTGATGCAGACGGAAAAGTAACTAGACCAGGGATTGATGGTGCATTTGGGATAAAATATTTGCGAGGAACTAATGGTAAAAGATTAAAACAAAAAATAGGGAATGGCCAATGGAAACCTATTGTAGATTATAACCAGGTTGAACCTCAAGATGGTTATGATGTTTATACTACTATTGATGTAAATATTCAAGATATAGCACATCATTCTTTATTAGGCCAATTAGAGAAATATGAAGCAGAACATGGGTGTGCTGTAGTGATGGATGTTAAAACAGGAGAGATTAAAGCAATCTCGAATTTGGGGAGAAACAAAAATGGAAAGTATTACGAACGCCTCAACTATGCAGTTGGAGAAAGTCATGAGCCTGGCTCTACATTTAAAGTAATGGCTTTAATGGCTGCTTTAGAAGATAAAGTCATTGACACGTCAACAATCGTAGATACTAAAAATGGTGTAAAACGATTTTATAAGTATAATATTCATGATTCGCATCATGGAGGATATGGTAAAATTTCTGCCGCTCGCGCTTTAGAAGTGTCATCAAATATTGGTTTAGCTACACTTATAGATGATAATTATTCAAAGCAACCGAAGAGGTTTGTTAATAGGCTTAAAAGCTGGAAACTTCATGAAACTTTAGGTGTGTCTATCATAGGTGAAGGAGAGCCTGATATTCCTGAGCCAGGTGATGATAAATGGAGTAAAAATGCCTTGCCGTCAATGGCTTATGGTTATGGGTTAGAAATAACGCCTTTACAAACACTAGCGTTTTATAATGGCATAGCAAACAATGGTGAAATGATAAAACCAAGGTTTATCAAAGCGGTTAAAGAATTTGATAGGGAAATTGAGGTTTTTAATAAAGAAGTGATTAATCAAAAAATATGTTCAGATAAGACCTTAAATGAAATTCGAGAAATTTTAAAAAACGTAATTATTCGTGGGACAGGAAAAAGAATGTATTCTGAGAATTTCTCTATGGCAGGAAAAACAGGAACAGCCAGAATAGAGTATTGGATGAAAGATTGGGAGAAAAACCCGAGATACATCTCATCTTTTGCCGGCTACTTTCCAGCAGATAACCCTAAGTATTCTTGCATTGTAGTGATTCATAGGCCGAGCACTAAAGTGGGGTATTATGGTGCAGATGTGTCTGGTCCAGTTTTTAAAAGAATAGCTCAAAAAATATATACAGAAACACCTTTAATTGACGAGATCGAGTCTTTAGAGGTGGTTGATAATAAAGTTGATGATGAGTTTGAGTTGTACTATGAAACTGCTCAAAAGTATAAAACAATAATGCCTAATGTGGTTGGTTTGCCAACAATGGATGCATTGGCTTTGTTAGAAAATATAGGGCTTAAAGTTAAAATAAAAGGGGTTGGTACTGTAAAGTCACAATCAATTAATAAAGGAAATAAAGTGAAACCAAATCAAATCGTTGTCATAGGGCTTTAATGATGCAACTAAAAGATATATTATATAAGGTTACCATTAATGCTGTTGTAGGCAGTACAAGTCTAGATGTAAATAGGATACATTTTGATTCTCGACAAGTATCTATTGGTGACGTTTTTATTGCTATTAAAGGAACGATAATCGATGGACATCAGTTTATTGAGATGGCTATTGATAAAGGAGTAATTGCTGTTGTTTGTGAAAAGCTTCCGTCTCAATTAAAAGATGGGATTACTTATATTGAAGTAGAAAGTGCTAGTCAAGCTTTGGCGTTTATGGCTTCTAATTTTTATGGTAATCCTTCAGAAAACTTACGATTGGTTGGTGTAACAGGTACCAATGGAAAAACAACTATTGTTACTTTACTATATCAGTTGTTTAAAAAAGCAGGCTATAAAGTTGGGTTGTTGTCAACAGTTAAAATTATGGTTGATAATACCGAATATAAAGCCACGCATACAACTCCAGATTCTTTAACAATTAATAACTATTTAAAGTTGATGAATGATGAGGGGGTTGAGTTCTGCTTTATGGAAGTGAGTTCACATGGAGTTCATCAAAATAGAACTGAAGGCTTACATTTTGAAGGAGGAATTTTCACCAATATAACACATGACCATTTAGACTATCATAAAACGTTTGCTGAATATCGTGATGTTAAGAAATTGTTTTTTGATCATTTGCCTAAACATGCATTTGCTTTAGTCAATATTGATGATAAAAATGGCTTAATAATGCTTCAAAATACACAAGCTAAAAAATATACTTATGCACTTAAAACTTATGCTGATTATAAAGCACAAATTTTAGAGAATGAGTTTAGTGGATTACTATTAAAGCTTAATGAAAGTGAATTATGGACGAAACTTATAGGAAATTTTAATGCTTATAATGTTACTGCAATTTTTGGTGTTGCAGAATTATTGGGTCTTGAAAAAGTAGAAATTCTAAGATTGATTAGTGAATTGGAAAGTGTTAGTGGACGTTTTCAATATCTTATTTCTAGTAAAAAGATAACAGCCATTGTCGATTATGCTCACACGCCAGATGCGCTCAAGAATGTATTAGAAACGATAAATAGCATTCGAACAAATAATGAAGAGTTAATTACTGTTGTGGGATGTGGAGGAGATCGAGATAAAATGAAGCGCCCAAAAATGGGGCATATTGCCTCAACTTTAAGTACAAAGGTCATCTTTACAAGTGATAATCCTAGAAGTGAAATACCAGAGATCATAATTGAAGATATCGAAAAGGGGGTTGAGCCACAAAATTTTAAAAAAACAATGTCCATAGTTAACCGTAAACAAGCCATTAAAACAGCATGTCAGTTGGCGAATTCCAATGATATTATTTTAATAGCGGGAAAAGGACATGAGAATTATCAAGAAATTAATGGACAACGTTTCGATTTTGATGATTACAAAATTGTTGAAGAATTTTTAACGCAGTTAGAAAAATAATATGTTATACTACTTATTTGAATATTTAGAAAATGAGTTCCAGTTTCCTGGAGCATCACTATTTGGGTTTCTAACATTTAGAGCTGCCATTGCAATAATTCTGTCGCTTTTAATTTCTACAATTTTTGGTAAACGAATCATTCGTTTTTTACAAAAAAAACAAGTTGGTGAAACAATAAGAGATCTTGGGCTTGAAGGTCAGGTTGAAAAAGCAGGAACACCAACCATGGGAGGAATTATTATCATTTTAGCGACACTTATTCCTGTGTTATTATTAGCTAAGCTTGAAAACATCTATATCATCCTTCTTATTGTGACTACAATTTGGATGGGAACGATAGGGTTTATAGATGATTATATCAAAAAATTTAAGAATAATAAAGAAGGTTTAAAAGGACGTTTTAAAGTTCTTGGTCAAGTTGGTTTAGGGATTATTGTTGGCGCTACAATGTATTTTCATGATGACGTAACCATTAAAGAAAAATTGCCTCAGGAACAACAAACAGTGCTTTTAGCAGAGCATCCAGATGCTTCTCCATCTCAACTTTTTAAAGTTGAAGAAAAGTCAACAAAAACAACGATTCCTTTTGTTAAAGGAAATGAATTTGATTATGCCAATTTGATAACATGGATTAGTCCTAGTTTAGGAAAGTATGCTTGGATTGTTTTCATATTAGCAGCCATATTTATTATTACAGCAGTATCTAATGGTGCAAATTTAACAGATGGAATAGATGGTTTAGCAGCAGGAACCTCTGCAATTATAGTGTTAACATTGGGGCTTTTTGCATGGGTTTCTGGTAATATCATTTTTTCTGATTATCTGGATATCATGTACATACCCAGAGTTGAGGAAATTACAATTTACATCGCTGCGTTCGTAGGTGCTCTCATTGGTTTTTTGTGGTACAATGCATATCCAGCACAAGTTTTTATGGGTGATACAGGAAGTTTAACAATTGGCGGTATTATCGCTGTAATCGCAATAGCTGTACGTAAAGAATGGCTTATTCCTGTATTGTGTGGAATCTTTTTAGCTGAAAATCTATCTGTTATGATGCAGGTTAGTTATTTCAAGTACACAAAGAAAAAATTTGGTGAAGGTCGACGCGTTTTTAAAATGGCGCCTTTGCATCATCATTATCAGAAGTCTGGATACCATGAAAGTAAAATTGTTACACGGTTTTGGATTGTAGGAATCCTTTTAGCAATCATATCAATCGTGACATTGAAAATTAGATAGATGAAAAGGTTAGTGATTCTTGGAGGAGGAGAAAGCGGTATTGGAACAGCGCTTTTAGGGAAAGCAAAAGGCTTCCAAGTTTTTGTTTCTGATATAGGTAAGATTAAAGAAAAATATAAAGAAGTTCTTATACATAATGAGATTGAATTTGAGGATAGTGAGCATACAGAAAAAAAGATTCTGAATGCTGATATTGTCATGAAAAGTCCAGGGATTCCAGATACAGTAACTCTAGTAAAACAAATTAGAGAACAGGGAATTGTTATCGTTTCTGAAATTGAATTCGCTTCAAATTTCACTAATGCAATTACTGTTGGAATTACAGGGAGCAATGGTAAAACAACCACAGCTAGTTTAACACATCATTTGTTAAAGCAGCAGTTGAATGTTGGTTTGGCAGGTAATATTGGAGATAGTTTTGCGAAACAAATTTTGGAGCATAATTATTCAAACTATGTGCTAGAGATTAGCAGTTTTCAGTTGGACGATATTATTGATTTTAAACCACATATTGCGGTTTTAACCAATATCACACCAGATCACTTAGATCGATATGATTATCAGTTTGAAAATTATATCGCTTCAAAGTTTAGAATTGCTAAAAATCAAACTAAGAATGATTATTTCATTTATGATGCAGATGATGAAGTGATTTTAAAATGGTTGGAAGTGCACCCAATTCAATCCACATTATTGCCATTTTCATTAACTAAAATGATTGAAAATGGAGCGTATTTAGATAAAGAGAATATTAAAATAACAATAGATAATAACCAAATAATTATGCCAACAAAAAATTTAGCATTAGAAGGTAAACATAATATTAAAAATGCAATGGCTGCATCAACTGTAGCGCATTTGTTGAAAATTAGAAAGCAGACTATTAGAGAGAGTCTAGAAAACTTTCAAGGGGTTGAGCATCGTTTAGAGAATGTGCTAAAAATTAATAAAGTACAATACATTAATGATTCTAAAGCAACTAATGTAAATGCAACATATTATGCATTAGAGAGCATGGATGCACAAACAGTTTGGATCGTTGGTGGTACAGATAAAGGAAATGATTATCAAGAGTTGTTTCAGTTTGTAAATGAAAAAGTAAAAGCAATTATTTGCTTAGGTGTTGACAATGAGAAATTGATGAGGAATTTTGGAAATATGGTTGATGTCATTGTCGAAACACAGTATATGAATGAAGCTGTTAAAATTGCCTATAAAATTGCTGAAGCGGGTGAAAATGTATTGTTGTCACCAGCGTGTGCAAGTTTTGATCTCTTTGAGAATTATGAAGATAGAGGTCGTCAATTTAAAAATGCAGTAAGAAATTTGTAAAATAAAAACGTGCAAGTACTATTTAATAACATAAAGGGAGATCGATTAATTTGGGCAATTGCAGCTTTGTTGGCAATTTTCTCATTCCTACCTGTGTATAGTGCAGCAAGTAATTTAGCTTATGTTGGAGGTTCGGGAAATACCTTTAGTTTTTTTGTAAAACATTTTATGCATCTCTTTTTAGGATTTGCTATTATGTATGGTGTTCATAAAATTCCATACCGATATTTTAGAGGATTGTCAATGGTAATGATCCCAATTGTTACTGTTTTGCTTATCGTAACAATGCTTCAAGGCACAACAATTGATGGCGCAAACGCAAGTCGGTGGATACAAATTCCGTTTGTAGGAATGTCTTTTCAAACCTCTACGTTAGCGGCTGTTGTTTTAATGGTTTATGTTGCACGCTATTTGTCTAAAATTCAGGATAGAAAAGTGATGTTTGTGGAAACACTATTGCCACTATGGGTTCCCGTATTTTTTATACTAGTACTTATATTACCAGCTAATTTCTCTACAACTGCTATCATGTTTTTAATGGTAATGATGCTGGCTTTTATTGGAGGTTATCCAGTGAAATATCTTGCAGTAGTCATTGGAACAGGGATTGTTGCTTTAATCTTGTTTGTGTTAGTCGCTAAAGCTTTTCCCGATGCAATGCCTAATCGAGTTGATACCTGGATAAGTCGCGTTGAAAACTTTGCTAATGGAGAAGATACCGAAGCAGATTATCAAATTGAGAAGGCAAAAATTGCTATTGCTTCTGGTGATATATTTGGTCGAGGTCCTGGAAAAAGTCAACAAAAGAATTTTTTACCACAATCATCTTCAGATTTTATTTTTGCTATTATTATTGAAGAATATGGACTTTTAGGAGGATTGTTTCTTTTGGTTCTATATTCTTGGTTGTTATTTAGAATTGTGATTGTATCACAAAAATCAGATACTGTTTTTGGAAAGTTACTTGTTTTAGGTGTTGGTTTACCAATTATATTTCAGGCACTCATTAATATGGCTGTTGCTGTAGAGCTATTTCCAGTAACTGGTCAAACTTTGCCTTTGATTAGTAGCGGAGGAACTTCTATTTGGATGACTTGTTTAGCCATAGGTATCATATTGAGTGTGAGTGCTAAAAGAGAACAAATAAAAGAGCAAGAGATAAATGAAGATAATCCATTAGAAATTTTAAGTGAAACGATTTAATGAGTAACTATAAAATCATATTATCTGGAGGCGGAACAGGAGGACATATTTATCCTGCAATTGCTATTGCAAATGAATTGAAATCTCGATTTCCAGATGCTAAGTTTTTATTTGTTGGAGCTCTAGATCGTATGGAAATGGAAAAAGTACCTCAAGCTGGTTATGAAATCGAAGGACTTTGGATCTCAGGGATTCAACGTAAGTTGACTTTAAAAAATCTTACATTCCCATTTAAATTATTAATTAGTTTGCTGCGTTCTCGTAAGATTATAAAAACATTTCAGCCAAATGTAGTGATTGGTACAGGTGGATTTGCAAGTGGCCCTTTACTTAAGATGGCAATATCAAAAGGAGTGCCTAGTTTAATTCAAGAGCAAAACTCTTATCCAGGAATAACCAATAAACTATTAGCTAAAAAGGTGAATAGAATATGTGTTGCATACGAAGGTTTAGAAGCTTATTTCCCAAAAGAAAAAATCGTATTAACTGGTAATCCTATTCGTGAAGATTTATTAGATATTGAAAATAAGCATATTGAAGGTAAAGACGCGTTTACATTAATTCATAGTAAGCATACACTTTTAATTTTAGGTGGTAGCCTAGGCGCAAGACGAGTTAACCAATTAATCGAGAATGAACTTGAGTATTTTCAATCACAAAATATTCAGTTGATTTGGCAGTGTGGAAAACTATATTACAATCAATACAAGCAGTATAATGCATTAGAGAATGTACAAGTTCATGCATTTTTGAATAACATGGATATGGCTTATGCTGCTGCAGATGTTATTATCTCAAGAGCTGGAGCAAGTTCAGTTTCTGAACTTTGTATTGTTGGTAAACCAGTAATTTTTATTCCGTCACCTAATGTGGCTGAAGATCATCAAACCAAAAATGCAAAAGCAATTACTGATAAGAATGCTGCAATTTTGATAAAAGAAAATGAGTTAGATTCAGAATTTGAAAATCATTTTACTGAGTTAATGCTCTCTTTAGAAAAAAGGGAAGAATTAGGACAAAATATAAAGCAATTAGCATTAGTAAATGCTACAAAAGATATAGTAGACGAAGTAGAAAAACTTTTAAAAAGTAAATGAATTTAAAACAAGCAAATAACGTTTATTTTATAGGTATTGGAGGCATTGGTATGAGTGCTTTGGCTCGCTATTTTGTGGCCAAAGGATTAAATGTAGGTGGATATGATAAAACAAAAACAGATATTACAAATGCCTTAGAAGATCTAGGTGTTTTGATTCATTTTGAAGATGGTATTAAGCACATTGATAATCGTTTTTTAAATGTAGAAACAACTCTTATTGTATATACGCCTGCAATTCCAAATACACATAAAGAGTTTAATTATTTTAATTCTAACGGTTTTCAGGTTATGAAACGCTCGCAAGTCTTAGGTGAAATTACTAAACAAACATTTTGTCTGGCTGTTGCTGGAACCCATGGAAAAACAACAACAACAAGTATTTTAGGTCATTTGTTAAATGAATGTAATGTAGCCGTTACAGCTTTTTTGGGTGGAATTAGTGAAAATTATAATTCTAATCTCATCTTAAAGGGAACAGATGTAACTGTTGTAGAAGCAGATGAATTTGATCGTTCATTTTTAGCCTTGTCACCAGATTTTGCTTGCATTACATCAATGGATGCAGATCACTTAGATATCTATGGTGATGCTTCCGAATTAGAAAAGTCTTTTGTAGATTTTTCTGAAAAAATAAAACCTAACGGAAAACTGTTCGTAAAAAACGGATTACCAATTAAGGGTATTTCCTATGGTATTGAAGATGATTCAGATTATTCAGTAAAAAATATAAAAATAATAAATGGTAGTTATGTGTTTGATGTGAAAACACCAAATGCGCTACTAGAAAATTTCAAATTTAACCTACCTGGTAGACATAATCTGTCGAATGCATTAATAGCCTTGGCGATGTCTGTTGAATACGGTCTCCCTCAACCGCAGCTCGCCAAAGCTTTAGCATCATATAAAGGTGTGAAAAGACGTTTTACCTACCAGATTAAAACTGATGACTTAGTGTATATAGACGATTATGCTCATCATCCGGAAGAAATTAAGGCTGTCCATCAAGCAGTGAGAGAAATGTATCCAGATAAAAAAGTACTGGCTATTTTTCAACCACATCTATTTAGTAGAACAAAAGATTTTGCTAATGAATTTGCAGATAGCTTATCAAAGTTTGATGAGGTGATTTTATTAGATATCTATCCTGCCAGAGAATTACCAATTGAAGGGGTCAACTCACAATGGTTATTAGATAAAATTAGAAATGATAATAAGCAATTAGTTCAAAAGTCAGAATTGATTCAAACGATAAGTTTATCAAATGCATCAGTAATTTTAACTATTGGAGCTGGAGATATTGGAGAAGAAGTTAAACACATTAAAAAAGCATTGAGTATTGCGAGTTAATTATAGCTACATAAAAGTTGTATTGCTGCTAGTTTTAGTCGTTTTTTTGTATGCGTTTTCATCAGTTAGAAATTCGGCTAGAAGAGTTGATTCTCCAAATATAAAATTTGTTGGAGATGACAATCTTTTCGTTACACATGAGACTGTTAGTAAATTGTTAATACAAAATCAAGAGAGTGTTACAAATAAGCCTAAAGATATTATAGATTTGAATGAATTAGAATCTGCCCTAAACTCTAATCCAATGATTAAGCAAGCACAAGTGTTTATGAGTGTTGATGGCTTAATCACTGCTGAAATTGAACAGAAAAAACCTATTGCAAGAGTAAGCACAAATGCATCTTATTACGTTGATGAGACTGGCTCGTTTATGCCTTTATCAACAAATTATACTGCACGTGTGCCACTTGTTACTGGTTATATTGAGAAGAATGATTTAGCAAATGTGTATGCTATTGCTAAAAAAATTCGAGATGATGAATTTTTGATGAAACATGTTGTTGAGATTCATCAAAACCAGAATAAAACTATCGATTTAAAATTTAGATCTCATGATTTTAAGATCCATTTAGGGACATTAAAATTATTAGATAAAAAAATAAATAATTTGAAAGCTTTCTACAAGAAAGCACTAGAAGATAAAATACTAGATAATTATAAGCTAGTTAATTTAAAATTTGATAAGCAAGTGATTTGCACCAAAAAGTAAGTAATGGAAAATAATAAAATTTCAGTAGGACTCGATATTGGAACCACAAAGATTGTGGCAATGATTGGTAGAAAGAATGAATATGGCAAGGCCGAAATTTTAGGAATTGGAAAATCCAAAAGTTTAGGAGTACATAGAGGTGTTGTTAATAATATTACGCAAACAATTCAGTCTATTCAACAAGCAGTTCAAGAAGCTGAAGCTGAGGCTGGATTGAAAATTGAAGACGTAACTGTTGGTATTGCTGGACAGCATATTAGAAGTTTGCAGCATAGTGACTATATCACTAGAGCTAATTCGGAAGTGGTTATTGATGAAGAGGATATAGATCTTTTAATCAATCAAGTACATAAATTAGTAATGCTTCCTGGGGAAGAAATTATTCATGTGTTACCTCAAGAGTATAAAATTGATGGCCAAGCAGAAATTAAAGAGCCTATTGGAATGTATGGAGGACGACTTGAAGCTAATTTTCATGTTGTTGTAGGTCAAGTATCTTCGATTAGAAATATTGGTCGTTGTGTGAAGAGTTCTGGTTTAGAATTAGAAGGGATAACCTTAGAGCCTTTAGCATCTGCAAATGCAGTGTTAAGTCAAGAAGAAAAAGAAGCAGGAGTTGCATTGATTGATATTGGTGGAGGAACTACAGATTTAGCGGTTTTTAAAGATGGAATTATTCGTCATACTGCTGTAATTCCTTTTGGAGGAAATGTAGTAACTGAAGATATTAAAGAAGGCTGCTCTATTATTGAAAAACAAGCAGAGTTGCTTAAAATAAAATTTGGTTCTGCTTGGCCAGGAGAAAATAAAGATAATGAGATTGTTTCTATTCCTGGATTGCGTGGTCGTGAACCTAAAGAGATAACACTCAAAAATCTATCTAAGATTATTCATGCACGCGTAGTCGAAATTGTAGAACAAGTATATGTCGAGATTAAAAATTATGGTCACGAAGAGCAAAAGAAGAAATTGATTGCAGGTATCGTGTTAACAGGAGGTGGAAGCCAATTAAAACATTTAAAACAGTTAGTTGAATATATTACAGGAATGGATACTAGAATTGGATATCCAAACGAACACTTAGCAGGAGATAGTGATGACGATATTGCTAGCCCTTTGTTTGCAACAGCTGTTGGTTTAGTAATGGACGGATTAAAACGTCAAGAACGAAAATGTGCAGAGAAAGAAGTTGAACAAATGGTTGAAACAAATTCTGAAGAAAATGTATCGCATGAAGAAGATATAATTCAGCAACCAAAAAAGGACCGTAAATCCTTTTTAGATAAGTTAACAGAACGCGTTAAAGATTTTTTAGATAACGCAGAATAAATAATTTCATACATTTTCGATTGGGTAGGACTGTCGAAAATATTTGGGGAAATAAGAGTATAAATAGAGTAAAAGAAATTTTATGAGCAACAACAATGAGTTAGGCAACATTGCATTTGATTTACCAAAAAACCAATCAAACGTCATTAAGGTGATTGGAGTTGGTGGAGGAGGAAGTAACGCAATTAATCACATGTTTTTACAAGGGATTAAAGGTGTTGATTTCGTAATATGTAACACTGATGCCCAAGCACTACAAAACAGTGGTGTCCCGAACAAAATCCAATTAGGAGTTAATTTAACTGAAGGTTTAGGTGCAGGCGCAAACCCAGAAGTAGGAGAACAGGCAGCTGTAGAAAGTTTAGAAGATTTGCGTCGTATGTTAGATACCAATACTAAAATGGTATTTATCACAGCAGGAATGGGTGGAGGAACAGGAACAGGTGCTGCCCCAGTTATAGCGAAACTTGCCAAAGAATTAGATATTTTAACTGTTGGTATTGTGACAATGCCTTTTCAATTTGAAGGTAAAACAAGAAATGAACAGGCTCAAGTAGGTGTTGAAACCCTTCGTGCACATGTCGATTCTTTAGTGGTTATTAATAATAATAAACTACGTGAAGTTTATGGTAATTTAGGTTTTAAAGCTGGTTTCTCAAAAGCAGACGAGGTCTTGTCTACGGCTTCAAGAGGAATAGCAGAAGTAATTACACACCATTACACACAAAATATTGATTTACGTGATGCAAAAACCGTATTAAGTAATAGTGGAACAGCAATTATGGGGTCTTCTACAGCTTCTGGGAAAACCAGAGCACAAGAAGCGATTATGAGTGCTTTAGATTCTCCATTACTAAATGATAATAAAATTACAGGAGCTAAAAACGTACTGTTGCTTATCGTTTCAGGTTCTCAAGAAATAACTATTGATGAAATAGGAGAAATTAATGATCATATCCAAACAGAAGCGGGTCATGGTGCTAACATTATTATGGGTGTTGGTGAAGACGAATCCTTACAAGAATCTATTTCTGTAACGATCATTGCGACAGGTTTTGATATAGATCAACAGTATGAAATTTCTAATACTGAACAGAAGAAAGTCGTTCATGCTTTAGAAGATGATAGAAATGATGATGTATATGTAAAAGAGAGTGATCCTGCCATTATCACACCAGACATTATTCTTGAAATAGAAGAAGATAATACACCAGAAGTTGTTGTTCATACATTGATGGCTGATGAAGATGACATTAATGAAGTTACAGATAATTTAGAAACTAATTTAATAGCAACGACAGATATAATAAAAAATATTAATGTCGTTTATGATGAGGTTTTAGATCATAAGCTTGTAGAAGATGATTTCATTATTACTCCAGTTCAAGAAGTAAAGGAAGCCGTTGTAGAAGATATTGAAGAAGAGCAAATCACATTAACTTTTGACTTGCCATTATCTTTTGGTGCTTCAGAAGAAGAGGTTGTAGAAGATATCACAGAAGAGAAAACAATTTTTGCTTTAGATGAAGAGGTGAAGGATATGGAAGTTAATGAGCATATTGAGGTTGTTCCTGTAACTGAAGCTAATGAAGAAGGTGAAAAACGTTATGCTTTAGATGATTTTATGACTTATGAATCTGCTATGAATGATAAAGGGGCCAAGGTAAAAGTGCAACCAGAGGTTGAAGAGGAAATTGTATTTGAGAAAAAAATTATTGAATCTGAAGTAAGCGAAAGTGAAGTTGGAGAGGATATTGATCCAATGAATAGTCCTATTTCAGAATTGCTAAAAGAAAGAGCAGATGAGAGACGTCGCAAGATGAAAGATTTCAATTACAAATTCAATACAGCTAAAATAGATGAAATTGAAAAAGAACCTGCATACAAAAGGCAAGGTGTGAATTTAGAGGATGCACAGCATTCATCAGAAACCAACGCTTCTAGAACATCGGTGACTACAGATGACAACGATGATATTCAATTAAGAAGTAATAATTCATTTTTACACGACAACGTAGATTAATAGCAAATTTAGTTTAGTGTTTCACACTTTGTTAAACCCGAAAAGTTGAGATAGACTTTTCGGGTTTTTTATAGACTAATGCAATGCTACATTCTTCTATAAAAACACTGACTTTTTTCATATCTTCGTGTTTTAAATTAATTCACATATTATGAGTTTACAAAATGATGTAATGACTGCAATGAAAGCAGCAATGAAAGGAAAAGATCAAATAGCTTTAGAAGCACTTAGAGCGGTGAAATCTGCTATATTATTAGCTAGGACATCTACTGGTGGTGGAGAAGAATTAACGGAAGAAGAAGAGCTTAAAATACTTCAAAAGTTAGTAAAACAACGTAAAGATAGTGCTGCAATATATTTAGAACAAGATAGAAAAGATTTAGCATTACCAGAAATAGATCAAGCTGAGGTCATTAGTCAGTTTTTACCAGAAGCATTAACTGAAGAAGAGATAGAAAAAGTAGTTGTAATGACTATTGAGAGTATTGGTGCTGAAGGAATGAAAGATATGGGAAAAGTTATGGGAATCGTTAATAAAGAATTAGCAGGTCAAGCTGATGGAAAAACTATTTCTACAATTGTAAAAGCAAAATTGTTATAAATTACTGAAATTAATGGCCTCGTAGTTCAACTGGATAGAATATCAGATTTCGGCTCTGAGGGTTGGAGGTTCGAATCCTCTCGAGGTCACGAATAAATAGAAAATCTCTGTGTTAAATCAAGCTTGCTTGAATTTATAAGCAGAGATTTTCTATTTTCAAGGCGGAGCATTGAGGAAGACGACAAGGTCGTCAATCAAAGAGATTTAAATCAAGCTTGCTTGAATTTATAAGCAGAGATTTTCTATTTTCAAGGCGGAGCATTGAGGAAGACGACAAGGTCGTCAATCAAAGAGATTTAGATGAAGCTTGCTTGAATTTATAATTATAGTGTTTTTGTTTCTACAGACAGAAATTGAGAGTGTGATTAAGTTTATTAATTGACATTTAGGATTTTCTTTTTTAGTATTTTTAAAAAATGATATTAGCTTTAATTGAAACACAAGAATTCTCGCCCACACTTCGTATTATATTATTAGTCGTTTTTTTTACTGGTATAGCAGCTGTTGTTATATCACGGTTTTATGTGTTTTTTGAGCAGCAATACGCCATCAAGAATAAGCGGCCTTTCTTTGTGCACTTTTATCTTTATAAAAAAAAGCTAGGAGATAAAGAAAAACGAATTTTAAGGAATCAGTTTAGTTTTTATAAAAGGTTAAATACCACTCAAAAAGATATATTTAATCACCGAGTTGCCTCATTTATTGATGCAAAGTCTTTCTTAGGAAGGGAGGGTTTGGTAGTTACTAATGAAATGAAAGTTTTAATTGCTGCAACTTCAACAATGCTAACATTTGGTTTTAGAAACTATAGGATAGATTTAATTGAGAGAATTATAATATACCCAAATTCTTTTTATTCTCAATCAAATGATGCTGAACATAAAGGTGAATTAAATCCAAAGCTAAAAGTATTAGTGCTTTCTTGGGAAGATTTTTTAATTGGATATGATGATGAAAATGATAATTTGAACTTAGGTATTCATGAGTTTACACATGCCATTCATATAAATAGTTTGAAAAGTAGAGATATAAGCTCTTTAATATTTAAAAGTGCCTTTGGCGAACTTACAGATTTACTTACTGCTGAAGAGGAATTGAGGCAAAAACTAATTGAATCTAAATATTTTAGAGCGTATGCGTTTACCAATCAATTTGAATTTGTAGCAGTCATTGTTGAAACTTTTATTGAAACACCTCATGACTTTAAAAGACAATTCCCTAGAATTTATAATAAAACTAGGGAAATGTTAAATTTTAATTTTGCTAATTATTAATTACAACTTGAATACAGCTTGTAGCATATATTGGAAGTGATTATTGTCATAGCGATTATCTTTTTGATTAAAAGCAAATTTACCAACACTTTGTAATCGTACACCAATATTAGGGTTTATCCATATTGTTCCTCCTAATACAAGATTTGCAGAGGTGTTAAATTCATCTATAGAAAATACACCTAAACCACCACCTGCATACATGTCAAGCCAATTTACATTTTTTAGTAAATAATCAGAAAAGTAATATTTTAAATAGGTGTTTGTTGAATAGTAATTTAACTTTTCAGTAACGACACCATTGTCAATAGTAGAACCAACCTTAAATTGATTCATGGTAAAATCTTGTTCAATAGAAAGGTGTTCTGTCCATTTGTGCTGAATGGCAATTGCAAAAGGACGGCTAAATTCAAATTCTTCTAATTTTTCTACTGGATTTTGAGTTCCTAAACTTCCTACGGCATTAACTCCAACGCTAAGAAACCAAGATTGATGATCTCTAGATTGTTTTTTAGTCATCGATTGCGAATAACTGTTAAAACTTAAAAGCGAAATTAATGTTAATAATAAAATGGTTTTTTTCATGTTTATAGTATCTGAGTTAATTCAAAGATATACTTTGAATAATAAAATAACAAATAAAGACTAAAGTTTTATATTTTATATTAATTCTTTAAAAAATTCGATTTTAATTCTTTAAAAATTCGACCCCTCTCTTTATGAATAGCTGATCTATAATTTTTGTTTGTAAAATAGAGGTTTAACCGAGATGGGATAACATTTAATAAAGCATAGATTTCTAATTTTTTCTTATGGAAAGAATTCAGTTTTGATGACTTTAATCGCGTTTCAAATCTTTTAATTTTTGAGAGGTCGAGTTTAATAGTGTTGAACTCTTTTAAAAAAATAGAATGAAGAGAGAGATAAGAGTTTAAGTATTTGTGATGACTTGTTTTTAATAATTTAGGAAATGCCTTCAATAAAATTAAAGTATCATAAACAGAGCGCATGCTTATTTTAGAATAGTAGTGTGCTTTATCATTAATTTGAAAGTTGAGTATGTTGTGCGTATATAAGTGATTAGGACCAGGAATAGCAATGGTATCAATAAATTGCTTTTCATCCAAAATAACGGAACTTAAAAGTAATTTGTCGAAGGGTTTGTTGAGTACATATTTATGAAGTTCAATAGCACACAAGCCTTCATTTAAAGTTAATCTATCAAGATGTTTATGGTCGAAAAATGTAGATTTTAGTCCTGATGGTAATTTTGAGTACCCTTGATTTAATAATAAATCATAAGCTTTTAAAATCTTATTTTCTTCTATCAAGATATCAATATCTCCAATCATGCGTTCTCCAACATCTTTATAGTAGTTTCCAATGAGAAAAGCTGAGCCTTTTAAAAACACATGGTTAATATTATGTGTGTTAAAAATTGTTGCAATTAGTTTAATATCTTTAATTAATGTAAGGTTTCGGTTTCTATTAATTAAAGTAATTTCTTTTAGGTAAACTTCTAAATCTTTAGGAAGATATTGTAGTAATTCTTTACTTTTTAATCTGCAGTAAGATGTCGTTAAGACGAGGTGGTCACTAGCCACAGTTACAAATTGTTCCCAGTCTATCTGAGTTGAAACGATTTTTTGTTTTAAATCATGGTGAGGGTTTTCAAAACTCAAGATATCTGCTATCAATAGTAAGGTATCTTTGTATGTGTTTTTTACTGAAGACAAATTTTAGACGAATTATAGTTCAAAAATAACCAAAGAAATGGCTATCCTCAGATTTATGAATTAAATAGTGTATTAAATCTTGAAATGGCAAAGTCATTGTCACTATAATTAAGCTCATAGCATCTTATGTCTTTTAACCAATTCAAAAATTGAAGCGCATGGTCTTCATTAGGCGATATCCATGAATCTGGAATTAAAGTTTCTAGTATTTTTTCAGCAGAAACTTCTTTTAATTCAGATTTTTGGTCACGGTTAAATTTTACGTATACAATTTTTTTACAAGGGAAATCTGGTTTTAAATTTTCTGAACTATAAACTGGAGGGACATATTTTAGATTTACTTTTTTTGGGCCATTTTCATAAACTTCTAATGTTTCAAAATTATCAATATGAGATTCTAAAACTTTGAAAGCGCCCTTTTTTACAGATATAGCTGCTGGGTAGCGGTACAGATTTAAATCGTTATATAGCGGAGTAAAGTCGTCTGCAAGCAAATCTAAGCCGCTAGCCATAAGTAATGTTGATAATGTGCTTTTGCCATTGCCAGAATCACCAATAATCATAATTGCTTCTTTTTCATTTGTTACAGTAGAGGCATGAAATGTGGCAATCCAATTTTCTATTTTTGTATTGTGAATTGCATTTGCGAGTTCTAATGCAAATCGCCCTTGTAAAAGGTGAAACGTTTTTGATTTGTAGGTGCCTACATGGTTCTTGTTTTTGAACAAGTGTAAATCATCATCCGTTTTAAAAATATCAAATGCAATATCACAATGTATTGTATTTTCTATTTGATGATGAGCAATTTGTGGGTGAATTAAACTTTCAATTAAAGACGATTCAAAATGTAGTTTAATAATCTTATCATTAATGCGATATAATTTTTGAATATCTGTAATTGGGATTTTAAGTAAGCTCACTTTTGTAGTGTCTTTTGTAACTACAGTGTTGGCATCTTCTAAGAAGTTTGAAATCTCATTATAAATTGCTTCGCATTTGTGATCTTCAATGCCTAAAGCTTCTTTTATAGTATTGATAAAAGAAGGCTTGCTTTCTAAATTTAGAAATAAGTTAATAAGCGTGTAAAGGTCTTCGGAAACTAAAACATACCTATTAGACTTTTTAAACCATAATACTATAGTTTCGTCTAGGATATGACTATAATCCGGAGCTAAATCCGTTTTCAAAATCAATTTAGAAATTAGTCAAAAGGATTTCCTCCTGGATCTGGTGGAGAAGCTGCATGAGCTTTCTTAGGATTTAGGATAAGAAATGTACCTACAGCAGTAAGTGCAGCGTACTTACCCATTTTCTTCATGGCTTCTTTACGTGTAATTTGGTTTTGAGGGGTATTTCTTTTCATATATAGGGTATTGGCCAAAAATAAATAAAATATTGTTATTTACTTCTGTTAATGTGTTTAATTTGATTTAATACTATTCAATAATAACTTTTTGAGATTTCTTTTGAGTATTATTTTCTAGTGATACGATATATATACCAGAAGTTACGTTAGCAACATCAATACGATTTTCTAAAAGCGAGTTATCAAGTTTAGATGTCATAACCAAACGTCCTTGAATATCATATAAATTTAAAACAGTGTTTTCTAAAAGTTGACCGTTAATTACGATTTCTTTTGCTTCTTTAGATGCGTAAATATCTAAGTTGTTTAAACTGTTCTCTGATGTTGATAATGCATCTTCAGTATATCTTAAGAAGAAACGTCCTGTTCCAGATAAGTTAACATTTGGTGTAAAAACATAATCGGCATTAGTTAATAATGTAGAAGTATTTGCAATAGTATCATCTAAATAAACATCTATGGTGTTTGGTAATGAAGATTCTACAATACTAAATGTAATTTGCTCTCCCATATCAGCATTAACACCTAGAGGAATCGTTACATTACTTAAATCTGTTGAACTTAATGACTGTATTGCCATTGAGCGACCAGTATTGTTAGATACTAAATGAGAATACACATAAAATTCAGGTAAGAAACTGTTAAAAAGAGCAGCATCATAACCTGGATCTAGAGCTTGAGTTGAGTTATCGTTAAAATAGAAATCGGTATGGTAATTAGAATCTCCATTTTCAATTTGAAGTCTTAAATACTCATTGTTTTCTACTCTTCCAACAATAAAATCATCAGTTCCAGAAATATTTCTCATAGCTGGTGTAAAGTTTAATGTTGATGTGCCTTCAGCTGCAACCATAAAACCTTGTCCAGGAGCAATATTTGCTGCTGTATTTGCATTGTTAAAGTTAATGATTGTCCATCCATTATCAGCTGAACCATCATAACCATATATTCCAATAGCATTTTCATCTAAGAATGCAGCATTTTCAGTTAAGAAATCACCGCTATTAATATACGATGGGTAAGGGTTACCAATTAAATTCCATTCACTACCTGCTCCAATTGCAATATTAGCAGTAACAGTGCCAGTTTCGACATCACCAATAAATGTAAATGTAGATGTATCTGTTGATGCTGTACGATATCCTGTTCCTGCAGTTAATATGTCGCTATCATTTGCAGCTGTAAAGTTGGTATAAGCATTTGTAACATTGTCAAATGGGCCAAATAAATATGATAATGTTCCGCTAATATTTCCTGATGGAATGTTAGCATTGTTTGTTCTGAATACAGAGAATATCTGACTAGCGTTAGTTACAGGAGCAGAAACAAGATCATTATTTCCTGTCGTAGTTCCAGTTCCAGAAAGTGTATTGATATGACGTCTATACGTTACATCTCCACTTGAAGTTCCTCCAACGATTAGGCTTGAATATTCTGTAGCAATAGAGTTTAAGTATAAGTCTGCGCCAGTAATATTAACATTACCTCCTAAAGTTAAACTTTCGTTTGAATCTATTGTTAAGCTTCCACTATTTAATATTGAAATGTCCGAGCCAATAGAAAAATCAACTGAAACTGGTTGACTTCCATTAGTTAAATCTAAAGCGACATTGTCTATAATTACATTATCTGGAACTCCTGCACCAAGACTCGTTCCGTTGCTCCATTCGTTAAAACGAACATATGTTCCAGTAATATTGATATATTCTAATGTAGCTCCAGAAGCATAAACAGGTTCTAAGTCTGTAAATCCACCCTCAGTAAAACTCAATTCACCGCTAACGCTTAAATTACCAGTTCCAGAAATACCACCAGACATTTGTAAAGATTGTCCAGCATTTACTGTTAATGTATTAGCACCAGCAATACTCAGACTATTTGTGTTAAAGTTTACATCTTGGGTTACATCATTATTGATTGTAATTTCATCACCTACTAAAGGTGCATTTCCATTTGTCCATGATGCATCATTAGACCATAATCCACTAGCTGTAGAAGGAGCTTCACCACCTTGTTTACGACTTGAAGCTTGGTAATACGTTTGCATGTCTACTGTTGTGTAACCTGGATTAGCTGTAGCATTACTATCGTAAATACTTCGTCCAATAAATTCATTAGATCTAAAAGCATTTGTAGAGTTTAAATAGGTTGCGAAAAATTTGAAACTACTTGCTCCTGCAGTAGTATTCATATCTGCAAAATCAGCACTAAAATCATATGTAGGCTGTGTTGCTCCTGTAGGTGTTAATCCTAAATTTGCTACGAAAACGTGACTGCCACCTTCAACAATTTGAAATAATCCAGCAAAGCCATTGTCTAAAGCGATTGCAAAATCTGCTCCAAAACCAGGAGGGAAATTAATTGTTGATCTGTTAGTGCCATCATATCCTGAAACAGCTCTACGACCTGCATCAGCAGTATCTGTTAAACCAGAGGTAGTTGTAATACCGCCTGCTTCACTATCAATATAAAGTACTATGTGATCATTAAAATCACCAGCACCTTTTATTAAAGTAAAATCGGCTGATGTGCCAGTAAAGGCTGCAACTTCAAGGTCTCCTAAGCCTAAAGGGCCACCAAAACCATTTGAGTCATTTCCTTCATATACAACAGAAGGAAGGAAACCAGTAATTCCAAAATTATCAAAACCAGAGTATCCGCTCAAACCGTTATTTCTTACTTGTATTTCAAGACTTACAGTAGTGATCGCATTTGGTACATCAATAGTAACTGTACCACTACCATCAGCTGGGTTTCCTCCGCCACCATCAACTAAATATACGATGCCTTGACCTACACCGTCAAAAAAGACTTGGTATCTTGCATCATCGCTTAACGCGTTATAGGCTACTACCTGCCAATCGAATGTTAAATCAACATCTTCATAAAGGCTAACATCTACGGTTCCAAAAGTTGTTGTTGCAAATCCTGTAGTTCCATTTGCGCCTTCGTCATCTAAGTCATTTTCACCAAGAATATTGGCAGACATACTTACTAAGTTAATTGGTGCTGCCAAACTGATATCAATAAGACCATAGTAACCATCGCCTCCCCATGTGTTATCAAAAAGCGTAACATCGTTTGCATAGGTCCAATTTGGTAATCCGCCATCAAAATCTTGTTGCGCAATTGTTGTTGGTAAAACAGCAACATCAAAAGTGGTGCTATTCACTGTAGAGAAAACACTATCATCTGCTGTTAATACTAAAGCAGTACCTACTGCGGTATGCGTAATAGTACTAAACGTAGCTGTACCAGATACAGATGTTTCTGTTATAGGACTTACTGATAAAGTACCAGAAGATGTCATGTCTATGTCTAAATTATAATCGGTATCTAAATTCCCATTTGCATCTTGTGCTTGAACGATAACGTTAGCCATTGCAGAATTTATATCTACAATTGCTGGTGGTTGTTGGCTAAACGCTATTAGAGTCGCATCGACATCAATAGTAAAGTCATTAGAGTTAAAATCACCTAATATAAATGTTGAGTTAAATGCACTTCCAGCAGCATCTGCTGTAAAACCATTGTCATCTGAATCAACAAAGAATGATAAGACTGCATTATCGGTAAGATTGCTTGTGTTTAAATATACAGCGACAGTAATATCATCTGTAGTACCGTCAGAAATAACTAAATCTCCACTAGTAATAGCAATATCAATAAAGGTATCATCAATAGTAACACTATTTATAGTTATAGAAGCTCCGTTATCTAAAGTTACACTTTGAATATGGTCGGTCCAATCTGCAGTATTAGTTGTATGTGGTTTTAATCTAATGTTAGTTACATCAGTATCTAAACCATCACCAGAAGCGAGGTCTTCTAATGTCATTTCCATAACATTAACAGCTTCACCAGCTGTATCAGCTAGAGAACTTATGGTTGTGCTTGCGGGTTGTGCCCCTGTATCGTAAGACTCAGAATCGGAATCATTTGAAGGAGCTCCTGCTGGTGCTATACCAAAACCTGCATCACCATTAACTCCATTTGGGTCGGTATTTACTGTACTGTATCGTGTACTTGGGTCAGTCCAACCATCAAGGTCACCTGTTGTTATACCGCCATTTATTTCTATGTTTTGATTTCTAGTTGAAACACCACTACCATCCCAGCTATTTCCTGGATCAGAACCTGCCGTTCCAAAAGTATCGGTAATTGTTCCTCCAAATCTAACAACTAATGAATCATCACCATTAAATGTGAATGCTTTTAGGAAAAATACGCTACCATTGGCTAATGTCACAGTTTGCATATCTGAGGTTCCTATAACAATTACTTCACCAGCTAATAACGTTCCCGAATTAATTGTGAAATCTGTAGACGGCGCACCTCCATTAGTGCCTTTTTCTATGACTAAATTGTTTACTGAAAAATCTAAAGTAGCTCCTGTGTTATTCCAAATTTCAATTCCTTTAGGGTCCGAACCAGAGTTGGTTTCAATATATTGACTAATAATTTGTGAATAGCCTAAATTTCCAATTAATAGTAGAGCAAAAAACGAGTAAATTTTATTCATAGTAATGTATGGTTTATTAAAATTTGTCATTGTGAAAATGAACGTATTTTTAAAAATGCAAAACCAAAGGTAATAAAATGTTCTTATCAAATGATAAGTTTAGGTTAATAAACAATGAAATCCATCATCTTACCGGATTATTAATCAGTTATTTGTGCTTTGCTGTTGAGGCGTTTTCGTAGGAAACGCCCTCGCTTGAGGGCGTTTTGAATATTATTTAGTGCTTGTATTATTTAAGTAATACTTTTTTTATTGTTTTAGAATTTTTATTTAAAATGTGTATTAAATACGTGCCACTACTTAGCTTATTTACATCAATATAAGTTACATTGTTTTGAGATGTTAAATGGGTTGTTATTATTAAGCGACCTTGTAAGTCATATAAATTGAATATTGTCTTGTCTTCAAACTGTCCCTTAATAGTAATCATCTGTTCTAATTGATTTACATAAATATCAAATGTATCTTGTTCAGATTCTAGAGTATTTAATGCACTATCCATAAACCTTAAAAAGAAGTGCCCGATTCCATTAATATCGGCATTAGTTGTTACAGTATAATCTTCTTGTGTTAATAGTGTACTTGTATTGTTTTCAATATCTTCCAAGTAAACGTCTATGTTTTCAGGTAAATTAAATTCGGTAATACTAAACGTTAATTCTGACCCTTGATTAGCATTAACACCAAGAGGGATCACAGTATTTGAAACGTCATTACTATGCAATGATTGTAAGGCTATTGCTATGCCAGTATCATTTTCGGCTAAGTGAGAATATAAAGCAAAGCTAGGAGGTGTACTATTCCATATAGAAGCATCATATCCTGGATCTAAACCTAAGCTCGAATTAGCATTGAAATAGAATTCGGTAGAGAAATTATTTGTACCACTGCTAAGGTTGAGTTTTAAATATTCAAACGGATTAGAATTACGTCCAACTATAAAATCATCAGTATTACCAGTCGTTCTCATATCTGGAGTAATGCTGAAGTTACCAGCAGTTTCAGCTTCAATGAAAAAACCTTGTCCAGGAGCAATTTTTGTGTTGACATTACTATTGGCAAGATTATAAATGGTCCAGCCATTTTGCGCAGAGCCATCATAACCATATATAGCAATTGAATTTGCATCTGCAATTCCTGAAGAAATCATACTTGTTAATACAGTGCTTGCATTTATATAGCTAGGATATGGGTTACCAATAAGATTCCAATTGCTAGAGCTTCCTAAGGTTAAATTTATTGGCACAGTGCCAGTTTCTATTGTGCCAGTAAATATATAAGTTCCATTATCTGTAGAGCCTGTTCTGTAACCAATACCAGCATCTAAAGTACTGTTGTCATTTGCAGAGGTGTAATTAATATATGTGCTAGATGAGTTGTCAAATGGACCAAATAAAAATGCAGGATTTCCTGAAATAGTTCCCGATAATATATTTGAATTTACAGCTCTAAAATTGGCAAATGTTTGCCCAATAAGTGGCGCACTTATAAGATCATTACTTCCAGTGATCGTTCCATTTCCTGATGCATTATTAATATGACGTTGGTATTGAATAGTACCAGTAATAGTACCATCAAGAATTAAACTAGAATAACTTGTTGATGAAGATTCTAAAGTTGTACCATTTATAGTACTAATGGAAACTCCATTATGTATAGTAAGCCCAGCTCCAGGGTTTATTGTTAGCGAATTACAGTTTAAGTTATTTGTGAATTCAGTATCTCCATTAGCAATGATGATGTCATTAGCTTCAGTAACAATTCCATTAGGATTCGCTGGAGTCCAGCCATTATCATAGGTGTATGTGATGCCGGGTAAAACAGTTATGGTATAATCTTCAATTTCACCATCTGTAGAACCGTCGCATGGACCATTGATTGGAATAATAAAGCCGTAATATTGTGATAATACTCTTAAGCGTGTATCGCCTAGACTAGCATTATTAGGAACTGTAATTGTTAATGGACTATTGGCTGTTGGACCATTAGAATTATTGTCTACATTACCTAAATCGTAAGTTTCATTGATGTCGTCAAAATCACCATCTTGATTCCAATCAATCCAAGCATAACTGTATACTGTGAAATCGCCATCTGTATTTAAGTTAACAGTCAGATCTTCAGAACTTCCTCGCATTATACTGGTAGATTGTGAAGTAAAGTCATCATAACCTAACCCTTGACCAGTGCTGTTATTGATATCACCAAAATCTACAAGTGTAATTGATGTCTCAAAACCAATGTCTCCAGTTACTGTACAATAGTTGATTGTTATACTTGTAGAAGTGCCAGAACTCCAAGTTGTACCCTTTCTTGTGAATACTTCAAAATGGTAAGTGCTTCCAAAGGTTATATTTGAAATATTAACAGTATTGTCAATGCCTTTAAATAAAATATATTCATTACTCGAAATTTCAGTTCCATTTCCAAAATTAGTATCACCCAAATAACTGTTTCCATCACCCGAAGGTATTGCGGTAACGGCATTGTTTTCTTTTCCAACAACCAGAATTTCATCATAGCATGTGCTTAATGCCCATTGTAAATCAATACTATTGTTCGTGTAATTTGCTGTTAAATTACTAACGTTCTCTGGTGTAGTGCAGGGCTGAAGTTCGATAATAGATACATCATCAAGAAACCAATTGTCTCCATCATTTTGTTCCATTACAAATGCAATGTAAACAACATCGTTGTAAGTTGATAGATCAATAGTTTTTTCATTGTAATCATTTCCTAGCTGACTTTCATTATACGTTTCTAATATTGCGAAACTTGAAATATCTGTAGCCGATGTTTCTGAAATTCTTACAGTGTAAGTTGTGTTATAATCAAAAGTGAATTGATCTCTAGCGAAGAAGCGTAATTGAGAATTGCTTGAACCTAAATCTATAGCAGGAGTTACTAGCCAATCTTGAGCATTACCTCCTGTTGTGACTTCATATTCTACAAAAGCAGAATTAGTACCACTATTAGCAATTAGGTTAGAACTGGTCCAGTCGTTTGCAGCTCCTAATCCGTTAGTTCCTCTGTAAGTTGTCCAGCAATCTGGAGGGAAATTTAAGCCTTCAAAACCTTCATTAAATGGTAATGATGACGTTGTGCAATTGGAAGATCCAGTAACTAAAATATTGTCGATGCGTTGACGTTCATTACCTGAATCATTAATCAATAGAATTCTAATTTCAAGCGTATTACCGGTTAATCCAGATTGACTAATGATAACAGTTCCATAGTCATTAATTAGTATACCATTAGTATTTGCATTTGTCCATGTACCACCATCAATTCGGTATTGTGTTGTGACTGTATCATTGTCTTCTTGATTGTCGGCAGCATTTTCAGTTGCATCTATGGTAAATGCTACATTTGAATACTCTGTAATAGTTATTATAGGGGATAGCCAGATGCCGTTACCATCTAAATCCCTAGATTCTAGAGCTTCGTTTCCTGAAATAGTTCTTATACGTAGCCAATCAGTAGTTGCGGTAAGGTTTGTAGCGTCAACATTCAGACTCCAACTTACATCGTTTAGATCTATTGTTGGAGCACCTCCAGTTGCGCCAGTTGCGCCTTTGCCATTTTGGCCTGTAAAGTCTTCAAGATAAATTGTTGTTTGACTATATGCGAAACAAGTTAGTAACAACAAGAGGAGAGATGTAATTTTAATTTTCATAGTAATGAGGGTCTATTATTAATTAGGAAAAATCAAACATTTATAGCAGGATAACCTGTGATAATTGTCGTTTTACTCATTAAATAAGAAGCTGTATAACTAAGAAATATGTAATGATGATAACTACATTGAGATACTGGTATAGCGACTAGTGTTGTGAATGCGAATTAATCACACTCCAACAGATAGTATTGTATAAAAATTGGAAAATTAAGAGGGTGTCTCTATTCTGCTATATAATAAATATAGAGATAGAGAAAAGTGTCTTTCCAAGGTTGTAATCAAAAAATATGTAGTTAAGACACTAACATTTACTAGGTAATCAACAAAATTAATGAGGGTCTTAAGTTCAATGTATGGTTATGTTTCTGGCTTCATTTCTTTTAGTTTTATTTATTAAATCAATAGCGTAATAAGAAATATGTACAATCTAGTTGTTTCCAAAATAGCAATAGTGTAGAGGTTTGCATTTTGGTAGTTACGTAGTTAACAATACTAAAATTAGAAGTATTGTGTGTAATGAACTTTAAAAGATAAGTCAAATAAGACTTAGGTTTTTTGAACATTGTGAACTTACGAGGGATTATAGTTCTAGATTATATTTTGGTTAATCTCAACAAATTAACCTAGTTATGGGTTCAAAACTAATAATTTTGTTTTAAAATTCCTACTATTTTACTAAAAAAGAGGAACAAACACTATGTTTTTATTGAGATTTTATAATGAGATGTTTTTTTAAATTGCATTTGACTTGATATGAGTCATTGTGATTTTTAAATTATAATTTTCGATTAAATGCGTTTTTCCCCGTCAAATTTAGAATATATTTGTGACCTTAGAGACTAATTGCATGAATCAATGCTAAAGTCAATTAAGAAAAATGTTTAGGGAGCGTTTTACTAAATAAATTAGTGCCTTTTATTGACCAAATGTATCAACAGTTGTTAAACTTAATAATAAACTTTTTAATTGAGTAAACGTAAAATCATTAAGGGAGGATTTTACCTCACTATTGTTAATGTGCTTTCGCAGTTTTTAGCAATAGGAGTTAATATAGTATTAACACGAATTCTTTTACCCGAAGATTTTGGTCTAGTAGCACTAACAGTGACCTATATTGGGCTTATTACCATATTTACTAATATGGGATTTGGGTCATCTATTATTCATGAAAGAAATACAAGCGAGCAACAATTATCCTCAATTTACTGGCTTAATTATGGGCTATCTGTTTTTTCATTTCTAATTATTATTTCTACGGCTCATTTTGCTGCAGATTTTTATGATGAACCATTACTAACACCTATAGTATTAGTGTCTGCTATAACGATATTACTAAACCCATTTTATATTGTTCAATATAAACTTTTAGAGCGAGATTTAGAATTTAAAACCATAAGTAAGATTAACTTGTCTGGTGTGCTTATTGGATCTATAGCAGCGGTTATTGGCGCCTATTTAGGCTTAGGAGTTTACGCACTTGTAATTCAGTCTATTGTGACGTCTGTAATTAGATTAGTATTAGTGCTCGTTTACAAACGATGGTTTCCTGAATTTTATTTTAATATTAAGGAAATCAAACATATGATATGGTATTCATTAAAGTTTAAAGGTTCTCAAATGGCATTGTATTTTGAACGAAATATAGATTATTTGATTTTAGGTAAGTTTTTTACAAGTGTAATTCTTGGGTATTATGCCTTTGCTTATAATATCATGTATACACCTGTAAAACGGATATCGTATATTTTTAGTGAAGTGTTATTTCCATCGTTTTCTTCATTTAAGGATGATAAAGTAAAGATCATCAATGGATATTTTAAATCAGTACAATTAATAGCAATGGTGTCTTTACCAGCAATGGCTATTTTGGCTTTTAATGCCGACTTAATTATTCATTTTGTTTTTGGTCAAAAATGGGCTGCTGCTATTCCAATTGTAAGAATTCTTTGCTTTGCAGGAGCAGTGCAATCGATAAGTCAGTTTGGAGCTGTGATTTTTTCAAGTATAGGAAAACCAGAGGTTACATTTTATGTGTCAATAGGGCGAACTGTTTTGACAGTTTTAGCCATTATTATTGGAGTACAATATGGTGTGTTGTGGGTTGCTTATTTGCTTGTGGTAGCAAAAGTGTTGTCTTATGCTTTGTTTTTGTTAGTACTAAATTACTATATTCCATTTTCAATACGCCAGTTGTTTAATAGCTTGAAAGGCCCAATGGTTTCATTGATTAGTTTGAGTGTTGTTTATACATTGTTTTATTTAAATTATTTAAATGTAAATGGCTGGATGCTTCTGCTACTGATGAGTGTTGTTTCAGTGATACTATTATATGTTTTTCATAAAAATACGATTGTTGGAATTTTGAAAGTCTTAAAAGAAAAAAGTAAATAATGACGACGAAGCAGCAACAATATACATTGTCAATTAATAAATATGATGGGAAACTAAGACTAGTTAGTGCTTTATCAGAATTAATTGAAACGCGTTATTCGGATATTTTTCATTCGGTATTAGTACATGGTAGTGTAGCTACAAATGAAGTGATAGCTTATAGTGATTTTGATGGGTTGCTTATAGTTAAAGATATGTTTGTTGATTCAAAACGACTTCAAAAATTCAAAAAAGAATCTATGAAGCTTATTTTGAAATTTGACCCCTTACAGCATCACGGTTGGTTTCAAATTAAAGCATCTCAGTTAAATGATTATCCGCAATATTATCTGCCTTATGAAATACTAGAGCATTCTAAATTGCTCTTTCCTAATACTGAAACTCTTGATTTAAAACTATCTATTAATACAGAATTAATTGACTATAAAAAAAGTTTAAAACAATTAATTAAGAGTATAGAACAGCAATCTATTTTAGACTTTGATAAAGAACGCTTATATGATATTAAAAGTTTTTTGAGTAAGGTAATGTTGTTGCCATCTATGTATTATTCAGTGAAATATGCGAGAGGGATTTTTAAAAAGCAGAGCTTTGAAATGGTAAAGCCAAATTTTAATGGTAAAGAATGGGAGTGTATTGAAAGGGCTTCAAATTTACGATTAAGTTGGAGTTATAACTTGTCCAGTTTTCAGAAGAATGTTATGACACGACCAGAAAAAATATTTAGACGTTTGACGAAAAAAATGATAGCTCCAAAAGCTAGTGAAGAGCTTAAAAACACTTTAGATGATGAGTTTTTTGAAAGCTTAAGACTATATATAAAAGCGATTAATGAACAAGTACTTTGAACTTGATTTTTGATTATGAAAAAACAATTTAGCTTATTTAGATATTACTTTTTAAAAAAAGTAATAAAAACAAAAAGGGATATTCCAATTTATGTTTTTGGACATCACAAATGTGGTACTAAACTGTTAGGAAAAGTATTCTTAAAACTTTGCTTAAAGTATGGCTGGGAATATGAAAGTGTTCCAGGGAAAATAAATAAAAAATCCAAAGCTGATGTGGTGTTTCTTTTACACTCACAAGTTGACTATGATAATCTTCCTGAAGAGTATATAGGAATTCATATGGTTAGAGATCCAAGAGATGTTATTATTTCGGGTTTTTTATACCACAAACGAACTACTGAAGAATGGTGTATAAATAAAAATTTCCAAACAGAAAAGTCAATTCAGTATCCACAAGTTCCTAATTCTCAAATGTACAGGTCAGAACAATGGAAAAAAGATTATCTTATAAGTTTAGACGGAAAATCTTATCAGGAAAAAATTAAAGCATTAAATGATGAGGATGCTATCTTTTTTGAGATGAATCATTATGGAAAATGGACCATTAAAGATATGTTAGAATGGGATTTTGAAAAGACAAATTGTTTGGAGCTAAAGTTTGAAGATATGATGTCAAATTATGAAGAAAAAATGATGGAAGTTTTTAAACATTGTAATCTTTCATCTTCACAACTTGTTGTTGCTAAGAAATTTGCTGAAAAAGAAGATTTAAATAGGATGAGTAAAAAGGATATTGAAAAACACCCGCATATATCATCTGTGAAAACAAAAAAATGGGAAGGGTATTTTAACTCTAATATCAAAGCATATTTTGACGAACATTTTTCAGAAGTATTAAAAAAATATAATTACTAAATCGTAAAACTGTATATGAGAATCGTAGATATTCCACAGAAATTCAATGAAGATGCCTATTATAAGGTAATGGATAAGCAGGTTGAAGTCTTATCTAAAGTTAAAGGGGTAAAGTCGATCTACCAAATAGGTGGTTTGTCAACTCCGGGGATTTCAGATATAGACTTAGTCGTTGTTTTTGAAGATGATTTTACATATGATTTAAATCCGAGATCTAATAACTCCGATATTGGTAATTATCTTTTCACTCATGGTTTATATGGGGCTTCGGAAACTCATTTTAAGTCATGTTTGAAGTTTACATTTTTTCATAATTTTAGGTTGTTATATGGTCAAGATATAGATCTTAAAAATCACACTAAAGGGTCAGATCAATCGCTTTTAAAAGAGCAAATCGCATTAGAATTTTTGTTTAAAATGTATGTCAATTTAGTTGTTCAAAAAGCCTATAAGACAATTAAATTGAGGTCGCTATTCTTACATATAAAAGCCTTGCCGTATGATTTTGAGTTTTTAAATATTCATCCTGAAGGTCTTATTGAATTGGTCGATCAAGGTATTTATTTAAGGAATAATTGGTTAGAAGGAAAAGTTTCTAAGAAAGATATTAAAGAGTGGTTTAATCAGTTTTTTAAGGCATACGAATTGTTTTTAGTGTCACTTTTTAATGATTATTCGATTTATGCTCCAGCTTTGAATTTTAAAATAGCGCCTAATATTGAGATTAATAATGCTAATACATTAGACTTTTCAAAAAAAGGGTTTGTAATTCCTGATGCATTTAATGTTCTTGATAAAAAATACTTTAAGGTCCTTAATAGATTAAACGATTTTAGAGTAGATGTGCCTTTAAAAGTTGATGCACCAAATATTATAGATGCGTATTTTAAATATGCTGATCAGGTAGGAGATTATAATAGAAAACACTTGCCTTATTTTATGACTTTAACCTCTAGTTTAAAAGTGTATAAATAATGAGTAAGGATAGAATTAAAATACAATGGCTTACCAAGTCTTCAGCAATGTTGGCATATTTTGAAAACACGAAAAACATACAGTTTACAGGTGGTACACTTTATGAAATCGATGCAATTAATGCAATTAAAAAAAAGTATAATGTAACGCTTAATACGCATTATGTAAAACACGAAAATTTTATTAAATATTATTTGAAGCAACACAAAAGAACTATTGATGCTGATATTTGTGTTGCAGATCCTTATGTGTTGGCATGTAATAAACTAGATAAGAATAAATTTAATATTGCTATGATTCATCATATAGATGAAAACTTAGCCAAACAATCAATTTTAGGGAAATGGTTTCTTAAACAATTACTAAAGCAACTAAAAGAAGTTGATTTAGTAGTAGTGGTTTCTCAATTTTGGAAGACCTATTTGGAGGAAAAACAAATTAAAAATATAGAAATTATTTATAATTCATACGAGGATAAAGATTATCAATTTGGAGTTTCTAAAATAGATAATTTAAAAAATAAATTGCAATTAGATAGGAATAAGCCTACAATTTATTTAGGAAAATATAGTAAAGGAAAAGGGGTGGAGGAGATATTAAGACATCTTGACCATTCAAAATATAATTTGGTTGTTTCTGGAAAAAATACGCCACAAAATAGTGCTGTTAAGTCTATTTATTTACCTAAAAACGAATTCCCTTTACTTCTTGAAATGGCAGATGTCGTTTTAGCTATGTCAACAATGCCTGAAGGTTGGAATAGAATTGCTCATGAGTCCTTATTGATGAAAACTCCTGTAATAGGTTCTGGGACTGGTGGAATGGGAGAATTATTGCAAAGATCAGGGCAGAAAATTGTAACCGATTATTCGCAATTAGACAAAGAAATAATGTGTTGTATTGAAGAAAAAAAGAAACGTGGTGAATTGGGATATAGTTTTGTTAAACAGTTTGATATGAGATATTTCGAAAAGCGATGGTTAGAGGTGATAGAGACATTTGATGATAAATCAAAAAACAGAAACTAAATGTGTGGTATTAACGGAATATTTCAATTAGCAACTAGTAGTGTCAATTTAAAAGACGCTGTATCTTCCATGAATGCTAAGTTGGCACATCGAGGACCAGATGATAATGGGGTTTGGATAGATGAGAGTAATAGATTAGGCTTAGGACAAACACGTTTGAGTATCCTCGATTTATCTAATGCTGGTCATCAGCCAATGCATGATAGTGTGGCTAAAAACACCATTGTATACAATGGAGAGGTGTTTAATTATCAGTTGTTGAACAAGCAATTTTTAAATGATGACGTATTTGAGTCGCATTCTGATACAGAAACCCTTTTAAAATTATATAGAAAACTTGGTGTTGATATGTTGCAACATCTTAATGGAATGTTTGCTTTTGCACTTTGGGATCCAAAGAAACAGGAACTTCTATTAGCAAGGGATCGCTCAGGGAAGAAACCATTGTATTTTACAGAAATGAATGGTAGTTTTTCATTTACATCAGAGCTTAAGGCACTTTTTGAATTGCCATGGATAAAAAAGGAAATTGATGAAAAGGTATTGTATGATTTCCTAACATTAAATTCTGTGCCTACTCCAAATTCAATGTTTAAAGGGATTTCCAAGTTTAAGCCAGGTCATTATATGATAGTGACTAAAAATGGAATTAAAACTTATGAATCTTTTAATGATTTAAAACATAAAACTCTTCAGTTTTCTTCGGAAAAAGAATTGGAAGATTTGGTATATCATAAATTGGAAGAATCTGTAAAGCTACGAATGATTTCAGATGTGCCTGTTGGTGCTTTCTTGAGTGGAGGTGTAGATTCTTCAGCAATTGTGGCGCTTATGCGTGATAATACGCCTAACGAAATTAAAACATTTACTATTGGTTTTGAAAATCAGCCTAATTATAACGAATTACATTATGCCGAAAAGATAGCGAAACGCTATGATACAAATCATTTTGTTAAAGAAGTCACTCCAAATGATCTTTTAGATTTTATTCCAAAAATTACAGATATATATGACGAACCTCAGGCAGATACCACAGCAATCCCTATCTACTTTATATCTCAATTAGCAAAAGAAGAAAATATAAAGGTAGTGCTCAATGGAGATGGGCCAGATGAGTTGTTTAGCGGGTATTCAAATTATGAACGTTACGTGAAGACTTACCAATATTTTAAGGTCGCTAATAAGCTTCCTAAATTTATGAAAGGACTTACAAACTCAATTGTAGAAAAAATTAGACCTGATAGTCCGCTTTCTGAAATTACAAATAGATTATACAATCAACAAGACTTTTATTGGCCAGGAGCTGGCGGAATGAAAGAAAGTGTTAAAAATAACATATTGTCGAATGATTTTAAAACAATCATAAACGGGCATTCATCATATGATTATGTCAAACAGTTAAAGGGAGAATATCATGATTTTTTAGATGGTCATCCATTTGACTATATCAATTGGTTGTGCTATTCAGGATATAAGCAAGCTGTAACAGAACGGTTTTTGTTTAGAGCAGACCGGTTGGGAATGGCACATTCAATAGAGGCTAGAAGTCCATTTTTAAATCATGAAATGGTTCAATTAGCCTTATCTATACCTGGAAAATATAAAATTAAGAATGGTGTAAATAAGTACATTCTTAAAAAATCATTGGAAAGAATATTGCCCAATGAAATTCTCTATAGAAAAAAAATGGGCTTTAATTTACCTATTAAAGAGTGGGCAAAAGACACTATTTATAATGGTGTTAAAGATAATATCGTTCAATTTAATAAAGATACCAACTTGTTTAATTTGGAAGAAATTAATAAGCAGTTAAAGTTATTAAAAGCAGGAAACGAACAGTATACAAATAATATTTGGACTATATATTTCTTGATTAATTGGTATAAAAAATGGTTGTAGCATTATGTTAAAAGTATTGTGGTTAGCACCAAATTTTAATCATTATAAAGCACGGTTTTTAAACCACTTGGCTAAAGATAGTAATGTTGAACTTACTATTCTTTCGGGAGCAGGTAGGGAAAACATGGGTGATAAAGAATTGGAGAAAGATTGGGACTTTAAACATATGAAGGTTAATATACCAAAGGCTAACTTCGGTTTTTCTATGCTAGTTAGAAAAGCTTTAAGGCGAGAGTTTTCAGGTTTTGATTGGATCTTAATTCCTGCGGAAAAAAAGAACGCTTTATTATTTATTTATGCTCTTTTATTAAGAGTCCTCTATAAAAAAGTTAAACTTTTTTCTTACAATCATGAACATGTTAAGCCTAAAGAAGGTGAGGTGAAACGATTAGATGTTTTTATTTCAAAATGGTTTTATAGATGTTTTGATAAAGTGATTTTTTATACTGAAAAGTCTTGTTCAAATGCTATTAAAAATAAATTGATAAATCCTAAAAAAGCTTACTGGGCAAATAATACTATTGATACTACTGAAGTAGAAAAATGGTATGATTTTGAAATGCCATCAAAAGATGTAATTACTTTAGTCTTTATAGGAAGGTTAATAAAAATTAAAAGAGTTAAAGTTTTGATTGATTTTTTTAATGACCTTTGTAATAAGTCAAAAGAGAATTATAGGCTAGAAATAATTGGAGATGGTCCTGAGAATAGTATTGTGCAAGAAGCACTCTTAACGAACTCAAAGATTACTTGGCATGGAACATTAATTGATGAAGAGAAAATTGCCCCAATCATGAAAAAGGCTAGCCTTGTATTTGTGCCAGGATTATCAGGGCTGTCAATAAATCATGCCTTTGCTTATGGAAGACCATATGCGACATTACAAGCAGATAGACATGGGCCAGAGATTAGCTATCTTAAGGATGAATACAATGGATTTATTTTAGCAGGTAACTTTAATAGAATAGAGATGTTTTTAAAGAATAGAAATGAAATCGAAGTTTTTTGTCAAAATGCTTATAACACTTCTAAACATTTAAATGTTAATATATGGAAGCAACAAATACTATCTGCCTTAAATGAAAAATAAAAAATTAAAAGTACTGTTTATTGGACCTTTTCCTCCACCTTATTCAGGGCCAGAGCTAAGTACTAAGCAATTATTAGAATCAGACCTGAAGAATCATTTTGATATTATTTTTCTTAATACTAATGTTAGGAAAGATAATTCAAAAAAGGGTAGAATAGATTTAAATGCATTCAAATCTGTTATTACATTTAATTTTAAATTATTTAAACTCCTACTTTTTAAGCGGCCAGATGTTGCTTATCATTTAGTTACACCGACTGAAATAGGATGGCTTGGAAGAGATATTTGGTTTATTTTTCAATGTAGAGTTTTTCAGGTTAAAAAAATAATACACTTTAGAGGTAGTCATTTTAATATAAATTATAAAAGATTTAGGCCCTTAAGTAAGAAAATCATTAGATATGCATGTAAATTTGTGGATAAAGCTGTTGTGCAATCTGATTGTTTAAGGAATCAGTTTGAGGGTTTGATTGATGACAACAGAGTTAATGTTATACCAAATACTGTGGATAATGTATTTTCAACTTTAAGTAGAAAGCCTTTGAATGAAATCCCACAAATTCTATTTTTTGGACACCTTACAAAAGCTAAAGGTTATACTGATATAGTAAAAGCAATACCTAAAGTAGCGTCTAAGTTTCCAAATGTTAAGTTTATTTTTTGTGGAAATATCAGAAGAGGAGAACCTGGTGTTAAATATAATCAGATTACGGGAGAAAGAATCGTTTATGAAGATCCTTTTGAAGTAGAATCAAAAATTTTAAATTCGAAATATAAAGAGAACTATGTTAATCAAGGTATTGTTTCAGGAGAAGAGAAAATGAACTTAATTAGACAGAGTTGGATTTTTATATTACCATCTTATTCTGAAGGATTTTCAAGATCTGTATTAGAATCTATGGCTGCAGGATTGCCTATACTAACGACTCCTGTTGGCGCTAATAAAGATTTTGTAATAAATGATTTTAATGGAGTCCTAGTACAACCTGGAGATGTATCTAGTATTGAACAAAAAATTATAAAACTTTTGGAAGATGAAAAATTAAGAGATAATCTTTCAAATAATGGGAAAGTTACTTTTGATAAAGAATTCAAAGAAAGCAGAGTAGTTGAAAAATACATAACATTATTCAATTCGGTATACAATGAAAAAAATAGTTAGAAAGGTTACGTTATATGTTGGTCAAATAATCCGTTTTATACACTATAGTTATTTAAGAATGAATGGTGTTAAGATTGGAAAAAACACCTTTATAAGTCTAGGAGCGAAAATAGACACACAGTTTGGAGAAATTATCATAGGAGATAATGTTCATATAACCAGTGGTTGTGTGTTGTTGGCTCATGATGGAGCAATAAAACAAATGAATCCAAATATTAGCCCAAGAGGTAAAATCGTTATTGAAAATAATGTTTTTATTGGAGTGAATTCTGTCGTCTTAATGAATGTTACAATAGGTAGTGGTACTGTTATAGGAGCAGGAAGTATTGTTAATAAAGATATAGAGGCAAATTCTTTGGCTATAGGAAACCCGGTAAGAGTTATTAGGGAATTATAAATTGAGATAAGTTAAGTTTATGGCTTTGGAAGATGTATTATATCCGTTTTTGAATCTATATCATAGATCGCCTTTTTGGTTTAAACATTTTGTTGGTTATTTTTATAGAATAATACCAAATCAAATAAAATATGGTAAGTTTTATAATGAATATGCAAATAGGATTATTAGATTTCAAAAATTAAATAAAGCCGAAACACAACAAGAAACTGAAAAATTATTAATAAAGAATGTAAATCAAGCTATAAACAATATTGAATTTTATAAAAATTATAAAGCGATTAAATCAATTGATGATTTTCAGAATCTTCCTATAATAACAAAGGATGTAATTAATAGTAATAGATCGTTGTTTTTAAATAATAAAAAACAATCTTATTTTTTAAAAGCAAATACAGGAGGGTCTTCAGGTACTCCATTTACTTTTTACATTCACAAAGGTAAAACAAGACCTAAAGAGAAAGCACATTTTGATTGGTATTGGGGTAATAATGGATATCAAAAAGGGAAACCAATATTAATGATACGAGGCAAATCATTAAAAAATAATAAAGCTTTTGAATATAATTCATTAGACAATAAACTAATATTAAATTGTAATCTTATTAATGAAGCTACAATTCATAAGATAAATAAGAAAATTAGTAGTTTTAAACCAGAGTTTATACATGCATACCCTTCTTCGTTATCTATCTTTACGAAAGTTTATAAGGCGTATGTTAATTCTAATAAATTTGCATTAAACGTAAATACTGTTTATTTAGGTTCTGAAGGTCTTTCTGATATTGATTTAAATAATTTTAAATTGTTTTACAATGCAAATATTGTTAATTGGTACGGACACTCTGAATGTCTTGCTCATGCAGGAAGAGATGCACAAACAGGAAATTTTGAATTTCATTCATTTTATGGGTATGTCGAATTGTTAGATGAAAATGATAATGTTATTACTTCTACAAATAAAATAGGAAAAATTATAGCTACAGGATTTGATAATGAAGTGATGCCATTAGTGAGGTATGACACAGGAGATTTTGGTGAAATTTCAGATGTTAATGAATTTCAAAATTCTGCAATAGTAATTTTAAAAAATATTGAAGGGCGTGATAAAAGTGTTATTTATTTGAAAGATGGAACAGAAGTATCTCTAACTTCGTTAATTTTTGGAGAGCATCATAAAGAGTTTGAGTTTATAAAAGAAATCCAAATAATTCAAAATAAATTAGGAGAGATTTTTGTGCATATTGTTCAATTAAAGGAGATGAGTGAAAAAGAAATAAAAGGTTTTAAAAAATCACTCCAAAATAAAGTTGCTGTAAATACTTTAGATGTTACAATTAAAGTTGTTGAAAAAATAAAAAAAACACCAAGAGGAAAACATATTCTTCTTTTGCAAAACTTGAAATGATATTTATCCCAATATTAATATTATTAGTGTCAATTTTAATTAGGTTGCAAAAAGGTATGTTTGCTGCTTTTTTATTAATTGTTGCTACAAAATCATTAGTGGATGCATTTTGGAATATAAAGTTTGGTCCAATTTCAATATTAGCTATTCAAGGGATTCTATTCCCTGTTATGTTTTTCAAACTTTTTAAAGAAAAAAAATATTTTCCAAAATCATGGAGGGGTTTAGCTGCGTGTTTCTTTATAGCATTATCATTAGGTGTTTTTTGGGCTTTCCCAACTAAACCATTAGGAGCATTTCAAATTCTAATCATAAACATTAATATCTTTTTAGGTTTTTTTTTAATACCAATATTAGTTAATAGTAAAAAAAGATTGAAACAATTATTGATAGCTATTATGATTTGTGGCATTTTTCCTGTTTTGGTTAGTATGTTTCAATTTCAAACAGGAGTGATTTTTCAACAAAGAGCAACTGTTGGTTTAACTAGGTACGTAGGGTTTTACCATGATGCATTTCCTGTGCGATTTTATGGGTTAATGACTATAATTGCAGCGTTATTATATAATTTTGTTTTTAAACTCAATACCTTGTTTTCAAAACTTAGAATTGTTTTGGTATCTCTTGGTGCACTTTTTTCAGTATATCTAGTGTTTAGTAAAGCAGCAGTTGGTATTATAGGGTTATGGATTGTACTATTGTTAGTGTTTTCAAAATCAAGAGCGAAGCATTTATTGGCTATTGTTATTGGTGGAGCTATAGTTTTTTTGATTTTTGGAGATGCTTTTACTGCTAGTATAGAACAGTTGTTTAGTAAAGAAGTTGGCTATCAATCAGGAACGGTTAAAGATGCGCGATATACGCTTGCAGGTAGAGGTTATATCTGGCAAGAACATTGGCATTTTTGGTCTACTGAGCAATCTGTTTTCTTTCAGTGGTTTGGAGATGGTCTAAATAAGCCTGTACATAATGAATATTTAAGAGTCCTTATGGTTAATGGTATTATTGGTTTGATCTTTCTAATTGTTTTCTTAATACGAAGTATTAGAAATGTTTTTAAAATTCATAAAAAAATAAGAATCTTTGCCATGATGCTATTAGGAATGTATTTTGTCGATAGTATCGGTTTGGTTCCTGGAGTTTATTATTATTATAATATATTAGTTTGGGGTATCTTTGGTACATTATTATTAAGTCCTCATTTATTTATAAAAAAACAAGACAATTAAATGCAACAACTTACACAAAAGTTAGGTTCTGGTGATATGATTATACAAGATGTACCTTATCCTCAGTTGGGAAAAGGGATGGTTATTGTTAAAAATCACTATTCAATAATTAGCGCAGGAACCGAAGGTTCTACTGTAGTAGCAGCTCGTAAAAGCTTAATTGGTAAAGCCAAAGAGCGCCCGCAACAAGTAAAACAAGTTATAGATACACTTAAAAAACAAGGGCCTATTCAAACTTATAGAGCCGTAATGAAAAAACTAGATGCTTATTCACCATTAGGTTATAGTTGCGCTGGCGAAGTTATCGAAGTAGGTGAGGGCGTTACAGAATTTGAAGTCGGCGATAAAGTGGCTTGCGCTGGAGCAGGTTATGCCAATCATGCCGAAATTGTTTCTGTACCTATAAATCTATGTGTTAAATTAGAGAAAGATACAAGCTTAAAAGCAGCAGCATACAATACTTTAGGCGCTATTTCTATGCAAGGCGTACGCCAAGCTGATTTACGTTTAGGGGAATCTTGTGTGATTATTGGTCTTGGCCTTTTAGGGCAATTGGCTGCACTAATATTAAAAGCATCAGGAGTTACTGTTATAGGTGTTGATGTTTCCGAAGCAGCCGTAAAACAAGCGGTTGATAATCAAGTAGTCGATTTAGGATTAACAAGAAATGCAGCAGGAATTGAAGCCCAAATACAAGATGCAACTCATGGTTATGGTGCAGATGCCGTTATTATTGCAGCAGCAACATCGAGTCTTGATCCTATAAATTTTGCAGGAGCAATCGCTCGTAAAAAAGGAAAGGTGATTGTTTTAGGAGCTGTTCCAACTGGTTTTGAACGCGACCCCTTTTGGTATCGTAAAGAGTTAGAGCTTAAAATGGCCTGTTCTTATGGTCCTGGACGTTATGATTTAAATTATGAAGAAAAGGGTATCGATTATCCTTTGCCATATGTGCGTTGGACAGAGAAGCGAAATATGGAAGCTTTTCAGAAATTGATAGTTACCAATCGTATTAATATAGATTACCTAACAACACACGAGTTTGAATTTGAAAATGCTAAATCAGCCTTTGATTTGGTGGTTTCTAAAACCGAACCGTTTACAGGAATCGCTTTAAAATATGATACAGAGAAATCTGCTTCAAAAACTAAAATTTCTACTTCGGAAAGTGATACACTAGGAAAAATTAATATTTCATTTATAGGTGCTGGAAGTTATGCTCAAGGAAATCTTTTGCCAAATATACCTGAATCAAATGCAGTTGGAAGAGTCGGAGTTTTAACCAATACAGGGACGACGTCTAAACGTGTAGCCGAAAAATTTCAGTTTCAGTTTTGTGCTACAAAAGAAGCTGATGTTCTTGATGATAAAACCAATACGGTCTTTGTGGCGACGCGTCATGATTCTCATGGTCCTTACGTTTTAAAAAGTCTTGAGGCAAATAAAAATGTCTTTGTTGAAAAACCACTGTGTTTACTGGAATCAGAATTAGATGCTATTATTCAAGCGCAGTCTAAAGCTAATAAAGCGGTTATGGTTGGTTTTAATAGACGGTTTTCACCATTAACTGAAAAATTAAAAAGAGCAATTGGTGATAATCCAATGACGATGATTTACCGTATTAATGCAGGTGCTATTCCTGGAGATAACTGGATTCAAGATTTAGAAATTGGTGGTGGTCGTGTTTTAGGAGAGGTTTGTCATTTTATTGATTATTTAACCTATCTCAACGGGAGTTTGCCTGTGAAAATTTCGGCAACAGCACTACCAGATGCAAATCAATTAAATGATACACTTAATATTTTAATTCAGTTTGAAAATGGATCGTCAGGTGTCGTAGGTTATTATGCTAATGGAGCTAAAACAATGACAAAAGAATATGTTGAGGTGTTCTCTGCAGGATTATCTGCAACACTCAACGACTTTAAAGAGTTGAAAATTTACGGAAAAGGGAAACCTAAAAAAGATAAACTTTTCAACCAAAATAAAGGTCAGAAAGAGATGGTAAATGCTTTTGTAAATGGTTTGCTTTCTGAAGGAAAGGCACCAATTTCATTTGAAGAGATTGTTGCAGTTACCAAAGCATCTTTTAAAGTTTTAGAATCTGTAAAACGTGGAGGAGAGCAAGTTGAAATATAATAACGTAGCATCTAGTTTTTTAAAACTTAAAACCTATTGTGAAACTGAAGATTTTAAAGGTTGGGATCCTTATGATGGTCTTAATTCTAAAGTCTTTCAAGCTTTGCCATTTAAACATTGGGATTTAGCACGATTAGCATGGATACAAGGATTTAAGCGCAGTCCAATAAATTTCAGGAAGCTGTTATTTGTGCCAAAAGAGCATAATGCAAAAGGTGTTGCTTTGTTTCTTTTAGGGTATTGTCGTTTGTATAAATTAGCTTTAAGTGGTTGTAACGATTTTGGAACGAAAGAAGAGCTTTTAAAACAGATAAACAAAATCACAGATTTATTACTTGGTTTAAGATCGAAAGGCTATTCTGGATCAGCATGGGGTTATAATTTTGATTGGCAAGCAAGACGATTATTCTTGTTTCCAAAATATACACCAACAGTTGTAGCTACTTGTTTTTGCGTTGAAGCTTTATTAGAAAGTTATGAGATTACTAAGAATGAAACTGTTTTAAAAGAAACATTAACAGCTGCTGATTTTGTGCTTAATGATTTATCGCGCACACCTCATGGTAATGGTATTATTTTTTCATACAGTATAATGGATGGAAATAATACAGTGATTAATGCATCATTATTAGGCGCTAAAATATTGAGTTATTCTTATAAATACACTAAAATTCAAATGCATGCCGATGTGGCAAAACAAGCTGTTGTTGCAGCATGTGATTTGCAAGAAGAAGATGGCTCTTGGATTTATGGTTTATTGTCAATTCAATCTTGGAAAGATAGTTTCCATACAGGATTTAATTTAGATGCTATTGAAACGTATCAGCAAAATACAGGAGATTTTACTTTTCAGAAGTATATAGATAAAGGTGTTACCTATTACTTAGAGCACTTCTTTGAAGCCAATGGAGAACCAAAATATTATGATAATAAAACATACCCTATTGATATTCATTGTCCGGCACAAGTAATTGTGACTTTATCTAAACTAGATTTATTTAAGACTAATGCGAGTCTTTTAGCAAAAGTTTTAGACTGGACTATAGTTAATATGCAGCATAAAAAAGGCTATTTTTACTACCAATTAAAAAAAGGGATGAGTTCTAAAATATCATATATGAGATGGAGTAATGCATTTATGTTTAATGCGATGGCTCATTTTTTACTAGAAACAAAATCATTAACTAATGAAAGCTAAGTCATTAAATGGAGTGATGACTTATGCTCCAAAATCAAGAAATGAATTAATGCAATACGCATTTGATCACCATAAAATAATGGTAGCTGTTAATGCTGAAAAAATTCTTCATGCCACTAATGATAGTCGCGAGCTTATTAATAGAAATCTTGGGTATCCTGATGGTATAGGTGCTGTTTGGGCATTGAAAAAAAAGGGAATCAAAACAGTGGTAAAAATTCCAGGTTGCGAACTTTGGCTTGACGTTGTTCGAAATTATTATAAAACAAAATCGTTTTATTTAGTTGGTGGAAAACAAGCTATTGTTGAGGCTACTGTAAGTCAATTAGAGTCTGAGTTTGAGGGGATCAATATATGTAATTTCAGAGATGGATATATAAAAACCGAAGCAGAAGAGTTGGCATTAATTGAAGATATTAAAAAACACAATCCAGATGTTGTTTTTGTTGCTATGGGATCTCCAAAACAGGAAAGTCTTATGGAACGTATTCAGAAGTCTCATCAGGCTGTTTATCAAGGCTTAGGAGGGAGTTTTGACGTGTATATTGGTCATGTGAAACGCGCACCAAATTGGTGGGTAAAAAACAATATGGAATGGACATATCGATTGCTAAGTCAACCCTCAAGAATAAAACGTCAAATCCATTTAGTGCGTTTTTTTGTTAATTTACACTTAAACCGTTATTAAAAACGAAATTAAAATTTAATATGTATAAAGTCACGATAATTGCTGGAGCTAGACCTAATTTCATGAAAATAGCACCAATTATTCATGCTATTCAAAAAGCGAAACAACATGATTTCGATATAGATTATAGGTTAGTTCATACAGGTCAACATTACGATAAAAATATGTCAGGTAGCTTTTTTGAGCAACTTGAAATTCCAGAACCTCATGTGAATTTAGAGTGTAGTGGAGGAACTCAAGCCGAGCAGACAGCTAATATCATGATTCATTTCGAAAAAGAATTAATGGCTAATCCTGCTAATTTGGTACTTGTAGTTGGAGATGTAACTTCTACTATGGCTTGTGCTTTAGTAGCTCAAAAATTACATACAAAAGTAGCACATGTTGAAGGAGGAATTCGATCTGATGATTGGACGATGCCAGAAGAAATTAATAGATTAGTAACCGATAGTATTACAAATTACTTTTTTACAACTTCGGAAACAGCAAATGAGAATTTAAAGAAAAGTGGAGTAGGTGAAGATCAGCTTTTTTTCGTTGGAAATACGATGATTGATACATTACTAAAGCAACGTCCAAATTTTAAACAACCTAAAGTATGGGATGTACTTGGACTTGAAGATAGAAATTATATTGTAATGACGCTTCATAGACCAGCAAATGTAGATGAAGAATCACAATTAAAGGATATGATTGATGAAATTACATCACATACTCAAGACTTACCATTAATTTTCCCTGTACACCCAAGAACAGCCAAAATCTTAGAGCGACTTAAAGTGAGTCATCCAAGACTTCATATGGTTGAACCTTTAAGTTATTTAGAGTTTAATTATTTGGTAGAACGTGCTAAGGCTGTAATTACAGATTCTGGTGGAATTACTGAAGAAGCGTCAATACTTCATGTACCTTGCATGACTTTAAGAGATAATACAGAACGACCAGAAACAATTACTTTAGGAACCAATGAGTTGGTTGGAACTAACCCTAAAAAATTAAAACCATATTTAGATAAGTTATTTGCTGGAAAATGGAAAAAGGGAAATGATATTCCATTATGGGATGGTCAAACAGCAGGACGTATCGTTGGGCATTTAAAACAAATAAGTTATTAAATTTTTTATATAGTTAAGCATTAATTAAAATATTGATTTTCAGAGTACTGTAATTCAATAATTTGTATCTTACAGATTTGTTTCTGATGATACTTAATCCATGTCAATTCATTTATGATTAAAACACTACTCCAAGACTTTAACCCTCAGAGCAATCCAGTTGTTTGGTTGATTTCAGCTTTTATTCTTGCTTTTTTAATTGCGCAGCAAACGTTTCCTACAATTTTATATGTAGCAAAAATGAAGCACTTAATGGATGAACCAGATAGTAGAAGTATGCATTCAAACAATACACCTACGCTTGGTGGTATTGGAATTTTCTTTAGTGTTGTTGTTGTAATGACTATTGTTGGTGCCATGTTAAATACTAAGATTCTACTTGTAGTAACTGGAGGGTTAACTATTTTGTTCTTTTTAGGCTTAAAAGATGATTTGACAGTACTTTCAGCAAGGAAAAAGTTTTTTGGTCAGTTATTCGCAGCACTCTTATTAATTGTCTTTACAGATTCAAGGATTATTGGACTTTCAAGTATTCTTGATGTTGATGTTTTGCCATATTGGGTGTCTATTTTTTTTACATTATTCGTGTATATTTTGATCATAAATGCATACAATTTAATTGATGGTATAGATGGGCTCGCAGGAAGTGTAGCATTACTTGCTAGTATTGTATTTAGTATCCTTTTTTATAATTCTGGAGCATTTAGTTTAGCAACGATTTCTGTTGCTTTGATTGGAGCATTGCTGGCTTTTCTAAGACATAATTTTTCAACTAAAAATAAAATTTTCATGGGAGATACTGGGTCCATGATCGTTGGTTTTTTATTAGCTTTTTTTACCATAAGTTTTATATCTGAAGCACAGCTTAATCAATATTCACCATATTTTAAAGCGTCTCCAGCTTTAGTTTTAGCATTGTTGTTTTTTCCTTTAATGGATACCTTTAGAATATTTTTCATAAGAATATTTGTTCTTAAAAAGAGTCCGTTTGAAGCCGATAAAAATCATATTCATCACCGGTTTATTCAGGCTGGATTTACTCATGTTCAAACGACAATATTAATTGTACTTATTAATCTTATAATTATTATTATAGCGTTTAATATGCTTAGTCTAAATTTAAACACTCAAATTGGGCTACTTTTAATTTATGGGGCTTTGTTATACTACGTTCCATTTATTTTAAAAAGAAGTATTAATAAGCCCAATGATAAAGTTTAGAATTAGCTCTTTTTTACTTCCAATCTAAGCTAAGCTAAGCTTTGAGATTGCTTTAAATAGGTTATATTTACGTCTTCATAAACTATAGAAACATGAAAATTAAGTTTTTAGGATTATTGTTGCTTCTTGTATTGTCATCTTGTGCTTCGAAAAAAGATATTTTGTATTTACAAGACGCTAATAAAAACAACAATTCGGAAATCACTTATCAAAATGCAACAATTCAACCTAATGATATTTTAAAGGTAACGGTAGAAAGTCTAGTACCTGAAGCTGCAATTCCATATAATAGAGGAGCAACAACTGGTGCTATGGTTAATTCGATCGAGCTTATAAAACTAAATGGCTATTTAGTGACTAATGAAGGCACTATAAATTTTCCTATTCTTGGACATATACCTGTGTCTAATCTTACAACGTTTGAAATAGAAAACCTAATTAAGAAGCGATTAATTGATGGAGGGCATCTTAATAACCCTACTTTAGATGTGCGTTTGGTAAATGCTAAAGTAACCGTCTTAGGTGAAGTAAGCCAACCTGGAACTTATAACTTTACAGAGCAAAATATTACTTTAATGCAAGCGCTTGGCTATGCTGGAGATTTAACTATTAATGGAAAAAGAGACGATATTATTATGACAAGAGATGTTGATGGCGTACGTAAAATAACGCACATAAATTTAACGTCTACAAACTTTATGGCTAGTGAGTTCTATTATATAAAGCCTAATGATGTTATTATTGTTAATCCTAATAGTCCTAGAGTCAAAAATGCTGGTTTTGTTACTGATATAGCTACAGTGCTAGCGATAACATCTGTAGTTTTAAGTTCAATTATATTACTTTCTCGATAATGATGGATGCCTCACAAAATAACTCGTACGCATTTTCAGAAGAAGATGATGTTGATTTTAAGCAAGAATTATACAAGTATTTAAGATATTGGCCATGGTTTCTTATTTCGTTAGCTATGACTTTTATTGGAGCTTATGTTTATTTAAGATATGCACCTAGAATTTATCAGACAACAGCTAAAATGAAAATTTTAGATGAGTCGGATGGTTTAGAGCTTCCAACTTCTGCTTTTGTTTTTAAAAGAAGTAATATCAACTTAGAAAATGAAATAGAAATTTTAACCTCTTACCTGCTTCTTGAGAAGGTTACTAAAGAATTAAAGTTGAATACACGTTTTTATGAGGAAGGAACTATTCAAACGACTCAAATGAATAAATTGCCATTTTACTATGAGCAAATCATTCAAGCAGATAGCATTTTAAAACCGATAGCGTATTCAATTGATGTAACAAATAGCAGTTTTGAAATTACAAATATGAAAACTGAAAAGGTGTTTTCAATACCTAATCATGATAGTTTTGAAACTAGTCATAACTTGCCTTTTCTTTTAAAAATGGAAAACAAGAATGTTCTTAATGAGACGGTTGGTAAGCGATTCATTGTTAAGTTTCGGCCTCTGAAAACCGAAACATTAGGTCTGAAATTAAATGTAGATATTGAAGCTGTTGGTGCAAGTGATTTATTACAAATGAGTATTAAAGGCGAAAGTAAAGTGCTTTCGGAATCGATTTTGAATACATTAATGAAGGTCTTTAATAAAGATGGAATTAATGACCGACAATTAGTTTCTAAACGAACATTAGAGTTTATCGATGAACGATTTGTTTTTCTAGCAGAAGAACTAGATTCTATTGAAATAGATAGAAAAGAATTTAAACAACGAAATAACCTTGTTGACTTGGCTGCAGATGCAGAATTAGGCTTACAACAACGTTCAAAATCTGATGAAGAGGTGTTTCAAATTGAAAGTCAATTGGCTTTAGCTAATTTACTTAGAGAAGCATTGCAATCAAATTCTGATATTGACTTATTGCCCTCTAATATTGGTTTAGAAAATGGGAATATTAATTTGTTAATTAATGACTATAATACGGCTATTTTAGACCGCGATAAGTTAGCAAGTAGTGGTGGAGAAAATAATCCTGCAGTTCAGTTTGTTGAATCTAAAATTAGCGATTTAAGATCAAACATCACAAGATCGCTTAATTCATATAATGAGCAATTAGAGGTCTCTCAAAGTCAATTAATAGGTAGAAATCTAAAATTTGTTGGACAAGTAGCACAAATACCAAAAAAGGAGAAGCTTTTAAGAGCGATAGAACGTCAACAGCAAATTAAAGAGAGTTTGTATCTTTTATTACTTCAGAAGCGAGAAGAAGCAGCTATAAATTTGGCAATTACCGAGCCTTCAATTAAAGTTGTCGATTATGCGCTTTCAGGATCAAATCCTATATCACCCAAATCTAATATTGTTTATGCAGGAGCCGTTTTAGGAGGTTTACTTATTCCATTTGGTTTGATGTATTTATTCTTTATGCTGGACACAAAACTGCATGGAAAAGAAGATGTCGCAAAACAAAATCATGAAATACCTATTGTAGGTGAAATTCCAGATATCAAGGAAAAAGATGGGATGATGTTTAGTGATCCAAACGATCGTTCTGCTTTAGCTGAATCTTTTAGGATTTTGAGTTCAAATGTTAATTATTTATTGCCATTAAATGGAAATAAAGGAAAAATTGTTTATTGCACCTCTACTATTAAAGGAGAGGGGAAAACTTATGTTAGTATTAATTTATCATTGGCCTTATCTAGTCTTAACAAGAGAGTGTTGTTGGTGGGAGCCGATTTAAGAAACCCTCAAATACATACTCAAATAAGTCAAGATAAAAACACCCAAGGGCTTTCAAATTACTTGTATGATCCAACAGTTTATGATTGGAAAACTAATTTAGTCAAAGGATTTGATAAACATTTAAATCATGACATTCTTTTATCAGGGAGTATCCCACCTAATCCATCAAGTTTATTGACCAATGGAAGGTTTGAAGAGTTTTTAGAAGAGGCAAGAGGGCTTTATGACTATGTTGTAGTTGACACTGCTCCAACAATTTTAGTAACAGATACGATGCTTATTTCACACCATGCAGATGTTACAGTTTATATTACTAGAGCTAATTTTACAGAGAAAAAACTATTGAAATTCTCAAAAGATTTATTTGAATCTGGGAAGCTTAAAAATATGGCATATGTTATAAATGGTGTAGGCAATAACAAATCTTATGGATATAACTATGGTTATAGCTATGGATATGGTAATGAAAATTAACTGTTAGCAAGTGTTTTTAAATGCTTGATAGTATTAGCCTGGTTTTCACTTTTAAAAACATGACTACCTGCAACAAATACATCTGCTCCAGCAACTGCTAATTGCTTGATGTTTTTATCTGTAACGCCACCATCAATTTCAATGCGAGTATCTAGACCTTGCTCATCAGCCATTTGGCGTAATTTTTTTACACGATTATAGGTCATATCTTCAAATTTCTGACCACCAAACCCTGGATTTATAGACATTAATAATACCATGTAGCATTCTGGTAAAATATCTTCGAGAACAGATATAGGAGTTGTTAAATTAAGTACAACACCAGCTTTACAGCCAGTATCTTTTATTTGTCTTAAAGTTCTGTGTAAGTGCACAGTAGACTCGTGATGAACTGTAATAATATCAGCGCCAACTTTAGCAAATTCTTCAATATAACGTTCAGGCTTTTCAATCATTAAATGAACATCTAATGGCTTTGTTGCATGCTTTTTAATAGCTTGAATTACAGGCATTCCGTAAGAAATATTAGGTACAAAATGACCATCCATGACATCAATATGAAACCAATCTGCATCACTATTATTTACCATTTCTACATCACGTTGAAGATTGCCAAAATCGGCAGCAAGCATTGAAGGCGCAATTAACTTTGAAGACATTTTTTATTAAATTGAGTTGTTTTGCCAAAGATACAGTCTTATTTTGTTTTGACTTTGAATTTTACGATATTAGTTTAATGGATAAAAAAATAAAGTTATTTTTTGAAGAACTGTTCAAGCTACTAATACCTTCTTTAGTAGTGCTTTTAATTACTACAATTACACTCTATGTCTTGTTTTCGTTTTTTGGTTGGATGTAGATTTTAATTTAAAAATGCTTATAAAAGTGAACCCAGAGTAATCAGCTCTGGGTTCTTTCATCAATCAAAAAACGAACAGTTATGTGTAACTGTTTGTTGCTTTAATTTAGTCGCAATTATTATTCAATAATTACTATCCTAAATAGGTTTTTAATATTTTACTACGAGACGTATGTTTTAGTCTGCGAATAGCTTTTTCTTTAATTTGTCTTACACGTTCACGAGTTAAATCAAATGTCTCTCCTATTTCTTCAAGAGTCATTGGGTGTTGGTTTCCAAGACCAAAATACAAACGAATCACATCTGCTTCACGAGGTGTTAGAGTTTCTAATGCACGTTCAATTTCTGTGCGTAATGATTCGTGCAATAAGTTGCGATCAGGATTTGGAGATTCTCCACTTCGTAATACATCATATAAATTAGAATCTTCTCCTTCAACTAAAGGTGCATCCATTGATACATGACGTCCAGAGTTCTTCATAGACTCTTTAACATCATTAATCGTCATGTCTAACTCTTTTGCAATTTCTTCTGCACTTGGAGGACGCTCGTGACTTTGCTCTAAAAAGGCAAAAGTCTTATTAATTTTATTAATAGATCCAATCTTATTCAATGGTAAACGTACAATACGAGATTGTTCAGCTAATGCTTGAAGAATCGATTGACGAATCCACCACACGGCGTAAGATATGAATTTAAATCCACGTGTCTCATCAAAACGTTGAGCAGCTTTAATTAAACCTAAGTTACCTTCATTAATTAAATCAGGTAAAGTTAGACCTTGGTTTTGATATTGCTTCGCTACAGATACCACGAAACGAAGATTGGCTTTGGTTAGTTTTTCTAGAGCTAATTGGTCACCTGCTTTGATACGTTGAGCTAATTCAACTTCTTCGTCAGCAGTAATTAAATCAACTTTTCCAATTTCTTGTAAATATTTATCTAACGATGCAGTTTCTCTATTAGTTACCTGCTTCGTAATTTTTAGCTGTCTCATTTAATGATCTCCTTTTAAATTTGGGTAAATGTATTGTACTATATAGTTATACGTAACAAGTACTGAAAATGTTACAAAAAATGAAATTTAATTGAAACTTTCAATACTATTTTTATATAAATAGTAATTTAATAGTATGATTTTTAAATAATTAGATTTTGTAAAAAAACATTAAAATCGATATTCAATACCGACATTTACTGAGAAAATAAAAGGATTGATATTATTGTTTTGAGAAATAGGTTTTATTTGATAGTTAAAGTTTGACTCTACATTAAAGTAAAAGGCTTTAAATAGCTTATATTCAACACCTAAACCTGTATTTAATGAAAAAGTAGTGGTGTAATCTGAGTTATTCTGATTATTAATAGTAGCTTTTTGTAATAAGAAATAGCTCAATCCACCAGTAAAATAGGGGTTTAGCCTTTTGTTAAATGGCGCATATTTAACTTCTAATGGAAATTCTAAATAGTCTACATTTATTGAAAAATCATTAATGTTTTGTTCTAAATTTAATTTTCTTGCACCAATTCTTAAGAATGTGTTTTCTGTCACTCTATAGCTCAATATTATACCATAGTTATTGGTGATATTATCATGACTCTTAGAACTAAAAGCACCATAGTAGGAGAATATTGCCTGTGGTGTTATACTCCATCTAGAGTTGCTTTTTGTGTTTAGACTATCTTTTGTTTTTTCTTCAATTTTTTCTTCGGAAACTAATTTTAATTTTTCGTTTGGTTTAGAAAGCGAATCTTGATGGTTTTTACTCGTGTTATACGTAATTAAACTATCCTTTATCGTGTTTTTCTTTGTGATGCGATTTGTGATTTCATTAGGCGTTTTATTTTTTAACGAACTTTCAGTTTCATTTAAAGGTGCTTTAGTCTTGTCTTTTGCGGTTGTTAATACTGTTTTACTGATGTTGTCATCTGATTTTGAGACTAACGTATTTGTCTTTTTGTTTTTATTGGGTTTTTGAGATGCGACTATAAAATTATTTTCGTTTACATTAATAATCGTATCTGTATTTGAATAACTGATTTTAGAGTCTTTTTTAGTTGCTGTTTTAGTGGTGTTATCTAAAATGATAACATTAGTACTTGGAATTACACTATTAACAGTATTTTGAAATGGATTGCTTATCCATAATAGAAAAAATAAAGCAGACAGGCCAAGTCCAGAAAACCATAAAATTAAGAAACGTCTTTTCTTTTTCTTTTGTAATTGCGCTTCGATGTTGTCCCAAACCAAGTCGTCTGGTCTATCTTTAAAACTGGCTAACTTATGTTGTATTGCAGCTCCTATATCTTTATTAGTTTCCATTGGCTGTCCTGTTTTTAGAAGATGTAAAACTTGGTTTTTGCATCTTCGTTTTTAGTATACTCTTAGCTCTGTGTAAATTTGATTTGGAAGTATTAGCACTTATATTAAGGAGCTTAGAAATGTCTTTATGTGTATAATTATCAAGCTCGAATAAATTAAATACGAGACGATATTGTGTAGGTAATTCTTGTATGTGTTTTAAAATGTCATTTAAAGGAATACTTTCTAGAGCTTTTGAATCAATGCTAGTATCTATAAGGATATCATTATTGATTTCAATATTGACGTGTTTGTCTTTTTTGTATTTATCAATAGCCTTATTAATGGTTATTCGTTTCATCCAGCCTTCAAAAGATCCATTCCCTTTGTAAGATTTTATGTTACTGAAAATATAAAGAAATACATCTTGTAAATTGTCTTGAGCTTCTTCCTTGTTTCTACAATATTTTAAGCATAGCGAAAACAGGTCATCCTTGTGTATTTGGTATAACTGACTCTGAGCCTTTAGGTTCTGCTTTTTGCAAGCTTTGATTAATTGTTCTAAATTCAACTATAATAGTTATTCAAATATATATTCTATTGTAAACCGGCTAAATAAATTTCCCTCAATATGCATTTGGTAATCACTAAGTGTACTATAATTTTCTGAATTATAGGTATTGGTGAATTCTGGGGACATATCAACATTTCCAAAAAACGTAGATGTAAATGTATCAAAAGTATTAGAGGTTATATATTTTGAATTATAATAATTTACCCCATTTGAATTGTCAATATGCTGTGACGTTAGCATTAGTAACGCTCTCCCATATGTAGCTTCAAAGACTAATCCTAAAGTATTAATTCCAGTTTCGTAAGTGTATGAACTTAAAATGGTATTAAGATAACTTCCATCGTCTTGTTTCATATACCCAAGAATAGAAATAACATTATTATTTGTATCATAGGTATTAATACTTCTACTAGTTTCATTATTTGAGACGGTATAGGTTTCTATAAATGTACGATTCATAGTATTGTCTAAAACAATTTTACTGGTAGATGATATATTATATGTGAGATCATCTTCACTATAACTTGTTGTTTTATAAATAGTGTCTTGGGTATGAATAAAATTTTCTTTTGTGTAAAAAGCATTCTGACTTGTTGTTGCTAGAATCTCATTTGAGAATTCAGTTAAGTTTTCATTAGCATCATATGTGAAACGTTTTATTCGTCCAAGCGATTCATTAAAGAATTCCGAAATTTCTGAGATTTTCCCATTGCTATAAGAGAATACTCTATTTCCAGTAGTCCCGTTACTAAGATTTTCATTTTCAGAGGCTATAATTCTATTATTTTCAACGGTATAAATCCGTCTATTATTAACCTCATTTGGCTGATTAATTGTATTGTAGTTTTCGTAAATAAATTGACTTAAAACCGTCGTTGGTGGTGCTGAAATTTCAGTGTCATCGGATGAACATGAAGCTAATAGTATTATAAATAAGGTAATGATGATAAATGTTGATGTTTTCATGAAATTTGTATTTGAGGTTATATTAATTAACAGCTAATGGCCGAAAGAGTGATTAGGACATAATATTGCATATCGTTTTCAATGTCGTCAATGATGATGTAAATAATCTGGTTGTTTTCTATATTTTCATAGGGCTCATTTGGTAGAATAGGGTTTGTTAAAGTCGTGGCATCCGCTTCGGTTTCATAAAAATAAATTTCAAATTCATCATCAAGCTCTAAAGTGTCAAAAATGCAAGGAACGTAGTCCTCTAAAATAAATTCGGAAATACCACTATCTAAATTTGTTTCGCAAGCTTCGAAAATAAAATTTCCGCAATCAGCAAAGTCTGGATCACAACGCTGATTTAAAATAAGCGCTCGTTCAAGATTAGTAAGTAAAAGCGTGTTTTCGTCAAGGTATTCAACTTTCCAATCTAAATTAAAATACTCACCCAATTCAGTGGTGTCATTTAGGTTAATATTGATGTGCAATTCATTTTCTATAATGAAAGGTGACCAGGAACCATTTAATATGCTATTGTCGATATTTAATGTAGTAAGTCCATCAGACTCTTGAAAAATTGAACCTAAATAGAGGTTATCATCATTGTAACTGTATCCAACTTTCCAAACGCAATTTTGTATGAGTTCTCCACATTCATAGACTAACTCCTCACTCAAACAACTATCTATAGCTTCTTTTAGTTCTTCTTTGTTATTTATAATAAAATACTCACCCGATTCTAAAGTGCTTGTGATTGGAAAACTCATACTAATTGCATGTGATATATCTATTGCTTCTAAGAAGCTACTAAATTGTTGGTCATTAACTATTGTAGTTGTAGAAACATATGTGTTGTTTTCATCAAAAGTGAATAGTGTTAGAGGGTAAATAAAATCAATACAAACAATGCTATTGTTTGGTTGCTCGTCAGTATTAGAAATCTCTTTTAGGTTGTTAAATAAATCTGAGTCGGCAGAAATAATATCTTGTATTCTAACATTTGGATCAATATCAAGATTGTCATCCAAATCATAAGCACATGAGGTTGCAAAAATTAATAGAAGTAAAAATCTGAATTTTGAGATATTCATTAGGACTTGTTTTCCTATAGTCTTACATATCTCTAAAAGGTTGCGTGAAAAATTAGTGTTTATTCATAAAAAGATTTTTAAAGTAGTCCCAATTCTTATAAGCACTGATTTTTTTATACAAAAAAGCCCATCAAAATTTGATGGACTTTTAAATACATTAAGAGTTAAAAGGAAATTAATCTTCTTTTTTGTCTTCTCTTGGTTTGCGATCATCATGACGATTGTAACGTCCTCCATTGCCATTTCTATTATTATCTATAGAAGCCTCCTAAAGTTGCAGTTGTTAAATCTTATGTTTCTCGACGAGTAAAAATTGAAAAACCATGTGTAGGTGGTAAATAATCTACTTCAAACCAAATTGGTCTAATGTTAGTAGTTTTATTCAAAATTAAAGGGCTCGTTAGCATTGATTTGATCTCGTAGTTTGTTAATTTTCCTATGCATACGATTAAAGAATAATGTTCGGTCTTTCTCACCTGCATTTACCAAAAGTTTTGAATTGCTCATGAAATTTTGTAAAAATTTATACATAAGGTCACAAGTAGGTTGGTGATCAATTTTAAAATAACTTAATACCGTAAATGGAGCAAAAAACACTTTTCGACTTGGTGTTTTTACCATGATTGTATTAGATAATGTATGAATTTCATTTAAGTATAAATTGTATGTTGATTGATTTTTTGAACCAATCATACTTTGTTGAATAGCCTGTTTTTCAATATGGTTAAATACGTCTTCAATATCATTACAAATTTTCAAAGCTATATCTTTGGATAGCAAACCCGATTCAAAATAATAGATTACTTGTTGTAATGTCCCATTTATTGTAGTATTATTCCAAATTTCTGTAGTATTAACATTCTTATAGATTTCACCTAAAGCAAATGCACTTTCTAATAAGCTATTGGGTATCGATTTTAAAAATTCATCAAAAGACAGTTTGCTTTTCGTCATCGTTGGGTCAATGTCTTTTAGCCATACATAGATTTTATATCTAGATAAATATGTATCCTTTAGGGTATGAAATAGTGGGATATCTTTAGCTGAATATATGATTACTGAATTTTTTAATTTTGTTAATGGATAAACATTATTAAATGACTGTTTAAACCAGAGTTCTAATTCAGTTTGATTATTAATCTGTGGGGAAAGGTCAGTTAGAATATTATTTTGACTACCAATTTCAAACAATTTATTTAAGGATATTTTGTAGTGTTTCGCAAGAATTACACTTTCTTCCAATGATAGATTTGTTTTTAAATTGACACGTCTATAAGCCGCATCGTAACCAATGTCTAAAACAGAGGCTATTTCTTCTATAAATGAGGTGTTTTCTCCCGATTTCTCTCTTAAATATGTAATGAATTGTTTTTGCATTTTTTATAAAATAATAATAGAGAGGCTTATTTTATTTGTAGAAAGTACAAAATAAAATTGAAAAGCTCATTGATTTGGTCTAACGATTTTCAATATTCACAAGCTACTTTAGCATCATGTTTAATTAATTCAGCTCGTCATGGAATCTAAAATAGTTGATGTTACAACCTATGAAAATAGGATTATAAAATGGAAGGATTTTGGTAATCATGTAGGTGAATATTTCGAGTTACCTAGGATTAGAGGAAGATAACAAATACATCTTAGACATAATTGATACTAAGAGAATCCCATTATTATAATTAACCAAAATCAACATATTATGAAAACAATATTCAAACTAACACTCGTTGCTCTATTACTATTTGTTTACTCATGCGGATCTAGGAGAGTTTATACCACTGGGTCTTATGGTTCTATGAAATCTTATACAGAAAAACCACATTATTTAGATAAAAAGAAGTCGGCCACCTATGTTTCTGGAGACCTAAGTTTTGGAGAACATTTACAAGATGGAGGGGATTTTGATGACACGAAAATCATTGCAGCTTTAAATGTTCATAGAAGTACTACTGGTCGTTTTTATAATTTTTATTATGGATTTGGAGCGACTTATGGAACTTATAAATTTAAGGAAGGCTATGAGAATCTTATTGTTGATGAAGAAAAGAAAAGTTTTTATACCATCAATTTTAAATCCGGAATAAATTACACCTATACACGACCTAAAGTAGATTGGAGGTTTGTAGGTCTAGAGTTTACTTATCTCAATGAGTTTGGACCATATCAAGATAAATTGGCGAAATTAATTGCTAATAATGATGGAGGGCTTACAATTGCGAACCAAAAATCTATGTTTACTTATCAACTATATTCTGAATATGTTTTTAAAACTAAAGATGGTGGATCTTTTACTTTTGGCTTTTATATTGGTGATTTATTGAATTATAAAAATACTGAGCTGTATAGTGGTGTAACTGGTTTTAGTGGTATTACGTTTGGATTTACATTTAACAAATGCACTTTGCATGCTGTTTTTGAAAGTGGAGAAGGAGATATAAAATCTACAAAAATTGGACTTACCTATAGACTTTAAAAACAACAGCATGCACTGATATTTAACTATAATAAATGAAACATAAAGTAAGGGATTAAGATATTATCTCCGCTAAAAAGAAACATTTAGAATAAAAACTTACTAAAAACAAGCATTATGAAAACAATATTAAAAATATCGCTGATTGGAACTTTATTATTTTCCTTAGTAATGAGCGCGCAGAATACAACCAGTAAAGTAAAGGTCCATAAAGTATGGGTTACTTTGTTGGATGGGTCAAAGATAAAAGGGAATTTATATTCAGCTAACGAAATTGGAATTAAGGTAATTAATAATACTCTTGACCTAGAAAATCCAATTATCATTAATGCTGATGATATTGATGAACTTAAAATAAGAAGAAAAGGAAAAATAGGAAATAGTATTTTAATTGGATGTGGAGTAGGAGTTGCTTTTGGAGGCTTGCTTGGATTGATTAGTGGAGACGATGAAGGAGGTCTTGTAAGTTTTTCTAAAGAAGAAAAAGTAGCTATGGGAGCTGTAGTGTTTGGTGTTTTAGGGACAGGGGTTGGAGCTCTGGCAGGAACGAAAAAAGAAAAGTTTATTATTACTGGTAATCTGGAAGTATATCGATTAAAGCTTAGAGAAATACTTCAGTATGTTCTAGTTCAAGCAACAAATTAAAATAATCATCTAGATTACAAAAAAGCCCATCAAAATTTGATGGGCTTTTAAATATATTAAGAGTTAAAAAGAAATTAATCTTCTTTCTTGTCTTCTCTTGGTTTACGATCATCACGACGATTATCACGTCCGCGATTATCTCTACCACGATTATCACGCCCTCCATTACCATTTCTGTTATTATCTCTAGGTGGTCTAGCGACATAACCTTCAGGTTTTGGTAAAATTGCTTTACGAGAAACTTTCTCTTTGCGTGTTCTTGGATCTTGCCCAAAGTACTTTACATCAAACACGTCTCCCATGTTTACAACATCAGATACATTTTCTGTACGTTCCCAAGCGAGTTCACTTACATGTAATAATACTTCATTTCCTGGAGCTTCCATATATTCTACAACAGCACCAAAATCAAGCATCTTAATTACTTTTACTTCGTAAACGCTTCCTACTTGAGGTTTAAATAAGATAGAATCTATTTTTGCCATCACAGCATCAATACCTTCATTACCTACACCTAAAATTTCTACGATACCTTCTTCAGTAACTGGATCTTCATTAATTACAATAGTCGTTCCAGTTTCTTTTTGCATTTCTTGAATTACTTTTCCACCAGGACCAATTAATGCACCAATAAAGTCATTAGGAACTCTTCTAGTAATCATTTTTGGAGAATGCTCTTTTACATCTGCATTAGGAGCAGCAATAGTATCCGTTATTTTTTCAAGTATATGTAAACGACCATCACGAGCTTGGTTTAAAGCATTAACAAGAATTTCATAAGAAAGCCCTTTTACTTTAATGTCCATTTGACAAGCCGTAATACCATCTGCAGTACCAGTAACTTTAAAATCCATATCACCTAAATGATCTTCATCACCTAAAATATCAGATAATACAGCATAGTTTCCAGAATCTGCATCAGAAATTAATCCCATCGCAATACCAGAAACTGGTTTTTTCATTTGTACTCCAGCATCCATAAGTGCCATTGTTCCAGAACAAACGGTTGCCATAGAAGACGACCCATTAGATTCTAATACTTCAGATACAACACGAACAGTATAAGGACAATCCTCAGGAATCATACCTTTTAAAGCACGTTGTGCTAAATTACCATGTCCAACTTCTCTACGTGATGTTCCACGAATAGGCCGTGCTTCACCTGTACAAAAAGGAGGGAAGTTATAATGTAAGTAGAAACGCTCTTCGCCTTCAAACGATGGCATATCTATTTGATTAGCATCTCTAGACGTTCCTAAAGTTACAGTTGCTAAAGCTTGTGTTTCTCCACGAGTAAATATTGAAGAACCATGTGTAGATGGTAAATAATCTACTTCACACCAAATTGGTCTAATATCAGTAGTTTTACGTCCATCTAAACGTAAGCCTTCATTTAAGGTTAAATCACGAATCGCCGCTTTTTCAGCTTTACGATAATATTTAGAAACTAAATCACCAAAATCTTCTAATTCTTCTTCAGAGAATGTTGCTTTTATTTCTGTTTTTATGTCTTCAAATGCAGCAGTTCTTTCATGTTTAGAAGATCCCGCTTTTGCTATAGCATATACTTTGTCGTATGCCATATCATGCACTTTTTTTGCTAAATCGTCATCTTCTCGTTCTCCTTCATAGTCACGAACTTCTTTTTTGCCAAACGCTTCAGCTAATCTTACTTGAGCAGCACATTGATCTTTAATGGCTTCATGAGCAAATTTTATTGCTTCTGTCATTTCTTCTTCAGAAATCTCATCCATCTCACCTTCAACCATCATTACTGAATCAGCAGAAGCTCCAATCATCATATCGATATCAGATTCTAATAATTGAGCTCTTGTTGGATTGATAACAAATTCACCATTTACACGACCAACTCTAGCTTCAGAAATTGGACACTCAAAAGGAAAATCTGATAATTGAATCGCTGCCGAAGCTGCAAATGCTGCCATTGCATCTGGCATCACATCGTCATCATGAGACATTAATTGGATCATCACCTGTGTTTCAGAGTGGTAATCTTTTGGAAATAATGGACGTAATACACGATCTACTAAACGCATCGTTAATACTTCACCATCACTTGGTCTTGCTTCTCTTTTGAAGAAACCTCCAGGATAACGACCAGCAGCAGCAAATTTTTCTCTATAATCTACTGTAAGAGGTAAAAAATCTACTGGACTTTGCCTGTAATTGGAAACAACTGTACATAATAACATACATTTTCCAGATTGAACAACAACGCTACCATGCGCTTGTTTTGCTAATTTTCCGGTTTCGATAGAAATTTCTCTTCCGTCACCAAGGTCTATGACCTCTCTAAATACTTTTGGAATCATAAATTTTTTAATTCTAATTCTGATAATTTTTAATACCAGAATAATGTTAAACAATGATCGTTGTGTTGTTGTAGTTGTTGTTGTGTGACATTAAATAATGTCTTGACCAATGAAAAACTGTAATTAGCTTCTTATTTACGATTGTTATACTCTATCGTGAGAGTTAGTGATATAAAAAAAAGAGGCACGAAGCCTCTTTGATATTATTTTCTTAATCCTAATTCTTTAACTATCGCACGATATCTTAAGACATCTTTCTTAGTTAAGTAATCTAGTAAGCTTCGTCTTTTACCTACTAACTTTACTAACGAACGTTCTGTATTATAATCTTTACGATTTTGTTTTAAGTGTTCTGTTAGGTAGTTAATTCTGTAAGTAAATAATGCGATTTGACCTTCTGCAGTTCCAGTGTCTTTTGCATTTTTGCCATGTTTCTTAAAGATGGCTTCTTTTTCTTTTTGATCTAAATACATGCTAATATTATTGTAAATGATTTTTATGTACGTTGAAAGTCTTTCTTTCAAGCGGCAAATATAGTAATTTTTAAATGTTTATAACGATTCACACCCTTAGTTTTGATTTTTTTAACTCGATTTTAAACGTTTTTGATTTTTATTGGTCTTAACATCATATTAACATTAAAAATTTAATTATGAACGCAATGAGAAAAATGATGTTAGCCTTTGTGGTTTTAGGGTTGACATTTACAAATTGTAGCAATGACGATTCTGCTATAGACGAAGAACAAAATGTAGAAATTTCTGAAGTAAGATTATCTTCCGAAATTGATGCTGCAACAAATGTTGTTGGTGATGTTGTCATCGATGCTTATGAAGAACAGGAGATTAGTGATGCAGATCGAACTGATGGACAACAATCTGGATTGCCAGAATGTGTAACGGTTACTGTTGTTGCACAACAAGGATTTAGAGAAGTGACGGTTGATTTTGGAACTGAAGGTTGTATTGTACATGGACACTTACTTAAAGGACAAATTATATTTTCATATACAAGAGATCCTGAGGCACAAGAAATCTTAATTACTTATAGTTTAGTCGATTTTTTCTTTGATGCAAAAAACATCATAGGAACTAAAACCTTACTCAAAGAATTATCTAATGAAAATGGAAATCCTCAGTTTACACATACCTTAGGTCTTACTGTGATTTGGCCAAATGGTGCGCAAGCGAGTAGAGAAGGTTTAAGAATTAGAGAATGGGTTGAAGGTTTTGGAAGTGGCGTTTTTAGTGATAATATATTTGAAGTTACTGGAAATTGGGAAACGACATTTGTAAATGGGAATACCCATAGTTATGAAGTGCTTACGCCATTACGTCGCGAAGTTATTTGTTTCTACTTCGTAAGTGGAAGTATAGATGTACAACGTACAAATTTTGGTGGAACATTTGATTATGGTACAGGTGACTGTGATAATCAAGCAACCTTTACTAGTAATAATGGAAATGTGATTGCTGTCACTTTAAACTAGTTTATGTTTTAGAATTTAAAAAGGCGTGCCAATTGGTGCACCTTTTTAGTTTTTTAACTAAAATTTTAAGCGTTGACTATAAATAAAAGTTCTTTGTTTTTTATAAAAAGCAAAAAAAACCTCACTAGTTTTATAACTAATGAGGTTCAATTTTAGTATTGTTTTAAGCGGTTATGCTCTCAACGGTTGATTTGTAACCAAATCGATATATAAGTTGACTTTGTTTTTTAATTCTTTACGATGTGTAATGAAATCTAAGAACCCATGCTCTAATAAAAACTCAGAAGTTTGAAATCCTTCAGGTAATTCTTTTCCTGTAGTATCACGTACAATTCTTGGTCCAGCAAATCCAATTAAAGCGCCAGGCTCACTAATATTAATGTCTCCTAACATCGCAAATGATGCTGTTGTACCACCAGTGGTTGGATCTGTACATAATGAGATATATGGAATTCCTGCATCTGCTAATTGCGCTAACATTACCGATGTTTTTGCTAATTGCATAAGCGATAATGCAGCTTCCATCATACGTGCACCTCCAGATTTGGAGATAATCATAAATGGTATTTTATTTTTTAAAGCATAATTTGCAGCTCTAGCAATTTTTTCTCCTACAACAGATCCCATAGAACCTCCAATAAAAGAAAAATCCATACAAGCAATAACTAAATCTTTCCCTTTAGATTTTCCAACTGCTGTCTTCACCGCATCTTTCAAATTGGTTTTTTCGGTTGCAGCTTTTAATCGGTCTGGATATTTTTTAGTATCCTCAAATTTTAAAGGATCTTTTGATGTTAAAGAAGCATCTAATTCTTTAAATGTATTATCATCAAATAAAATTTCGAAATATTCTTTACTCCCAATTCTAACATGATAGCCATCTTCTGGACTTACATAAAAGTTTTGCTCTAATTCTTTTGTGTCAACAATCTTTCCAGTTGGAGATTTGTACCACAGCCCTTTAGGTGTGTCTTTTTTCTCTTCGGTAGACGTTTGTATTCCCTTATCTTTTCTTTTAAACCAAGACATTAAAAAAAATTTAATTAGTAGTTAGTGGTGCAAAGTTATAAAGTATTTACATTATTAAGGTCTTCAAATGCTTTTTTTAACCGTTCTACGAATGCATCTTCCCCTTTTCTGAGCCAAACTCTTGGGTCGTAGTACTTTTTATTTGGTACATCATTGCCATCAGGATTTCCAATTTGATGTTTTAAAAACTCAACTTTTTCTCCCATATAATCACGAACACCACTCATAAATGCATATTGCATATCAGTATCAATGTTCATCTTGATAACACCGTAACCAATAGCTTCTCTAATTTCTTCTACAGTAGAGCCAGATCCGCCATGGAATACAAAATCAATATGATTATGCGGTAAATCATGTTTTTTAGATAAAAACTCTTGAGAATTTTTAAGAATCTTAGGCGTTAGTTTTACATTTCCAGGTTTGTAAACACCATGTACATTTCCGAAGGCTGCAGCAATAGTAAATTGATCACTTACTTTACTTAACTCTTCATAAGCATAAGCAACTTCTTCTGGTTGTGTGTATAATTTTGAATCATCAACATCAGTATTGTCTACACCATCTTCTTCGCCACCAGTGATTCCTAATTCTATTTCTAAAGTCATACCCATTTTGCTCATACGTTCAAGGTAAGTTTTACAAACGTCTATGTTTTCTTCGATAGGTTCTTCAGATAAATCAATCATATGAGAACTGTAAAGTGGTTTCCCCGTATCTTTGAAGTGTTGTTCACTTGCATCTAATAAACCATCTATCCATGGTAATAATTTTTTTGCACAATGATCAGTATGTAAAATAACAGGAACGCCATAAGCTTCAGCCATAAGGTGAACGTGTTTTGCGCCTGCTACCGAACCTGCAATTGCAGCTTTTTGGTCATCATTACTTAGTCCTTTTCCAGCATTAAATTGTCCGCCTCCATTTGAAAATTGAATAATTACGGGTGCATTTAATGCTTTAGCAGTTTCTAAAACACCATTTATAGTATTTGATCCAATAACGTTAACTGCTGGTAAAGCAAATCCTTTTTCTTTTGCTAGATTAAAAATATCTTGAACTTCACGTCCTGTAGCAACTCCTGCTTTAATATTATGACTCATGATTTTTAGTTGTATAAATTAAGAATCAAAAATAAGTAAAATTTGACTAATATTTGAGGTTTTTAAGAGTTTGAAGCGAGCTAAATTAACGCAAACGTTATCGCTAATAAAGAAAAAAATAGTCTAGAAAGGATAGTTAACACCTATATTGTAAACCGCATTACTGAAATTAGAATCTTTAAACCATCGATCTCCTAACGCTCTTGAAGGATCATAAGTTTTAAAACCAATATCACCTCTTAAAACAAAAAAGCTGAAATCGTAACGAATACCAAATCCAGAACCTACAGCAATATCTTTTAGCGAGCTAAAATTATCAAAAGTAGCAGCTTCATCATCTACATTGTCAAATACATTCCAGATATTTCCTGCATCGATAAAAACAGCGCCATTAAAACGGCCTAATAAATTAAAGCGTTGTTCAGCACTAAGTGTTATCTTAAGATTAGCTTCATTAAATTCGTTCGTAGATTTTGAACTGCCTGGTCCTAAGTTGTATGCCGTCCAAGCTCTAACATCATTAGGTCCACCAGCAAAAAAACTCTCAGCAAATGGAATGCTATTTGAATTTCCGTAGGGTATAGCAATACCAAGGTAAGTACGTATGGCTAATTCATTTTTGCGACCTAAATCCCAGTGTTTAACATAATCTATTTCGGTTTTAATATACTGAGAGAATGGTACGTCAAAAACTTCATATTTATCATCTTCATTTTTTGGTAAATTAAATACATTAGATAAATTAGATAATAGGTTTCCTGCTAATTCTAGTCGTAGTCTTAAAATTGAAAAATCATTGTCAAATAGGTTTTCTCGTCTATTTTTAATGTAATTGAAACTAGATGAAAATATAAGATTGTCTTCAGTGAGTCGTTCTTTACGTTGTTTGATATTATTTACAGTTATGTAGTCATCATCTGTTGAAATTAATGAGGTGTTATTGTTGGTCACATCTGAAATAAAAGTATTTGCTCCATCAGGAAAACCAAGGACATCACCAGCAGCAATATAACTAATGTCTTGAGCAATTTCATTTAGGCTATCGTAAGAATTTTGATAGACACCAAAATAGTTAGCTGTATTGAGGTTTTTTACAAACTGTACATTAAACAAATCAAGGTTGTTAGTGACTTTTTTTGAAGGATACCAATTATAATTTACGGTTCCAGTAAAAGCTTGTTTGTCTAATCCAATATTACGTTGACTAGTTGCGCCTAAACTAATTCGTGTACTTGGTGACATGTACTTCGGGATGATTTTTTCTGTATTAAATGGTAGAGAAAATCGAGGAATATTTAACCTCAAATTCCCGCCTAGTTCATTAATATCAAAAAATTGATCTTTCGTATTTGAAGCATCTCTTGATGAACCAATAGCTCCTAAAGCCGAAATTTCTAAAGTTTCAGCACCTCTAAATATATTTCTTATTATTAAACCTGTACTAAAAGCAAAACCTACAGTTTGTATGTTGCTTTGCGAGACTTCAAAGCTACTTGTAAGTTCGAATTTTTTCCTTGGAACCAAATAAACGTTAGCAGTTAATGTTGTATCATTTTCATTCTCTATATATTCTATTCTAGGATATCGAAACGCTTTTAACTCACTTAAATAACGATAGGTCCTTGTTCTATCTAGATCTTTAAATACATCATCTTTTTTTATAAAAATAGCATCTGTGATTGCTTTAGGTCTGTACTTTAATTTATCAAAACTATAAAGATTGTAGTCTTTAAATTGGATTGAATCTGAGAGTATAGAATTACGATTTTCATTTTTATAATCTGTATAGATGTTGACATCCTTAATTTTATATACCTTAAATGGTACATGTGAAATAGAATCTTCACTTCTTACTGTGCGATTCGTTATTAATAAATCAGTGTTGATTTTTTTATTAGTACCAATAGTGTCTAAATCAAATGTGATATAATCTTGACCAAAATGATAAAACCCTGAGTTTCTAAGCTGTTCAGTTAATCGGTCACGTTCAGCTGCAAAATTATCTTGATCATATTGTTGCCCTTTTTTTATTAAAGAACCTTCTTCTAATCTTAAGCGATATAAAGAATCTATAATTGGAGTTTTTATTTGTGTTCTAATAGAATCTAAAATAAAAGGGTCGCCTGTGTTTACTTTATAAGTAACACTAGCGCTTTGGTTAGTATCTTTTTTAGTTTCAAAAGAGGTTTCAACATTCCACCATCCTTTACTAAAGTAGTATTTTTTTAAGGCATTTGATGTTTTTTCGGCAAGTAACTCATTATAAATAGCTGGAGCTTCACCTGTTTTTCTAAGCCAAGAGTTAAAACTCTTTTTAGATTTTATCCATGCTTCATATTGCTTGAGCGATAATAATTTTTTTGCTCCTGTATTTGGGTCATCAGGGTTTCGGTACCTAGCATCTAAAATAGAATCTATATTTGGACGGGCTAAATTATAGATGTGTAAACGTAAAGGGATCCCTAAACCTATTAATGTGCTATTTGGTTTTTGATAGATAAGATTGCTAACGGTTTCATTTTTGGTTTTTTTATCATTTACTAAAACAGTATTACTGATTAGCAAATGATCATCTTTTTTAACGCGCTTCATTATATTACACGAAAATGTCGTGCATATCAGACCGTAGATTAATATCTTAGAAAAGTGAGATTTCAAAAAAGAAAGCGTTTGCATTAAGTTGTACCCAAATTTACAGTTTTATTGTGGTCTTATCATAACAAATAATAGACCAAAAAGTTTTACTTTGTATTTTATTTGTTATGATAACAAAAATAAATACATTTTAATGTTAACAAAGAGCCACATAAAATTAATTACAAGTCTAAGCCAAAAAAAGTTTAGACTACAACATCAATTATTTGTGGTAGAAGGTATAAAAGGGATTCAAGAGTTTTTGAATTCTAGTTTTGAGTTATATCAATTGTTTTCAATAGAAGCTGTTTTTGATGCCGAAATCATTACAGTTTCTCATAAAGAACTTCAAAAGATAAGTAGCTTAAAAACGCCAAATACTGCAGTTGCTATTTTTAAAATTCCTATTGAAATACAACTAAAGCATAGTGGATTAATTTTAGCCTTAGATGATGTTCGCGATCCTGGAAATTTAGGTACCATAATTAGACTTTGTGATTGGTTTGGGATTAAACATTTGATATGTAGTAAGGCTACAGTTGACTGTTACAATTCTAAAGTGGTACAAGCTACAATGGGATCATTAACACGTGTCCATATTCAATATGTTGATTTAGAAAACTATCTTAAAGCTTATCAACAAGAGATCTTCGGAACGTTTATGGAAGGTAATCCTATTTATACTGAAGCATTACCAAGTGAAGGGATTATTGTTATGGGAAATGAGGCTAATGGGATTTCTACGGAAATTGAAAATTTAGTTGCTAAAAAACTAAGTATTCCAAGATTTGGAATGCATAAAGCGACTGAAAGTTTAAATGTAGCAACAGCTGCAGCTATTGTGTTAAGTGAGTTTAAAAGAACTTCTACTGAAACGTGAAATTTAAGAAAACCCCACGTGTCTTCATAGTAGAAATATTATTGGTCCATGGACTATTTGGGTCTTCATCTCTTACTAATTCATCATTAAGTGCGAATACACCACGAATTGAAGGCGTAAACTTAAACCACTGATTATAGAAGTCGATACCTATTCCTAATTCATAAAACAATACATTTTTCTTGGTCCTAAATTGTCCTGCAGCATTATCGTCAGGGTTTTCTTCGTTGCTAGATAAATTTAAAGCCATTGAAAAACCACCAATAATAAAAGGTTTAAAGTTGTTTAATCGTTTGGTTGATATTTTTAATAGTAAAGGAAAATGGACATAAGTCGATTTCACTTCGCGTAATAAATCGGCATTTGTAGGGTCGCCAACAAAATAACTAGGATCGTATTGAATACTTCTAGTCGTTATAAAAAGACCAGGTTCAAATCTTAAATCTAAATGATCATTAATTCTTAGATTAGATACAAGACCAACACTAAAACCCATACTAGTTTCAACTAAGATCTCTTTAAGGTCTCTTTCATAGGTAAATTGATAATCATAACTATTTAGGCCTAAGTAAAACCCCCAACTCAAGCGTTGTTTATCAAAATTCTCGTTATTCTTTATTTTTTCTCTGCTAAATAATTGTGCTGATACACTTTGTGAAGCAATTAGTAAGGTTAAAACTATAAGTGTTTTTTTCATAAATATCACGATAATGACGTGTAAACCGTATTAGCCTTTAGTTGCACTATAAATTGTGGCAACACCAAAAGTTTGTGGGTTATCTTTCACGTTAATAAACCCAATTTTACGTAAAATATTGTTTAAAACCTCACCATAAGGAAAAACAGATGCAGATTCGCTTAAATATGCATATGCAGATTGGTCATTAGAGAAGAGCCGTCCTATGGTTGGTAAAATGTATTTTGAATACAATTTATAGCCTTGTTTATAAGGCGTTTTGGTAGGTATTGAAGTTTCTAAGATTACAAAAATTCCATTAGGCTTAAGTACTCTGAATATTTCTGACAATCCTTTTTCTAAGGTTTCAAAATTTCGTACACCAAAAGCTACTGTAATAGCATCAAAGCTATGATCTTCAAAAGGTAAATTCTCAGAATCACCAATAACCATTGTAATAAGACGATCAAGATTTTTCTGTTTTACTTTTTGTCGTCCTACTTCCAGCATCCCATCACTAATGTCTAGTCCAATAATTTCTTTTGCGTTAGTTTTTGTAAGACTTATTGCTAAATCTCCTGTTCCTGTTGCAATATCTAGAATGCGTTCTGGTTTTGTTTCAGAGACAATATCAACCACTTTATTACGCCATTTAATATCAATACCAAAAGAAATCACACGATTTAAGCCATCGTATTCTTTTGAGATATTATCAAACATTTGGGTGACTTGTTGCTTTTTATTTAAATCACTATCCTTATATGGAGTAACTTTTGAGGACATTCTTTTTTTTGCAAATATACTTAAAACTTAATAGCTTTAAATAATATGTGACTGACTTTTAATAGGCTCTCAGTCACATAATAATGTAGTATATTTGTATGTTTTTTTGAATAAACTTATTAATGAAAATAATAATTGCAGGAGCAGGAGAAGTAGGATTTCATTTGGCAAAGTTATTGTCTTATGAGTCTCAAGAGATTACCTTAATTGATACAAATAAAAATAGTCTGGCCTATGCAAATGACCATCTAGATATTAGAGTTATAAAAGGGGATGTCACATCTATTGCGATATTAAATGATGCTAGAATAAATACTTCAGAGTTATTTATAGCAGTAACTTCTTCAGAAACTACAAATATTACAGCTTGTGTTCTTGCTAAACAATTAGGCGCTAAGAAAACTATTGCTAGAATATCTAATTCAGAATTTATAGATCAAAAAGATGAGGTGGGATTTGCTAAATTTGGTATTGACGAACTTATCTCTCCAGAGATTTTAGCAGCTGCAGAGATCGAATTATTACTTAATCAATACGGTTTTAATGATACCTATGAGTTTGAAGAAGGTGCTTTAACGATGTTGAGTTTGCGTTTATCAAGAACAGCAAGTTTTGTCGGAAAAACAGTAAGAGAAGCTGCTGAGGTATTCCCTGAATTGCATTTTGTACCAATAGCCATTCAGCGTTTTGGAACACAATATACAATCATTCCAAGAGGAGATACCGAGTTTAAAGAAGGGGATAAAGTCGTGTTTATAACTTCTAAAGGAGGTGATGAAGAATTGTTTCAACTTTCAGGAAAAGTAAAGGCAGATTTAAAGAATATAATGATCCTTGGAGGAAGTAAAATAGGTTATAAAACAGCAAGAGATCTTTGTGAGAGTAAATTTAATGTGAAGCTTATAGAAAGTGACAAAGAAACTGCTTTTGAATGCGCTGACGATTTACCAAATGCACTTGTAATTAATGGAGACGGTAGAAATGTAGAGCTTTTAGAAGAAGAGAATATTACGGAAATGGATGCGTTTATTTCGGTAACAGGAAATTCTGAAACCAATATCATGTCGTGTTTGGTAGCAAAATCAAAAGGCGTTAAAAAAACAATTGCACTGGTAGAAAACATGGATTATTATCAACTATCTCACTCTATTGGTATTGATACATTAATCAATAAAAAACTTCTAGCGGCAAATAATATTTTTAGATACATTAGAAGAGGTGAGGTTTTGGCTATGACCAAGCTAAGTAATATGAATGCTGAATTACTGGAATTTGAAGTCACTTTAAAATCAAAAATAACGAAGCATATAATCAAAGACCTAAATTTTCCTAGATCTGCAATTATTGGAGGTGTTATTAGAGATGAGATTGGAATTATTCCATTAGGTGATTTTCATATCCAAGTAGGAGATAAAGTGGTTGTATGTTGTTTGCCTAGATCTATAACTAAAGTTGAGAAGTTCTTTTTCTAACCCTTATGTAATAATACATTCGCATTGATTTTTAAAAATCTAATGTTATTAAGTATTTGGATGTTCTATATGATATATAAAAAATAATAGAAAACACATGAAGCTTAACTATAAAATTATTTTTCATTTTTTCGGATTACTATGTCTCTTTAATGGAGGCTTCATGTTATTATCAACGCTTGTTAGTTTTATTTACAAAGATGGTGTGACTGTAGAACTACTAGGAGCAGGTCTTATTGTGCTTATTCTAGGGGGAATAGCTATGGTTTTAACTAATAATCATAAGAAAGAACTTAATAAACGTGATGGATATATTGTTGTAGCTTTCGGTTGGATTGTTATGGCATTGACAGGAACTTTACCATATTTAATAACAGGGTCTATACCTGGTTTTACGAATGCTTTTTTTGAAACGATGTCTGGGTATACGACTACAGGAGCAAGTATTTTAAATGATATAGAATCGATACCTAAGGGTGTTTTGTTTTGGCGTAGTATGACACATTGGATTGGCGGGATGGGAATTATTGTTCTCGCTATTGCTATCTTGCCATTACTAGGGATAGGAGGAATGCAATTATTTGCAGCCGAAGCTCCAGGTCCAAATGCAGATAAACTTCATCCACGAATTACAGATACAGCTAAGCGCCTTTGGTTAATTTATTTTGGGTATACTGCTGCAGAAACCATTTTATTACAAGTTGCAGGAATGTCATTTTTTGATGCAATAAATCATTCGCTATGCACTTTGTCAACAGGTGGTTTTTCTACAAAAAATGCCAGCATTGCCTATTGGAATGGCCAGCCAGTAATTCAATACATTATCATTGTGTTTATGTTTTTAGCTGGAACAAATTTCGTGTTAAGTTATTTTGCTTTTAAAGGAAAAGTGCAAAAAGCAATACGAGACGAAGAGTTTAAACTGTATTTTAAATTTATAGCATTGTTTACTATTATTGCTGCACTTATCATTTATTTTAAAGCTGATTTTTCGATATCTTCAATTGATCATCCTATGGTTTTTGGTAAAGCTGAAGCTTCTTTTAGACATGCACTATTTCAAGTTATAGCAATCGTAACTACAACAGGATTTGTTACTGCAGATTATACCTTATGGACATCTTTTTTAGTGGTTTTCTTCTTTGGTATTATGTTTCTAGGAGGATCTGCTGGTAGTACGGCAGGTGGTGTGAAGGTAGTGCGGCATATGCTTATGATAAAAAACGGGTTTCTAGAATTTAAACGTGCATTGCATCCTAATGCAATTCTTCCTGTGCGTTATAATAAAAAATCAGTTTCTGGAGATATTGTATTCAATATTCTAGGTTTTTTTATTCTCTATATGCTGTCTTTTATAATTGGTGCATTAGTATTCTCAATGTTTCAAATAGATTTTGAATCAGCCATAGGTTTGTCAGCTTCAAGTCTAGGTAATGTTGGACCAGCTTTAGGAAACTTTGGACCTGTAAATAACTATTCTGAATTGCCAGCATTAGGGAAATGGTGGTCTACATTTTTAATGTTAATTGGGCGATTAGAATTGTTTACCGTTTTGATTTTATTGACACCTTTTTTCTGGCGAAATAGATAATGTTTTAAATTATTTTGAAAAATATATTTTCTTCGGAAATATTAATAGTTATAGGTGTTCTGAGGTTTTTTAATTGGTTGTAAAAGGATTTGATTGTAACATTTTATTTGAATGTACGTCTTATTTGTGTAATCAATTAAATTAATCATCATGGAATTAGTAGTAACATCACAAGAATTAGAGCCTTTGCCCAAACGTAGATTAGAAACCCAATTTGTAAGGCCAGAAGGCTTATTAAATTCAAACTACAAAAACGTTGCGAAATGCAATTTAAGCAGCGCAAATACAACTTCAATTTTTGGTATTAAGCAACGTGTAAAAAGCAGACGATATCAAATCACTTCAAGTATCGATACATTTTTAAAACTGTCTGTTTTTGTAACAGTGTTAGCTTTTATTCTATAAGCCATCACCAATAGACCTTTTTAACTGGTACGATTGAGTTCGCACTCAAAACTATCCTTTACATTTAAAATTTATGCAAATTGATATGTTTAATCATATCAAAGGCATGATATACTTCAATTTTAACGGTTGTATTTCTGAGATATTTCAGAATTAAATAAAGATATTATGAGCTCAATGGGATCAATGAATGTTGTTATTAATAATAACAGAAAATTATTAAAAAATGGGAAACGTAAGCCTTTTGCAAAATCACTAGGAGGATATGAAAAATCTAGTAATTATAAACCTTATGTGTTACCCGAAGTGTCACCTCATGTTTTAAGACGCATTAGAATTAAAATAAAAAGACAAAATAGACGCTTACTCATAAGACAAATAATTACAGTAATTATTGTTGGCCTTCTTGTTTCGTACTGGTTTTCTAGAATTTAGTGCGGATAAGACTATATGGTTTAATACTTTTTTTAATTTATTTAAAGAATAGTAACCAAAGACGATGAACCGTATACCTTTCAATAAAAAACCTTCAGAATTAAAGTTCTAAAGGTTTGTAAGTTACTATTACGTCTGTTTTAGCTAACGACATCTTTTATACGTCTTATAGCTTCAATAATTTGTTCTTGTGATGCAGCATAAGAGATTCTTATACAATTAGGATTTCCAAAAGCAATGCCTGTTACAGTCGCAACATTGGCATATTCTAATAAGAACAATGAGAAATCTGTAGCGTTTTTAATCTTCTGTCCTTTTAATGTTTTTCCGAAGAAAAAAGAGATATCAGGAAACACATAAAATGCACCTTCAGGGATATTAGTTTTAAAACCTTCAATGTTGTTAAGTAAGTCTAAAATAAGTTCACGCCTTATTTTAAATTCATCGATCATATATTGAACTCGAGTTGGTGACTCGTTCAATGCTGTAATTACAGCACGTTGTGCAATACAATTTGCGCCACTTGTAATTTGACCTTGCATTTTGTTACAGGCCCTTGCAATCACTTCAGGTGCACCAATATATCCAATTCTCCAGCCTGTCATTGCAAATGCTTTTGAAACACCATTTACGGTAATAGTTCGGTCAAACATATCATCAAACTGAGCCATGCTTGTATGGCTGCCTATAAAATTGATATGTTCATAAATCTCGTCAGAAACAACAATGATATTTGGATATTTTTGAAGTACGTCTGCAATAGCTCTAAGCTCCTCTTTGCTATAAACAGATCCACTTGGATTACAAGGAGAACTATACCAAATCATTTTAGTTTTTGGAGTTATAGCAGCTTCTAGTTGTTGAGGTGTAAGCTTGAAATCGTTCTCTATTGATGTTTTTACTTCAACAGGCACGCCCTCATTAAGTTTTACAATATCACTATAGCTTACCCAATAAGGGCATGGTAAAATTACTTCGTCACCTTTGTTTAACAAAACGGAAGCAATATTAGCTAATGCTTGTTTTGCTCCTGTAGAGACTACAATTTGTGGTTTGTTATAAGTAAGATTATTGTCTCTTTTAAATTTAGTAATTATGGCATCTTTTAATTCAGCATAACCGTCAACAGGGGTATAAGAATTGTAGTTGTCATTTACAGCTTGAATTGCAGCGTCTTTTACAAAGTCTGGTGTATTAAAATCTGGTTCTCCTAAGCTTAGGCCAATAATATCTTTTCCTTCTGCTTTTAGTTCTCTTGCTTTTGCTGCCATTGCTAGAGTAGCAGAAGTTGCCATATTGAGAACTCTATCTGAAAGTAGTGCCATGTAAAAATTGAAAGGTTTTATGCTTGTAAAGCTGGTTTTTGTCCTAAGACTTTTAATTGATTATAATGCTCTGATATGGCTTTCCAAATCGTATTATACTCATTGTATGGTAAGCTAAATTCGCCAGCTGTTTCTTTAACTATTTTTGCGATTTTTCTATAATGAACATGACTGATGTGTGAAAATAAATGATGCTCAACTTGTCTGTTTAGCCCACCAGTATAAAATTCAACTAACCAGCTTTTAGGAGAGAAATTTGATGTTGTAAATAATTGATGAATAGCCCAAGTGTTTTTCATGTTGCCATTTTCATCAGGTAAAGGCATTTCTGTGTTAGGCATCACATGAGCCAATTGAAAAATAACACTTAGAATGATTCCAGCAGTATAGTGCATGATGAAAAAACCAATTAATACTTGCCACCAATGAAAACCTAAAGAAAGAGGTAATACAATCCAAATGAAATAATAGAGTATTTTACCAATGATTAGTTTTGTCCATTGCGTTGCAGGGTTTGGAAATTCTCCATAAGATAATTTTCTTTTCAGGTATTGAAAAGTTTGTTTAAAATCGGTTGTAATTGCCCAATTTACAGTTAGTAAGCCGTATAAAAAGAAGGCGTAATATTTTTGATATTTATGAATTTTAAGCCATTTAGTGTGTTTAGAAAAACGTATAATTCTACCCGCATCAATATCTTCATCATGGCCTTGTATATTGGTGTAAGTGTGGTGTAAAACATTGTGTTGCACTTTCCAGTTATAATCGTTTCCTGCTAAAATATAAATGCTACTTCCCATTAACTTGTTAACCCATTTTTTACTAGAAAATGAACCGTGATTAGCATCATGCATAACATTCATGCCTACACCAGCCATACCTATACCAATTAACATCATGAAAATAATCTGCAACCAACCAGGTAGATCAAATATTAGAATTAAGACTAATGGAACAATAAGTAATGAGAACATTACAATTGCTTTCAGGTATAATTCCCAGTTTCCAGTACGTTTAACATCGTTGTCTTTAAAGTAGTCGTTTACACGTTTATTAAGAGTTCTGAAAAATTTTGCAGAATCTGTTCTTGAGAAAGATAAAGTTTGTTTTGTCATTGAATCGCTATTTTTCAATTGTAACGTACAAAAAATACGTTTTGTATTTGGTGGCAAAGATAAATAATAAAAGCTGCTATAAGACTAATAAAATGCTAAAAATATCCACATAAAAATGTATACTTTTGCTGAAATTATAATTTAATGGAACTTTTACAACATTATTTTCCTGATTTAACCGAAGAGCAATGTCTTCAGTTTAAGAAATTGGAAGACTTATATCAAGACTGGAATTTAAAAATAAATGTGGTTTCTCGTAAAGATATTGACGAGTTATACCTTCGTCATGTGTTACATTCTTTAGGTATTGCTAAGATCATACAATTTAAACCCAATTCAAATATCTTAGATGTTGGTACAGGTGGAGGTTTTCCTGGAATCCCATTAGCGATTTTGTTCCCTGAATGTCAATTTCATTTAGTAGATAGTATTGCAAAAAAACTAAAAGTTGTAAATGAAGTTGTTGAAGGTTTAGGGCTTACTAACGTAAAAACAACGCATAGTAGAGTAGAAGAAATTGACGAAAAGTTCGATTTTATTGTAAGTAGGGCAGTGGCAGCTATGCCAACGTTTGTGCATTGGGTGAAAGGGAAAATTGCTAAAACACAAAACCATGAATTAAAAAATGGAATCTTGTACCTAAAAGGAGGTGATTTAAGCGAAGAATTAGAAAATTATCAAACAGCAACCATATATAATTTAAGTGATTATTTTGAAGACGATTTTTTTGAAACAAAAAAAGTAGTTCATCTACCAGTTAAATATCGTGGATAAAAAAAAGCTTCATTTTAAAATGAAGCTTTTTTTATTAGTGTTTATGTTTTGTTTAAAACGATGTAGAGAGATTTAAAGTAACACCTGAATTTGCACTTACAGGTCTACAAACACCTCCAACGCATATTAAACCACCACGTTGTCTGCCGTAATTTATAGCAACTCTTGTTGCGCCTTTAGAAAAACTTCCACCTAAATTAAAGAAATGTATTTTTGAGTTTTCAATAATTGGACTGTCTTCATAATTATAAGAGTCGTTAAAGTAAAGTCCGAAATTAGGGCTGAAAAAATATTCTATTGTTCCTCCTACCCAATTTCTAGCATCATCATTAGTAGATAAGTGTTGCCCTTCAATTCTTAATGATTTTCCTTTTCCAAATTTTACGGTAGTTTCAGCAACACCAATCCATGCATTTACAGATGTTCCGTTTGCTTCTACGAGGTAGTCTGTATTGTAAAATAGATTAATGTATGTAAAAATAGAACTCCACTTTTTAGACCATTTTTTCTTTATTTCAAAATTAAGATCTGAATAAAGTTTATTCTTGAAATTCAAAAAGTCGCTTGTATATGTTAAATTATCACTACTAAAAAACGGAATGCCATCTGGATCTGATACATTAACATTTAATGCCGCCCAATAGGATAGATTTGCAGAAAGTTTAGTTCCATATTTTCCACCAAGAGCAGAGCCTTTAGGAATGTTGTAAAATAGATCTATTTGATTCCCAATTTCACCAGCTTTAACTCTAGGCGTTTCATAATTTTCAATGTATAGACCAGGTTGTGCTTGATATAGGTATATGTTTGCCAATGTGTAATCTTGCTGTTTTGTCAGAGAAGGGATATAGTTTAGAGTTCCTCTTTGTGTTGGATTATTAATGAGGTTGGTATTTTCTCGCTGCGAAAAGAAACTCATATTTTCAAGTCGTCTAAAAGTGTAATTTAATCCAAACCCTTTTCTTGAATAACCTAGATTTAAAAGTAATGCGCTACCGTCAAATAATCTGTTTTCAGAATAACTAACTGTATTGGGCTGTACATTATTTAGTCTAATGTCTTTTTCTTTATAGATGTATTCAGCATTTGCATAAATGTTTTTATAGCCAATATTGAAACGTGCAGAATACGCGCCAACACTTTTTGGGATACTGATTTTATCAGTATTTTCACTAGTGCTCGTAAATGTTTCTGTTCTGTTTACGTAGCTTAGTCCAAATGAAAGTTCATTTAAAGTAGACGATGCTAGTACTTTTTTTAAGTCTAATTCAATATTAGCACCTAAAATATCAGATTCTGAAACATCTAAACCAACTCTTTGATTACCATAAAACGCTTTGAGTTCTAGATATTCGAAAGGAGTGTATTTTATATTTCCACCTCGTATAGAGTTGTTTAGTCCTAAAAAGGTGTCTTCCCATAATCTTAGAATTAGACCATTTCCATATTGTTCATAAAAATAACCCGCAGTTGCATTGAGTTTTTCGCTTCTATAGTTAACATAATATTGCGCTAAATCAATCTTCTTATCAAAAAGGCGGTCGTAATTAAGTAAGGCTTCGGGAGCATAGCTTTCTACTTGAATTCCAGCTGTGAAATTATCTAAAAACGAATAGTTTAGTCTAAAATAACTGTTAGCTCTTACATGTTCTTTATCTTCAAATTCTCCAGTCTTTTTGTCATTTAAGTACCACTGTGCGTTACTTTCAAAACTTCCAGTTAAATTAGTTCTAATTTTTTTAAGGGTAGAAATTGAATCTTGTGAGTTTGATGTGTTTTCTTGAGAGAAACTTAAGTTAAATAAAAAAAAGAGACTAAGGGTAAAGTATAAATTACCTTTCATTAGGGTTGGGTTTAATTAGTGTTAAAGCGTTTTAAAATGTATGTTTTAGATATGCTTTTTTAATTCTTCGTAAAGCATTTCTTCTGAGCCAGGAGTATATCCAGTGTGTCTATATACAATTTTCCCATTTTTTAATATGATGGTAAAAGGGACAGTACTTGTATTTAAAGCTCTTTTTAAATCATTATTGGTATCTAAAAGAATTGTATAGTCCCAATCTTTACCATTAATAAGGGGTTTAACACGATTTACAGTTCTAGAATCATCGATTGAAACAGCTACTAATTCTACATTTGTTTCTTCTTTCCAGTCTTCATAAACATCGTTAATTGCATCTAATTCATTCTTACATGGTACACACCAAGTAGCCCATAAAGTTATAATAACTAGGTCATTATTTTTTGTGATTTCTTTTAAATTAGTGCTTTCGCCTTCTAAGGTTTTAAGCGATGTATCCATAACTTGATTTTGTGAGAATACACTTAAGGATAGAATTAAAAAACATAATGTAATTGTATTTTTCATAATGATTTGCTTTTTATTTTGAGATGTTCATCTAAGGGGTTTAATATTTATGATTTCCGTATAAAATTATTATATTCGCTGCAAATAAACCAAATATTATATCAAAATGAAAGTGAAAAACAAATTTAAATTATTTTTTTCAAGCGTAATAATTGCTATTATGTTTGTATCCTGTGGTTCCTCAGATGATGGTTCTGGAGGCGGAGACGGAGGTGGTGGAGATGCTACTTCTATTACATTAACAGCTGGAAGTAGTAGTATTTTCGTAAATGAGCAAGTTGCTTTTACAGTAATTGATGATTTAGGTAATGACGTAACTGCACAAGCTAATGTTAAAATTAATAATGTTACAGTAACCAATCCATATGTGTTTACACAATTAGGTTCTTTTCAGGTTGTTGCAACTTATTCAGGACTTTCGTCTAACTCGGTAACAGTTTTAGTTCATAGTCAAGCTGATCTTAGTTTGTTTTTTAGTGCAAATCCTGCAACTACAGATCAAATGGTGACTTTTACTGCGCTTAATAATTTAGGAGAAGATGTTACTTCTGAAACAACATTTTCTTTAGATGGTACAACAATTTCAAATCCATATCAATTTTCTAATTTAGGAGAAAATACTGTTGATGCTAGTTATAATAGCTTTACAGCTTCTGATGTTATTACTATAACAAGGAGTTTTACTAAGAAAGCTTTATTAGAAGATTTTACTGGAACTTGGTGTCCAAATTGTCCGCCAGCTGCTGCTGCTTTAGAATCTGCAACTAGTGGTAGTGATAATGTTTTTGGAGTTTCTTATCATGATGGTGTAGGTGGTTATCCTGATCCAATGGAGATTCCTGAGACTGCTTTTTGGTCTGGTTATTATAATGTAACAGGTTTCCCTACAGTTTATGTTAGTGGTCCTGATACAAGATGGAATTTTCCAAATATGACACAAGTGAATAACGAATTAGCTGAGACGGCTACTTGTGGTCTCGCGCTTGACGTAACAATGGTTGGCGGTCAATTAAATGTTGAAGTAAAAGTTGCGTTTAATAATTTTGTGTCAGGTGAAGAGTTGAAATTAATGTTATATTTAGTAGAAGATAATGTGGTTACTAATTCTCCACAAGCAGGTTCTTCTCAAGGTACAAGTTTTGTTCATAAAGATGTTTTACGTGAGGTTTACACGAATCAACTTGGTGATGTTATTCCTACAGAATCTATTTCGATTTCTCAAGAATATGTTAGGAACTTTACGGGATTAGTTATACCAGCTAATGTTGATGATATATCTAATTTAAAGGTTATCGCATATGTTAGAAATACATATACTAAGACTTTTACAGATTACTTTAATGATGTACATGAAAACTCTCCTCATTATGACATTTTTAATGTCCAAGAGGTAGAAGTAGGAAGTAGTATTGATTTTGACTAATTAAAAATGATATCAAATAAAAAAGAGGCTAGAATTTTTCTAGCCTCTTTTTTATTATTTATAATCAATGAATTATTTTACAATAATTTTAGTTCTATAATTATAGTTATTTTTTGTTTCTATATTAAGAATATACATTCCAGAATCTAAATTTAAAGGTATTGTTGTTCTTCTTTCTAATGTTTGTTTAGAAGAAAATATAGACTTACCAGTAATATCAATTATTGATATTGTAGCATTATTGAGACTGGTATTGCTTAATAGTGTTAATTCATTTCTAATAGGATTCTTTTCTATTTTGATAGAAGTAATAGTTTCAAAGTCTATATTAGATAATGTTTCAGGGATAATTTCACTTAAAGCAAATATTACATTCTGTTCGGTTAATTGCACATGATTTTCATTGTCATCCGGCATATACCAATTTACAAAAGGTGTACTGTTTAAAGTATCTCCAGTACCAGTTGGTATACCTAGATCAATGTCGTGAAACCAATTAACTTCATCATTTGTTACTTCTAAAGCCATTGCGCTTACCGAAGGAATGAAGCTAAATTTATCTAATTGTAAAGCGCCAAGAAAATCTCCAATTAATCCATCGGTACCTAAATCTGCTGTAAATCCACCAATATCAAAAAGACCACCAGAAGCAGCATCAACCCCATTAGAAAAACTAGGTGCTTGTGCATCTACTTCAATATCAAAAATTGTTATAAAACCTAAAAACACAACATTGATTTTACTTATTTGAGCAGTTGTATTTATTGCAGGTGTTAAGTTTAATTCTATTGTAGCATTTGTTGATGGGCCAACATCATTAAATGTGTCATCAATTACGGTGAAACCTGGAGTGACATCGGTTGCAGTTATTGATTGATAAGGAGTGCCAATTCCACTTCCATTTATCATAGATACATTTCTTGTGTTTTGAGGATATCCAGTTGGTGTTAAGCTATTAATATTAGTTTCAAAAACAGCTCTGTAAGGATGTGCCTCAGGTAATAGTTTTGTAGGATCAAAATTGACATCACTTCCAGCAGTTAAATGCGCTTCAAAATGATCTACTAATAATTGTCTTGCGGCAGGCGATTTTAAAAGCCCGTTAACCACGCCTTGTAAAGCAACAACATTTAAATCGTCACCTAAGCCAAAGCCAAGAAAATTAAATTGATGTTGAAATCCTAATGGGATATTTGCTCCAAGATGCGGTGAGTCAAAAGAAATCCATAATCTTGTTTCATGGTCTTGAGAGTTGTTTTCCATAAAGTTTAAGGCATAACGAGAAATTAATCCACCCATACTAGGACCAATAATTACAAGCTCTTCATCGCCAACTTTGTCTGCGTTAAGGGTGTTAATTAAATTTACAAGTAACATAGAATTACGTTCAATAAAGTCTGCGCCTCCATCTACTAAGATACTTCCAGGATAATCTAGTTCGTCAATTACCAAATCTGCATTATTATCTGTAGCATCATCTATATTTAATAATGAATTATCAGAAAGCCTGAAATAAGAAGGGAAATTTAAAATAACAATATCGAAACCTTCAGCTCTAACTAAATCTCCAAGGTTTTGAGCGCCTTCAGACCCTGTAAAATCCAACAAATCATAAAGACCTTGTACTGTTCTGCCATCACCAGGGTCAAATCCATCAACCAGAATAATGGGCTTGTCTAGAACACCTGTATTTGTATCTAAAAATATTTCATATTCACCAAGGCCTGCAAAATTAGTAGCTCCTATGTATCCACTCAAATCTGCAGTAAGATTTGATTCAAACTCAATAGTTTGAGCTTGAATAAATAAAGGAAGGATTAATAAAAGAGATGTGTATTTTTTTATCATGATTGATTAATTAATAGTTATGAGACACCAAGGTACAAAGTTTGAATTAGTTAGTCTTGAGTTCGTTAATCTTTTAGGATTAAAAGCAAAAAAAAACTTCAAACCGTTGAGTTTGAAGTTTTTTATGATAATCTATTTTAGTGTGCTTACCCTAAAAATGGATAGCGATAATTAGTAGGTGTTACAAATGTTTCTTTGATCATTCTAGGTGATACCCAGCGCAATAAGTTAAGAGCACTACCAGCTTTGTCATTTGTGCCAGAAGCTCTTGCACCACCAAATGGTTGTTGACCTACAACGGCACCAGTTGGTTTGTCATTGATGTAGAAGTTGCCAGCACAATTTTGTAATGCTTTTGTAGCTTCATCTATAGCATATCTATCTGTTGATAAAACAGCTCCTGTTAGGGCATATTCACTGGTTTCATCAATAAGTTGTAATGTTTCAGAATAGTGATTTTCGTCGTACACATAAATAGTCATAACGGGGCCAAATAATTCTGTACACATTGTGGTGTATTTAGGGTTGCTAGTAACAATTATAGTTGGCTCTATAAAGTAGCCTTTGCTTTTGTCATAGTTACCACCAACAATGATTTCAGCATCAGCATCATTTTTTGCACCATCTATATATTTTGCTAGTTTATCAAAAGACCCTTCATGTATTACTGCAGTAATAAAATTATTGAAATCTTCTGGAGAGCCCATTTTAAATGATGTTACATCTTTTATAACACGTTCTTTAACTGTATCCCATAGGTTAGACGGAACGTAGGCTCTTGAAGCAGCACTGCATTTTTGACCTTGAAATTCGAAAGCGCCTCTAGAAATTGCTGTAGCTACTTGTATTGGGTTTGCAGATTTATGAGCAATAATGAAATCTTTTCCACCAGTTTCACCTACAATCCTAGGGTATGTTTTATAACTGTGAATGTTGTTTCCGATTTTCTTCCAAAGTTCTTTAAAGATAAATGTAGAACCCGTAAAGTGTAATCCAGAAAAATCAGGACTTTCCATTACTGTATCAGTAATCATAGCAGGATCACCAAAAACGACGTTTATAACACCATCAGGAACACCAGCTTCTTTAAAAACATCCATAATGATTTTTGCTGAAAAAATTTGACTATCACTAGGTTTCCATACCACAACATTTCCCATCATAGCCATGCAAGCAGGAAGATTTGCAGCTATAGCAGTAAAGTTAAATGGTGTTACCGCATAGGTAAATCCTTCTAACGGGCGATATTCTAATCTATTCCAGGCTTCGCTAGAACTTTCAGGTTGTTCATGATAGATATCTGTCATAAACTGAACATTAAAACGTAGAAAATCAATCAATTCGCATGAGGCATCAATTTCAGCTTGGTGAACTGTTTTGGATTGCGCTATCATTGTTGCTGCGTTTATTTTTGCTCTATAAGGTCCTGCTATTAACTCGGCAGCTTTTAAGAAAATACCAGCACGATGTTCCCAAGGTAATTGAGACCATGTTTTTCTTGCTTCTAAAGCAGTTGCAATTGCATCTTCTATATTTGATTTTTCTGCGAGATGATATGTCCCAACAACATGTTGATGATCATGTGGAGCAGACATGGTTTTGGTGTTTCCAGTCGATACATCTTTTCCATTTATATATAATGGAACATCAATTTTAGTATTCCACATGTCTTTGTAAGCTTCTAAAACTGCTTCACGCTCAGGAGATCCTGGAGCATAAGATTTTACAGGCTCATTTATAGCTATTGGTACGTTGAAAAATCCTTTTCCCATCTTAAATTTTGGTTTAAAAATTGGTTATTATTTTGAAGGTGCAAAGTTACGATTTTTTGACGACTAATAAATTAAAGGCTATTAAAACAAGGTTAAAATAATGCGCAATTTTTTGTAAGTTGCCAGCTTTAATATTTATATGAACGACGGAATTATCATAACATTAGCTTATCCGGAAACCATTGTCTCACATGCTGATGAATGGTATTCTAAATTTTTACGATTTTTATTTGTTGGAAATAAGAGACATGTAAGAGCTGGTCATGCTGCATTAATTTTGATAGATAAATCTACAGGCGTTTTAGAATATTATGATTTTGGGAGGTATATTGTGCCTTCACCTAACGGAAGGGTTAGAGGTCGAGAAACCGATTTCGAACTTGATTTTCCAATTGTTGCTCAATTTGTAGGTAACAAGATTAAAAACTTAGATGTCATTTTGAAGTTTTTTGCTTCACATCCCAAACTTACTCACGGAGAAGGTAATTTATATGCTTCAGTTTGTAATGCTATTGATTATCAAAAAGCAAAACAGTTTATAATCAATATGCAAAACCAAGGATTTATTCGCTATGCTGCTTTCATAAAACAGGCTTGTAATTGTGCTCGTTTTGTAACCGATACTTTAATTGCTAGTGTTACAGATATCTCAATTAAAATGAATCTTATAAAATCTAAAAGATTTACACCAAGTACCATTGGGAATGTGGTTGTTTCTGATACCGAGAATTATGTATACATTGTTTCTGAAGCTGGAAATATATCAAAATTTGATTCTACTATTAGAAAAGAAAACAGGCGTCTGTTTTTAGATATACTCAAAGGATACGAGTCAAATTTAATTGGAACCCTTGAACCTAAACATAATGAGGTGAAATGTACTCATGCACAATGGTTAAGTGGTATTGGGCTTGGATCTTGGTTTGAACTTTACGGGATAGAGTGTCAATCAGAATATAGATTTAGACGTATTTCTCCTTACGGAAATATTGATTGTGATGGGGTTTATAGAATTTCTTCTGAAGGTTTTGAAATCCATTCTAAATATGAGTTTATTCACGATTCTAATTGTCAGTTCTTTCATTTAAAACAGAAAGAAAAAACGTTTAGGTTTGAATTTATAGAAAATTATAATGGATTTTAGTTAAGTGCAAAAGGAGCGCTTAATTTAAAAGAAGGTATTATGACTTTAAATTTATTAGTATTTGTAAAGTTCACCATGTTATAATGACCATGCATAGCTCCAAAAGGTGATGTTAATAAACATCCAGAATTATAAGTATGAGATTCTCCTGGTTTTAAAACTGGTTTTTTTCCAATAACACCTTCGCCTTCAATAATTTCTATGTTATTTAATGCGTCTAAAATTGTCCAATATCTTGAGTTTAACTGAACAGAATCTTTGCTTTGGTTTTCAATAGTTACTTTATATCCAAACGCAAAGTGCACTTTATAATTTTTATAAAATGTGCCTTCGAAAGATGTTTCGACAGAAATTTTTATACCACTTGTTACTTGTTGTACCATGAGTTTTTCTCAATGAGAGCCCACAAAAATAGCGAATTTCGATGTAAAACAGTTGTTTTTTTGAAATTAAGCAAATTTTTAACACTTTTTTAAAAAAACTATCGATTAATCGTTTTAAAAGTCGGTTGAACTTGCAAAATCTTCAATGGTTTTAAAAAAATTGAGAATATCTTTTTCTTGTAGTATCGTATTAATAGTAACCATTCTTACAAAATCTTGGTTTTTAAAATTTCCGAAGCCAACCATAAGTTTTGATTCTTCATAAAGTTTGGTGCACAATGTTTTTGCTGAAATGTCCTTATAATTAAAGCACACTGAAATAGAATTTTCAAAACTATATAAGGTATAGTCTGGGTGATTGTTTATATAGTTACGCGCGACGTCAGCTAATTTGAATTGATGATCTATAATAGATTTCAAACCGAGACTTCCAACTGATTTCCATAGTGTCCAAAGTTTTAAGGCATCATTTCTTCGTCCGCATTGTAATGAGGTTTTTCCTAAGTTAAAATCATCGTCATCAGTTTGATAAAGATATTCTGCATCATTAGAAAATGATTCGTATAAGTGTTTTTTGTCTTTAGTTACTATAATAGAGCAGCCTAAGGGCGTGCCCAGCATTTTGTGTGCATTTACACTAAATGAATTTGTGTGTTCAATTCCTTTTACTAAATGGTTGTATTGATCACTAAAAATAACTGCTCCACAATATGCGCCATCTAAATGAAGCCAAATATCATGAGTTTTGCACACATTGCTAATTTGCTCAATGTCGTCAAAGGCTCCTAAAACTGTAGTTCCGGCTGTTGCATTTACAAAAAAGGGTTGATAGCCTTTTTTGATGTCTTTTTTAATTTGATCTTCTAAATCTTCAGCTAGCATTTCACCTTTTTCATTAGCTTTGATTGCGCGTACTTGATGTCTTCCTATACCAATAAAAGAGGCGTTTTTTGCAATTGAATAATGTGAAGCTTCCGAAGTGTAAAGTGTCATTTTATTGGTGATACCTTTATTTCTGGCTGAAGGATTGTATTTGTCTCTAGCCATTAAAACAGCCATGTAATTACTCATGGATCCACCAGGAGCAAAGGTGCCATCAGCAGATTGAGGGTAGCCAATAATATTACAAATTTTTCGAAGAATTGTTTTTTCAATACCAACTTGAGGTCCTGCAACTTTATATGTATACATACTGTTATTGAGCATAACAGCTAATAAGTCGCCAAGAGTTGCTTTATTCATTCGACCGCCAAACAACTGATTGAAAAATGAAGTAGAGGCTGTTTTAGGGGTGCTTTTTATGATCTCTTTTAATGTGTTTTTAAAATCCTTGTCAATTAAAGGTTCATCATTTAGATTTAAATCTAAAGTGTCATAAAGAATTTTAGTGTCAATAGGAGTTGCAACGGGATTGTTTTTTTCTTCTGAAATTAAAAATTCTACGAGTTCTGTAAACAATTTTAGGTCGTTTTGCATGTGGTATTGTAATTCTTAAGTTTTGGTTTTGTGTAAATTTATTCCTATTTTTTCAGAATATTATAAAAATCCCTTTAAATAAATTTTCAGCTATTGAAATCTTCAGAGAATCTTCAAAATTTAATAACCATATTGTCGCAATCTTCTATAGAAGATTACAATGCATTGCTTAATAGCTTCGATTTTAGCGCTATTGATTTTAAACCTTTCGAAAGCTGGTCGTCAAAAAAATATACACGAAACTGTATGTATAGAGATGTCAATTTTGAACTCATTTTACTATGCTGGGAGAAGGATCAAGAAACAGCTATTCATGGTCATGATGGTGAAGATTGTTGGATTTATTTGTTGGAAGGGGAAATGGAAGAGGTGTTTTATGCTATAGATGATGATCGTTATTTAAGGGAAAAACGTTCTCAGAAAACATTTCCAAAGCAAGTGTCATTTATGAATGATAGATTAGGTTTTCATAAATTAAAAAACAACTTTAGAGGAAGGTCTATGAGTTTGCACGTGTATGCTAAACCAATTGAAAACTGCCGCTCTTTTGATGAAGTTTCTCAGCGATTTATTAAGAGAACATTGCATTATGATACGTTTAAACAGCTAATTTCTAAAGATGTTATTAGTTAGAAATATTAACGGAAGAAGACTCGCCAAAACCAATAAGTTGATCATATCGAGCGCCTAAATCTCTATAGTATACTAATACTTTGTAATTGTTTTCGGTTTGCCAAAAATTACCACTAATTTGACCTTCGTCAAGATTCCCGTTGGCATCTACAAGAACATATTTGTAGTTGTAAAATCCTTGTTTTAACTTTATTATAGTTTCATAGCGACCACTTTCACTATTGAATACAAGCTTGTTCTCATTTGCGAAAGCATAATTGTTGAAATTTCCGTAAATATAAATTGTGCTTCCGTTTGTGAATTCAGGATGAATTAAAGAGAAATGTACGTTGGTGTAATCTGCTTCAATATCAATGTCGTCTGTATCAATTGCTGTAATTTGAAAATTACCATTAATATCAGGATTATAGGTATATGGTTGATTGTTTCTAGAGCCATCAGCAAATAAATAACTGTGGTAAATGTTTTTTAAGTCTGTAAATTGTACGCCAGTGTTTGCGCCTCTAACGTCTTTAGTTTCAAAGAATCGAAACTCATTACTTGCCCAAAATGCAGTTTCGTTAGTATATTTATATAAGAGCTCTTTTCCTATTGTATATTGTGGTTTAACATTAGAAATTGCTGTATTTAAATTATTGTTTTGAATTATTAATGTTTTAACTGTTTGTTTGGGATTGTTTAGGTTTAATCCACCAGAATTAATTGCAATATCAACACTTTGTTTGCTGTCAATATATTTAACATCTCTCATACGTTTTATTGATACAGCAACACCTAGTTGTTCTTTGTACATCATGAACTTTCTAGTGAATACCAAATCCTGATCTTCGTTGTAAATTGAAATGATATAATTACCAGATTTTGTTAATCCGCGAGTTTGCTGATTTGGAATTTTTAAATCGTAATGAGAATACAATTGATAGGCATTAAATGAGTTTTGATAGTTTACAATTCTATAATTGTCAAAACCGTTCATGTATTCCATTTTTACAAGATTGGATTTTGTCCAATCATAATTATAATGTTCAATTGTATAATAAAAGTCTGGCTCATCTGTGGTAAGTACGTCAAATTCTAAATTAAATGCTTCACCTAAGCGAATAATGGGTAACTGCCCTTGAGAAGACGTGCGACTTCTAAATGTTATCGTTTTTATGTAATCAGGAGGATTAACTTCGCTAATTTGAGAAAACCCTTGAGTAGAAAGTATTAAGGCTAGTAAAAAAAAACAGATATTCTTAATCATTAATATGAGTTTGATATGTAAAGGTAAACAAAATCTATGCCTTAATATTGTTTGTCTAATTTAGAATCAATAAAAATAATGAACTTAGAATTTCAGACTGTTTTATTACGCAGTAAAATTCGTAAATTTGCACGGATTTTTAGACAACTAATTTCAATATAAAGCGTATGTCAAAAGACATTAAGATTAAAAAAGGTCTGGATATAAAACTTGTTGGTGAAGCTGAAAAAACAGTTGAGCAAGCCATTATAAGTAATTTCTGCACTATCAGGCCTGAAGATTTTCACAGCGTTATTCCGAAACTCATTGCAAAAGAAGGTGCTACTTTACAAGCAGGCGATATTATCTTTCATGATAAGTCTAATGAAGCTGTAAAGTTTGTGTCTCCAGTTTCTGGAACTGTGGTAGAAGTATTAAGAGGTCCTAAACGACGTATTGATGCGATTAAGATTCAAGCAGATAAAGAACAATCTTACAAAAATTTTGGAACATTTAATATGAGTTCAGATGCTGTAGCTACTAAGGCACATTTATTAGCTTCAGGATGTTGGCCTTTTATTAAGCAAAGACCTTATGATGTGATTGCAAATCCAGAAAAATCACCAAAGGCGATTTTTATTTCTGGTTATGCAACTGCACCTTTAGCAGCAGATTTAGATTTTGTGTTAAACGGAAAAGAAGCTGAATTACAAGCTGCAGTTTCTGCTTTAGCAAAACTAACTGAAGGTCAAGTTCATATTGGTGTTGGGTCTAATGATTCTCCACTAGCAACTATGAGTGATGCCATTATTCATATGATTTCTGGACCACATCCAGCAGGGAATGTAGGGACACATATTAACAAGATCGATCCTATTAATAAAGGCGAAACAGTTTGGACTGTTAACGCTCAAGATTTAGTCGTTATAGGTGAATTATTATTGACAGGCAAATTCAACGCCGAACGTGTTGTTGCTTTAGCTGGTTCCTCAGTAAAGAAACCTAGATATTTTAAAACTAGAATAGGAAGCGAAATTGCGACTATGGTTTACGATAATGGAGTTGAAAAAAATGGTAACGATCGTATCATTTCTGGAAATGTATTATCTGGTAAGCAGTTAAAACCTGATGGAAATCTTGGGTTTTATGATAATCTAATCTCAGTGATTCCTGAAGGTGATGATTACGAATTTTTTGGTTGGAATAAACCCATTTTTAATAAAATTTCAACATCAAGAGCATTAACGTTTTCTTGGTTAAGTCCGAAGAAAAAATACGCTTTGAATACCAATACAAATGGTGAACATCGTGCTTTTGTAATGACAGGCTCTTATGAACAAGTATTTCCATTAGATATCTATCCAATGCAAATATTAAAGGCTTGCAAATATGAAGATTTAGACGAAATGGAAGCTTTAGGAATGTACGAAGTTGCACCTGAGGATTTCGCGTTAACAGAATTTATATGTGTGTCTAAACAACCGCATCAAGATATTATTAGAAAAGGTTTAGACTTAATGCTTAAAGAGATAGGATAATGGGTTTAAAAAGTAATTTACATAATTTTAAAGAAAAGAATAAAGACAAAAAATGGTTGCCAGCATTTTCTGCAATCCATACGTTTTTGTTTTTACCTAATGAGACTACGCATAATGGGACTCATATAAAAGCAGCCGATGATTTAAAGCGTACCATGAACATTGTGATTATGGCAATGGTACCGTGTTTGATTTTTGGGATGCTTAATGCAGGATATCAACATCATTTAGCATTTGGAGACATTCAACACGTTACAGAAGGTTTCTTTAATTCTCAGTTTTGGACTATGGATAATTTCATGGTTGGTTTTTGGAAAGTAATTCCATTAGTAATTGTGTCTTATGGTGTAGGTTTAGCAATAGAGATTTTATTTGCTATAAAAAATAGCCACGAAGTAGAAGAAGGCTACTTAGTAACAGGAATGTTAGTGCCTTTAATCGTTCCAATTGATACACCATTATGGATGCTTGCCGTTGCAGTTGCTTTTGGTGTTGTTATTGGTAAAGAAGTATTTGGTGGTACAGGAATGAATATCTTAAACCCTGCTTTAACTATTAGAGCGTTTTTATTCTTTGCATATCCAACATGGATGTCTGGAGATAAAGTTTGGGTAACAGGTGCTGTTGAACGTGATCAAATGATTGCTGCTGGCGAAAAATTAGATGCCATTTCTGGTGAAACTATTTTAGGAAGCTTAGCTCAAAATAAAGGTGCCGGTTATGAGGTTATGGATATGTTTTACGGAATTATTCCAGGTTCAGTTGGAGAAACATCAACCCTATTAATCGTATTAGCGGCATTGTTTTTAATCTTTACTAAGATTGGAAGTTGGAGAATCATGTTGTCTTCTGTAATTGGAGCTTTAGTGATGGGATTAATATTTAATGCTGTGGCGAGTTCTGGATGGATAACAGAATCAAGTAAGTTCTATGGCTTAATGAATACAGAATTCTGGCATCATTTACTTATTGGTGGATTTGCTTTTGGTACTGTATTTATGGCAACAGATCCCGTGACTGCTTCGCAAACGAATAAAGGAAAATGGATTTACGGATTTTTAATTGGATTTATTTCAATTATGATTCGAGTATTTAATCCAGCATATCCAGAAGGTGTAATGTTGGCTATTCTGTTAATGAATGTATTTGCACCAACTATTGATCACTATGTAGTTCAAGGAAATGTAAAACGTAGACTAAAACGTCTAAAAGTTAAAATTGCTTAACGATGGAAAAGAGAACAGATAAAAATAGTTATACGATACTTTTCGCCATAGGAATGGTATTAGTTGTAGGATCGATATTAGCATTTGCTGCATCAGCTCTAAAACCTAATATTGACGAAAACAAGCGTCTTGAAAAACAACAGAATATCTTATATGCTATGGGAGTTAATGATAATGAAGAAAGCTCAGTAGCGATGATTTCTACAGATGTAGTCGCTGATAAGTTTTCTGAATATATTGTTAAGCAATTGGTAATTAAAGGAGATGATGTTCGTGTTGACGACCAAGCTTATCTTATTGATATTAAAAAAGAACAAACTGCGGCAAAAAGCAAATCTTATGAAAGACAATTGCCATTGTTTATTGGGAAAAAAGAAGGTAAAATCTCTTATATAGTCCCAGTGCGAGGTAAAGGTTTATGGGATGCCATTTGGGCATATGTTGCTATGGACGAGAATATGATTGTACAAGGAGTGTTTATGGATCATAAAGGAGAAACACCAGGATTAGGAGCTAATATCAATCAACGTTTCTTTATGGACGATTTTATTGGAGAGCATTTATTAGATGATTCTGGTAAATTTGTTGGTATTAATGTTTCAAAAGGAAATGCAGATCCTACAAATATAGATAGAACAGATAATGCGGTTGATGCTATTGCAGGTGCAACAATTACAGGCGATGGTGTGTCAGCAATGATTAGAGCAGAATTAAAAGTGTATTCGTCTTATTTTATACATTTAAAAAACAATTAATATATGGGACTTTTTAAAGACAGTAACTTAATAACAGATCCATTAACAGATGATAATCCAATTACTATTCAAGTATTGGGGATTTGTTCTGCATTAGCAATTACAGCAGAATTAGAAGCTTCGATAGTGATGGCAATTGCAGTATTGTTTGTACTGGGCGTAGGAAATGTCATAATCTCTTTAATGAGAAATATTATTCCTTCAAAAATTAGAATCATTGTTCAACTTATAATAGTTGCAGCACTAGTAATTATAGTCGATTTAATTTTAAAAGCATTTGCATATCAATTGAGTAAAACACTATCGGTTTTTGTTGGATTAATTATAACCAACTGTATCATCATGGGGCGTTTTGAAGCTTTTGCTCTTGCAAACAAACCATGGAGGTCATTTCTTGATGGAATAGGAAATGCAGCAGGATATGGTGTGATTTTAATTATCGTTGGTTTTTTTAGAGAATTATTAGGGTCAGGAACCTTATTAGGATTTAAAGTACTAGGAGATTCAATTGAAAAAACAGGTGTTTATGCTTATGGATATGAAAATAATGGATTTATGTTATTAGCGCCAATGGCCTTGATTACATTAGGAATTATTATTTGGATACAACGAAGTAAAAACAAAGCATTAATAGAAGACTAAAATAGTAGTGAGGTGTTAGATATGAGAATAGAGATTTCTCAATACTAATTACTCAAAACTCAATACTAAAAAATATATGGAATATATAGAATTATTTTTCAAATCGATATTTATAGATAACATGGTATTTGCAACATTCCTAGGAATGTGTTCTTACCTTGCTGTCTCTAAAAAAGTAACCACAGCAGTTGGCCTTGGAGCAGCTGTTATTTTTGTATTAGCAATCACAGTACCATTAAACTGGTTATTGGATAAATACTTATTACAGCCAGGAGCTTTATCATGGTTAGGGGAAGAATACGCAACTTATGATTTAAGTTTCTTGTCTTTTATCATGTTTATAGCAACCATTGCTACTATGGTGCAATTGGTAGAAATAGTTGTAGAGAAATTCTCTCCTTCATTATATAACTCTTTGGGTATTTTCTTACCGCTTATTGCTGTAAACTGTGCTATTTTAGGTGGTTCATTATTTATGCAATCTCGTGAGATCCCTACTTTTGGAGAAGCAACTGTTTACGGTATTGGTTCAGGAATAGGATGGTTTTTAGCAATTTTAGCAATAGCTGCTATTCGTGAGAAAATAAGATATTCAAATGTACCAGCTCCCTTAAGAGGATTAGGAATTACATTTATAATTACAGGTTTAATGGCAATTGGATTTATGAGTTTTGGAGGTATGTTAACTGGAGGAGGAGATGCTGGTGATGAGAATGTAATATCTCAAACGGCTATTGAAAAGATTAAAAAAGAAGTAGAACAAATTGATAATTCAAAAAACTAACGATAAATGATATTAGCAGCAAGTACAGGCGGAACAATAGCAATAACGGTCGTTGCGTTTTTAATTATTACCTTGATATTGGTTGGATTGTTATTAGTTGTAAAACAAAAATTATCACCATCTGGCCCAGTAATGATTAAGATTAATGGAGAAAAAGAAATAGAAGTCGCTTCAGGTGGGACATTACTATCTACTTTAGGTACAGAAAAAATATTCTTACCATCTGCTTGTGGTGGTGGTGGAACATGTATTCAATGTGAATGTCATGTTTTATCTGGAGGAGGAGAAGCACTTCCAACAGAGATTCCACATTTTAGCAGAAAAGAGTTGCAACATGGAGTGCGTTTATCTTGTCAAGTAAAAGTAAAACAAGATATGGAAATCACAATTCCAGAAGAAATTTTTGGAATTAAAAAGTGGGAAGCAACTGTAGTCTCTAACTATAATGTAGCAACATTTATTAAAGAATTTGTAGTTGAAATCCCAGAGGATATGAACTACAAAGCTGGTGGTTATATACAGATTGAAATTCCTAATTGTGAAATAAAATTTTCAGAAATGGATGTTTCAGCACATCCAGAAGATCATCCAGGAGAACCAGATAAATTTAAAGCAGATTGGGAGAAATTTGGACTATGGCCTTTGGTTATGAAAAATAACGAATCTGTTGAAAGAGCTTATTCAATGGCTTCTTATCCTGCTGAAGGACGAAAAATTATGCTTAATGTACGTGTAGCTACACCTCCTTTTGATCGTGCGAAAGGTGGTTGGATGGACGTTAACCCAGGGATAGCTTCATCTTATATATTTAATCAAAAAATTGGAGATAAAGTAACTATTTCAGGACCTTATGGTGAATTCTTTATTAATGAGTCTGAAGCTGAAATGTTATATGTAGGTGGAGGAGCAGGAATGGCACCAATGCGTTCGCATATATATCATTTATTCAGAACTCTAAAAACGGGTCGTAAAGTTACATATTGGTATGGAGGGCGTTCTAAAGCTGAATTATTTTACATTCACTACTTTAGAGCATTAGAAAAAGATTTTCCAAATTTCAAATTCTTTATTGCATTGTCAGATCCTACAGATGCTGATAACTGGAAACTTAAAAAAGATGTTGATGATGAAAAAGGTGATGGCTTTACCGGCTTTATTCACCAAGTTGTAATTGACGAATATTTATCTAAACATGATGCACCAGAAGATTTAGAATTGTATTTCTGTGGTCCACCATTAATGAATAATGCTGTTCAGAAAATGGGAGAAGACTTTGGTCTTGATGATGAGAATATTAGATTTGATGACTTTGGAGGTTAGGTCGCAAGTGACATCTAAGAATATACTGAATTTGTTTTAGTATTTTATATAAAAAAGCCAACTCATTATGAGTTGGTTTTTTGTTTTATCTAGTTGTTATTTATATTCAACAATTAAAAAGACAGCTGTACTGTCTCCAATATTGAGTACTTCGTGCCATTCAATCTCATCGTTATTAAAACTATATCCTGTTGGGACATTTACTTCTCGAGTTCCTGAAGTATCTTTAATTCTAAATTTACTACCAGAAATTGTATACCCAAAATGGGCTTTGTGATAATGACGTTCATGACCAATACCAGGTGAGAACGTACATCTCAAAACTCTTATCTTTGAATGGTCTTCAATGAGCTCACAAACCACTTCGTTATTCCAACCAGCTTCTAAAGGGTCTAGTAAAGTGTTTTTGTTATTGCAACAAATAAAGAGTATTAAAATACAGATGTAAACTGCATAGTTGAAATATGTGGTTTTAGTCATTGTTTAATTTTTTAACCCCTCCATAATTTCTTCAATAGCCTTATCTAGTTGTGGCTGATGTCCTTGTAATCGGTCATTAAAATTTTCTGTTATATAGATGTCTGGAACAACGCCTGTTTTTTCTAAATTATCACCATTTAATGTATAGCAACCCCAAGATGGTAATCTGTAAAAAGAACCATCAACTAAACCTGCTCCTGATGTGAAAATAATCCAACGATAGGTTTCTGTACCTATAACTTTACCTAGGCCTAATTCTTTAAACCCTGCGGAAGTAACTTCTGCATCACTTAGTGTTTGCTCATTAATTAAAATAATTATGGGCTTAGCTGCTGGTCCGAAATTAGGTTGTGGTGCTAATTTTCCTTCTCTATATTTCCATTGTGCATATGGCTTTTGAGAAAGAAACTGCAAAACATCATCATGAACATTTCCGCCTGTATTATTTCTTAAATCTAAAATAAGAGCCTCTTTTTTATAAGCTTCAGAAACCATTTCTCGTTTGAAGTTATTTAATTCTCCGCCTCCCATATTTTTCATGTGTACATATGCAATTTTATTTCCACTCTTATTATCAACATAAGATTGGTTGTTTGCTACCCATTCGTCATATAATAATCCTCTTAAATTTCCAGTTGAAATAGGATGAATATTTACAGTAATGCTTTGATCATTTCTATTAAAGACAAGTTGTATTTCTTTATCCATAGAAGGTTTTGAAAAATAAGTTTCTCTATTCATTTTTGTGTCTATAGCTAATCCGTTAACACTTTTAAGAACATCACCAGGTTTAATGTCCTTTCCTGTAATACCAGCAGGACTTTTTGTAACGATACGTTCTACCATATATGGTTTATCTTTAGAGAATATAATACCAGTTTCTAATGTGCGACTACCATAATATACGTTGTCTTCTTTACCACGAGTTCTAAACCCAAAATGAGAGGTGTTTAATTCTCCTAACATATCATTAAATAATAAGCTTAATTGGGAACGTTTTGTAATGTATGGTAAAAAGGAAGCATATTTATCTCTTAATCTTTGCCAGTTTTCACCATGGAAATTTTCATCATAAAAATTAGCTTCAAAGCCAGCCCAAGCCTCAAAGAACATTTGATTAAATTCATTGGTTAAGTTCTTTCGCAATGTAGCATCCACTTCAATTTTAGTCATTTTGTTAGTAGACACGTTTAAAGTATTAATAGTCCCATTTAATAACATATAATGCGTGTCTTTAATGCTTATTATTTGCCCATTATTTATACGCTGTTTATCAGCTTTTTCTGTTTTGTTTTTTTCAAAAGGTTTTATAGCAGTCCTCCATAAATTATAAGTGCCTTCATCATGATTTGAGGCATAATAAATATAAATGTCTTCATCTTTGGTGATTTCATACGCATTTCCTTGAGATCCAAATGATGGACTAATACGCTCTAAGCGATCCATTAAACCATGAGTGTTTATGGTAATTATTATGTCATTTTTTGTGTTGTCTTCTTCTTCTTCTTCTTCTTCTTCTTCTTTGTCGTCGTCTTTGTTCTTGTCTTCTTCCTTAAAAAGAGTGTCAAATTTCTCTGAAGAAAAAGGTGTATCATATTGGTCTAAAGCCATTCTGTAAATATGAGTATCGTTATTTCCTCTAGGGAAATTAGGCTCGGTTAAATTAGAATCAAAATAGATATATCTACCATCTTTAGACCAGATAGGATTGTTTTCGCTAACACCAGTATTGGTTAGGTTAATTATTTTTTTTGAAGAAATATGATACGTAAATACATCGAGTTCAAAATTTCGATATGCATTGTAGAGTAAATAAGAACCATCGGGTGAAAATTGGGGCACAGGTGGATATAAATCCCAAAACTCATCTGTGACGACAGTAGTGCTTTTAAAAGAGCTAAGATCCATCAAACGTAATTCATCACGTCCACTAATATAAGCCACATGCTCTAGTTTAGAATCTAAAGTTAGATTGACATTCTTTTTAGATTCATTCGTTATGCGTTTTTCTGTGCCAGATCCATCAGCAGGAATTGTATAGATATTACTATAGCCATTAGCCGTTTGATTAAAAAGAAGGGTTTTATTGTCTTTTAACCATTTAACCTCAAAGACACGTTCGTCAGAAGTGGTATTTATTTTTTTGACAAACTTTCCTTTAATGTCTGAAACAAATAATTCACCACGAGATACGAAGACCATTTTTTTATTGTCTGGTGAGATATCGAAATAACTAATATTCCCTTTGACTTGAAAATCTTGTGCTTTAGAAAGCGTATTATTTTTATGAATTGTAATCGCAATTTTTTGAGTTTTTTTATTTGCAACATCATATAAAAAGAGTTGATAATCTTTAGTAAAAACGACCTTTTGACCATTAGCACTTACTTGTGGTCTACCTATAGATGATTTAAATTTTGTGAGTGCAGTTTTGGTGTTATTCGTAAATGTATATAGATTATACTCACCATTAACTTGATCAGATGCAAAGAATATAGTTCCGTTTCTATCTATGGTTGTCCACATATCTTTTCCTCTATAACTGGTATACTCTTTATAGGTTTTTGTTTTGTTGTTATAGGATTTGATATCCGGATTAAAATCGCCTTTATATCGTTTACGATGGGTGAAGTATTTACTTTCCCAGCTCTCATTAAAAAATAATTCACCTGTTGTTGGGTGCGGTACAACATTACAAACGTCATTAAAATAATGTTCAAACAATCGTGAAGGTGTATCACCATGTATTGCTATGCTATAGCCACTATATCGATTGTAACGCGAAGACGTAAAATAAATTTGTTTAGAATCCCAAGACCAACTATCAACATCATCAGCTGTATCATGAAATGTAAGCTGTTTAATTTCTCCACCATGTACAGGCATAATAAACACATCATTATTACCATATTGTGTAGCACTAAAAGCAATCCATTTGCCATCTGGAGAAATACGAGGTAATGTTTCTTCTCCTTTCATAGCTGTGATACGTAATGCTTCTCCACCAGATGATGGTATTTTCCATAAATCACCATCATAACTAAATACAATAGTTTTACCATCTGGCGATAAGGTTGGGTCTGTTTGGAAATAAGCGTCTTGAGCGTTTAGTATTCCGAAAAAAAATAGTGAAAGACAAATGAGAATTGAATGCTGCGTTTTCATAATGTTGGTATATTGATTTGATGTTTTTTATAGCTATGGTTCATAAAATATTTCAAAAATTAGTCTCTTTGTGTATTTATTAAAGACATCATTAAAAATGGATCGATTATTCTATGAATTGATTATTATGGTATTTATAGCTAATGTTTAAATTTACACTTTTTTATTCACTAGATAACAAATCTTAGGTTTTGACGTTCTGTTAATTATGAAGAAAATACTACTTACCATTTTAGTTCTTTCATCGCTTGTTGTTTTAGCATTTCAGTTTAAACCCGTAAAAAAAGTAGTGCAAACAGTTACCGCTAGTATTGAAACACCAAGTCTTATTAATAAGGATAGTCTAACTATTGCTTCAAGAGTAAATACTCCAGAAGGTTATGAGCGTATTGCATATACTGAGGGAAGTTTTGAAACATATCTTAGAAATTATAAGCTGAAACCCTTTGGGAGTAAAATCATAAACTACGACAGTTCTGAATATTTCTGGCAAGGTGGTCATATAGGGATATTAGAAGTTCCTGTTCCTAAAAACGGATTACAACAATGTGCAGACGCACTTATTAGAATTAGAAGTGAATATCTTTGGAAAAAGAATAGAAAAAGAGACATTGGCTTTAACTTCACATCTGGTCATTACTGTTCTTGGGCAAAATATGCAGAAGGCTATCGTCCAAAAATTAATGGAAGCAAAGTGACGTTCCATAAAACTGCAACCGCTAATTATTCCGAAACAAATTTTTATAACTACCTCAATTTAATCTATATGTATTCAGGGACTCTGTCTCTTTTTAATGAGCTTAAATCTGTTGATGATAAAGATTTGAAAATTGGGGATATGCTTATTAAAGGTGGTTCACCAGGACATATAGTAATGATTGCTGATGCCGTGATTAATGATCAAGGCGAAAAGTTGTTTTTGTTGTTCCAAGGCAATACACCAGCACAAAGTGTTCATTTAGTTAAAAATCTTGAAGAGTCTCATATATCACCATGGTATCAACTTAAAAAAGATATAGAAATTCCTGTCTCTAATTATACTTTTAACAGTTCGAAATTTGTACGTTTTAAATAGCAAGTTTGTATCTTTGTCATATGAGTAAAGCCTTAACAGCACAGGAACTTCATAACTTGGCAATGAATCACGTTGGAAAAGATTTAGAACAACGCGGATTTGAGTTTGTGGCTATTAATAGCAAATTAAAAAAGCACCCGCAATTTGTTTGTATTGATAAACATAGTCAATATTTTTTTGTCATTGTAAGAGCCGTAAAGCTTCCCGAAAATCCCAATAATTATGATGTTATTTGGATGGAAACTTTTAAGAAGCACGCCCTAAAAAAAGAAGCCAAAGTGCTCTATGCAGGTGTTGGTTTAGGGAACCCAAATGGAGACGATTTACCTGTGTATCTCAATGAAGAGTATCTTATTGAATATAATGGAATACAAGTTCTTGAAACAAACCTTAATTAGATGAAACAGTTTTTATTTGCAGGGATTCTTTTTGTATTATTTTCATGTAAAGAAGAACCAAAAAACACAGCACGAGTTTTTGAAAACACAAAACTTTCTGGAGCTGTATTTGGAACATCATATACTGCTATTTATGATACTGAAATTGATTATACAAAGCAGTTTGATAGTTTGTTTGCTATTGTAAACCAGTCGATGTCTACATATATTTCAGATTCTGATATTTCAAAATTGAATAGAAATGAAGCTGTCATTTTGGATGCGCATTTTGAAAAAGTATTTTTAGTTTCAAAAGAAATTTTTAAAACTACAGATGGTGCTTTTGATCCTACAATTGGTAATGTTGTAAATGCTTGGAGTTTTGGAGCTGATAAAAACAAATTCTTAACCGATAGTCTTACAATAACAAAACTAATGGCACATGTTGGTTTGGATAAAGTACATTCAGTATATGACAGAGAAGGTTTTAAAATTAAGAAATCTAAAGACACCTATCTTGAGTTTAATGCTATTGCTAAAGGGTATGGTGTTGATGTTATTGCTCAATTTTTAGAAGATAATAATGTTGAAAATTTCCTAGTTGAAATAGGAGGAGAGATAAAAACGAAAGGTCTTAATGTTGAAAAAAACGATGCTTGGAAAGTTGGATTAGACGAGCCTCGATTTGATGGAAATCAATCTGTTTATAAGGCATTAAGTTTGAAAGATGAGGCCATGGCAACTTCTGGAACGTATCGGAAATTTAAAGTTGATGAAAATGGAAACCGGTATGCACATATCATCAATACTAAAACAGGGTATCCAAGCAAAACAAATATTCTTAGTGTTTCTGTGATTGCTAAAGATTGTATGATAGCGGATGCTTATGCGACAGCATTTCAAGCTATGGGAATCGAAAACGTATCCCATTTTCTTCAGTCACACCCTGAACTTAAAGTGTTTATTGTTTTTGAAAATGATGCTAAGGAATTTGAAACTCTAAATTTGAATAATTTCCCTGAATAAAACATGAGCTTTAGCAATTCAAACCCTTCTTTAATCAGTTCATTCTCTTGTTAGCGAATTATTTTGTCATATTTGTGTTTAGATAAATTCATTTATGAAAATCAGGCTATTTTTTTTAATAGCTACGTAAGTTTCTTTTACTCAAAATAAAACTATTTATAAACCACAGGAATAATTTCGCCTTTAGCTAAACAGTATTTTTCTATTTGTGCTTCAGAAAATTTAGACGTATAATCTATTTCTTCTACTTTAAAGCCAATACTTCTAAGTTTGTCAAAATAATCACGACCATACACACGAACATGGTCATATTGACCGAATATTTTAGCGCGCTCTTTTTTATCTGTAATACTATCATCTTCAAAAGTATGTTCTCTTGATAAGTCTTGAGGAATCTGAAGTATTGCCATGCCATTAGGTTTTAATACACGATGCAATTCTTGCATGGCTTTAGTATCATCTGGAATATGTTCCAAGACATGATTACATAAGATTACATCATAGCTATTATCTTCAAATGGAAGGTTACAGATATCTGCTTTTACATCTGCAATAGGCGATTCTAAATCGGTTGTCGTATAGTGTAAATGTTTAAGTTTTTTAAAGCGTTTTAGAAAACACTGTTCTGGAGCAAAATGAAGCACTCGAAGTGCTGAACTCGATTCGGTATCTTTTGAAAAGAAGTTAGTCTCACTCTTTAGGTATAACCATAATAATCTATGACGTTCTAAACTTAGTGTAGAAGGCGATAAAACGTTGCTACGTTGATTGCCATAACCGTAAGGTAAAAAACTTTTGAAACTTTTGCCATCAATTGGATCTGTAAATGTATTTCCTCTAAGAAAAAATGCTAAAATTGGACGTATAATGTAACTCAGTCTGATGAGTATAGGTCTCGGAATTATATTTAATATGAATTTAAAAAGAGATTTCATTTATAATCTTCTCGTACTGGTGAAAATACATCAGTAACTCTGCAAAAACTTAAGGCTTTTGCACTATGAGCTAAATTTGATGGAATGATAAGCACTTGTCCAGGGTTTAGGGTGTGTGTTACACCTTCTACAGTTAGTTCTAGTTGACCTTCAATAACCTGCGTGGTTTGCTCATGAATATGTGAGTGTTCAGGAAGTAAAGCTCCAGCGTTAAGTTCGACATAACCAATCGTATTATTTTTTGTGTGAACAAAACGCGCTTTAATTCCTGGCAATAATTCCTTTTGCGGGATATTTGAAATGTCTTGAATCATAGTTTAAAGTATAAATGCGTTCTTTCTAAAAGCATCTTCTTCATTAGACGTAATACCTAAAGCTTCATGTACATAAGCAAAAGTTGAAAGAATTTCAGGTTTGCCATCTACAATAGCAATGTCATGCTCGAAATGTACACTTGGTTTTCCGTCATGAGTAACAATTGTCCAACCATCTTTAAGTTGCTTTACTTTATGGGTTCCGCCATTAATCATTGGTTCTATAGCGACAACCATACCTTCTATAAATTTCTTACCACGACCTCTGCGACCATAATTTGGCATTTCAGGATCTTCATGCATTTTACGACCTAAACCATGACCTACTAATTCTCTTACAACACCATAGCCTTGAGCTTCGCAATAGTTTTGAATGGCATAACCAACATCACCTACACGATTTCCTATTTTTAATTGTTCAATACCAACGTAAAGTGATTCTTTAGTGATTTGAACGAGTTTTTTAGTTTCTGGAGCGACTTCACCAATTTCAAAAGTATAGGCATGATCACCATAAAACTCATTCATTAATGCACCACAATCTATAGATACGATATCACCATCTTTTAGAGGAATATCTGTAGGTAAACCATGAACTACAGCTTCGTTAACACTACATAACAGTGTTGACGGACAATCATAAAGCCCTAAAAAACCAGGCAAAGCACCTTGTGCTCTAATAAAATCCTCAGCAAGCTTATCTAGTTGCTTTGTCGTTACTCCTACCTTTACTTCTTTAGCGAGCATTCCTAAGGTTTTAGATACTACCAATGCACTTTGACGCATTAATTCAATCTCTTCTTTTGTTTTTACTATGATCATCTTTTGAAAAATATGGGCAAAGATACTCAAAATTAAAATGAAATTCTTTAGTAGTTCTGTGCTAAAAAACAAAGTTCAGAATCGCGTGTAAATTGATGCCTATGAAGAGATAGTTGAAACTATTTATCTAATAATAAAGGATGTGTTTAAGCAGTATTTGTTATATGTTTATTACTTATAAAAGTAATGGCAGATGAATTAAAGAGAACCAGATAGACGCACGTATTTCGATTTAATAAAAAATTAAGCCTTTAGCGTTTTAGAAAAGAAAATAACCCCTTTTTATGAGACTTAGCGTTCATATTAGGCTCTTCATTAGTAATGAGTTGATATACTTCTCCCCAACCTAAAATACCTCCAATGTTTCTGTCATCAACGTAGATATCTGCATAGATTTTTCTACTTACTGAATTATCATATCTTTCTTCTGGAAAACTTTGATTAACAGCATAAAATGTAATGCCGTTGTCTTTACAAAATGTAACAGCTTCATCTAATTTAGTGCCACATCTATATGTCCAAAGAATAAGACGGTGACCATCTTGCTGTAATCGCTTCATGGTTTCAAATGCAAAAATCCGTGATTTACCTACTTTAGGGTAGGCGTCTTCAACAATCGTTCCATCAAAATCTATGGCTATAACTAGTTTGTCCTGAAAATTCATATGCTAATTTTTGTAATGTAGTAAAAGTACAATTTTTTAAAAATTAAGTTAAACCAGTGATTTTTGAGTCATAGCTTCTGGTTGTTTAATGCCTATAAGTTTTAATACGGTTGGTGCTATATCACCTAAAATGCCATCTTTAATTACAGATTTGTCATTTTCTATTAAAATGACAGGAACAGGATTTGTTGTGTGCGCAGTATTTGGTGATCCGTCAGGATTTATCATTGTTTCACAATTACCATGATCTGCAATTAAGATAGTCGTATAGTTGTTTTCTAATGCAGATTCTATAACCTCTTTCACACAATCATCAACGGCTTCACAAGCTTTAATGGCAGCTTCCATAACTCCAGTGTGACCAACCATATCTCCATTAGCAAAGTTTAAACACACAAAATCAACATCACCTTTTTTAAGTTCGGGAATAAGTGCATCTTTTAATTCATAAGCACTCATTTCAGGTTTCAAATCGTATGTAGCAACTTTTGGAGAATTCCTTAGTATTCTACGTTCTCCAATAAAAGGTTGTTCTTGTCCGCCAGAAAAGAAAAAAGTAACATGTGGGTACTTTTCAGTTTCTGCAATTCTAATTTGTTTTTTATGGTGTTTTTCTAAAACCTCTCCAAGTGTTTCAGTGAGATTGTCTTTATTAAAAACGACATTAATCCCTTTATAAGAATCATCATAATTTGTTAGTGTCACATAATGCAAATCAAGCTTATGCATGTTTTGCTCATGCAAATCATTTTGTGATAAGGCTTCAGTTAGTTCGCGGCCACGATCCGTTCTAAAGTTAAAGAAGATGACAACGTCACCATCTTTTATTTTTGCAACAGGTTGCTTATCTTTATTAACCATTATAATGGGTTCAATAAACTCATCTGTTACATTTTTATTATAACTATTCTCAATAGATTCTGTAGCAGAAGTAGCATGTTCTCCAGCGCCATTAACTAATGCATCATAGGCTAGTTTAATACGTTCCCAACGCTTATCTCTGTCCATTGCATAATAACGACCAGTAATTGATGCTAGTGTAGTGTTTGTATCTTTAATGTGAGATTCTAAAGAGGTAATAAATCCAAAACCTGATTTAGGGTCGACATCTCTTCCGTCTGTAAAAGCATGAATATAAGAGTTTTGTACTCCGAAATTATTAGCAGCATCAATTAATCCAAATAAATGATTGATGTGAGAGTGAACACCACCATCACTTACTAAGCCTAAAAAATGCACAGGTTTGTCATTATCTTTCGCATATTGGAAAGCATCAATAAGAACTTGTTCCTCTTTTAATGTATTGTTTTTTGCGGCTAGATTTATTTTAACTAGATCTTGATATACAATTCTACCAGCACCTAAATTCATATGCCCAACTTCACTATTTCCCATTTGACCTTCAGGCAAGCCAACATGTAAACCATCGGTTCTTAATGTGGCATGTGAATAGTTATGATATAATGAATCTATAAATGGCGTTTTGGCATTGTCAATTGCAGATACTTTTGGGTCAGGAGACATTCCCCAACCATCTAGAATCATTAGAATAACTTTTTTGTTCATTGTTTCAGGCTTAAAAATCAAAGATAAAAGTTTAATACTGTTTATCAATAAATGAGATTACAAAATCTCCTTAATTATCAATGAATTATGATTTTTTTCATATTGTTAATCTCAAAACTCTATTTATGAAACAATTAACATATCTGATTATAAAGCGTTAAATAAATGTTATTAAATTTTTTTGAGTGTAACACTATGAATTTTCTGTCGTCTATTTAGTATAATCAAAAACAAAAACAATTAATTAAAATCTTTCATCATGAAAAAATCAGCAGTAATTTTAGCCTTAGCATTGGGTTTCTCGATTAGTACCTTAAGTGCAACAAATGAAATTCCACCTTCTAATACAGAGGAAGTAACCGTTTACAAATATGAGGTTAGTCCTCTATGTAAGGCAGTTGCGACAGGTAATCTAGAAGTCGTTAATAACCTATTAAAAGCAGGAGCAGACGTGAATAAGAAATCAAATGGGATGATGCCTATACATTATGCTGCGAAATTTAACCGTGTTGAAATGATTAAAGTATTAATCACAGCAGGTTCAGAAATTCATACAGCTTGTGATAAAGGATTTACCGCTTTGAGATATGCTGAAAAAGCAAAAGCAGATGATGCAGTAATGTTTCTAAAACGATTTAAAAGAAAAAATATATAATAAAACAGACAATTATTTGAGTTAATTAGTTTGAAATGCGCTTTAAGAAATTAAAGCGCATTTTTATATTTTTCAATAGACGCTTTAATTTTTTCAATTCTATTTTCTGGATCTGGATGTGTGCTTTGAAATTCCGGAACACGATTTGGTCCAGCGGCAGCTTTTAAAATTTCCATAACACCAATCATTTCCTGGGGATCGTAACCAGCACGTATCATAAATTTCACACCTAAGTCATCACTTTCTAATTCATCATCACGCCCATTAGTTAAAAGCGTATTTTGACCAATACCACTTACTATACCTCCAATATCTCCTCCAACAGAACCTGCAGTAGTTAAACCTTGCCAGTACTCGCTTTCAGCAATTCGTTCAGCACTATGACGTCCAAGAACATGACCAATTTCATGGCCTAATACACCAGCAAGTTGAGACTCATTTTCTAATTTAGCGAATAAGGCGTAAGTGATAAAAACCTGTCCTCCAGGTAAAGCAAAAGCATTTATGGTATTCGCATCTGCTAGTAAATGAAACTCATATTTATATGGTGTTTCTTTAGCAATACTACTATTAACAAGTTTTTGTCCGACATTATCAACTAAGGTTTGATATTGGCTATTTAGGTGTAATCCTCCATGTTGTTGCGCCATTTGTGGGGCACTTGCTAAGCCAATTTGAATTTCTTTATCTGCCGTCATAGAGATTGTTTGTACACGTCCAGTATAAGGGTTTTCTTCTCTTTGACTGCAACGTTTTACAACAAAAAAGAGTGCAATAACAACACCTATTAGTAATCGTACTTTTAAATTTTTTCCTCTCATGATAGCCTCTATTAGTCGTTATAAATTTACAAAAGTTCTGGGTTTATATCTAAAACATTTTCATTTAGGTAGTTAGTGATAAATTCTTCGGAAAAATTAGAACACCCCATTAATTGCTCCGAGATAATAATATCTTTCAAATTTAAGGTTTGATAGGTTTGTAAATAGTGTTTCGAAAGTGGTTTATAGCTATAATGCCAAGGTTCGTATTTAAATCCTTTTCTGTGTTCTTTTTGTGTATATACTAAATAAAAACCAAAATCATTAGCGTGTATATCCATCCATTTTTTGAGTTTTGAGAAGCAACCATTATTTTCAAAATGATTAGGGTTAAGCACATTGCTAGGTTTTTCTACGCTGGCATCAATTATATCTATGTCTGTTCCCCAATGATGGCGAGACGTTCCTGGAATTGTTGAGTATTCTATGATTTTTTTAATATTTTCTTTTGGAGGTAATCCTTTTCCAATATTTTGTTTGTATTTGCGTTCCCAAATACTATTTTGATGATTATAACTTCTATAACTAGACACGACTTGAATGCGAATGTCACTTTTTATAGCTTCCGCAGATAATTTTAAAAAGGCATTATAGGCTTCCTTTCTTAATTTGTAACCCGTTCCAAATAATTCTGGTTTCCCTTTCCCTATAAGTTCTTCATAAGAAATCGTGTTCATTGATTTTTGAAATGCTAACTGCGGGAAGACAGATAAGCTTAAGCTAGCTAATGAGCTTGTTTTTATAAAATAACGTCTATTCATAGTCATTAATTTAAAGCACAATGTATGCCAGTTTTAACCTAGAATTTTTCAAGCTTGTAAAGCTTAGCTTGCATTCCATCGTAAATAGCTTTTTTAACAAAGTAAGTCTACCTTTTTTTATTACATGATGAGAAGCACTATTATCAATATGTACATGCAAATGATTTTTAGTTTTAGTTTTCAAAACCATAATGTATACATGCTTTTGTTCCAGTGATTTTGTAGTCGTTTCTGCATCAAACTTAACCAAAATATTTATCTTCACTTAAAATTTTAAACAATGTCATTTCAATTTAAAGTGTTAGAAGCTTCGGAGATTCATAGTATAATTCCGCTTATTCAAAAATTAACAGAGCATAATTTTTCTGACGATATTTTAAAAGAGCGATTTACTGAAATGGCTTCTCAAAACTATGAGTGTGCTGTTGTTTGTGATGACGAAAAGTTAATTGGTGTCACAGGAATGTGGTTTAGTACACGGCATTATGCAGGTAAAACAGTAGAAATAGATCATGTGTATATTGATGATGGCTATAGAAATAAAGGTTTAGGGAAACAATTCCTAAGTTGGATTTATGAATATGTAAAGGCTAAGGGCTGTAATACTGTGGAACTTAACACCTATGTTCAAAATTACCCGTCGCATAAATTTTATTACAATGAAGGTTTTGAAATTTTAGGCTATCATTTTTTGAAAAAGTTCTAAGTTTTTTGTTTTACTAAAACAAAAGATGTTTTATATTTGCGCTCAGAATGCGAGAGTAGCTCAGTTGGTAGAGCGTCAGCCTTCCAAGCTGAATGTCGCCGGTTCGAACCCGGTCTCTCGCTCAAAAGCCTTATCGTATTGATAAGGCTTTTTTTATGATTTATTTTAAACGACTTAAGGCTGTACCAGTTTTTACTTCATAAGGGGGTTTGTTATACTCAAAAATTCTAGCATCTAAACCACCTTTTAAAATTATAGAATCTCCTTTTACTTCTAACCAACTTCCTTCACGAATACCAACAACAGGTTGTGTGTTAAATTTATGAAACTCTTTAATTCTAGTTTCTCGAGTTTCACCCATATGCTTACTGGTTGAATCAGGATCTAAATAATGCGGATTGATATTAAAAGGGACAAAACCGAAAGTTTTAAAGCTTGGTGGATATACTATAGGCATATCATTTGTCGTATTCATTGTGAGTCCGCAAATATTGCTTCCAGCACTTGTGCCGAGATAAGGTGTGCCCTTTTTTATTGAAATTTTAATGCTATCAATAACCTTATTTTTGTACAATTGATTCACTAAAACAAAAGTATTTCCTCCTCCAGTAAAGATGCCTTTAGCATTTTCTATGGCTTCTTTTGGGTTTTCAAAAGTATGAATACCAACGACTTTCTTATCAATTTTTTGAAATACAGTATTTACTTTTGATGTATACTCATCATGGGTGATTCCACTAGGTCTAGCATATGGAATGAATAAAATTTCCGAAGTGTCTTTAAAAAAAACTTTTAAATCCTTTAATAAATAATCTAAAGACTCACCACCATGAACTGTTGATGTACTTGCTATAATAATATTTTTCATTGGTTAAATTTTATTGTAAATTTAGGTAAAGGATTAATTTAACAAAAGTTTAATTAGTCTTTATTAATAAATTAAGTTTTCAAATCTTTTCTTTACTTAATAAAGTGTCAGCTATGAAAAAAGTACTACTCTTATTTCTAATATTATCAACCTGTATAGTAAATTCTCAAGATATTAAACGCGTTGAAATTGAAGGCAAAATTATTGCGGAAGGCGTTGATGTTGAGGGGATTACGGTTTTTAATACCTCTTCAAACAAAGGCGTGATTACTAATGATAATGGTGAATTTGTTATTGAAGTTGCATTGAACGATTTCATAGAGTTTAGAGCATTGCAATATCAGAATTTTGATTTACAAGTTAGTCAAGCTATTATAGATTCTAAGCGAATGCGTGTATTCCTAATAGAAGAAATAAATAAGTTAGATGAGATTTTGGTTTTAACAACAGGTCTCACAGGAGATTTAAAAACAGATGTTTCTACTGTAAGAACATTTAATCCCAAATTAGATGCTTTATATTTTGGAATTAAAAGAAGTGATGAATATGAGTTTGCAGATGATAATCGTTCTAAAGCAACAAACGAAACTATGCATATACAATCTCAAACAATGGTTAACGGTTTAAACATTGTAAATGTAGTTGATCAGTTATTACTTCCGTTGTTTAGAAGTAAGGTGAAAGATAAAAAAGCAGATGGCATTCCTGAGGTGCCAGTGAGTTCTGTGAAATACTATTTTGGATCTGAGTTTATTATTGATAATTTCAATATACCAGAGCATCGTGTAGAAGAATTTATAAGATTTGTTGAAGACGACAAAGATTTTGATGTGTCATTACTCAGCTACGGTAAAGAGTTAGAATTTCTTGAAGCTCTTTATCAAAAGAGTAAAGCCTTTTTGAAAACTGATGAAGGGAAGCATTAAGTACTTATTTATTATTTCACTTTTAATATGGTCTTCGCAACTGATAGCACAGTCGAAAAATATTACAGGTAGAGTTATAGCGAGCGGAGATGTTATTGGTATCCATATCATTAATAAAACGGCGAGCAAGTTTGCCATTACTGATGATAATGGGCAATTTGAAATTCCTGCAAAACTTAACGATACAATTATGGTGTCAGGTCTTCAGTATAAACTTAATGAGTTTGTGGTTAATGATATTATTATGCAAAGCAAAGAAGTGACTGTGAATCTTGAAGATGAAGTTAATTTTCTAGATGAAGTTGTTGTTGGTAAGGTATTAACCGGAGATTTAATGTCTGATATAGAAAATAGGGATACTAAGCGTCAAATTAATTTTTATAATCTAGGTATTCCTGGTTATACTGGGCCAAAAAAAACACAAAGTGAGAGACGATTGTATGAGGCAAAAAGTGGTTCTGGATTACTGCCATTGAATCCCGTTTTAAATTGGATTTCTGGACGAACAAATCGATTAAAAGCACAAATTAAACGTGAAGAATTAGATATTGCAATTAGTGAGGCGATGTCTAAATTTTCTCAAATGCTTTTTGAAACCGAAGTATTGGAAGTATCTAAACAAAAAGAGTTTTTTTATTTTAGTAGTGATGACCCTAAGTTTTTACATCTTAGTAAGATAGGTGATGATATGAAGTTGTTTCAATTCTTACAAGAAAAATTAGAAGCATTTAAATCGCAAATTGAAGAGCATTAAACACATAATATATGTTATTATAGGAGTATGTTGCTGTTTCATTAGCAATGCACAAACGATAGACTTAAAAGGAAAAGTTTTTGCTAGTTCTGATATAGAAAGCATTCATGTACTTAATGTTACAGCTCATGAGTTCACAATCACAAATGGTAAAGGAGAATTTGAAATTCTGGCAAGCGTGAATGATACAATTTTGATTTCAAGTGTTCAATATATACCTCGAAAGATCGTAGTTACTCAAGCTGTTTTCAAAGCTAAGTTAATGCATGTTAATTTAATAGATAGAGTAAATGAATTAGATGAGGTTGTTGTTGGTAAGGTCCTTACGGGTAATTTGTTGTCGGATATAGAAAACAGTGAAGCAAAACGCGACATTAATTTTTATGATGTTGGTATTCCGGGTTATACAGGTGTACCTAAAACTCAAAAAGAACGTCGTCTTTATGAAGCAGATGCAGGGAAGTCTATTGTAATAGCACCTTTGTATGTTGGGATTAATCTCCATAAAATATTGAATAAAATTTCTGGACGAACAAAAAAACTGAAACATGCTGTAAAGCTTGAAGCTCAAGTAAATTGCATGAACAAAATGAAGTCTGAATTTTCTAATCTCTTATTTGCAAACGATGAAATCCAAGAGCACTTAATAAACGATTTCTTTTATTATATAGCTGAAGATCCAAAGTTTACTCAATATTGTGAAAATTATAATAGTTTTGAAATATATGAGTTTTTATTGCAAAAACTATATCTCTATAGTGATGAAAAGGATCAAGAAAAAGATTGATAAACACCTAATTTATTAACACTTTTTAAGAGTCTGATGTTTCGTAAAAAAGCTATTTTTACGAATTATTGATTATTATGAATTTTTTAAAGCTCACATTTTTAGTTATTATTTTTCCATTGTTTTTATCTAATGCTCACAAATACTATGTTAGTGTGACGCAGATAAATTACGTAAAAGAGAAAAAATCGATTCAAATTACTTCAAGAATTGATATAAGTGATTTAGAGCTTACACTTCAAGAGCGTTTTGATGAAAGTATTAAATTAACTTCGATAGATGAAAAATCTATAGTTGATGAATACGTCAAAACCTACTTAACTCAAAAAATAGAAATCAAAATTAATACTCAAGACATCCCTTTTAATTACTTAGGGAAGGAATATGATAATGATGTAGTAGTATGCTATCTTGAAATTGAAAATATCGAAGATATTAATACAATAGAGATTAGTAATACTGTGCTTTTGGATATGTTTCCAAAGCAAAAAAATATTGTTAAAACAAAAATAAATGCCAAAGTAAATAATTTGATATTTACTAAAGATGACAGAAATCAATACTTAAATTTTAAATAATCAACCCATTAATAACGTCTATGAAATTACTAAAATACCTTTGTTTGTCAATTGCATTTTTGTCCTTAAATGCAATGGCTCAAGATCAAGAGCGTAAACCTGGTCATACAAACCAGAATAAGTTTAAGCAACTTTATGATGAATTTTCTACACCAAACATGTATAGAACAGGCTCGGGAGCTCCAGGTCCAGCATATTATCAGCAACAAGCCGATTATAAAATGGATATTGAAATTAATGATGAAACTGCTGTATTAAGCGGAAATGAAATCATTACATATACAAACAATTCTCCAGATGAGTTGACGTATTTATGGATTCAGTTAGATCAAAATGTAAGACAGAAAGATTCACCTTCAAAAGATATTAATTCAAGTCGAGTTACTCCAGCAATGTCTGCTTCTAGATTTGCGTCTTCTTATATGAAAGAACGATTTGATGGTGGTTTTAATGTAGAAAAAGTAACTACAGTAGATGGTAAAGCATTATCACACATGATTAATCAAACGATGATGCGTGTGGAGTTGCCAAAACCAATGAAAACAGGAGATAAGTTTTCTTTTAATATTAAATGGTGGTATCAAATTAACAACCACGTTACTGATGGTGGGCGTTCTGGATATGAATTATTTCCTGATGGAAATAGAAATTATGTAGTTGCGCAGTTCTATCCAAGAATGGCAGTTTACAATGATGTAGAAGGTTGGCAGAATTCACAATTTTGGGGACGTGATGAATTTGCATTACCATTTGGGAATTTTGAAGTAAATATTACAGTGCCTTCAGATCATTTATTGGATGGTACAGGACGTTTAATGAATAGAAAAGAAGTATTTTCAAACACTATGATGAAACGCTATGAAAAAGCAAAAAAATCATATGTGGAGCCTGTAGTTATTTCTACACAAGCAGAGGCTGAAGTAAGAGAGAAAGGGCATTCTAATAAAAAAAATACATGGAAACTTTACGCAGAGAATGTAAGAGATTTTGGTTTTGCAACATCTAGAAAATACATTTGGGATATGATGGCTGTTAAAATTGGTAGTAAAGATGTTATGGCTGTGTCTTTGTATTCTAAAGAGGGAAATCCTTTATGGGAACAATGGTCAACAAAAGCTGTTGCAAGTACGTTAAAGTCATACTCACGTATGACATTTGATTACCCATATCATAAAGCAATTTCTATTCATGCAAAACGTCAAGGAATGGAATATCCAATGATTTGCTGGAATTACGGAAGACCAGATGAAAACGGAAAATATGATGATCGTACAAAATATGGTATGATGAGTGTCATTATTCATGAAGTAGGTCATAACTTTTTTCCAATGATTATAAATAGTGATGAGCGTCAATGGACTTGGATGGATGAAGGTTTAAATACATTTATGCAATATGTAGCCGAACAAGATTTTGGTGAGTGGTATCCAGCAGCATTATCACCTGATGATGCAAAATATCCATCGCGTCGTGGTCCAGCAAAAAATATCGTAAGATATATGGGAGGAAATCAAGATCGAATTGCACCAATTATGACCAAAGGTTTAAATACGTATCAGTTTGGAAACAACGCCTACGGAAAACCTGCAACAGCATTAAACGTGTTGAGAGAAACTGTAATGGGTCGTGAGTTATTTGATTATGCATTTAAAGAATATGCACACCGTTGGATGTTTAAGCACCCAACGCCTGAAGATTTCTTTCGTACTATGGAAGATGCATCAGCATTTGATTTAGATTGGTATTGGAGAGGATGGTTTTATTCAACTGATTGGGTAGATGTTGGTCTAAAAGATGTGAAAAAATATTATGTGTCTTCTGAACCTAATCAATATGCTAAAAATTATGCAGAAAGCAGAAATCTAAAATTAGAAGATTTAAATTTAGTATATCTTGTAGAAGAAGGTAGCGATGCGTTTGATGAAAAATTACGTCAAGGAACTTCAGCAGACAATTCTCCAACTCTAAAAGAGTATTTGATGGATAACTTTACAGCTGAAGAACGTAAAACGATTACACAGCCAAAGTATTTTTATAATATTACTTTTGAAAAACCAGGAGGATTAGTAATGCCAATCATAGTTGAGTACACCTATGCTGATGGAACATCAAAAACGGAAACATATCCTGCTCAAATATGGCGATTTAATGATAACGAAGTGAGTAAAGCTATTGCTTCAGAGAAAGAAATTGTGTCTATTAAAGTCGATCCAAATTTAGAAACAGCAGATATTGACACATCAAATAACTCTTGGCCAAAAGAAGTTAAAGAGAATGATTTTGATAAATTTAAAAACAAAGTAAAAGGTTAATCTTAGTACCCTTTATGAAAACTAAAAGCCGATTATTCAATCGGCTTTTTTTATATAGTTAATTGTGTAATTAATATCAAAACATCTCATTATATTTGCATTGTGATACAACTAGCAACTTTTTTATTTATAGGAACCCAAGAGGTATTATTTATCCTTGTTATTGCGGTAATGGTTTTTGGTGCAAAACGAATACCTGAAATAGCCAAAGGCTTAGGTAAAGGTATGCGTATGTTAAAAGATGCCTCTAATGATATCAAATCAGAGATTACTAATAGCGCAGAAAAACAAGGCATTGATACCAGTGTTACTAAAGACATTACAGACGAGATTAAAAAAGTTAAAGATGATCTTGAAGATTTTACAGGTTCAATAAGTCGAAATCCTTAATTATTAAATTCGAATTGTATTTCCATTTATTTTATCGGAATCATAAATTTTAATTATTTAATGTATTTAGAAAACATAGCTCATCTAAATTGTATTAAATAAAAAATGATGTAATACTACTTCTAGTAATTACTTTAGTGTTTTGTGTCAAAGGAGATATTCAATTTCCAAAAAATCATTTTCTGTTCAAGAAATTAATAATCAATTTCACCTTCTTTTAAATTAAGAGATAACCAATTAAGGCTCCTTTTAAGCATGATTACTATTTCAGTATTTTCAATTGTTTTAAGTGCATATTTAGTAGGATCTCCAGGAGCTAAAGCTGTATAATTTGTGATGAATACAGTCTATTGGGCGAAGTGCGTTGATTGCCACTTATATTGGTATTGTCACTTTCATTAATAATAGTTTTCTTCTTACCTCACGCACTGATATTAAATATTCTATATAAGATTTGATTTTTAGTGGTTCTCTTCTTTCTATCATATGTTGAAAAATAGCCATTAATATCAGATATTAATGAAGGCCTGTATTTTTATAAAATCCAGAGATTTGAGCTAAACCATTGAAATTCAGGCATGCATTTCGTCGATTTGAGTTTTGATTTAGTGAATTTGAACCTGTTAAAAAGTGATTTCAACGATTATATTGCTGAATATTAAATACTTAGAGATACTTTGATCTTCCCAAATTAACCTGAATTATATTATGAAAGTAAACCTACTATTATGTTTTCTGTTATGTTCGTTTTTGTCTTTTAGTCAGGCAGAAAAAAAAATCATCATTAAAATTGATAGTATTAACAATGTAGCATTGAGTCATTACAACAGTAATGATATTGCAAAGTCTTTCAATTTATTTAATAAAGCAATTAAGTTATCAGATTCTATAAATGATAATTACGGTAAAGCTGTAGCTAATTTTACTATTGGTAAAATTTATGATTTTATGCTCGATTATGATAAGGCAGAAGCTAGTTATAATGAGGTTATTAAAGTTTCAAAAAAAACAAATGAGAATTTTTTATTGGCCAGTTCTTATTTGAATTTAGGGAAAATGTTTATGCATAAAAAGCCGCCATCTAATCCAATTCCTTATTTTGAAAAAGCACTTTTCTATGCTAAACAACATAATGTAAGAGACCAGGATAATGTAGATAAGAGTGAAATTATTTTATTTAATACAAGATTAAATCTGGCTAAATTGTATTTGGAAGCTAATAATTATACCAATTTACTTGTCTATTTATCTAGAGCTGAAGGAAATTTAAATCTAATAAAAGATCAAGATTTTTATGTTGCCCAATTAAAGTTTGTACAAGGGCAATACTATTTAAAAAAGAAACTTTACAATAATGCTAGTTTAAGTTTTATTGAAGCAATAACACGCTTAGAAAACCACATTTCAATTAGAGTAAAAGATAAAAATGCTTTATTGAGTGATGTATATAAAGAATTGTCTTCTACATATGCGCTTTTAGATCAAGATAATCAAGCATATCAGGCATTGTTAATGCATAATAATTACAGAGATAAATTTCTTAATGAAGAAAAAATACGACAAGATATTATTGTTAAATCTAAATTCTCAATTGAAAGTTATAAAAACGTTGCTCAGATTGCAAATAATGAAAGAATAGAGCAATTAGTGGCAAGTAATAAAATTAAAAATGTAAACATAATTATTTCTTTTACGGTTTTCTTACTTTTCATTTCATTACTTACGATGTATAAAAGTTATATATCTAAACGAAAGTTAAGTAATATTTTGAAGGTTAGAAATAGGGAATTAATGACTGCTAAAAATCAAGCTGAAAAGTCTTCAGAATTAAAAAGTAATTTCATTTCAAATGTTACACATGAACTTAGAACACCTTTGTATGGTGTTGTAGGTTTAACATCATTACTATTAAAAAACAATGATCTAAGTTCAAAAGATACTAAATTTTTAAAATCTTTGAAATATTCAGGTGACTATTTATTGAATCTAATTAATGATATTTTGCAAATAGGTAAAATAGAATCACAAAAAATTGAACTCAAAAATGTCTCGGTTAATATTAGATTATTAATTGAAAATCTGGTAAATTCTTTCGATTATAGATTAGAAGAGACTAACAATCAATTACAAATATCGGTAGATAAAAATATACCAGAATTCATTAAATGTGATAATGTTAGATTGTCTCAAGTATTGATAAATCTTATTGGTAATAGTATTAAGTTTACTGAAAACGGAAAAATTGATATTAGAGCAAAACTTTTAAATATAGCAGATGATACTGTAAACTTGCGATTTGAAATCACAGATGATGGTCCTGGAATTCCAAAGGAAAAACAAAAAATGATTTTCGAAAATTTTTCTCAATTAGATAAAAATAGTAATACCAATTATCAAGGCACAGGCCTAGGTTTGCCAATTACTAAAAATATTATCGAATTATTTGGTAGCACTTTAGAAGTAGAAAGCGAATTAGATTTTGGGACTACATTTAGTTTTGAATTAGCTTTTGATATTGATAGAGAAGCTAAAGTTAAAACGATAAAAACAAGAAAGGCAAAAGGAGATGCTATTGCGTTAACCAAAAAATATAAAATTTTAGTTGCTGAAGATAATAAGATCAATCAAATCGTAACTCAAAATTTATTGCAGCGTGAAAACTATGAATGCGTGATTGCTAAAAATGGATTAGAAGCTTTAGACGCTCATAAAGATACTCTCTTTGATTTAATCCTTATGGATATTAATATGCCAGTAATGAATGGGAATGAATCTACAAAAGCTATTCGGAAGTTTGATGTTAAAACACCAATTATAGCGCTTACAGCTGCAGATATTGAGCAAGTAAAAGAAGATTATAAGCTTATTGGTTTTGATGGTATTATAACCAAACCTTTTGATAATTATGAGTTTTTTCAAATCATCTCTGAGCATATTCAAAGCTCAAAAGCTTTAGATGATAAATCTGGGTTTAAATTGGAGAAAGTCTCTTAGCGTTATTTTTTTCTACTAATGGTTAATCCATCTCTAATTGGTAGTAAAACAGTTTCTATTCTAGTATCATTTTTTAAAAGTGTATTATAATCTAATATTGCTTTTGTAGAGAAGTCTTTATCTTTAAGTGGTTCAACTACTTTTCCATGCCATAATACATTATCAGAAAGGATAATGCCACCAGGGTTTAATTTATCAATTATTAAATGAAAGTAATTAACATAGTTAGGTTTGTCGGCATCGATAAATACTAAGTCGAACGAGATATCAAGTGTTGGTATGATATCAATTGCGCTTCCTAAATGCTGATGAATTTGAGAGCCAAATGGTGATTTGTCAAAATATTTTTGCTGAAAATCTACGAGTTCTTCATTAACATCTATCGTGTGTATTTCTCCATCGTTTTGTAAGCCTTCGGCAAGACATAAAGTTGCATAGCCTGTAAATGTTCCTATTTCTAAAATTGATTTAGGTCGTATTAATTTAGACATCATACTTAGTACGCGACCTTGATAAGGCCCACTAAGCATAATAGGTTGTAATATCTTCTGGTAGGTTTCTCTAGTGAGTTGTTGTAATAATTCTGGTTCTTCTTCAGAATGAGAAATAACGTAATCATCTAATTTTTTAGGTAAAAAATACATAAGGCATTATCATCTTAAAACAAATTCAAAGATACTATAACTTTACGGTTTTAAAATCCATTCTATTAATTTTGAGCGGTCAACAATTGACCAAGAATGAGGATTTCGTTCTCCATTTGATCTATAGCCTCTATTTTGAGTTTCTATGAATTCTGATTTATTCCACTTTTCAGTTCTTAAAGTTTCATTGAGTTTTCTAATATAAAAAGCATTTGAGCTTTCAAACTCGGTATTACGAACGTCTTTCCACCATTCAATATCAGGTTCTGTGTAAAACCTTAATTTGATATTTTTAAGTTCAGAAATATTATCAAAATACTTTGTTCTAGAAGTGAAAGGTGATACTTTTTGGATGTTATTAAATAAGGTGTCTTTTGAAAAATTGTCTTCAAAAAATTGAACAATCCATTTGGGTTCAGTAAGTTGCTCTTCAGAAAAGTCTTCTCGTTTTAAATCTTTTATTGAACTTTCATACAATCCAAATAAATCTAAAGGAGGATCAATCACAAAAGCACCTTTAATTTCTAATAATTTATTTTTTAATAGATATTGAGATAATGTTAATGTTACATTTCCTCCAATAGACATACCTCCCAAATAAATATTGTCTGTACTTAATCGGTGAGTTTTAATAATGTTTTTAATTTGTATAGAGAGGTTTTTGCAATCTTCATCTTCAATCCAAAGCTTTCTTGAAAAGTTTATCATGACTAATGAAATTCCATGTTGTTTTGCTTTTTCTACAATTTTAAATTCTTTCTTAATGTTTTCAGAATTCCCGCCACCTCCAGGAAATAAAATTAATAAACCCTTTTGTTTATCAGAAATGATTAATTCATAACCCTCTGTTTTTATTGTTTTAGATTGTCCTTTTGAAATCTCTTTTTGACAGCCTAATAGAATTAGTATAAGTGATAGTAAGAGGACATTTCTCATCTATATTAAAATTTTAGTATTAGCTTTTAATAATGATTATTCTTTTGTTTGCCATATGAAATTTTAGTGAATTCCAGACATTGCTTTTTTAATGAAAGGAGAAATTAATATCGCTAATAGACCAGCAATAATACTAATTATTCCAAAGCTAGCATATACCGAAAGATAAGAATAGAGTTGTTGGTAACTATCACTATTTTGCATAGCTATTTCTGGTGTAATCCCAGTAATGAATTCTACAATGTCTCCAAAAACACCTTTTGTAAATACATTAGTTTCTCCTTTGGTAACTGTTGTTAGTTTTGCTATTTTTCCTGCAAAGAAATGACCATAGAAATTTGCCGAAAACCATACGCCCATGATAAAAGCAACATATTTAAGAGGTGATAATTCGGTCATTTTTGACAAACCAATTGGTGATAAAAATAATTCTCCAATAGTTAATATCAAATAGCCTAAAACAAGATATAGCATTGATGTTCTCGCAAATTCATCTATACTATGTGCAGATAGGGCAAAGACTACAAAACCTAAACCTAGAAATACTAGCCCTAATCCAAATTTGATTGCTGAGTTTGGATTGATTTTTCGTTTACTTAAATAGGTCCAAAGCATTGAAAATGGAATAGCAAACACGATAATAAAACCGGCATTTATACTGTTTGTTCCTGCTGCGTCCATGCCTATAAGATTGACATTCCTATCTGCAAATAATGTTAAAGAACTTCCCGCTTGCTCAAAAAGAGCAGAGAATAATGTGTATAGGGCAGTAAAATAAACAGCGACTAGAAGGCGTTTTCTTTCTGTTAGCGTTACTGTGTTTAAGATATAAATAATGTAAATAATTAAAAATGCAGAAATGATCCAAACTAAGTAGTGTTCAAATTCATGAAACTTTATAATAAGCCCAAAAACAGGTACAGATAAAAATGCAACTATGGTTATGAGTCGTCCTCTATTTAACCCTAAAATTGTCTTGTCGTAAGTCGCTTTGCTCGGTACTAAGCCTTTATTCTTAAACACTTCTTTTTTTAATCCACTATTAAAAACTAGTAAGCCTGATATCATACCTATTCCAGCTAGAATAAATCCGTAATGCCAACCATAAGTCTCTGCAAACCATGCACAAGCTAAAGGAGCAATAGCGGCACCAAGATTAATTCCTAAATAAAAAATAGTAAAACCAGAGTCACGTCTGGTATCACCTTGTTGATATAAATTTCCAACGAAAGATGAAATATTTGGTTTAAAAAATCCATTACCGACAATTATCAATCCAAGAGAACCATAAAAGAAAATAGGATGTTCAAAAGTTAAAAAGAAATGACCAAGAGCCATTAAAACCCCTCCAAGAAGAATGGCTTTTCTAAAGCCTAAAATTTTATCGGCAAGTATACCTCCAATCATTGGTGTTACATATACTAAAGACATATAAGCGGCATAAATACCAAAAGCCATATCATCGGTAAATAATAATTGTTTGGTCATGTAAAGGACAAGAAGTGCTCTCATGCCGTAGAATGAAAAACGTTCCCATAGTTCAGCAAAAAATAAGTAGATTAAACCTTTAGGGTGTCCAAGAACATCATTAGATTTTGTGATAGCCATTTGTTCAGTTTTTTGATTTTAGGGCAATGTATTTCCAGTTTGCCTTAATACTGAATCTTGTAACTAATTATATCAAATTATAATGAATTGTGCTTAATTGTAACTGAGGTTATTTAGTTTTAAAAAGCGTACTATAATCTTTGTTCTCTGGTATTTTTAAGAATTCTTCAAGTAATGTCGTGTCTATAGTAATATGATTGGGGATCATTCTTAATCTATAACGACCTTCACCAATAAACGTAAATAAATCTCTTCGTTCTAGTAGTTGCGTGTGATCTAATTCTAAAATTGAATTTGTATTTTCAATAATTCTAGTAAGATAGGTTTGGTTTTTAATTTCACCACCTAAACTTACCATTAAGCTTTGCGAATCGCCTTCACCATATTTACGTCTTATTGCAAATTTTAAAAGGTTTTTATATTGAGTCGTTTTAGAACCAAAATCAATAGTTTTGTCAAAAACACCTTTAGTAGGAATACTAATTTTCACCAAACTCCAATCTAGAAAACTTATAGTCATTTCATTTGGTTTAGGCATATTTGCTAAGCGAATCACCCAAGTTGTCGCTAATACTAAGAATATAGAGATTAAAGAGGTTTTAGCTATAATTTTTATAAGATTGTTACTAAAATCATTTCCATAGCTAATGAATACTTCTGATAGTTGAGAAGACAATACAAGTACAATTATTAAAACTGAAATAATCCCAACAATTTTTAAGCCTCTATGAGCAAATGTTCTGTAAAATGATATTCCAAGTAGATAACAAAGAAAACCTGAAAGGATTAAATCTGGAATTCCACTAATATGTATACCATTAGATGTATCTTTTACTTCGGAAAAATTTGAAAGGGTAAAGGTGATTATAGAGGTTGCTAGAATAACGATTAAAATTGTATTGATGTTTTTTTTGTTATTGTAGATAAACCTAGGGGCATAATAAAAGTAAAAAAGTGCCAGTAACAAAAACATATTATTCACAATAGATAACAAGTGAATTCCAAACTGAAAACCTGTAGTGTTTTCAAAAGAGAAATGATGTCCAACATATGACCAACATCCAGAAATCACCCAAACAAACATCGCTAAACTAAGATGAAGTAAACCTTTGTCAACTCTTTTTTGAGTATCATCTTCTTCAAGTAATTGTTTAAAACGTTGTCTAATATTAGACCAAATGGCCAATAATAAAGTAGCCCCTACTAATGAAATAAATATGTGCGAAAGCATATAAAATTTTGAAACCTCAGTCATTATTAATTGCCTAAGATTCTAGTCATTAATTTGTCTTTTGCATCTTGGTTATCTCCACAAAGCCACTGTATGACATTGTCTTCCCAAATAGCATCACGCTCAGTTTCGTTGATAATATCGCGCTCAAAAGCTAAATCTAAGATTTTCCCAGGATAAGACGATTGTTTTTCACTTTCCATTTCCCCTAAAGGATAGGGGTCATCTAATCCCATTAATACTTGTTTAGAGCCTTGGTTTTTAATTAATAATTGTAAACCACCAGTATCATGAACCAAGGTGTCAAAAAAGATATTTGGATGCCCTACGGCTTTTCTTGGATGGCTTTTACCTTCAAATAAATCTGGTCGCCCATCAAATCCTTGAATTCGACGCCCTAAGTTTATTTGTGCTAATTGCCCTCCATGAGCAAAGCAAGTTCGCATATTGGGATATTTATCTTGGTAACCATTTAAAGTTAAAAAGTGATAGGCATCAGCACATTGAGCAAGCATCCAGATGAGATGAAAACGCCAAGATGTATTTTTTAAATTAATAAATTTTTCACCATCATAAGGATGAATCTCTACAGCTAAATTATATTTATTTGCCAATTCAAAAATCGGCTCGTTTTCTTCATCAAAAATACAACGCCAGGTCCCAATAGTGTCCATGTAATGTGTTGGTAAGCATAAAAGCTGTAGTCCTAACTCTTCAACACAACGTTCAATTTCCCAACATGCACCACGAACAAAACCTGGATGTACAACAAAACCACAAGTAAATTTACTTGGATTTTCACGTTGGACTTTAGCATTAAAGTCATTTTGAAAACGCAAGGCTTGCTTCATTTCTTCAACCCGTAAACCATTCCCGTAGAGTTGCGATAAGTTTAAAACGACAGCATGGTCAATTTTAAAGCGCTCCATCCAAGCGAGTTTTTCATTTAAAAAGAAACTAGAATCTGTTATTGGACGATTCCAATCTTTTTGAAGCATAAATTTTCGGTCTTTATCAACCCAAAAAATACCTTTATCTTGCATAAACTGTGGAATTTCCTCAGGATAGGGAAGTAGATGAGAGTGGCCGTTTATTCTTAGTTTTCGTTTTTCCATGTTAAGGTTCTGCGAAAGCAGGAGTTTTTTAATTGTTATTGGTGATTAGATGTTTTGCCATTTCATATGAGATATAGAATTTACTTTAATCTAATTGCACTTTCTTAGGTGGTTGCATTACTTCACTACAGTTTGGACAACTGCGTTTGTCTTTATCACCATAATATTCATCAAAAATTGCAGGCATATCTGTTTCAATATTATCTAATGTGAAATTTTCTTCGTAAAGTTTAGTTGTACAATTTTCACAAAACCATAACAATGCATCTTGTACACCTTCTTCTCTTGGGTATTCAATAACTAAACCTACTGTGTTTGCATTTCGCTGTGGCGAATGTGGTACTTTTGGAGGTAATAAAAAGATTTCCCCTTCTTTAATTGTAATATCTTTTGGTAGGCCTTTATCAATTACTTTTAATGTGATGTCACCTTCAATTTGATAGAAAAATTCTGGTGTCTCATTATAGTGGTAGTCCTTTCTACTATTTGGTCCACCAACGACCATAACAATAAAATCACCATCTTTCCAAACAACTTTATTACCAACTGGTGGTTTTAATAAATGCCTGTTTTTTTCAATCCATTCTTTGAAATTGATAGGTGGAAATAATTTGCTCATGGTTTAATTGTTTAAATTAATTTGGTGTATAATATTCAAGTCCATCTTCATTGACATAGTAAAATAAACCCTTTTTTTCTACAGCAAAAAAGTATTTGCCTTTAGAAGAACTTTTATAAAGATACTGACCTTTTTTATATTCTGAATCTTTATAAATATACTTTTTCGTTTTTAGATTATAAAAATCATACGTATCTCCACTTCTTTTCGATGCAAACAAAATGTAGTTGGATTTATAGTCAATAACAATATCTTGATAAATCATAGGCATTACTTGATTTAAGTCTGAATCAACGACTCCAGTATTATCATTATTTCTGACTTCGAAGACTTTAAAATCTAATAAATTGTTGACATAAGTATATAATTGAGAGGCTTTTTTTGTTTTAAAATTATAGATTCCCTTTTTACCGTTTTTAGAAAAAATGCAGATTTCAGAGTTTTTATTGCAATCAATAAAATTGTAAGTGCTATCTAACTCGTTTTGCTTTTCAGTACTTTCAATAACATCAAGTGATTCGATTTCAATATCTTCGTCGACTTCAGAATATGAAAAATCATACTCAGGAAGTGTTATTTGTACAATAATTTTTTTAGATTCTTCTTCATTGATAACTGTGGCAACAATAAGATCATTATTGTTATCTAACTTTTCATCATTTACAAAAATGTCGCTGTCCTTAATATCTATTTTGAAATCTTTAGAAAGTGCTTTTATAAGTTCAGAATTGTAGCGATTATCACTATAATAGATGTTATAGTAAATGAAATCATATTCAATAGGTATAATTGTATTGAATTTATAATCAATTAAACCAATTTTCCCATCTATTTCAATAGAGAGGGTAAAACTTCTTTGTTGCTCAAATGAATCAAAAATGAGATTTTTAAAATTGTTAGTTACGCAGTCGTATAGTATAAACTTATGATCTGGTCTTTCTGCTATAATGAAATTTTCTAATAAAAAAATATTTTGAAGCTTAAGATTGTAATCAAAAATGGTTTTGTTTTGCTTATCAATAACATTAATACTGCCATTTTTTTTTACAATACTAACTCTAGTTTTTAAAAGTTTGTTTGGTTCATAAACACTTACTGTGTCATATACTGTATTAATAATTATTTTACCTTCAGTATTTGCAAAGCCCCATTTGTCTTTAGCCCGAAATGGAATCAGATCTTGAGTATAACCTTGAGTAGAGATACAAAATAGGATAAGAATGGTATAGATTTTATTCATTTAAAAAGAACGTTTTTGTGTATTCTAACCGCTTCTTTTTTTCTTGTTTGGTTGTGCGTTCAAAATTTATGTTATTATAACTAGCAGTAAATGAAGTTACATTTTCAATATGCCCTTTTATAGTTGTATTATTTGGTAAACGAAGCACAGAGCTATCTGTTTTTTCTGAAGAGTTTAATACAATATTATATTTATAGAAAGCCCAGAAGTTTGTATTACTTTGAACAATTAATTCAATTTCATTGGACGTTTTTATATTCGAGATTATACGATAATCTTCAAGGTTAATAAGCCTTATTTCGGAAGGGTTAGTATGTTTAAAGAAACTCTCAGGTTTTAAATTTCCATCATCATTTAATTTGCCTGTTATAACATATGCATCAATTCTAAGAGTAAAATTACTGTCATAGATCTGAAGAGAATTAGTTGTTTTGCTATCTATTAAAATAGGGAAATCGTTTTCGGTTTTATCGTATAAAAAGCTTATAAGTTTTAAGTTTTGTTCTAAATCAAAACTGTAGTCTTTATTTAAAAGGCGGCTAATTTCATCACTATTGGTTAGTGTTTCATACGTAGATGCTTTCTCATTATCATCATTGTCTTTTTCTATAGCATTCTCTTTAAAAATTTCAACATTTATATTTTTACTGTGTTCACGTTCTAGTACTATATTGTCAATGTCAATTTCTAATCCTAAGTAGTTTACAGCAATAACTCTTTGATTAGGCTGAAGCGTTAAAATTTTCAAGTCCACTAAAATTTTTAGAAATGGATGTGTTTCAGTATTTGATTCGTCTTCAGAAACCCAAAGAGAGCACTCATAAAAGTTATTCTCTGTGGTATACTTTTCTGCTTTAGTTCCGAAATAGTTTTTGAATTGTTTTGTTGGTTTGAATTCAGTTATACATGAAAATTCATTACGCTGTAAAACTTCTTTTTTATCTTTTGATTTTACAATGAAAAGATCAAAGTCTTTTAAATATGTAAATACGGGGAAATTTGGTAGCTTATAAAGTAATGAGTCTTCTTTGAAATAAGGCACGAAAGTGGTATAGGCCTCATTGTCTGTGATATAAATGTATCTATTTTTGAAATGCTTGTCTTTGGCATTTTTTTCAATTTTACTAGAAATAATATATTCGTCAATTTTACCTGGAGGATTCGCTTTTAATACATGAACTTGAGCGAGTGCATTATCACTTATAAGAACATAAACTATAGTTGCTAAAATCGCTCTGAGGTAAGTTTTTGTCATCAAAATAAAAATTACAAAGACTTTGTTCTTCCGCCATCAACGGGAAGATTTATTCCATTAATATAACTAGCGCGTTCACTGGCTAAAAATGTAATGGCAGCTGCTAATTCTTCTGGCTTAGCAAAACGTTTTGCTGGCACTGCATTTTTCATGACATTTGCAGCTTGTTCTTCGGTTGTATTTGTTTTAGCCGATTTGTTTTTTATAATTTCTGTAAGACGCTCTGTTCCTGTCGCTCCAGGAAGCACATTGTTAACTGTAATTCCAAACTGGCCCAATTCGTTCGCTAAAGTTTTACTCCAATTAGCAACAGCTCCACGAATAGTGTTACTCACACCTAAACCATCTAAAGGTTGTTTTACAGATGTTGATATTACATTGATAATACGACCATAAGCTTCACTTTTCATAAACGGAACAACCGCTTGTGCTAATACATGGTTGCATTTTAAATGTTGTGTAAATGCCTGTTCAAATTCATCAACTTCTGCAGAAAAAACTGGTCCTCCTTTTGGTCCACCAGTATTATTTACTAAAACATGAAACCCATGGTTTTGTTGGATATATGCTTCAACTTTTTCTTTTAATGTTTTCGGATTAGAAAAATCGGCAACAATATAATCATGGTTTCTGTGCTGGGGTAATTCAGTAAGTGTTGCTTTTAACTTGTCTTCATTTCTAGCAATTAATGTGACTTGTACACCTTCTTCTGCTAATGCTAAAGCTGTTGCTTTTCCTATACCTGCTGTGCTTCCACAAACTAATGCGTATTTGTTATTGAGTTCTAGATTCATAAGTATATATTAAAATCCAAGATTGAATATGTTGTATTGATACTGAATTCTTCTTGAAGTGTTTTTGTTGATGATTTCTTTAGTTAATTTTAAAGCTGTTAAAAATAGAATTTGCTATTTTACTATAGTGATCAAATTCGGCTTCAGAACTAGAAAAAGTTAATGCATATGCTGTTCCTTTTTTGATAAAGAAAAGTTGCCTAAATTTTAGGGTTATGTTATTATTCCCAAAATCCCCTTTCCAAATAATACTAGTAGCTTTGTTTTCATTTAAATCTATAGTCATATTTGAGATGAGTTCTGCAGATGGAAATTGTGCTTTTACCTGATCTATCGAAAATTCACTGTACTCTTTTAGACTTATTGTTCTGTCACCTAAATTTTCAGTAGTCAAGTTTATATTTTCTCTAAACATATCTTTTGCTCCAGAAGTCTCTTCAGATAACAAAAGGAATCGAATAGAGGGTTGTGGTTTTTCATCACTACTTATCCAAGTATCTGGATAACTAATCGTGTAATTATCTTGTTCAAGCGTTTTCCAGTTGTCTTGAGCATATAGCAATGTACTTATACAAACAACTATGAATGTTATTATTTTAGTTTTCATTTATTTAATATTTTATACATACATTTTTGGCTTCAGTAAAAAAGCGAAGGGCTTCAAAACCACCTTCACGACCAACACCAGATGCTTTTACACCACCAAAAGGAGTTCGTAAATCGCGCATCATCCAGGTGTTTACCCAAACAATTCCTGCCTGAAGTTGATTGCTCATTCTCATAGTGCGCTTTAAATCATTGGTCCAAAGTGTTGCTGAGAGGCCGTATTTAACTTTATTAGCCATTTGTAATACCTCATCTTCAGTATGAAATGGCATAATACTAACAACTGGACCAAAAATTTCTTCTTGGTTGACACGACAGTCATCATTTGGGACTTCAATAACCGTTGGTTCTAAGTAGTAGCCATTTTCGTAACCAGATACTATTACTGTATTTCCACCACAAAGAATTGTTCCATTTTCATCTTTAGCAATTTGAATGTATTCTTTTACTTTTTCAAGATGAGCTTTAGAAACTAAAGCACCAATATTGGTGTCAGCTTCAGAAGGATGCCCAACTTTAAGTTGTTTCACTTTTGATATAAAATCGGTCTTGAATTTTTCATAGATAGAAGCTTCTACAAAAATGCGACTTCCGCAAAGACAAATTTGACCTTGATTAGCAAATGATGAGCGTACCGTTGTATTGAGCATATCGACATAATCGCAATCTGCAAAGATGATGTTTGGGTTTTTCCCGCCTAATTCTAACGATAATTTTTTAAACATTGGAGCAGCTACTTTTGCAATATGTGCTCCAGTTGCTGTACCACCAGTAAATGAAATAGCTTTAATATCTGCATGTTCTATAATAGATTGGCCAGTAGAGCCACCTAAGCCATGAACAATATTTAAAACCCCTTTTGGCAAGCCAGCTTCATTACAAATTTCGCCTAATAAATAAGCTGTCATTGGTGTGACTTCACTGGGTTTTGCGACAACACAGTTACCTGCGGCAATGGCTGGCGCAATTTTCCATGTAAAAAGATAGAGAGGAAGGTTCCAAGGTGAGATGCAAGCCACAACACCTATAGGTTGACGTAAGGTGTAATTTATAGCTTGTTGCCCAATACTTTCGTGACTTTCACTCGCAAATTGTGTTATGGCATTTCCGAAAAATCTAAAATTACTTGCAGCTCTTGGTATGTCTACGCTTTTAGCTAATGCGATTGGTTTTCCATTGTCTTTACTTTCAGCTTCTGCAAAGCGTTGTAAGTTGGCTTCTAGTAAATCTGAAATTTTAATTAATATGCGACTGCGTTCTTCTAAAGTGGTTTGAGACCAGTTAGGAAAAGCTGATTTTGCAGCAATATATGCATTCTCAATATCGTCTTTTGTTGAATTAGGGATTTGTCCATACACTTCTCCATTTGACGGATTATAGTTGTCAATCCAGTTATCTTGAATAGGATTGTGAAAGTTGCCGTTAATATAGTTTTGTATGTTCATTATTGTTTCTTATAGGCCGTAACTTTAATCTCAACTACCAAATCAGGATGTGGTAATTGGTGTACAGCAACAGTTGTTCTAGTTGGTCCAGTTGCTTTATCAAAAAAATCACCATAAGCTTTGTTATAACCTGCAAAATCATTCATGTTCACTAAGAATGTAGATACATCAACCACATCTTTTAGTGAAGCTCCTACTTTTTGTAAATTAGCATCTATGTTTTTTAAAACCTCACGTGTTTGGGTTTCGATGTTAAGGCGTTTGGTTCCCATTTCATCAATAATATCAACACCAGCTATGGTATTGTCTGGTCTACGAGAACTCGTTCCTGAGACGAAAATAAAATCGCCAACTTGTTTTACGTGTGGATAGGCTCCTCTTGGTGTTACTATTTTTTTACTCATATGATTTAATGTAATCCAGCAATTTTATCGTCTTCTAAAATGGCTTCGGTTTCAGTTTTAACTTTATCTAAAATATTTTTTATATCACCTGAAGGTGAAATGATACCATCAGTTAGCATATTTAAAATTGCTTTGTCTTGAGCACGACCTCTTAACATAGCTTTACGGTAACCAATCTGTTCGTTAAAGGTTACTAAGCTATATTTTGAAGAGTATTCATTAGGGAACTCTTTTTCTAGTGCCATTTCAATTTTTCGTTTTTCTTGAAAAATAGGATTCGCAATATGGTCTTTCATTTCATGAAAATTATCGATAGCTAAATCTGCAATAGCATCGGTATCTTTCTTTCTTGTTTTCTCATATTCAGTAAAAATAGTTTTCCAATCACCTTCGTGTTTGTCTAGAACAGCATCAAACTCAACGACATCTTCAAATGATGCATTCATGCCTTGTCCATAAAATGGGACAATAGCATGTGCAGAATCTCCCATAAGCAATGTATTGCCTTTATAATGCCAAGGCGAACATTTAACAGTTCCTAAAGGAGCTGTTGGGTTTTCGAAGAAATCTTCTACTAAGTTTGGCATCAGTTTAAGTGCGTCTGGGAATTCTTTCTGAAAGAATTCGGTAACAATCTCAGGTGTTGTTAGATTATTAAAATTGTATTCACCTATGTCATAACTTAAAAACAATGTTACGGTAAAGCTTCCATCTAAATTTGGTAAAGCGATAAGCATAAAATCACCTCTAGGCCAAATGTGTAAAGCGCTTTTATAAGTTTTATAATCTCCAGTTTCCGAAGGTAGAATTGTTAATTCTTTATAGCCATGAGTTAAATAGTCTTGTGAAAAGCTAAATAGAAATTTGCGTTCTAAATAGTAACTTCTACGCAATGCTGAGCCTGCACCATCTGTTGCTATAATGGTGTCTGCATCTTCAATAAACTCTTCTTTGGTAAGATAATCCTTGAATAAAGCCGTAGTATTTTCAAAATTTACTGATTTGCATTTTTTATTAAAATGAATGGTAACGTTCTCATGTTTTTCAGCTTCATCTAATAGTAAGGCATTTAATCCTCCACGCGAAATAGAGTTAATGTATTCATGTTCACGACCACTGTAGTTTGATAAAAACGTATTACCTTCTTTATCATGTATCATTCGGCCATTCATTGGAATACATAAGTCCTTTACTTTAGCTTCAATATTAACTAGTTTCATGGCTTTATTGCCACGATCTGAAAATGCTAAGTTGATAGAGCGACCAGCAGAAATATCTGTTTTACGTAGATCTGGGCGCATTTCATAGATAGCAACATTATAACCACGTTGCCCTAAACGTAAGGCGAGAAGACTTCCGCAAAGTCCTGCGCCAATGATAAGTATGTTTTGTTGTTTTGTACTCATATATTTTGTCATCCTAAGTTTGTTCTAGGATTTTAATTATTTAATTCATGACTATTTTTAAACGCTCTACAAATTCATAAATATCTAGATAAGAATTGTAAAGAGGTACAGGAGCACATCTAATAACGTCAGGCTCTCTCCAATCGGTTATGACACCTGCTTGAGAGAGTTTATCATGTAAATTCTTATCAGCATTTTTAACTTGTATTGAGAGTTGGCAGCCACGTTCATCAGGATTACTAGGGGTAATAATTTTAATATCTGAATTATTAAGTTCGTTAATTAGAAATTCAAAATAGCCAGTGAGTTGTTTTGATTTTTCACAGAGGTTCTTAAAGCCTGCTTTTTTAAATACATCTAAAGAAGCACGTATAGCAGCCATTGATAAAATAGGAGGATTACTAAGTTGCCAACCTTCGGCTCCTGGTAATTGATCAAATTCATCACGCATTCTAAAGCGTGTTTGTTTGTTATGAGACCACCAACCTGTAAAACGATTCAAGTCTTTTCTATTGGCATGACGTTCATGCACAAAAGCTCCAGATAAACTTCCTGGTCCTGAGTTTAAGTATTTGTAAGTACACCAAACAGCAAAATCTGCTCCAGAGTCATGAAGGTTAAGTTGTACATTTCCTGCACCATGAGCACAATCAAAGCCAACAATACAACCATAGTTATGACCTAAAGTTGCAATGCGTTTTAAATCGAAAAATTGCCCTGTATAATAGTTAACACCACCAATCATGACCAAAGCAATTTCGTCGCCTTGCTCTTTTAAAATGGTCTCTAAGTCGTTATAGTTTGCTAATTCTTCGCCTTCACGAGCTTTCCAAAGAATTAAACCTTCTTTGTCATCATAACCATGATGACGCAATTGGGATTCAACGGCATATTTGTCGCTAGGAAAAGCATCTGCTTCAATTAAAATTTTATAGCGCTTAGATGTCGGTTGATAAAAACTAACCATCATAAAATGAAGATTTGCAGTGAGCGAATTCATAACAACAACTTCTAAAGGCTTTGCTCCAACAATATCTGCCATAGTTTGCGTTAGAAACTCGTGGTAATGTAACCAAGGGTGTTTGCCTTCTGTATGGCCTTCCACTCCAAGATTTGCCCAATCTTCAAGTTCTTCATTGATATAGTCTTTTGTTATTTTAGGTTGTAGACCTAGAGAATTTCCTGTCATGTAGATAAGCTCATTTCCATTAGTGTCTTTTGGAATATGAAATTGAGTTCTGTATGATGAAAGGTCGTCATTTTGGTCTTGCTGTTTTGCAAATTCAAGACCTAATTTATAGTTAGACAAGGTTGTTGTTTTTATGATGTCTAACAAAAATAAGAATAATTATATTAGAAAGTAACTGTTGAAAGCGGCATTTTTTTGAAGAAAAACAAATACTTTTTTTAGTATCTTTAAAGAAACGATAATGATATGGGAAAGACAAAAGAATATACTAATGATGAAGTTACAATAGTTTGGGAAGCAGAAAGATGTATACATTCTGCAATCTGTGTTAAAGGTTTAGGTGATGTGTTTCAACCTAAAGAGCGACCATGGATTAAAATTGATGCAGCTACTACCGAGGCTTTAGTTAACCAAGTTAGAGCTTGTCCATCTGGAGCATTAAGTTATTATATGAATGGTGAAGACACTAAAGAAACTGAAATATTAGAAACTAAAGTTGAGGTTTTAAAAGATGGACCGCTTTTGATTTACGGGACTTTAAAAGTCACGTATAAAGATGGTAGCGAAGAAATAAAAAATAAAACTACAGCATTTTGTAGGTGTGGAGCATCTCATAATAAACCGTATTGTGATGGTTCACATATAAGTGACGGTTTTAAGGGCTGATATTTAATATATGTATGATCCTTTTCAATTGGATTAACTATTCTTCTTTGTGGCTTTTAAGCTTTAAAAAAGAATTCTATTAAAGTAAAAAGCACTTCAACTAAGTAGTTGAAGTGCTTTGAATATATATAGACGCAAAATGCGGAATATTTATACTTTATATACGTTTTTTAGTCGTAGGTTGGATGTTTTGATTACAAAGTAAATCTGATTTTAATGTTTTTTTTAGATCTAGAATAAAACCTAGTCTGTTTTTACTCTAATACTTGAAAAGTAAAGGTTGAAATGACCATCAGACATTTTATGATCTTTTGCAATTTTGATGCCGTTGAAATCGTCATAGTTTTCAAAAGTTGTAATCATTGAAGGTGTTTCAACATTACCTTCTCTAAAAACCCATTCTCTAATGATGTAGTCTTTGTCAAAATAAATATCATAAGCATCACCAGGTGTATAGCCACCTTTATTTCCGTAGGTTAAGGTGATTTTGTTTAATTCAGTTTTAGTAATAGGAGCTATTTCTTTTATTGGATTAGAAATGGTAGTGTTTTCATCCCAAACTAATTGAAATGGAGCTAATAGCCAATATTTATCGTTGATAAATCCCCTATCAAGTTCGATAGTTGTAGAATCTATTTTACTACGATTAAAAACAACAATAGAGTCACTCTCTGTAGAAGCAATAACTTGATTGTTTTTTGGTTGCCATGACCAAGAACGTTCAAAATGGCTGTCATTTCTATCGACATTGAAAGTGAAATCAATTTTATTTACGTTTTTCCAGTTGCCAATACCATGAGCTTGTGCTATTTTTTCAGCGACGGTTAATTCTTTTTTTGCTTTGGAGAACGTTTCAGTTTGAGTGTTTTGCTCTTTTGTTTCTATTTTACAAGATGCTAAGGTTGTAAATAAGCATAAAATGGTAATTAGTCGTATCATTCGTTTTTTTGCAAAGGTATGAAAGTTGTTATATTTCTGAAGTTATTATTACTTTAGAGCTTTTAAATTAAAGTTATGAAAGTAGATCATTTTGAAGTCAATAGAGAAACATGGAATGAGAAAGTTAAAATTCATTCTAAAAGTGAAATGTATGATTTGGAAGCTTTCAAAAAAGGAAAGTCTTCATTAATGCCTTATGAGTTAAATGCACTTGGAGATGTTAAAGGGAAATCTTTATTGCATTTGCAGTGTCATTTTGGCCAAGATACTTTAAGTTGGAGTAGGCTAGGCGCAAAGTGTGTAGGTGTTGATTTGAGTGATGAAGGGATAAAGCTTGCAAAGTCTTTAAATGAAGCACTTAACTTAGATGTTGAGTTTATAAGGTGTAATGTTTTAGACACTTCAGTGTATGTTAAAGCTACTTTTGATATCGTGTTTACCTCTTATGGTGTGATTGGTTGGTTGCCCGATTTAAAACCTTGGGGACAAATGATTGCCGAACGACTAAAGAAAGGAGGAAGCTTTTATATGGCAGAATTTCATCCTATAGTTTGGATGTTTGATTATTTAGATGGAAAATCGGTTATGAAATATGGTTATATGCAAGATGAAGCTATATATGAAGAATACGAAGGTACTTATGCTGATGAAAATTCAAAAATGCTTAGTAAAGAGTATGGGTGGAATCATGGTTTAAGTGAAGTTATTAATGCACTTGTTGAAGCCGGTTTGAAGATTGATTATTTGAACGAGTATGACGAAAGCCCGTATAATGTATTGCCAGACCTAGTTGAAACTACATCTGGCAATTATGTAACAAAGGATAAGTTATATCCTCTTATTTTTGAAATTAAAGCAACTAAACTCTAGTTTTTTATAATCAATTTTGAGCCAACAGATTGTTTATCAATATAAAACGTAATCAAATAAGAGCCTGTTCTTAACTCGGATATATTTATTGTAGATTGACTATTATTTATTTCTAAGGTTTTTACGCGTTGACCAAGAATACTAAATATTTTGACCTCTGATATTTGAGTATTTGATTGAAAATTTATTAATCCAGTTGTTGGATTTGGATATAGTTTTACTGATAACGAATTTTCATCAGAGACACTTAAACTGTTATCAGAAATTTCTACGTTTATCGATGTGTTATAATATCTATTTGGTGCAGTTGCTATAGCATTTGGCCCTACAGAATATGTTACAATATAATTACCAATAGTCGATTCTGAAACATCAATAGTACCCGTATTTTGATCGATAATTAATCCTGCAGGTGAACTTAAATAAATCCCACCAGAAACACCATTGGTTAATGAAGGTGTAGGGTCGGAATCTGAAATTTCATAACTAGATGCTGTATAATTAAATTCTGAAAAATCATTGTAATGAATCGTTAAGTAATCTAAAATAACATTAGCATAATCAATAGCAAAAGGCTCTAAAGTGTTTGGTCTAGAATCAAATGGCGCTCCTAAATCTCTAACGCGTCTATTAACTTCAGTCATGATGCCATCAATATTTCCACCACCACCAATAGTTGCTGGTCCACCAGTTCCATCACCTGAACCATGTCTTCTATTGTTATAGTAGTTTCCATCAAAATAAGAATTACTATGAGGTGTTGTATCATCGCAACTCGTATTTCCATAATCGGAATAACTTGGAACAGCTCTATATCCAGAACTTACACCACAACCAGGATAACTTGTTGCAGATCCAGACGGATCAATTGAATTGTAATAAACACCTGGTGCATCTTGGAATAATTCTCCAAGGCTATTTTCGCCTCTAATTAATTCTTCATGAGTTAAACCATTTAGATTGTTGCTAACTAGGTTTTTTATTGTCGACAGGTCAATAATAGATGCGCTATTTAAATCACTTGAATTAAGCTCTGAAGCTGTAATGTTATATCCAATTTCAATTCTTGGGATTGTATGACTTTGTCCATGTAAATCTATGTAAAGACCTTTTCCCCAATTAGCTTCAATAGATTGACTTGCGTCATTAATATAATTTTGAAAATCACTCCAATAAGATGCTGCATGACCATTAGCACATGAGCCTTCACTTACCATTCGATTTGGATCCATTTTTGAACGATGGAGATTGCTAATAATAATATGTGCATAACCACCAGTTTGTGCGAAAATTTCATCCTGAATTCGTCTTACCAATATATCTGTATTATCATCTCTTTCATTTGTTCCACATGATCTATCAGGTAGATTTGTGTCATCATCTGGATAGAAAACACCGCGAATGGTTTGTCCAGATTGTAATACACCACCATGAGGAGCAGATATAATTAGGGGTAAGTTTCCAGGAATGTATTCTATATATTGATTTGAATTTGAATAGATAGAAACACCTGGAGTTTGAGCATTTGCTACGAATATTAACATAGCAAAACATAGTAGGCAAGTAATTTTTTTCATCATAAATGTATTTTAGATTTGGGTAATCCATATTTATTGAACCGCTAAAATACATTTTTCATCGATAAAAAACAAATTTTTCCGACGAAATGCAAATTGTTTTAATGATTTGCTTTCAGTACTTCAGGCATTTTAGCCTTAAATCTATTTAATCTAGGGATAGAAATATTTCTAATATAACCTTGATTTGGATGAAGTTTTTCATAATCTTGATGGTAATCTTCTCCAATCCAAAATTTCTGAAAAGGGTAAACCTCTGCTGCAATTGTTGCGTTTAGTTTTTTTGCTAAAGCAGCTTTTTTTTCTTCAATGATTTTCTTTTGATTTTCATTTTGGTAAAAGATAATTGAGCGATATTGTGAACCGTTATCTGGACCTTGGCCATTGATTTGCGTTGGGCTTTGAGAAGCAAAATAGATGTCAACTAAAGTTGAAAAACTAATAACCTTTGGATCATAAATAACCTCTACAGCTTCAGCATGTCCAGTTGCTCCTGTATTACTCAATTCATAATTTATATTTTTTGTAAAACCTCCAGAGTAGCCATTGATAACTTCCTCTACACCTTTTACGCTTTCATAAATAGCTTCAACACACCAAAAACATCCACTTGCGAAATAGGCTTTTGCTTTTCCGTTATTTATTGGAACTTCTATTGGGTTAGCATTAATTACTGCTTGTTGTTTTTGATTGACCTGCGCATTGTTTTGACAGCTAAATAGGATTATAATGACTAGGGTTGAAATTATTGTTTTCATAGATTTTGCTTTTTTACTAAGTCGAATAAATATAGAAAACCTTAAAACAAAGCGTAGATAATATATCTATAAATGAAAAAAGCCTTTATCGATAAGATAAAGGCTTTTTAGAAATGTATTTTTGGATTAAAGTTTAGCAAACATTTTCTCCATTTTCTCTTTTTCTTCTATTGCTAATTGAGCGTCAACTAATATTCTTCCACTGTGTTCATCTGTAATTACTTTTTTACGAGATGCAATTTCTACTTGAACTTGTGGTGGAATTGTGAAAAACGATCCACCAGAAGCACCTCTTTCAATTGGTACAACAGCTAATCCATTCTTAACATTGTTTCTTATGCGTAAGTATGCATTAACTAAACGTTCGTCTAATTTCTTTTGGAAATCTTCAGATTTTTTAATTAAAGCCTCTTCTTCTTTTTGAGTTTCTGCAAGGATAGCATCTAACTCACTACGCTTATGTTTTAAGTGTGTTTTACGATCTTTAAGGCGACCTTTAGTCTCGTCGATCACTTCTTTTTTCTGCTCAATTTGAACTTTAAATTCTTTAATATGCTTCTCGGCTAATTGAATTTCTAATTCTTGAAATTCAACTTCTTTTGTTAAAGAATTATACTCTCTGTTATTTCTAACATTCTTTTGTTGTTCTGAGTACTTTTTGATAAGCGATTTTGCTTCTTCAATTAAGTTCTTTTTTGATTTAATTTGATCATCAATTAAATCTAGATTAGTTGATAATTTTTCAAGTCTCGTATTTAAACCTTCAACTTCATCTTCTAAATCTTGAACTTCTAGAGGTAATTCACCTCTGACGTTTCTAATTTCATCTACTCTAGAATCGATTAATTGTAAATCATATAGAGCTCTTAATCTATCTTCAACAGATGCTTCAGCTTTTTTTGCCATAATTATAAATACTTTACCGGATTTGTATTCGTCGTTGATAAAACGACTGCAAAATTAGTGATTTTTTTTGAGAGATAGTCTACTAAAAAGTTTTTTGTGAACTGTTCACTCTCATAATGTCCAATATCTGCTAGAATGATATCGTTTTCTGCGGAAAAAAAATCATGATATTTTAAGTCGGCAGTTATCAAAACATCAGCGCCAGCTCGTTTAGCAGCAGATATAGCAAAACTTCCCGAGCCTCCTAACACGGCTATTTTTTTTATAGAATCTTTTATGATTTCTGAATGTTTAATTGAAGAGACATTCATTTTGTCTTTTACAAATTCAAAAAAAGAAGTTGTAGACTGCTTCTCTTTAAGCTCACCAATCATTCCCATGCCTATATTTTGATTGTAGTTATCAAGAGTAGTAACTTCAAAGGCAACTTCTTCATATGGATGCTCTTCAAAAAGTGTGTATAATAATTTTGATTCTATGTGTTTATTAAATGTTACTGAAATTTGAATTTCTTTTTCTTCATGTAATTCTCCTTTTTTGCCTAATGTAGGATTTGAGTTTTTATTGCCTCTATAAGTTCCTGTTCCCTCAGCATTAAAACTACAATTGTCATAATTACCAATATTACCAGCACCTGCTTTAAATAGTTGAGTTCTTAGTGTATTTGCATTTCCAATTGGAACATAGGTCGTTAATTTTTTAATTGTTCCTTTTTGAGGAATTAAAATAGATGTATTCACTAAATCAAGAGTGTTACAAATAATATTGTTAACGCCTTTATCTGAGTTGTCTAAGGCTGTATGAATGGCGTAAATGGCAATGTTATTTTTAATAGCTTTTAAAACGGTTCGTTCAACATAGGATTTACCAGTAATAGATTTTAACCCTTTAAAAATGATAGGATGAAAACTCACAATAAGATTACATTGCTTATTAATAGCTTCATCAACAACAGCTTCAAGTGTGTCTAGAGTTACTAAAATACCAGAAATTTTTGCAGTTTTATCGCCAACTAAAAGCCCGACATTATCAAAATCTTCAGCATAACTTAAAGGGGCTAATTCTTCTAAATAGTTAATAACATCTTGAACAATCATATAATTTGTAGTATGAGTTTAAAAACAAATATAAAATATTAACTTCGTTCTAATGAAGTTACTCAGAAAAATACTCTTTCCTTTTGTACCTATATACTATTTGGTGACTTGTGTACGTAATATATTATATGATTTAGGATGGAAATCATCAAAATCATATAATCTTCCAGTTATTTGTGTTGGAAACTTGAGTGTTGGAGGAACAGGTAAAACTCCAACAATTGAATATTTAATTAGATTATTAAAAGATGATCATAAAGTAGCAACTTTAAGTCGTGGTTATAAGCGAGAATCTTCAGGATTTGTAATTGCAGATACACATGCTACTGCAAAAACTATTGGTGATGAACCATTTCAGTTTTATAAAAAATTTAAAGACGTTATTGTAAGTGTTGATGAAAATAGACAACATGGAATTTCTCAACTTATTAAATCATTACAACCAGAAGTCATTCTTTTAGATGATGCGTTTCAGCATAGAAAAGTTAAAGCGGGTTTTAATATTTTATTGACAGCTTATAATAATTTGTATTGTGATGATAGTGTTTTGCCAACTGGAAATTTAAGAGAACCTAGAGCAGGAGCAAAGCGTGCAGATATTATTTTAGTAACTAAATGTCCAGTATCAATATCTACTTCGGAGAAAGAATTAGTCTTAAAAAAAATAAAGCCTTTAAGTCATCAATCTGTTTATTTTAGTATGATTTCATATTCGGAACGTATTTTAAGTGAAAACGATAATTTTTATTTAGAAGATTTAAAAGGAAAGAATGTCACTCTGGTAACTGGAATAGCAAACCCAAAGCCATTGTTAGACTATTTGAAATCAAAATCAATAAATTTTGAGCATTTAAATTATAAAGATCATCATGCATTTACTATTTCAGAAATTGAAACTTTAAAACAGAAAGAAATTGTATTAACTACTGAGAAAGACTATGTAAGATTAAAAAATGAATTTACATCTAATCCCGAACAGTTATGTTACTTACCTATTTCTTTTATAATTGATAATGATAGTGCATTTAATGCCCAAGTAGGAGCATTTATTAACACTATTTAAAAGGAAGCGGTTGAGTTCTGGTTAGTTGCTAGAACTTCATATAGTTTCTTTTCGAAGTCTTCCTGCTTAAATGGTTTTGAAATAATATCATTAAATCCTGCTTCGTCAAATTCATGCATTTTGTCTTCAAGTGTAACAGCAGTAAGAGCAAAAATAGTTAATTCCTTATCGAAAGTTCTAATGATTTTAGTAGCTTCTAAACCACTAATTCCAGGCATGTGAATATCCATCAAAACGACATTATAAGTGTTCTCTTTGACTTTTTCAACAGCAGCCTCTCCATTGTCTACGATATCACAGACTAGGTTCATTTTGTTCAGAATCTTTTTGGTGATCATTTGGTTAATCTTATTGTCCTCAACAATTAAGATTTTAATGTTACTTATGTCCAATTTACTAATGTTTTTAGAATAATCTTCTTTTTCAATTTTAACAGTTTCTGGAGCGTAGGTTAATGGAATTTCGAAGAAGAATGTTGTTCCTTTTCCAAGTTCACTTTTGAGGTAGATTTTTCCTTTTAATATTTCAATAAGACCTTTTACAATAGACAGACCTAAACCTGTACCACCATATTTTCTATTGATTTGTATTGAGCCTTGGGAGAAGCTCTCAAACATATTATCTTGTTTTTCTTTAGAGATACCTATGCCATTGTCTTCAATTTCAAATCTTAAGGTATAATCATCTTTTTTATTTGAAATGCTATAGACTCTTACCCAAATGTCTCCATCTTTAGTAAACTTAATAGCGTTACCAATAAGGTTGATTAATATCTGAGAGATTTTAAGGTTATCACCAATAAATGTCTCTGGTAAATCTTTTTGGAAGTCATAATGCATTTGTATATTATTATCTAATGCAGAATTATTTAGTGCTGAACATACATTTTCTACTTTAGTTTTTAGATTAAATAGAACAGGATCTAGTTCAACTTTATTAGCTTCAATTTTATTAATTTGGAGAATATCGTTGATAAAAGTTAATAAGTAGTCTCCCGAAAATTTTAAAGATTTTAAATGCGGTATTTGATTTTCGCTAGGTTCTTCTTCTAAAAGCATGTTGGTTAAACCAGTAACAGCATACAAAGGCGTTCTTAACTCATGTGTTACTGTAGATAAGAAATTTGCTTTAGTTTTTGAAGCCAATTCGGCTCTTTTCATTGCCTCAATTAAATCATCATTTTTTTCTTGAAGCATGTTATTAGACTTGAGTCTAATATTATTGTTTTTATAAAGAGAGAGTGTTAGAAGTGATAAAATTGTAATTAATGCAATACTTAATATTGTTGTAATTTTTGCTAAATTACTATCAGACTCTTGCTTTTCGACTTTAGTTTTTAATTTTTGAAATTCTGCGGCATTGTAAGTTTCTATATATTCGGCTCTTTTTTCAGGGGAGAGATTTGCACGTTGGATATTTAAAATAGAATCTGATAGCCTTACATGTTTTTCTAGAAATTGATAAGCTAATTCAAAACTTTTATCGTTTTTATAAATAGAACTCAAAGTTAAATAGCCTTCATTTATGTTTTCGGTGAGCGCATTAGCTTTTGCAATTTTGAGACCTTCATTTGTTAAGGTAATCCCTTGTTCATTATTGCCTAATTTATCAAAAACTTTCCCGCTATATATTAATGCATTAGAAAGGATATCATTTTGATTATTTTTTTTAGCAGAAACAATTGTATGCTCTAATAAAGATTTAGAGGTTTTATAATCTTTTAAATTAAAATATACTTTAGCTTCATTTAAGGTAACTTCAGGGATTTTGCTTTCTAAATTTTCTTCTTCAAAAAGTGTTTTTGCAGATTTAAGATATTCTAAAGCATCTTTGTATTCTTTCATGCTAGCATGAAGCACTCCTTTAATACTGTAAGTGACAGCGAGGTTTTTTGCATCATTAAGTTCCCGTTGTATTTCAGCAGCTTTTGTTAATGATACTATGGCTTTATCAAACTCATTTACTGTGAATTGTAGCTTGCCAATTTTTGCATGTATAATGCCTTGGTTTTGCTTATCTTCAATTTGAGTAGCAAGCTCTAGTGCTTTTTCAAGGTTATCTTTTGCATTAAAATAATCACCTCTCCCTTTCTCAAACTCTGATTGTGTAATGGTGTTTTCAATACGGAGTTTTAGTAGCTCAATATCATTGATATCAGTATTTTGAGCAGATAATGCGCATGTAAAACTTATTAAAAAAGCAACTATGTAGTATTTTGTTTGGGACATAATTTGGCCACTTTTATTTGGGCAAATATAAGTATTTATTCGATAAAAGACACTATTTTATCGATAAATTGCAAACTAAATCTAGAATTCGACTAGAATAACCAGTCTCATTATCATACCAACCAACTATTTTTATCATATTTCCTATAACTGATGTCATTTGGGAATCAAAGATGCAAGAATGTGTATTGCCTACAATATCAATAGATACAATAGGGTCTTCAGTATATTCTAATATGTTTTTAAGATGTGTGTCTGCGGCTTTTTTAAATGCCGTATTAATGTCTTCAATGGTTACTGTTTTTTCAACATTGAATGTAATATCAGTTAAAGACCCATTGGCAACAGGTACTCTAATTCCGCAGCCACCAATTACATTTGATAATTCAGGAAAAATCTTTGTTAATGCTTTAGCCGCTCCTGTAGTTGTAGGCACAATAGATTGTCCGGCAGCTCTAGCACGACGTAAATCTTTATGTGGTTGATCGTGTAAACTTTGATCTGTAGTATAAGAGTGAACAGTAGTAATATATGCTTGTTTTACACCGCAAAGTTCATTAATTACAGAAATCATTGGTGCAGCATTATTCGTTGTGCATGAGGCATTAGAGATAATCAATTCATTACCGTCAATTACGTGATTATTAACTCCAAAAACAACAGTTTTAATATCATCTTCAATTGGAGGAACAGAAAGAATAACGCGTTTTGCTCCATTGGTAATGTGATGTTGTAATACTTGTGAAGTTTTAAATTTCCCAGTAGCTTCAATAACAAAATCAACATTAAAAGGAGACCAATCAATGTGCTTAGGATGATTAAACTTAAGAAGGTTAATTTGTCTTCCGTTTAAAATAATAGCATCTTCAGTAGACGAAATATTATGTTTTGAAACACCATGGATACTATCGTATTTTAATAAATGAGCTAATGTTTTTGCATTGGCTAAATCATTAATTGCTATAACTTGGATATCATCTCTTTCTTGGATGAGTCTAAAGACGCGACGGCCAATACGACCAAATCCATTAATTGCGACACGAATCATTAATTAATATGTTTTTGTGCTTTGTACGAAGATCTAACTAAAGCGCTACTTTCTACATGGCGGAAGCCTAAATCTAAACCTATCTGTTTATATTCATCAAACTGATCTGGTTGAATAAATTGTTTTACTGGTAGATGTTTTTTACTTGGCTGTAAATATTGACCAATTGTAACTACATCTACATCATTAGCTTTTAAATCGTGAAGTGTTTCTATAACTTCTTCCCGTGTTTCACCCAATCCTAGCATAATGCCAGATTTTGTTCTGCGTTGCCCTTGTTGTTTTAAGTATTTAAGTACTTGCATGCTTCTATCATACTTAGCTTGAATTCGAACTTCGCGAGTTAAGCGTTTAACAGTTTCAATATTATGAGAAACTACTTCAGGAGCAACATCAATAATTCTATCAATATGCTGTTCTAAACCTTGAAAATCTGGAATAAGTGTTTCGAGTGTTGTTTCTGGGTTCATTCGTCGAACAGCTTTCACAGTTTCACTCCACATAATACTTCCCATATCCTTAAGGTCATCTCTATCAACACTTGTTAAGACAGCATGTTTTATACTCATTATTTTAATAGAGCGAGCTACTTTTTCTGGCTCATCCCAGTCAACAGTTTCTGGTCTACCAGTTTTAACTCCACAAAATCCGCAAGAACGTGTACAAACGTTTCCTAAAATCATGAAAGTAGCAGTTCCTTCTCCCCAACATTCACCCATATTAGGGCAACTCCCAGAAGTACAAATTGTATTAAGTTTATACTTATCTACAAGTCCTCTTAACTCTGTGTATTTTTTTCCTGTTGGAAGTTTTACACGAAGCCATTTTGGTTTTGGTTGACGGACAACTACTGGTTTTGATGCGGTTTTTGTATTCATCAATATGAGATTATAGTCAGCAAAGATACAAAGTAAATTGTTAATTATGTGTTATAATGTAGTTAGATACCAGCCGCTAAAACCTATTAGAAAAAGGATTCCTAACCAGCTTAAAATATGAAGTTTTGTACTTGGTTGCCATTCTTTAGGAGTATGTCGACTACTTATTAATTTGTAATTTATAATGGCATAAAAGGGAGCTGTTAAAAAAGCTAAAATTGTTGCGATTTCTATAAGCAATTCCATTTCAGATTTTAAGAAAAAGAAAATTAAAATTGTGCCAGAAATTAGTACAAAAATCCAAAGTAAGTAAGCGCGTTTTAGAATATTTCCAAAAAGAAGTTGTGTTGTTTTTGCCATAGCTCTTGGAGATGCATCTAATGTTGTAAGTGTAGTACTAAACATAGTTGTAAATGCTGCAATACCTATAATAATATAAGACCAACTACCTAGATTTTTGGTATATATAGAAATTAGTTGATTTGAAAAGACATCTGCTTTTCCACTAAAAACCGCTCCGCTTTGAAACATAACTAAAGCTCCTAAAGCCAGAAAACCAAGACCTAATATAATCGTGGCAATATAGCCTACATTAAAATCAACTAATGAAGATTTTACATTAAATTCTTTGTCTGTTTTTTTTTTTCTAAAGCCCAAAGTGAATGCCAAATTGAAATATCTAAAGGCGCAGGCATCCAGCCCATAAATGCAATTAAGAAACCGAATTTATTTATATGAGGAAATACTTGATTTAGAGAAGGTTGTTTGGTAGAATTCTGAAATGCAAAAACTAAAGTTGCAATAGTACTTATAGATAATACGATAATGATAAACTTCATGAGTTTGTCTAAGAAATTGTATTTACCAATGATTAAAATGATGAAACAGATTAATAAAATAACAACGGTCCAGGTTTCTGTAGAAATAAAATCTCCAAAAAGAGATGAAGCGAGTCCGGCTGTAACAATAGTGACTACAGTTTGTATCGTAAACATCGTTGCAAAAGTCAAAATAAAATAAACGACTAAAACATCTTTGCCTAATTTTTTATAACCATCTAAAAGTGTTTCTCCAGTTGCCATTGCATAGCGAGGCCCAAACTGAAAAAAAGGATATTTAAAAATGTTAACGAGCAATAAAGCCCAAATTAATCCAAACCCAAACTCTGCGCCAGCTTTGGTAGATTGTACAAGGTGTAAAACACCTATTGCTGCTCCTGCAAACAATAAACCTGGACCTATTTTTTTTAGACTAAAAGTCACTACTGTTTTTTAATAATCTCTGCAAGAAGTTTTTTAGCTCTTAAGAGTTTTACCTTAACATTATTTATTGGCTCGTCTAAAGACTTCGATATTTCTTTATAGCTTAACTCTTGAAAGTATCTCAAATTAATGACCTTTTGATAATGTGGTTTTAACTTTTTAATGTCTCGAAGTAATTTGGCTAAGTTTTGTTCAGTAATAAGTTTATCTTCTGGAGAAGGGGATTCGTCAATTAAAGTATAATATTCATCATCTTCTTTGCTACTACTGGTAATTGTAGATTTTTGTTTTCTTATAAGATCAATATGAATATTTTTTGAAATAGTAATTAACCAAGTTTTAAATTCATATTTGTCATTGTAAGTATGAATTTTATCAAAAGCTTTTGAGAACGTTTGAATAGTAATATCTTCTGCATCGTTTTCGTTTTCGGTACGCTTTAATTGAAATCCAAAAACGGTATTCCAAAACTTATCTAAAAGAAAGTTAAAAGCGATTTGGTCATTGTTTTTTGCTTTTTCTATCGCGTCTGTTACTTCCAATGTTGAGGTTTTGATGAGAGATTTTTCATAAATATAAAGAATTGAAAGATAATTAAAATAATTTCTAAAAACGGAAGAAAAAATAATAACTCAGTTTCGTTGAGTTTTTTGGATATCAAATACAAATTTAGATACTGAACAATAAATCTAATAGCAATAAGTATGGTAACTATTTCCCATTGAAACAGAAAAACTAATAAGGTGAGAGCTAAAACCCAAAATAAAATTTGTGAGATGTAAAATAAAGCTAGTAATATTTTATGTTTTGCTTTATAATGTTTTGCTGTACTTATATGCCTTTGTTTTTGAAGAACCCAAGATTTAAAAGTTGTTTTTGGTAATGATTCAGTGAAACTTTCTTTAGAAATAGATAATGATGTGTTATGTTTTGTAGCAACTTGATTTATAAAAAGATCATCGTCACCCGATCTAACATTCATATGATTCATAAAACCATTAGCCTCAAAAAAAAGCTCTTTTTTATAAGCTAAATTCCTTCCAACGGCCATGTAAGGATTTCCTATTTTTGCATAAGAAAAATATTGTACAGCAGTCATGAAAGTTTCAAATCTGATGAGAAGATTTAGTAGTGATTTTTTTATTTTTTTATAGGCTCCATAACCTATAACAATAGATTTTTCATTGCTAAATTGAGCGCTCATGTTTGAAATCCATTGATTTGATAGCGGCTTACAGTCGGCATCAGTAAACAATAAGAAATCATGAGTAGAAGCTTTTATACCAAGTGTAAGTGCATATTTTTTATTGCCCCAAAATTTTTCGATTGGTTTTACATCAACGATTTTAATTGAGTCGTATTTCTTTTTAAAGATTTCCATAACCTCCAGAGTTTCATCTGAAGAATTGTCATTGATTAAAACTAATTCAAAAGTTTTATAATCTTGATTAACAAATAGAGGTAAGTTTTTCTTTAAATTATCGGCTTCGTTTTTTGCACAGATAATGACTGAGACACCAATGTTTTTTTGAACACTTGGTTTTGGTTTTAAAGTAGAAAAACTTCCAAAGATAATACCGTAAAAAATAATTTGAATTCCTACTATTACAATAAACGAAAAGAAGAGAACTTCAAGAAGTAGTATCAACGGTTATGAGTGTTGAGGTTCGTTGCAATTTTCGAATTGGTCAGGAGTTTTTCCACAGAAACCACAAGCATCACCATCTTTATTAAGCATTGGATTTTGACTCGCGCAAGTACCTGCAAATTTGCCGTCTTTTTTTGCCCATATTTTTATTGCAATCCCAGCAACTCCTAAACCTAAAAGGAGTATAGTAATAAGTAAGAGTTTCATTGAAATTTATTTTATGCAAAGATAAAGGTTTTTAGAATGTTTTTGCCATAATTATAAGCTGTATTAAATGATTCTTTCAATTGAATGTGACTTTGTGATTTGTTTAAGTGTCTTAAAATTAATAAATTAAATTTTTTTACTAACTAATATTAATTATTATGAAAAAATTAATAGCTGAGTTTTTCGGAACATTTTGGCTTGTTTTTGGAGGTTGTGGTAGTGCAGTTTTTGCTGCTGCTTTTCCAGAATTAGGAATAGGTTTTGCAGGTGTTGCATTAGCCTTTGGATTAACAGTTTTAACTATGGCTTATGCTGTGGGTCATATTTCAGGCGGACATTTTAATCCTGCAGTTTCTTTAGGGTTATGGTCAGCAGGAAAGTTTCCTGCAAAAGAGCTAATAGGTTATATTATAGCTCAACTTGTAGGTGCTATTGTAGCTGCCGGTTTCCTATTTGTTATTATTTCGGGGAAGTCTGATTTTGTAGATATTGGTGGTTTCGCTTCTAATGGATATGGTGAAAACTCTCCTGGAGGATATAGTATGATGTCTGTTTTAGTAGCTGAGTTTTTATTGACAATGTTCTTTTTACTTATTATTTTAGGAAGTACAAATGTAAGAGCTCCTAAAGGATTTGCTCCAATTGCAATAGGTCTTGGATTAACATTAATACATTTAATTAGTATTCCAATTTCTAATACTTCCGTAAATCCTGCGCGTTCTACAAGTCAGGCAATTTTTGCTGGAGGTGAGTTTACAGCACAATTATGGTTATTTTGGTTAGCTCCAATAGCTGGTGCTATTGTTGCTGGTTTTATTCATAAAACCTTTTTAGATAAAGAATAATTAGAAAATTTATTCGTGAAAAAAAAAGCCAATTTTGATGATTCAAAATTGGCTTTTTTAGTATAAAAAAACGTTTTAATTGTTTTTGCGTTTTAATTCTATTTCTGCTACTGCATTATCTGAACTTTTGTTTTTGCTTCCTTTAGGTTCAATTGTTATACTAAGACCAAGAGCATTTTCCATGTATGGAATAGATTGCATTTTTTTTTCAGAAGGGTCTATTATTCCAAGACTTACAAAATGATCTTCCATTTGAGCCCAAATTTGAAGGTTTTCATTTTCTGATAATTGAGGTAAAGAGATAACATCGATCATAGATGTTTTCTCAATCGCATTTATGTATGCTACTGTTTTTAAATCTTTAGCACGTTCGTTTCCTCTAAAAACATATTTTTCGGTTTCAGGATTATTGAGTTTCATGAATTGACGCATAACATCGTCAAGTTTTTTATTATTATCTTCAATGTCACTTCTTAAGTCAAAAATCTCATCTACTACAATTTGATTTTCTTTAAGTAATCCTTGGTTTTGTTGGTGCATCATAAAAGTTGCTCCAGCAAAAATTAGTGCTACAATACTTGCAGCAATACTGTACCAAGTTGTTGTTCTACGTCTAATGGTTTCCATTTTAACTACAGGAATCGCATCATTTTCTATTTCATTTAAGGTGTTATCTAAAACAAATTTTGGTGCTTCTACTGCATTGGCTTTGGCAATAATCTCAAGATTATCTTGTAATCTATGATATTCGCTTTCCACTTCTGGATAGGTCTCAATGTAATGTTCCACTTTCAGGCTTTCTGAAGCAGATGTTTCATCTAGTATATACTTGTCAAGTAATCCAGATTGAAAAAAAGTATGTAATTTTTTTTCCATTTTTAAATTTATTTATGGATTGTAGATCTTTTTTAGTTCTCGTAATCCAATTTTTAACCTAGACTTAATCGTACCTAGCGGAATGTCTAATTCATCACTCGCTTCTTGTTGAGTCATTCCTTCAAAAAATAAAGCCCTCAAGACTATTTGGTACTTTTCGTCTAATCGCGCAACATGCTCTTTTAAATCTAAAACATCTTGGTTTAAAGTCGCTGTTGGTAAGATATATACGTTAGATTTATCAATTTGGACTTCTTTTTCAAATCGATTATTAAAACTTCTCAGTTTATCAATGGCTGTGTTTTTTGCAATTCGATATAGCCAGGTAAATAATTTTGCCTTTTTAGAATCGTATTTTTTTGCGTTTTTCCAAACTTTCACAAAAGTTTCTTGAAGTGCATCTTGAGCCAACTCTTCGTTAATCGTAATTTTTAAGATGATACCATAGAGACTGTCTGCATAATTTTCATAAAGAAGATTAAGAGCCTTCTTGTCGCCTGATGCTAACAATTTTACTATCTGTTTTTCAAGAGATGTGCTCAAATTAAGAGTGTGTTAAATGCGTTTTGTAATGTCTTAAATTTAATCATAATTATATATATGATTAAGATAGTAAAATAATCTCAACAATGGAGTTTAATCCATTATCATATAGTTTCTGCGGAATATTTTTTATTTAAAGAAAGTTGATTGATGCGTTTTTAAACTTATTATTAGTACTAATAACAACATTAATTTGAGACTTCGTGTTTATATAATATTAACTTCGGTTTCTATTTTAATATCAAAAATACGAACAATTGTTTCTTGAATTAACTGTGAGAGTTTTAAAATATCAGTGCCACTTGCTCCACCATAATTAACTAAAACTAAAGCTTGTTTTTTATGTACACCAAAGTTGCCAAAAGTTTTTCCTTTAAAACCAGCATGTTCAATAAGCCAACCAGCTGGAATTTTAATTTTAGTGTCAGAAACAATATAGTGAGGCGCATTAGGGAAATTCTCTTGTAATTTTAAAAAGGCCCTTTTGGATATAATTGGGTTTTTAAAAAAACTTCCAGAATTTCCAATTTCTTTTGGGTTTGGGAGTTTGCTTTCACGAATTGCAATAACAGCTTTAGAAACGTCATGGATAGTTGGTTGATCAATGTCCATTTTTTTCAATTCTGTAGTGATTGCACCATAATTTGTGTGGAGCGCATGCGTATTATAACTTAATTTAAAATCGACATTAACTATTATATATTCTCCTTTGGCGTGTTGTTTGAAAATTGAATTACGATAATCAAATTTACATTCTTCATTGGTAAATGTTTCTACTTCTAAAGTCTTTAAGTTTAATGCCTCACAAGTATAAAATGTGTCTTTTAATTCTACACCATATGCTCCAATATTTTGAATTGGACTTGTGCCAACATTTCCAGGAATGAGTGATAAGTTTTCTAATCCACCAAAACCTTTATCTAATGTCCAGAGTACAAATTCATGCCAATTTTCACCAGCTTGACATTTGACTAAAACTTCGGTTTTGGTTTTAGAGTATATTTGCTTTCCTTTTAGATTTAAATGAATAACAAGGGCATCAATATCTTTAGTTAGCAACATATTGCTTCCTCCACCTAGAATGAATTTTTGTGGGTAATCTTCAGACGAAAAAATAGATTTTAAATCCTCAATTGAGGAAACAGAAACAAAGTGTTTTGCTATAACATCAATACCAAAAGTATTGAAAGGTTTTAAAGATATGTTGTGTTGAATTTGCACTAGTCTTGGTATACTTTAAGAGCTTCTTTTAGAATGTTTACAGCCTTTTTTAAGCTATGAGTGTTAAGAACATAAGCAATTCTAATTTGGTTAAGACCAACACCAGGAGTGCTATAGAAACCAGCAGCAGGAGCAACCATGATAGATTCGCCGTCTACATCAAAAGATTCTAATAACCATTGTGCAAACGCATCTGAGTTTTTAATAGGTAACTGTGCAATACAATAAAATGCGCCTTTTGGATTAGCAACTTGTACACCTTCAATTTTGTTTAATTCTTCAATTAATACATTTCGTCGTTCAACATATTCCTCAATGACATCATCAAAGTAGCTTTGTGGAGTGTCTAAAGCTGCTTCACTAGCAATTTGTGCTAAAGTTGGCGGACTTAAACGCGCTTGCGCAAATTTTAATGCAGTTTTTATAACCTCTTTGTTTTTTGAAACTAAACACCCAATACGAGCACCACACATACTATAACGCTTAGAGACAGAATCAATAACAATGGCATAATCTTCTAAGCCTTTTTCTTGAAGAATAGAGTAGTGGGTTTCCCCGTCGTAAGCAAATTCACGGTATACTTCATCTGCAATTAAAAATAAATCATGTTTTTTTACTATTGCAGCTAATTTTTTAATTTCTTCTTTTGAGTACAGATAACCGGTTGGGTTTCCAGGATTGCAAATAAGAATAGCTTTGGTCTTTGTCGTAATTAATTTCTCGAATTCTTCAATTGGAGGTAAAGCAAAATTATCTTCTATCTTAGATATTACTGGAACTATATTTACACCAGATGCTGTTGAAAATCCGTTATAATTAGCATAAAATGGTTCTGGAATAATGACTTCATCATCTGTATCCATAATGCTTCCAAAGGCGAATAATAAAGCTTCACTACCACCAGTTGTCACAATAATGTCATCATGTTTAACATAAATATCATTTTTTGCATAATAGTTGGCTATTTTTTGTCTATAAGTTTCAGACCCTTCAGATCTTGAGTAAGACAATACTTCGATGTTATTATTTTTTATGGCTTCTAATGCTACACTTGGTGTTTTGATATCAGGTTGACCAATATTTAAATAATATATGTTTTTACCAGATTTCTCAGCATTTTCAGCAAAAGGGACTAGTTTTCGAATTGGAGATTCTGGCATTGAAACTCCTTTCTTAGAAATTGTTGGCATGTTTATTCGTTTAGATGGTAAAGTTCTGAAAATTATCTTAAAGTTTATTTAAAAAATCAAGCTAAAAATAATAGATGTGCTAAATTTTGTAAATTGGTAATAAGACTTATGGCTACAACTAAAAAAATATTCATTTCAATACTATTTATAGTACTATGTTTTAGTACTTCATTTGGGCAAGGGGTATTTAATTTGCCTGGAAAGAAAAGTGATAAGATTAAGTTTCAACTTATAAATAACCTTATTGTACTACCTGTTGAAATCAATGGAGTAAAACTTTCTTTTTTATTAGATACAGGAGTGAGTAAGCCTATTTTGTTTAATATAGCAAATACCGATTCTCTTCAAATTAAAAACGTTGAGACTATTTATTTAAGAGGTTTAGGAGGAGGTGAACCCATTAAAGCTTTAAAATCTCAAAGAAATTTTTTTAAAATAGGAAATGCAATCAATATTAATCAGGACGTTTTTGTTGTTTTTGATAGTTCAATAAATTTTACTTCTAGACTTGGTGTTAATATTCATGGTATCATTGGATATGATGTTTTTAAAAACTTTATCGTGGAAATTAATTATGTTTCTAAATATATTAAACTACATAAACCCGAAACGTATAAATATAAAGATTGTAAAAAATGTGAAGTATTTAATCTTTCATTTTATAATAACAAACCCTATATCGAAGCTGAGGTTAAAATTGATTCAGAATTCAAACCTATAAAACTTTTGATTGATACAGGAAGCAGTGATGCTTTATGGATTTTTGAGGATGAAGCATTAGGCCTGGAGCCAATCAAAAATAAAACTTTTGATGATTATTTGGGAAAAGGACTAAGTGGGAGTTTATATGGAGTAAGATCAAAAGTGAATGTATTTAAACTTAAAAGTTTTGAGTTAGAAAATGTGAATACTGCTTTCCCAGATTCTGTAGCTATAAGTTATGCAAGGAAACTTAAAGGTAGAAACGGAAGTGTTTCGGGTGAGATATTAAAACGATTTAATCATATTGTAGATTTTCGTAATGCAAAAATCACTTTAAAAAAGAATGGCAATTATAAAGCGCCTTTTTATTACAATAGAAGCGGTATAACCTTAGAACAGAGTGGCTCAAGGGTTATTAAAGAAGCTGAGGATAGAGGAAGAGTGGGCTATGGTAATAGAGGAGGAAATGACACTCAAATTGTTTTGAGTACGTTTTATAAGTTCACATTAAAGCCATCTTATTCTATATTCGAATTACGAGAAAACTCTCCAGCTGATAAAGCAGGATTAAAGATTGGAGATATTATCTTATCTATAAACGGAAAAGCTACACACTCGTTAATACTTCAAAATATAACGGCGTATTTTAAAAATGATATCGGTAAGTTAATTAGACTTAAAATAGAAAGAGATGGAGAGGTTAGGTCTTTTCAATTTAGACTAGAAGATGTATTCAAAAAAAAGAACTCCCATAATTGAGAGTTCTTTATAAAATTATATTACAATGAAGTTTATTGCTCCATTACGCTTTTGTCTTTCTTTTCTAATACACTTTTCTTACTAGAATCTATAACTAACCCTTTTATTTTTAAAGCTACTGTAGGTGTGTCAGCATTAGATGTAACTGTAATTGTTTTTCTAATAGGATTTACTCTATTAGTATCATATTTAACTTCAATTTTTCCAACTTCACCAGGCAAAATTGGTCCTTTAGGTTTTTTAGGTACTGTACAGCCACAAGTTGACTTTACATTAGAAATAATAAGTGGCGCATTACCAGTATTAGTAAATTCAAATACTCTTACACCATTAGAACCTTTTTCTATAGTTCCATAATCAATAACATCTGTTTTAAATTCTATTTTGGCTACTTTTTCTTGAGCAAAAGCACCTATGCTTAAGAATGCTACACATAAAATTACTATTAAATTTTTCATCATTTTAATTTTAAATTGATACTATCAAAACTACTTACTTTTTACCATTCTGCAAAATAAATTAGCCATATGACCTTATAATTAACATTAATTTCAATTTAATGCCATTATTTCTTTTTAATCATTTCGCTAAAAAAGAAATATAAGTACTTTTGTCAGTTATAAAGCAAAAACAATACCAAAGCATGGAAATTCCATCAAAATATTCAGCACAAGCAGTAGAAAATAAATGGTACGACTACTGGATGAAGCATAATTATTTTCACTCAACTCCAGATGAGAGAGAGCCATATACCATAGTAATTCCTCCACCAAATGTAACTGGAGTCTTACATATGGGGCATATGTTAAATAACACAATTCAAGATGTGTTAATACGTCGAGCACGTTTACAAGGGAAAAATGCTTGTTGGGTTGCTGGAACAGATCATGCATCTATTGCTACAGAAGCTAAGGTTGTTGCTAAGCTAAAAGCTCAAGGCATTGATAAAAACGATTTAACTCGTGAAGAGTTTCTAGAGCACGCTTGGGAATGGACTGAAGAATATGGTGGTGTTATTCTTGAACAACTTAAAAAATTAGGCTGCTCTTGTGATTGGGACCGTACCAAATTCACAATGGATGACGATATGAGTGAAGCCGTAATCAAAGTATTTGTTGATTTATATAACAAAGGTTTGATTTATAGAGGGTATCGAATGGTGAATTGGGATCCAGAAGCCAAGACAACATTATCTGATGAAGAGGTAATTCATGTTGAAAAACAAGGATTACTTTATTATTTAGAATATCAAATAGAGGATAGTGATGAGAAATTAACTATTGCTACAACACGTCCTGAAACTATTTTTGGTGATACAGCTATTTGTATTAATCCAGAAGACGAACGTTTCACGCATTTAAAAGGGAAGAATGCAATTGTACCTATTTGCGGAAGAGTTATTCCTATAATTGAAGATGCATATGTTGATGTGGAATTTGGTACAGGTTGCTTAAAAGTGACGCCAGCTCATGATGAGAATGATAAAGTTTTAGGAGAAAAGCACAATCTTGAAGTGGTAGATATTTTTAATGATGATGCTTCTTTAAATAGCTTCGGAATGCATTACCAAGGCCAAGATCGTTTTGTTGTTAGAAAAGCAATAGCTAAAGAGTTAAGTACATCTGGTATTTTAATTAAAACCGAAAATCATATCAATAAAGTAGGGACTTCTGAGCGTACAAAGGCTGTTATCGAACCCCGTTTAAGTGATCAATGGTTTCTTAAAATGGAAGATTTAGCAAAACCTGCAATTGATGCAGTTTTGAAAACTGATGATGTTAAGTTGTATCCAAAGAAATTTGAAAACACCTATAGACACTGGATGGAGAATATTCGTGATTGGAATATTTCTCGTCAATTACTTTGGGGACAACAAATTCCTGCGTTTTTCTATGGCGATGGGAAAGATGATTTTGTAGTTGCTGAAACAAGTGAAAAGGCCTTAAAATTGGCTCAAGAAAAAACGAATAATACTGCTTTGAAAGTTGAAGATTTAACTCAAGATTCTGATGCGTTAGATACGTGGTTTAGTTCTTGGTTATGGCCAATGAGTGTTTTTGATGGTATTCGAAATCCGGAAAATGAAGAAATTAAATACTATTATCCAACAAATGATTTAGTGACAGGTCCAGATATTTTATTTTTCTGGGTAGCGCGAATGATTGTTGCTGGTTATGAATATAAAGACGAAAAGCCATTTGAAAATGTGTACCTCACTGGGTTGGTTAGAGATAAGCAACGGCGAAAAATGTCTAAATCATTAGGGAATTCTCCTGATGCTTTAAAGTTAATTGAAGAATATACGGCAGATGGAGTTAGAGTAGGCTTATTATTGAGTTCTGCTGCAGGAAACGATTTAATGTTTGATGAGACACTATGTCAACAAGGAAAAGGTTTTGGAAACAAAATATGGAGTGCCTTTTATTTAACTAGCTTATGGGATGTTGAAGATATTGAACAGCGAAATTCTAGCAAAATTGCATTAGAATGGTATGAAGCAAAATTTCAATCTGCTTTAATAGAAATTGAAGATCATTTTAGTAAATATAGACTTAGCGATGCTTTAATGTCTATTTATAAATTAATATATGATGATTTTTGTGGATGGTTATTAGAGATTGTAAAACCAGCTTACGGTAAGCCAATAGATCGTTTTACCTATAATAAAGTAATGTCTATTTTTGAAGATAATTTAAAAATTGTACATCCATTTATGCCGTTCTTAACCGAAGAAATTTGGCAAACCATAAGTGATCGCACACCAGAAGAAGCTTTAATTATTGCAAAATGGCCAGAATCTAAGCCAATTAATGAAGTATTGATTTCGGAATTTGATTTTGCTTCTGAAGTTATTTCTGGCATTAGAAACATTAGAAAACAAAAGAACATTGCTTTTAAAGATGCGATTAGTTTTTCAGTTGTAAACAACGAGAATGCAACAACTACTTTTGATGAGGTAATTGCTAAATTAGGGAACTTAGAAAGTTTCGATTATGTAAATGAAGCTGTAGAAGGCGCATTAACGTATCGAGTAAAATCTAACGAATATTTTATTCCAATGGAAGGGAGTATTGATGTTGAAGCAGAAATAACAAAGCTTACAGAGGAGCTTAATTATACCGAAGGTTTCCTTAAAAGTGTACAAAAGAAATTGTCTAACGAACGTTTTGTAGCTGGAGCTCCTGAGCAAGTTGTTGCTTCAGAAAAGAAAAAAGAAGCAGATGCCTTAGCTAAGATTGAAACCTTAAATGCAAGCTTAGCGAGTTTGAGATAAGCATTTTCAAAAGAATTATAAGGCCATTCAAATTGAGTGGTCTTTTTTTTACCATTCATTAATTTTATTACTATCCAGTTTCACAAAAATAAACAGCAATATTGTAAAGCCCCAAAGTCCAGATCCACCATAACTAAAAAAGGGTAGAGGAATTCCGACCGTTGGAATTAATCCCATTACCATACCAGTATTAATTGTAAAGTGTATAAAGAAAACCGAGGCGACACCATAGCCATAAACACGGCTAAATTGTGATTTTTGTGATTCGGCTAAATATAAAACACGTATAATTAAACCCATAAATAGTATGACCACGAAAGCGCTTCCCAAAAATCCCCATTCTTCTCCAACAGTGCTAAAAATGTAATCGGTCTCTTGTTCTGGAACAAACTTTCCTTTAGTTCTTGTGCCTTGTAAAAAACCCTTGCCCCAAATTCCGCCAGAGCTAATGGCTTTTTCAGATTGAATAAGATTATAGGCTTCTTCTTTTTTCATTTTTTCAAGTAGAATAGGATCTTTCTCCAGTCGTAGCCAAAGGCTTATCCTATTTTGTTGATGCGCTTGTAAAACATGTTGGTAAAATAATTTTACTCCAGCAGAAAAAGATATACAAATCAATAAAATTACTACAGACTGTATCATTGAAGAACGCTTTTTCCTTCGGAAAAAATAAATGATAAAGAGTATAAATGTAGAAATAACTGTAGTCACTATAAGTCCATATTTTAAAGCTAAAACAGCAAGTATAATAGTTGATAGCGCAATGATTAAATAGACTTGTTGTAATCCTTCTCTATAAAAAACAAAAAAGAAAGAAGCATAAACCAGTGTGCTTCCAGCATCATTTTGCAATAAGATTAGAATTGCAGGAACTACAATTATGATAACTGCTTTAAGCTGATCTTTTAACGTATTCATATTCGTTTGAAGGTCACTCATGTATTTCGCAACGGCGAGTGCTGTAGCGAATTTTGCAAATTCACTGGGTTGAAGCGTCATAGTACCTATGCCATACCAGGATCGTGCACCATTAACATCTTTCCCGAAGATAAATAAGCCAACGAGAGCAAGCATTGCAATAATATAGATGATACTAGCAAACCGTTCATAAAATTTGGCTTCAACAGATAATATCAATACAATTAAAAAGAAGGTTAAGCCTAGAAAGATTAAATGTTTACCATAGAGTTGGTTCATGTCAAAATAACTTTGTATCTCACCTTCATGAGAAGCAGACATGATATTTAACCATCCAAAAGCTACTAAAAGTAAAAATAGAATAATGGTAATCCAATCAAATTTATATCCTCTATGATTTTCTCTATTCATTTATTGGTGCGTTGAATTAGAGTTTATGTTAATTGCGTTATTGAGGTCATCATCTTTTGGAGGTTTAACCTTATCAATAACTTGTAAAGTTGTTTCTCCATTAATTTTGAAAGGTTTTCCAGAATATGGTTTTGCATATTCATTTTCTAAGCTATGGGTTAAAATCCAATCTTCCATATCGGTTCTGGTAATCTCTCCTTTGATATGTTTTTCTATCATTAGGCTTGCCATTCTTCCAGCAAACCGACTTCCCCAATATCCGTTTTCTACAAATACTGCAATGGCAATTTTAGGATTGTCTTTAGGAGCAAAAGCAACAAAAATGGAATGATCTGTCAATTGCGTTTTTACATTATCAATCTTAACAAAATTTTCTGCAGTTCCTGTTTTTCCGCAGATATCTATTCCAGGAATGCGAAGTGTTGCGGCTGTTCCTTTATTGTATACATCAAACATGCCTTGAATAACGGGTTCAAAATGTCTTTTGTCTATAGTTGTGTATTTAGGTGTTGTGTATCTACTTGGAATGGTATCGCCTTCAATGTCTTTAATAATATGAGGTGTATAGTAATAGCCGCGATTTCCAATTGCTGCTGCCATATTTGCTAATTGAATTGGTGTGGCTTCAACTTCACCTTGACCAATAGCATTAGATACAATATAGGTTGAACCCCAACGATTGTCACCGTAAGCTCTATCATAGTAATCTCCATTAGGGATGCGTCCAGGTCTACCAACAGATAAGTCATTGTTTAAAAAGTCGCCAAGACCAAAGCTTTTAGCATGTTTAGCCCAAATATTCATTGCGTTACCTGCATCATCATAGTTATCAATAATTTTACGATAAGTATTTACAAAATAGGCATTGCAGGATTGGGCGATGCCATTGTTCATATTTACCGGACTTTTATGATGATGACAACCTGTTAATTTTTTATTTCCGTAGTAATATCCTTGTCTACAAGTTACTTTATCATTAATGTCTATAACGCCTTCTTGAAGAGCTATAAGCGCATTAATTACTTTAAACGGAGATCCAGGTGGGTATTGAGCTTGTAATCCTCTATCAAATGTAGGTTTAGATATGGTGTCTAAAAATAATTTAGAAAAATTTTTATTACGTTCTCTACCAACTAATAAATTTGGATTATAGCTTGGACCAGTAACCATAGCTAAAATCTCACCATTAGCTGGGTTAATTGCAACAATACCACCTCGTTTATTGGTCATTAATAATTCACCATAGGCTTGTAATTCTGAATCAATAGTGATTTTAATATCTTTACCTGGTTGAGGTAATGTATCAAATCTTCCTTCTTTATAAGGACCGATATTTTTATTGAATATATCTTTTTGTATAAACTTAATGCCTTTGACGCCTCTAAGAGCTTTTTCATAAGATAATTCTATACCTTGCTTACCAATAAGATCACCCATTTTGTAATAAGGTTTCTTGTTAATAATACTTTGATTAACCTCACCTAAATCACCTAGAACGTTAGCTCCAATTGAGGTTTGATAATCTCTGAGCGATCGTTTTTGAATATAAAATCCTTGATACTTACGCATTTTCTCTTGAAGTACGGCATAATCTTTTTTTGAGAGCTGAGGTACAAATGGAGATGGTAAACGTGGTGAGTAATTGTTAGCTCGTGCAAGTTTTTTTTGATACTCTTCTGTTGTTATTTTTAATAATTTACAAAACTCATTAAGTGTTGTAGAATCTAGTTTTTCTACTTCTCGCGGAATGACCATCACATCATAAGATGGCTGATTAGCAACTAAAAGTTTACCATTCCTGTCATAAACATAACCTCGTTTAGGGTAGTCATATTCTTTGCTAATGGCATTATCTTCAAGTAAGCTATAGGCTTCTTTTTTGTAGACTTGCAAATAGAATAAACGTGAAATAAATATAAGCCCTACAAAGATTACAGTTAATAAAAGTAGAAGTTTTCTCATCGTTTTTTGTTACTAAAAAGTATTGAAATTAATATACAAAGTATAATAGTAAAAATACTTGAGAATAACGTTTTCTGTAATATTAAAATTATGTTAGATATGTTAAAAATTTCTAATAAAAACATAATGAAATGATGTAGAACGATTATTATTGAAAAATAAATAACCCTGTTACCAAATTCAGTAGTATCGAATTTTATGTTTTGATGTTCGTAAACCATTCCGAAAGCAAATTTCAATACAGCGGGTCTTATAAATGCAATAGTAACACAAGCTGCTGCATGAATGCCTCCAGAGTCTGAAAAGATATCTACAAAGAGCCCTAGCATAAAACTTAGGAAAATAAAAAGAGAGCGATTGTTCTTTACAGGAAACAATAAAATAAATAATATATAAGGATATGGGTTTATCGAACCCATAAAATTGATATTATTAAATATCAATGCTTGTGCTAATATCAACACAACAAATCGTATAATACTATTAAAATTAAGACTATTCATCAATAGGATTTTCTAATAGTTTGATTTCTTGAGTATCTAAGTTTTCTATAATATAAACGTGAGATAAATTTGTCATATCATTAAATAGCTTAACGTTGACTGTATAGGTGTCTCCACTAATATCTAAAACGAAATTTTCAATTGTTCCAATAGGAATTCCTTGAGGAAAAATTGAAGATTGACCCCCAGTAATTATAGTATCACCTTCTCTAACTGGAGCAAATTTTAATATGTCTGTAAGTTGAACAATAGTTGATGATTCACCATCCCATTCTAAAGAGCCTATATGGTGTGATGACTTTAATTGCGCATTGATTCTACTTTTTGTGTTTAATATAGAAAGTATTCGGGCATATCCATTAGAAGTATTATCTATAATACCAACAATACCTTTTGAAGTAATAACACCTAAATCTTCTTTAATGGCGTTTTGTTCTCCTTTATTAATTGTTAAATAGTTTTTTGTAGAGGTATAATTATTGTTGATGATTTCGGCACTTTGAATTTTATAACGCCCTTTATAAGAGATACTGTCTATATAGGTTTTAACTATTGCGGAAGTATCAATTGTATTAAATATTTGAGATCGCAGCTTATTATTTTCTTCAACAAGAATTTTATTTTGTTCTTTTAAACCAAAATAGTTAGAAATACCATTTGCACTTTCATAAACACCACCAGTTAAAAAATTAGCAGAGTTAATAAACTTGCTTTTATGGTAGGAATGTGATTGAATTGTTAAGGCTAAAGAAATAACAAACAACAACAGAAACAAAAGGAAGGTCTTGTTTCTAATGACAAAGTTTATAATTTGTTGCATGCTAAGTTGTTATTCTCTATTATTTAATCAATACACTTTTAAATTTTGGTAAGTTTTTAAGTGTAATTCCAGTACCACGAACAACAGCTCTCAAAGGGTCTTCAGCAATATAAACAGGTAAATCAGTTTTTTGAGATAAACGTTTATCTAAACCTCTTAACATAGAGCCGCCACCTGCAAGATAAATACCAGTATTGTATATGTCTGCAGCTAATTCTGGAGGTGTTTGTGATAAGGTTTCCATTACAGAATCTTCAATTCTTAAAATAGATTTATCAAGTGCTTTTGCTATTTCACGATATGAAATCTGTACCTGTTTAGGTTTTCCAGTCAATAAATCACGCCCTTGAACACTCATCTCTTCAGGTGGAAGATCTAAATCTTCGGTAGCTGCACCAATTTGAATCTTTATCTTTTCTGCAGTACGATCGCCAATATAAAGATTGTGTTGCGTACGCATATAATAAATGATATCGTTGCTAAATACATCACCAGCTACTTTTACAGACTTATCGCAAACGATACCTCCTAAAGCAATAACAGCAATTTCTGTAGTTCCTCCTCCAATATCAACAATCATATTCCCTTTAGGTTGCATGATATCAATACCAATACCAATAGCTGCCGCCATTGGTTCATGAATTAGATATACTTCTTTCCCATTTACGCGCTCACAAGATTCTTTTACTGCTCGCATTTCAACTTCAGTAATTCCAGAAGGGATGCAAACAACCATACGAAGCGCTGGTGTAAATAATTTCTTTTTTAGCGCAGGAATGTTTTTGATAAACATGCTTATCATTTGTTCAGAGGCATCAAAATCGGCAATTACACCATCTTTCAAAGGTCTAATTGTTTTAATGTTTTCATGTGTTTTTCCTTGCATCATATTGGCTTCTTTACCAACTGCAATTATTTTGCCTGAAATTCTATCTCTTGCAACTATTGATGGACTATCAACAACAACCTTGTCATTGTGGATAATTAGTGTGTTTGCTGTTCCTAAATCTATGGCTATTTCTTCGGTTAAGAAATCAAAAAATCCCATTCGTTATTCTGATATTATGAGGTCGTTATTATATAAAGTTTTTCGCGTGTTGTAAATGTAGTAAAACTTACTAAATATTTACACTTTATTTCCATTTCAATTGAAATGGAAATAAAGAAGTTAACTTTTTATAATTAAACGTTTGATTTTAGGTTTTGGATGTTTCTAGCTTTAAATTTTGAGTCTATTAAGATTGTCGTGATTTAATGTTTAAAATGACGTGTTCCAGTCATCACCATAGCGATATTGTTTTCATTGCAGTAATCAACACTTAATTGGTCTTTGATAGAGCCTCCAGGTTGTATTACTGCAGTGATTCCTGCATTGTCAGCAATCTCTACGCAATCTGGGAAAGGGAAGAATGCATCACTAGCCATCACAGCACCTTTTAAATCAAAATTAAATGATTGCGCTTTATGGATCGCTTGGTTAAGCGCATCTACACGACTTGTTTGTCCAGTTCCACTAGCACATAATTGTTTGTTTTTAACCAAAACAATGGTGTTAGATTTGGTATGTTTACAAATTTTTGAAGCAAATATTAAATCCTCTAATTCGTTTGTGGTTGGTGTGTTTTTGGTCGCATGCGTTAAATCTTCAACGGTATCCGTTTTGTTGTTTTTATCTTGAACTAAAATACCATTAAGACAAGTTCTTACCGTTGTTTTTGCAAATTCAACATCGTTTAGAATTAAAAGGATTCTGTTTTTCTTACCTTTTAAAATTTCTAAAGCTTGTGAAGAAAACGAAGGAGCAATAACAACTTCACAAAACAGTGTGTGAATCTTTTCAGCTGTTGTTTTATCAATTTCAGTGTTTGCAATTAAAACACCACCAAAAGCAGATACAGGATCACCAGCAAGAGCATCTATATAGGCTTGCTGTATTGAATCTCTTTGAGCAAAACCACAAGCATTATTATGTTTTAGTATAGCGAAAGTTGGTGTTTCTCCTTTAAATTCATTCATTAAATTTACTGCTGCATCGACATCCAAAAGATTGTTGTAGCTAAGTTCTTTTCCGTGGAGTTTTGTAAATACTTCGTCAAAATTTCCGAAGAAAAAACCACGTTGATGTGGGTTTTCTCCATAACGTAAAACTTTACCATTGGTTTCACTAATTTTAAGAGATGCAATGTTATGATCTGCATTGAAATAGTTAAATATTGCTGAATCATAATGTGAAGATACATTAAATGCTTTTGCAGCAAAATCTTTTCTATCGTCTTCAGATGTATCTCCATTTTTGGATTTTAATAACTCTAAAAATTCAGAATAATCTTCAACAGATGATACACAAATCACATCTGCGTAATTTTTTGCAGCTGCTCTAATTAAAGAGATTCCACCAATATCTATTTTTTCAATAATATCTTGATTTGAAGCTCCAGAAGCGACTGTTTTTTCAAAAGGATATAAATCAACAATAACGACATCTATTTGTGGAATGTCAAAATCAACTAATTCAGTAGCATCACTTTCATTATTTTGACGATTTAAAATGCCACCAAATACTTTTGGGTGTAATGTTTTTACACGTCCGCCTAGAATTGAAGGATACGAGGTTACATCTTCAACAGGAACGACATTAATACCTAAGTCTTTGATGAATTTTTCAGTGCCACCTGTAGAGTAGATAGTTGCATTTTGGTCGTTAAGTTGCTTAACGATAGGTTCTAATCCGTCTTTACTAAAAACAGAAATTAATGCAGATTTAATTGTTTTGTTGTTGCTCATTGTTGTGTTGTTGTAGTTGTGTTTCTTTATTAAAACGTCGTTGAGAAATTAAAGCGCAAAAATACATAATATCAAGAATTATTATAAGTCAAAACTCGAGTTTATTTAAGTTTTTTGTAACAATAAATTGTTGAAAACGTCATATCTTTATAATTGTAGAAAATTAAACCAATCAAATGCTCGTTTATCTTAGATTATTTAAGGAAAGTTTTTCGTTTGCTATTAATGCATTACGTAATAATAAGTTGCGTACATTTTTGTCACTTTTAGGTATAACAATTGGTATTTTTTCAATTATAGCTGTGCTTGCAGCTGTAGACTCTTTGGATAGGAGTATTAAAGATCAGCTGAGTGGTTTGGATAAAAACACGATATACTTAACCAAGTATTCTTTTGGACCTACAAGTGTTCCAAGATGGCAACGTGAAAATTTTCCACAAACAGAGTATGATGATTACCAATTTATAGAGCGAAATGTGCCAGACATTAAAGCGATCGCTTATGTTATTTTTGGGAGTTCTGAAAATATAAAATATGAAGGAACAACTGTTTCAGGAGTAGATATTACACCTATTTCCAATGGGATTTATGAAATTGAAAATTTAAAAGTAGCTCAAGGACGTTTTTATACCGAATCGGAATCTAATTCTGGTTCAAATGTTATGGTTTTAGGAAGTGCAACAGCAATAAATCTTTTTGATAATTTAAACCCTATAGGGAAAACGGTTCGTGCTTATGGTAGAAAAATGACTGTTATTGGTGTTTTGAAAAAAGTGGGTGCAGGACTAGGCGATTCTCCAGATGAAAAGGCTTATGTGCCTGCTAATTTTGTGAGGCGTTTTAAAAATGGAGGTGCCAACGGTTTGCCAGGAGCTATTATAATTAAACCAGTTAAAGGTATTGATGTAGGAGCATTTGATGCTGTTTTGAAACAGAAATATAGAGTTTTCAGAGGTCTTAAAGCTGATGAGCCAGATAATTTTTTTATTAATAAAATTTCAGGTTTTACAAATTTTATTGATGGTATTATTTCAACATTAAATGGTATAGGTTGGGTTATTAGTCTGTTTTCTCTTTTAGTTGGTGGTTTTGGTATTGCTAATATTATGTTTGTAAGTGTAAGAGAACGAACAAATCTTATTGGAATTCAAAAGTCATTAGGCGCAAAAAATAAATTTATTTTATTTCAGTTTTTATTTGAAGCTGTAATATTATCTGTTCTAGGAGGTTTAATTGGTATAGCCTTAGTGCAGATAATAGCACTAATTGCAAATGCAACATTAGAGTTTGAGTTTATTTTATCGTTCTATAATATATTTGTTGGATTTGGATTGTCTACATTTATTGGTTTGATTTCTGGAGTAATACCAGCAATTTCGGCATCTAGATTAGATCCTGTTGAAGCTATTAGAACTGGAATGTAGATTTGTTAGCTGTTACAGGTTTTGTTATAAAATTTCTGCAATTTTCTTGCAAACAAACTCTAAAAAACGTTCGTCTTCTGATGTGAATGGATCTGGTGTATTAGAATCAATATCTATTTGCCCAATGTTTTCACCATTTATAAAAATGGGAATTACAATTTCTGCTTTAACTGTGATGCTACACGCAATATAATTATCTTGTGAAGCAACATCTGGTACCACAAAATTTTCGTTAGAGATAGCTACCTGTCCACAAATACCTTTTCCAAAGGGAATAATAGTATGGTCTGTTGGTTCGCCAACATATGGTCCGAGTTTTAATTCATTTTTGTTACCGTTTTTAAAATAAAAACCTACCCAATTGTAGTAATCTATATGGTTTTCAAGAAGTTTACATATAGACAGTAAACGTTCATCTACTGTTGTCGTTGTGTTTAATATAATCGCTTCTACTTGAGGTTTAAGAGTCTCGAATGTCATAGATTTTAAAAATTTTGGTAAAAGTATTTAAAAAGTGTCATTTCTAGATTCATTTTGTATAATTTTAACTCTATAAAATGAAAGCGCTTCTTATAAAATATAAATCTGTCGTAAAGTTCATATTAACCTTTCTGTTGGTTTATTTTGTGCTCACACTTGGCTATAAATATTATTTAGATTTATCAGATGGCTCTGTAAATTATCCAGATTATATAACCAATTTAGTTGCTAAGCAAAGTCAATTATTACTTGAAACTTTTGGATACCATACTACAATCTTGCCGCATCCTGATGAGCCTTCAATGAAGTTGATTATTAATAGGAAATTTGTAGCTAGAGTCGTTGAAGGCTGTAATTCGATAAGTGTTATTATTTTGTTTATTTCATTCATCATTGCGTTTGCAGGGAAATTTAAGCCTACTTTTATTTATGTGCTAACTGGTAGTGTGTTGATCTATACAGTTAATTTATTACGAATCGCTATACTTTCTATAGGCTTGTATAATTATCCTTGGCGTAAAGATATTTTACATACAGTTGTTTTTCCAATGATTATCTATGGAATGGTTTTTCTATTGTGGATGTTCTGGGTAAATAGATTTTCAAAACCAAAAAACTAGATGCGTAATCCAATCACTTACATATTGCTATTGATTTTGTTTGGGTTATTAGTGCTTATACGAGTTTTTGAGAACGAATTATTTTATGATCCATATTTGTTGTTTTTTAAGAGTGATTATTTGCATATGGATTTTCCGCGTCGTGAAATCTTAAAATTATCACTTTATACAACATTGCGTTATGTATTAAACTCAGCAATATCTTTAGGTCTTATTTATTTGTTTTTTAAAGATAAATCTATTGTAAAATTTTCAATGTTTATTTATGTAATTGCTTATTTTATTCTGTTGGCATTCTTTTTGTATTTTGTTATTAATCCACGTCAAGAAGATTATTATTTGTTTTTTAATTTTAGACGTTTTTTAATTCAACCAATATTTTTATTGCTTCTTGTTCCAGCATTTTATTATTTTAAATTAAAACAATAAATTGTTAATGATTGCATAATCTTATATTGTAGTTCTTCTTTTTTTTTAACTTTGTAACATGTTAAAAAAAGTTGCATATAAAATTGGCTCGGCAGCAATGACGATGCTTTTGTTATTTTCTACAGTATCATTTACTGTAGAAAAGCACTTTTGCGGTGATGTTTTAATTGATGTAGCTGTGTTTAGTGAGGTTCAAAAATGCACAATGGAAGCTTTTAAAAACGAGCAAGAAAAAATCACTAAAAAATCATGTTGTAAAGATGTTTTAGATACTCTAGAAGGTCAAAAACAATTAGCTATAAAAAGTTTTGATGACTTCGATATCAAGCAACAGGTATTTTTAACATCATATGTATTTGCTTTTAATTACTTAATAGAAGCTTTACCGAAGCAAATTATTCCTCATAAAGACTATTCTCCTCCAAACTTGATTGCAGACAGACAGGTTCTCGATCAAGTATTCTTAATTTGATAGTACCATTATTTTAGGTCTTAAAAGCTGATATTTATATCAGTATACTATTTTAATGATATCAAAAAGCATAAATGAAATATTTAGTTATAATACTATTTATGTTTCCTTTACTGACACTTTCTCAAGATAAAATAGAAGGTGTTGTTTTGGAAACAAATACAAAAAATGAGTTCATTCCATTAGCAGGAGCTAATGTGTTTTGGCTTGATACTTCGGTTGGAGTAGTAACAAATATAGATGGGAAGTTTAAAATTCCTTACCAATCGAGTTACAATAAATTAGTGATTAGTTATGTAGGTTATAAAACAGATACCTTAACAATTACAACACCTAAATATGTGAAGCATTATCTTAATCTTACAGGTGAGTTAGATGAAATTACTTTGACTTCACGAAAGCAGACTACTGCAAAGTCGTATTTAAATGCTCAAAATATAACAACTGTTAGTAGCGCAGAATTGCTTAAGGCTGCTTGTTGTAATTTATCTGAAAGCTTTGAAACAAACCCGTCAATTGATGTTAATTTCTCTGATGCGGTTACTGGTACACGCCAAATTAAAATGCTAGGTTTAACCAGTAAATATATATTAATTACTACAGAAAATATTCCATCAATTCGTGGAGCATCACAAGCTTATGGGCTGAGTTTTATTCCTGGAACATGGGTTGAAAGTATTCAGATTACAAAAGGTGCGGGAAGTGTTGTGAATGGTTTTGAAAGTATTGCAGGACAAATTAATGCTGAACTTCAAAAACCAGCTACAGATGATAAATTTTTCTTAAATTTATATGGAGCTTCTAGTCAGCGTTTTGAGCTTAATACACATTTTAATACTAAAGTGAGTGATAAATGGAATACAGGTTTTTACATTCATGGAAATACGCAACAACAAGAACATGATGTCAATGATGATGGGTTTCTAGATATGCCAAAGTATAATCAAATCAATGTGATGAATCGTTGGCAATATATAAATCCAGAAAAAGGTTTGGTGAGTTTTATTAATGTTCGCTATTTAAACGATGCAAAGCAGTCTGGTGAATTAGATTTTAATCCAGATACAGATCGTTTAACGACTAATGCTTGGGGAAGTGAAATTGATACTGAGCGATTTGAAATCTCAGCCAAATTTGGTTACGTAAACCCTGAAGTGCCTTGGCAAAGTTTAGGTGTTCAATTTGCCTTTAGTAACCATAAACAAGATTCGTATTTTGGATTAAATGTCTACAATATAAATCATAATAGTGTGTATTCTAACGTGATTTATAACTCTATAATTAGCGATTCAAGACATAAAGTAAAAACAGGTCTTGGGTTTACTTACGATCATTATGATGAGCTTGCAATTAATACTAGATTTGAACGCAGTGAGCGCTCAGCAGGAGCATTTTTAGAATATGCTTATGATGACTTAGATAAGTTAACAGTGACGGCTGGTGTACGGTTTGATACGCATAATTTGTTGGGTGAATTTGTTACACCACGTTTGCATGCTCGATATACACCTTGGGAAAAATCAGCATTAAGAGCGTCAATAGGGCGAGGAAAACGTAGCGCTAATATCTTTGCTGAAAACCAAAATATTTTTGCAACATCAAGAGCTGTAGGTATTTTAAATTCTAACGGAAATATCTACGGATTAGATCCTGAAATTGCATGGAACTATGGCGTTTCTTATTTACAAGGGTTTAATCTTTTTGGAAGAAAAGCAGATGTTATTTTAGATTTCTATAGAACAGATTTTGAGAATCAAGTAGTTGTAGATTGGGAAAACCCACAACAAGTTAATTTCTATAATTTGGAAGGCGATAGTTTTGCTAATAGTTTTCAGGTCGAATTTAATTACAATGTTTTTGAGCATTTCGATTTTAGAACGGCTTATAAGTTTTATGATGTTCAAACTGATTATGCTTCTGGGAGGCAAGCGAAGCCATTAATTCCGAAGCATCGTTTTTTTGCAAATGCATCTTATGAAACGCGCCTTAGTGAAGGCGAAACATCACGATGGAAATTTGATGTTACTTATAATTGGTTAAGCGAGCAACGTTTTGCATCAACAGCATCAAATCCAACACCGTTTAGATTACCTGAAGAATCACCTACGGTTGGAACGTTAAATGTTCAGGTTACTAAAGTGTTTTCTCCTAAATTTGAAGTATATTTAGGTGGTGAGAATATTACGAATGTAAGGCAAAACAATCCTATTTTAGGAGCAGATGACCCTTTTGGCTCAAATTTTGATACCACATTTGTATATGGTCCAATTTTTGGGAATATGTATTACGCAGGATTAAGATTTAAAATAAAATAATAGTTACAATGAAAAAAATAATAATAACATTAGCAATACTAGTAACAACAGTGACGTTTGCTCAAAACAAAAATGCAAAAGCCTCTATTGAGGTTGATGGTGTGTGCTTAATGTGTAAAGAACGTATTGAGAAAGCAGCCATTAGAACTAAAGGGGTAAAATCTGCTATTTGGAATGTTAAAACTCATGAGCTCAAATTAATTTTTGATGAACGAAAAACGAATTTAGAAGCTATAGCTAAAAAAATAGTAGCAGTAGGTCATGATACGAAAGAACTAAAGGCTACTGAAGCTGCTTATGCAACTGTTCACCCATGTTGTAAGTATCGTGATGAAGAGGTTAAAGAAGAACATAAAAATTAAAGAGTAGTAATTAATATGCTTTAAAAGTAAAAGCCTTTGATTTTTGTCAAAGGCTTTTCTTTTATATATAAATGTACCTATGAGTACATTACTCATTCATGGTAATTTAATATTACATCATTCCTGGCATTCCGCCTCCCATTGGTGGCATTCCGCCAGCAGGAGCATCTTCTTTGATATCCACTAAAGCACATTCAGTAGTCAAAATCATTCCAGCAACAGATGCCGCATTTTCTAAGGCGATACGTGTTACTTTTTTAGGATCAATAATTCCTGCTTTTAGCATATCAACATAAGTTTCAGTTTTAGCATCAAAACCAAAGTCTTTTTTCCCTTCTAAAACTTTATTAATAACAACAGAACCTTCACCACCAGCATTTTCAACAATGGTACGTAAAGGAGATTCAATTGCTCTTGCTACAATTTGTACACCAGTTGTTTCATCAAGATTATCAGTTGTTAGCTTTTCAAGTACAGCTTTTGCTCTAACTAAAGCAACACCTCCACCAGCAACAATACCTTCCTCAACCGCAGCTCTTGTTGCGTGTAATGCATCGTCAACTCTATCTTTTTTCTCTTTCATCTCCACTTCAGAAGCTGCACCAACATACAATACTGCAACACCACCAGCTAACTTAGCTAAACGTTCTTGAAGCTTTTCTTTATCGTAATCGCTAGTTGTTGTTTCAATTTGCGCTTTGATTTGGTTTACTCTTGCTTTAATATCTGAAGACTCACCAGAACCATTAACGATTGTTGTATTGTCTTTATCAATCATTACAGATTCAGCAGTTCCTAGCATGCTTAAATCGGCATTTTCAAGCGAGAAACCGCGTTCTTCAGAAATTACTGTTCCGCCAGTTAAGATAGAGATATCTTCAAGCATAGCTTTACGACGATCACCAAATCCAGGCGCTTTTACTGCTGCAATTTTTAATCCACCACGTAATTTGTTTACAACTAAAGTTGCTAAGGCTTGGCCTTCTACATCTTCAGCAATAATTAATAATGGGCGATTAGATTGTGCTACAGGTTCTAGTATAGGAAGAATTTCTTGTAAGTTTGAAATTTTCTTGTCAAATAACAAAATGTACGGATTTTCTAAATCTGCAATCATTTTATCAGAATCAGTTACAAAATAAGGTGATAAGTATCCTCTGTCAAATTGCATCCCCTCAACAACATCTACGTAGGTATCTGTTCCTTTGGCTTCTTCAACAGTAATAACGCCTTCTTTTCCAACTTTCCCGAATGCTTTAGCAATTAATTCGCCAATAGTATCGTCATTATTTGAAGAGATTGAAGCGACTTGTTTAATCATTTCAGAAGAGTTTCCAACTTTCTTAGTCTGTTTTTCAAGGTCTTTGGCAATTGCTGTAACTGCTTTATCAATACCGCGTTTTAAATCCATTGGATTTGCACCAGCAGCAACATTTTTTAAACCTTCTTTTACAATGGCTTGTGCTAATACAGTAGCAGTTGTTGTTCCGTCACCTGCAAGATCATTAGTTCTTGAAGCAACTTCTTTTACCATTTGAGCTCCCATATTTTCAAGCTCATTTTCTAATTCGATTTCCTTTGCAACAGAAACACCATCTTTAGTGACTTGTGGTGCACCAAATGATCTCCCAATAATTACATTACGACCTTTAGGTCCTAAAGTTACTTTTACTGCATTTGCTAATGCATCTACACCGCGTTTTAATCCGTCACGTGCTTCAATATCAAATTTTATATCTTTTGCCATTTTATTTTAGTTTTTATATGCTAATTAAACAATTGCTAATATGTCACTTTCACGCATGATAAGGTAATCTTTACCATCTAATTTTAATTCTGTTCCTGCATATTTTCCGTAGAGAACAGTATCGCCAGATTTCACAGTCATAGGTTCATCTTTTGTGCCTTTACCAACAGCGACAACTTTTCCTTTTTGAGGTTTTTCTTTAGCGTTGTCTGGAATAATAATTCCAGAAGCTGTCTTAGTTTCAGCCTCTACAGGTTCTATAAGAACTCTGTCTGCTAATGGTTTAATGTTTAAGCTCATTGTTATATGTGTTTTATTATTTATAAATGATTAACGCTTAAGCGTTATGCTAAAAATGTGCCAATAGCAGATTACTGACAAAGTTTCAGTTCCTGTTGTTTTGTGAATTTTGAAAACCAAAAGAAATTCTGACACCTAAATTAGAAGTAAAAAAAATGCCAACTAAAAAGTTGGCATTTAAATAAGGTATGTTTTGTCTGAACTATTTTAATGAATCTTCTGGTGTTGCAATATTCTCAGCAGATGTATCTGTTGCAGGAGTTGCAGGAATAGAATTTGTTGTGCCGTCAGGAATTATTTTAGATTCTTCAACTCCACCAGCTCCAGGGATAGCAAAATTAGAAGCTAAAATTAATGCTAATAATAATGTGGCTAAAGCCCAAGTACTCTTATCTAAAAAGTCGGTTGTTTTTTTAACACCTCCCAATTGTTGAGTACCACCACCACCAAATGATGAAGATAATCCTCCTCCTTTAGGGTTTTGTACCATAATAACTACGACTAGTAAAAATGAAACTAGCACAATTAGGATTAAAAATATAGTAAACGTATTCATTAGTTCTGTGTATTATTTTCTTGTAATTCTTTTACTGCTTTAATTTGGTCTGCAAAGAAACCACTTTTTTCTGGATATTTCAAACTTAATATTTTATAAGATTGAATTGCCTTTTTGTAATTGTTTTGTTCAAGGTAAATTCTGGCTAAAGTCTCTGTCATAAGTCCGTCATGTGCGACTTTATCAGTAGTATCTATATTGATTTTTGGTGTGTCTTTAGAGGGTGTAATTTTAGGGTTGCTTTCTAAAAACTTATCTATAAGTTCAAATTTTTCGCTTATTGAAGTTGATTTTTTGTCATTTGACAGCTCATTTTTTTCTTCGGAAATCGTTTCATTTTTGGTTCTGTCTATAGGTTTAAAACTTGTAATTTTTAACCATTCAGTAAACGAATGTGTTTCTTCTTTATTGAATTCTAGAGGCTTACCTATTTGAAGTGTTTTCTCGGGTGTTTCTTCAATATGTTTTGCATCAATGTCAATGAGAACTTGTTCTGGTGTGTTTTTTTGTAATGATAGGAAGTGTGCTACTTTTTCAGGTTTTATTTTTTGCTCAAATAAGTTTGGGTCTAAAACACCTTCAGTATTTTTAATGTGTTGTTTTAAGGCGTCATCTATAGTTACACTTCTATCTACCGAAATATCATCGGCTTCATTAACTGTGATCGTCTTTAAGTGCTCGGAGTTTTGTTTTATGATTTGAGATATTTGGTTTTGATTAAATGCTTCCGAAGTAATATAATCAAATAAAATACTTCTGTCTGTAGTATAAGCAGCAGTTGTTTTTAACTCTGGGTTATATTTATAGCTTTCTTTGTTTTTTAGCCCTTTAAGATATAATGCTCTAGCCGATTGAAAATAAGGGTAACGAATTGTAAGATTATATAAAGCAGCAGTTTGCTCACTAGTTATATGTTGAGGGTTTTGAAGTATGTATGTGAAATCTGTGCTATTCATTTACCATTTTGCTAAAGTCGCATTAAAAATATCTTGAGTTATACGTTCAAAAATTTCTTCATGAGCCGTGTCTTTTTGAGCACCTTGTAGTAATTCGTTTCCAGAGTAATCATAAAAAAAAGAAAAGCTTTGTTCAAACTCTTCATCGGGTTCGTTTTTATCAAAAAATCGAACTCTAACATTAACAGTTAATCTGTTTTGAGCAGCAGTACTATTAGCTTGTGCGGTAGTAGGAGAAATACGATACTGAGTAATTTCACCTTCGTAAACCAAATCACCATTGGTTGTTGTTAAGTTTAGATTGGTTTGATTTGTAATTAAGTCTTGAAGCGCTAATGTGAAATCTCTATCAAAACCAGGTTCGATAAGGTCTGCTGTATTTTGAAAATAATTAACCTGAAACGTTTTAATATTATCTTTTATAGAAGTTCCTGTAAATGAATATGGGCCGCATCCCAACAAAGTTGCAGATAAAAAAAGAAATATTATATATTTAAATTGTTTCATGTATTAGTACGTTTCATTGTGATATAAGCATAAATATTTCTAGAGCTTTTATCATTTTTATTTGTCAAATGGAATTAACTACAATAAAAAAAGAACATGAAAGACAGTGCTTTAGTATGGTAGATTTCATAAATTTTTCTTAAAGATCGTATTGTTTTATTTTTCTATATAAAGTACGTTCACTAATGCCTAATTCGGCAGCAGCTAATTTACGCTTACCTTGATGACGCTCTAATGATTTTTTAATGAGTTCTAATTCTTTGTCTTGTAAAGATAAGGTTTCTTCTTCTTCAATCTCTTCAGCAAAATGATATTTGTCTTGATTTTTGTCGTCAACATCAAAGCTGTCTTCAGTTTTCTCAGGTATTGCTAATACTTCTAAATCTTGAAACTCATCAGTATGATTTTCTTTTTGTGGTTCGCCATATATTTTCTGGATTAAACCTTCATTGTCTTTTTCTACTTCAGAAACATTACCACTTTTCATTAATTCCATGGTTAGTTTCTTGAGGTCATTCAGATCACTTTTCATATCGAAAAGCACTTTATATAAAATCTCTCTTTCATTACTAAAATCACTTTCAGATTTAGAGGTGCTTATAACGGCAGGAAGGTTGCGACTTCTATTGGGTAAGTATCCTTGTAATGTTAATGCATTAATGGTTCTATTTTGTTCAAGTACAGAAATTTGTTCAGCTGCATTTCGCAACTGACGAATATTACCATTCCAACGATGTTTTTGTATAATACTAACAGCATCATCAGTTAATTTAATGGTTGGCATTTTGTATTTTAATGCAAAGTCACTAGCGAATTTTCTGAACAATAAATGAATATCTTCTTTGCGTTCACGAAGTGGTGGAATGTTGATATCTACTGTACTTAGCCTGTAGTATAAGTCTTCACGAAATTTTTCTTTCTTAATGGCTTCAAACATGTTAACGTTTGTAGCTGCAACGATTCTTACATTGGTTTTTTGAACCTTACTAGAGCCTACTTTAATAAATTCACCATTTTCTAAAACACGTAATAATCTAACTTGGGTTGTTAATGGTAATTCACCTACTTCATCTAAAAAAATAGTACCACCATCTGCAACTTCAAAATAACCGTTACGTGTTTGTGTCGCTCCTGTGAAGGCACCTTTTTCATGTCCGAAAAGTTCACTATCTATTGTGCCTTCGGGAATAGCACCACAGTTAACAGCAATATATTTACCATGTTTTCTGTGAGACAGTTGATGTATGATTTTTGGAATACTTTCCTTTCCAACACCGCTTTCTCCAGTTACTAATACTGAAATATCAGTTGGAGCAACCTGTATCGCTTTTTCAATCGAGCGGTTGAGTTTTGGATTGTTTCCTATGATTCCGAAACGTTGTTTTATGGCTTGAATTGATTCCATATATTATAACCTGAAAATTAGGTGTTTTTTATTAATTATCTTTTGAATACCCAATAGCTACACCAATTAGTGTAGCACTTGTGCAATCTGTTACATTGACGTTCACTAAATCGCCAATTTGATACTGTTCTTTAGGGAAAACCGCTACAATATTTTGAGAGGTACGTCCAGACCATTGTACATTAGATTTTTTAGATTCACGTTCAATTAAGACTTCAACAGTTGTACTTAAATATGCTTTTGTTTTAATTTCACTATGCTCACGTTGTCGTTGTACAATTTCGGCTAAACGACGCTTTTTAATCACTTCAGGAATATCGTCATCCATTTTTCGTTCTGCCATCGTTCCTGGTCGTTCCGAATAAGTAAACATATACCCGAAGTTATATTTTACATAGTCCATAAGACTTAACGTATCTTGATGGTCTTGTTCTGTTTCTGTAGGGAAACCAGTAATTAAATCTTGGCTAATAGCGCAGTTTGGTAGGATGTTTTTAATGTTGTCTATCAATTCAAAATACTCTTCACGCGTATGTAAACGATTCATTTCTTTTAGAATACGATTACTTCCACTTTGAACTGGTAAATGAATATGTTTACAAATATTATCAAACTTAGCCATGGTCTCAATCACATCTAAGGTTAAATCTTGAGGATTAGAGGTTGAGAAACGAATTCGTATTCTAGGTTGTGCTTTGGCACATAATTCTAAAAGCTGAGCAAAGTTTACAGCAGTCGCTTTTTGCATATCACTGGCTTTGATAAAATCTTTTTTCAGTCCGCCACCATACCATAAATAACTATCAACATTTTGACCTAAAAGTGTAATTTCTTTGTAGCCTTTGCTCCATAAATCATTTACCTCTTCAATAATACTTTGTGGATCACGACTACGTTCGCGACCACGAGTAAAAGGAACCACGCAAAATGTACACATGTTATCACAGCCGCGTGTAATGGAAACATATGCAGTAATTCCATTAGTGTTAAGTCTTACAGGAGCAATATCTCCATAGGTCTCTTCTTTGGAAAGGATGACGTTAATAGCATCTCTACCTTGATCAACTTCGGCTAAAAGATTTGGTAAATCTTTATAGGCATCTGGGCCAACAACAAGGTCTACAATTTTTTCTTCTTCTAAAAATTTAGTTTTTAAGCGTTCAGCCATACAGCCAAGTACACCAACTTTCATTTTAGGATTAATACGCTTAACAGCATTATACTTTTCGAGACGTTTTCTAACAGTTTGTTCGGCCTTGTCGCGAATAGAACAGGTATTTACTAAAACTAAATCAGCATCTTCAAGACTTTGAGTTGTGTTAAATCCTTGTTCAGAAAGGATTGAAGCCACAATTTCACTATCACTAAAATTCATGGCACAGCCATAGCTTTCAATAAAAAGTTTACGTGTATTGCCTTTTTTTTGTTCTAAAACTAAGCTTTTACCTTGTTTGTTTTCGTCTATTGTTTTCTCCATGAATCTTTCAAAGTATTATACAGTCAATAAGCATGCAAAGATAGTATAATTTTGAGTATTATGACAAAGTGTCATAATCGATTTTCTTTTGTAGATGTGTTTTATTTCTCGTATTTTGATGAATAATTTTAATCAACTAACTATGATTTTTGCAGAAATTCAACAAAAAATATTAAACGCTAAACCACTTGATTTTGGAGACATATTTAGTAATAGTATAGAGCTCTTTAAAAAAATTTGGTTGCAAGGTTTGCTCATGTTGCTTATTATGATAGCTTTTATGATTCCATTCATATTTATCGCGTATATCCCTTTACTGATTTTTGGTTTAGCCGATGCTACAGACCCAGGACAATATGATGACCTCGCACCAATTGCTTTGCTATTTATAATAATGGCTTATGTATTGTTTGCTTTTGCGATGAATGTAATTGCTTTTGGACTTAAAGCTGGACTTTATAGGATAATGCGACAAAAAGATCACGACAGTATTGGTAGTGATGATTATTTCTTTTTTCTACGAAGACCTTATTTAAATAAAACAATATATCTGTCATTAGCCTATTTCGGGATTAGTTTATTAGCAACTCTTTTGTGTTTCTTCCCTATTATATATGTATCTGTACCTTTAAGTTTATTAGTTGTTATTTACGCTTTTAATCCAGATATATCAATTTCAAATTTGATTAAAGCAAGTTTTGATTTAGGAAATAAAAAATGGTTTATCGCTTTTGGGTTAACACTTGTCGCTGGAATATTAGCGCAAATGGTAGGGTTTTTAATGTGTGGGATAGGTATCTTTTTTACAGCATCTTTTGCAGCAATACCAGTTTATTTTATTTATAAAGAGGTTATTGGTTTTGAAGATGACCATGGAATTAAAACTATTGGAGAAAACAAAGTGATTTAACGCAACCTTTTTTTGTTTTTTACATCTTATAAAAAACCTCGTTTTATGAAAATTATTAAAGATAGTATGCTCTGTATTTGTTTTATATGTTTTTTAATGAATACACAATGTGATGATGATGATGATTTAGTAGAAGCGCCTTGTGAGCAGACTGTTATTATTGATTCTGGATTTTATGAATTAGCAGAATCAGATTTATATACTTTAATTAGTGTGCAAATTGAAGATAATTGTCTCGCTATTAATGTTTCGGCAAGTGGTTGTGATAGTAGTTCTTGGAGTATGGTTTTAGTTGATTCTGGTGCTGTAGCTGAGTCTTCACCTGAGCAACGTTTTTTGAAATTTGTGTTTTCCAACGAAGAAGATTGTTTGGCAGTATTTACCCAAGAGCGTTCTTTTGATTTATCGCCTTTACAAATTACTGGGAGTAATGAAGTTATTTTAAATATTGAAAGTTTCTCTGAAACATTAACATATATGTATTAAGTGTGTGTATCTGTCTATTAGAGTACGTTATAAGCTTTGATTTTGTTCGATTTTTTTATTTTTATCTAGATAAAAGGACTCGCTTTTTAGGTTAAATACAATCGAAATGTATTAAAATTAGGAAGATAAATTTTTTTTCACATACATTTGTAGCCTTAAAAAATCATATATGCCGAAGAATTTAGTCATTGTAGAGTCACCTGCAAAAGCCAAAACCATAGAAAAATTTCTTGGAAAAGATTTTAAAGTAGAATCTAGTTTTGGTCATATTGCAGATTTACCTTCAAAAGAATTAGGAGTTGATGTTGATGGAGATTTTAAGCCCAAATATCAAGTTTCAAAAGACAAGAAAGATGTTGTCAAAAAACTAAAAGAACTTGCAAAAAAAGCCGATATGGTTTGGTTAGCTAGTGATGAGGATCGAGAAGGAGAAGCTATAGCATGGCATTTAGCTGAGACTTTAGGGTTAGATAAAGCAAAGACAAAACGTATTGTTTTTCATGAGATTACAAAGACAGCAATTAAAAAGGCTATTGAAAATCCAAGAGGTATTGATTACGACTTGGTCGATGCACAACAAGCACGACGTGTTTTAGATAGAATTGTAGGATATGAATTATCTCCTGTATTATGGAGAAAAGTTAAAGGTGGTTTATCGGCTGGTCGAGTACAATCGGTTTCAGTACGTTTAATTGTTGAAAGAGAACGAGAAATCCAAAAATTTAACCCTGTTGCATCGTATAGAATTGATGCGGAGTTTTCAAATGAAGATGGTCAAACATTTAAAGCAAAACTTCCAAAAAATTTCACAACTAAAGAAGCGGCTTATAAGTTTCTAGAATCTAACGTAAAAGCAGATTTTAAAGTTTCAGATTTAGAAAAGAAACCAGCTAAAAAATCACCTGCAGCACCATTTACAACGTCAACATTACAACAAGAAGCTTCAAGGAAACTTGGTTTTTCTGTGAGTCGAACCATGAGTAATGCACAGCGTTTATATGAAGCTGGATTGATTACTTATATGAGAACCGATAGTGTTAATTTATCTGATGAAGCTCGTAAAGGTGCCCAAGCAGAAATAGAAGATGCTTATGGTGCAAAATTTAGTAAACCTAGAAAATATAAAGGAAAGTCAAAAGGTGCTCAAGAAGCACATGAGGCGATTAGACCAACAGATTTTAAAAGACATTCTGTAGATATTGAGAGAGATCAAGCGCGTTTATACGATTTAGTTTGGAAGCGTGCCATTGCGTCTCAAATGAGTGATGCCGAATTAGAACGTACCAATGTTAAAATTGATGCATCTACACATAAAGAAATATTCACAGCTAATGGGGAGGTAATTACTTTTGAAGGGTTTTTAAAAGTATACTTAGAAGGAACTGATGATGAAGACACAGAGCAAGAAGGTATGTTGCCAGCTATGAAAGTTAATGAGACTTTATTAAATAGCTACATTACAGCAACTGAACGTTTTTCTCGTGCGCCATATAGATTTACAGAAGCATCTTTAGTAAAACAATTAGAAGAATTAGGTATTGGTAGACCATCAACATATGCGCCAACAATTTCTACAATTCAAAATAGAAACTATGTAGAAAAAGGTTCTAATGAAGGTGTAACACGTAACTATTCACAATTATTACTTCAACAAGGACAAGTTGTGGACAAGAGTTTAACAGAAAAAGTTAATAGTGATAAAGGGAAATTAATACCAACAGATATAGGAATGATTGTAACCGACTTTTTGGTAAATCATTTCGGGACTATTCTAGACTATAATTTCACAGCCAAAGTTGAAGCAGACTTTGATGAAATAGCTGATGGTAAGGAAGATTGGACTAAAATGATGAAAGATTTCTATAAGAGCTTTCATCCTATCGTAGAAGACGTTGCAGCAAATGCTGATCGTGAATCTGGAGAGCGTATTTTAGGTGAAGATCCAAAAACAGGAAAACAAGTGAGTGTGCGTTTAGGTAAATTTGGACCAATGGTTCAAATTGGTACTGTTGATGATGAAGAAAAGCCTCAATTTGCAAGTTTATCCCCAGACCAACAATTAACATCGATTACTTATGAAGAGGCCATGGAGCTTTTTAAGTTGCCAAAAGAATTAGGAACTTATGAAGAGGAAACAGTAGAGGTGAATAATGGGCGTTTTGGACCCTATGTGAAGTTTGGAAAGAAATTCGTGTCGTTGCCTAAAGGTGTTAATCCTCTTGATGTTGAGCTGGATCAAGCTATTGAGCTTATTAAAGAAAAACAAGAAGCCGACGCACCAATATATATGTATCAAGATTTACCTGTTCAAAAAGGTAAAGGACGTTTTGGACCATTTATAAAATGGAATAATATGTTTATCAACGTTAATAAAAAATATGACTGGGATAATTTATCTGATAGTGATGTTGTAACATTGATAGAAGACAAAATTCAGAAAGAGATTGATAAAGTCATTCACAATTGGGAAGAAGAAGGTATTCGTGTAGAAAAAGCACGTTGGGGAAGGCATAATATTATTAAAGGAAAAATAAAAGTAGAGCTTCCAAAGACGGTTGATGTTTCTAAAATGACTTTAGAGAAAGCAAAAGCTGAAATAGAAAAGAAAACACCTAAGAAAAAAACAGCGGCTAAAAAGAAAGCTGCAAAGAAAAAAACAACTACTAAAAAGTAAAATTAATGAACTTTAATTTTTTGTCTCCTGTTTCAGATACAGTATTAGCTCATAATGAACTATTATCTGAACAAACGCTTGGCAAAAAAATTAAAATTCACTCGTCTCAAAATGGAATTCCCGATTTAGAAGATGTTCGTTTAGCTATAATTGGAGTTAAAGAGAATAGAAATGACGTTAACTACATGGGCGAAGAGTTAAATTTCGACACCATTAGAACGTCTTTGTATGCTTTGTTTCCAGGAAGCTGGCATACTAGTATTGCCGATTTAGGCGATATTCCTGGCGGTTCATCTATTGATGACACCTATTTTGCATTGCGAACAATAATTTCTGTATTAATAGAAAAAAAGATTATACCTATTATAATAGGAGGTAGTCAGGACTTAACTTATGCTAATTATCGTGCATACGATACAATGGCTCCAATGGTTAATATTGTTAATGTAGATAGTAATTTTGATTTAGGTGATGCTTCTGTAGAAATGAAGAATACTAGTTTTCTTGGGAAAATTATTCTAGAGCAACCTTATAATTTATTTAATTACTCTACAATAGGTTATCAAACTTATTTTAATTCTCAAGAGGAAATTGATTTAATGGAGAAGCTTTATTTTGAAGCCTATCGGTTAGGTGAAGTCACACATAATATAAATATGGTAGAGCCTGTAATGAGGGATGCACATATTGTGACTATGGATTTAAAGTCTGTTCGTGCAGCAGAAGTAGGCGCTAAGCAAAAATATTCGCCAAATGGCTTTGATGGGAAAGAGATTTGTGCAATATCTAGATATGCAGGTATAAGTAACAAAGTGTCTTCATTTGGGGTTTATGAATTTAAATCTACTAATGAGCTAGATGCAACACCAATGCTTGTCTCTCAAATGATATGGTATTTTATAGAAGGCGTTAATTGTAGAATAAATGACGACGATTATGATAATGCAAACACGCATCAAAAGTATAATGTTTTGATTGAGGATGAGGAGCTTATATTTTATAAAAGTTTAAATACAGGACGTTGGTGGATAGAAATACCTTTTTTGCCAAATGTTAATAATAAATTAAAAAAGCATACGTTATTACCATGCACACATGACGATTATATTGAGGCAAGTCATGGAAAAATGCCAGAAAGATGGTATAAAGCATATAAAAAGAACAGTTTTTAGTATATTTATCAAAAAATATTTAACATTTTCATAATCGACGAAACGTTAACTTTTAAGGACGAAGTGCGAGAAAGATAAAAAAAAAGTTGTTTTTTACAAAATATATAAATAAGTTTACTGCCTTGAAAAAACAACATATAGAATTTAACACAATAGTACAACTAAATAATTTAACCTCGAGTTTCTATGAATATTAAGAAGTTTGCTTTATTAACAGCTGTTTTAGCCCTAATGGTTAGTTGTAACTCTGGAGACAGAGGACAACTTGTAGGAGTTAAAGGAAAGAAATGGCACCCCGAAAAACCTTATGGTATGGTACTTGTTCCTGGTGGAGCATTTATAATGGGTAAGTCAGATGACGATTTAGCTGGAGTGAAAGATGCTCCAACGCGAACTGTGACAGTGAGAGCCTTTTACATGGACGAAACAGAAATCACTAATAGTGAGTATCGTCAATTTGTAGAATGGGTAAGAGATTCTACACTTAGAACTAAATTAGCAATTCTTGCTGATGAAATTGGTGAGACTCCTGGAAATGGCGGTATTGGTGAATTTGCTTTTAGCGATGCAGATCCAGATAATATGTCAGTTTACGAAAAGTATATGTATAATAACTATAGTGGTCTTGGGCCAACTGGTTATGAAGGACGAAAATTAAACCAAGAAGTTGATTTGATTTTTGATACTGCAGATTACCCAGATGAGTATTATGCTGAAGTAATGGATACAATGTATTTGCCAATAGAGGAATCTTATAATGGGCAACGTACTTGGGATGTGAAGAAATTCAAGTTTCAGTATAAATATATGGATATTCAAAAAGCGGCTAAAGACAGAAGTCTTAGACGTAAGGATGTAATTATTACTGAAGAAGTAGAAATATATCCAGATACAACAGCATGGATTAGAGATTTCTCTTATTCATATAATGAACCAATGCATAACGATTATTTCTGGCATGATGCTTACGGAGATTACCCTGTAGTTGGTGTGTCATGGAAACAAGCTAAGGCTTTCTGTCAATGGAGAACATTATATCATAACAGCTATAGAAAATCTAAAGGAAGACATTATGTTAATTCTTATAGATTACCTTCTGAAGCTGAGTGGGAATATGCCGCTAGAGGTGGTCTTCAAGGAGCAACTTATCCTTGGGGTGGACCATATGCTAAAAATGATAGAGGTTGTTTTATGGCAAACTTTAAACCTTTACGAGGAGATTATGCAGCAGATCAAGCATTGTACACTGTAGAAGCTGATGCCTATGAGCCAAATGACTTTAATTTATATAACATGGCAGGTAATGTTTCTGAATGGGTACAAGGATCTTATGACGCATCTTCATATGAATATATGGCATCATTTAATCCAAGTGTAAATAATCCTGACAATACACGTAAAGTAGTACGTGGAGGTTCTTGGAAAGATGTGGCATACTTCTTACAAGTAAGCTCTAGAGATTACGAATATGCTGATTCTGCTAGAAGTTATATCGGATTTAGAACTGTTCAAGATTATATGGGAACAGAAGTAACTAAAAATGCAGCAACTAATTAATTAACCAACTAAATAAATATTAATCTACTTAAGTACAAGATTGACTTAAAAACTAAAAAAACAAAATTATGGCACAGAAAGGAAACATTACAATCACAAATATGGTCTATGGACTGGGAGCAGCAATCGTAATTGTTGGAGCTTTATTTAAAATTCAGCATTGGCCTTATGGTTCTGAAATCTTAACTGTGGGTATGATTGTAGAAGCCTTAGTATTTACATATTCAGCATTCGAAAGACAACAATCAGATTTGGATTGGTCTTTAGTATATCCTGAATTAGCAGGAGGAATGGGATTAACTAAAAAGGCTAAAAAAGAAGAACCTAAAGATGCAGAAGGTTTATTATCTAAAAAATTAGACAACTTATTGAAAGAAGCTAAAATTGATGGAGAATTAATGGCAAGCTTAGGGTCTAGTATTAAAAACTTTGAAGGTGCTGCAAAAGGAATTAGCCCAACAGTTGATGCAATGAACGCTCAAAAGAAATACAGTGAAGAAATGTCTTTAGCTGCTGCTCAAATGGAATCATTAAATAGCCTTTACAAAGTACAAATGGAAAGCGCTAACCGTCAAGCTGTAATTAATGAAGAAGCTGTTGAAAATGCAACTAAATTAAAAGAGCAAATGCAATCATTAGCATCTAACTTATCATCATTAAATGGTGTTTACGGAGGAATGTTATCTGCAATGAACAAAAACTAATTAGTTTTTTAAACTATAATTAATATTAATTAACTACTAAAAACTAATTAAAATGGCAGGAGGAAAATTATCTGCAAGGCAGAAAATGATTAACTTAATGTACTTAGTTTTCATTGCGATGATGGCTATGAACATGTCGAAAGAAGTATTATCTGCTTTCGGTTTAATGGAAGCAAAATTTGCAAGTTCTAACTTAGCAGCAACTGATAGAAATGGAACGTTATTAGCTGATTTAGAAAGAAAGTCGGATGAAAAACCAGAAGAATTTTTGGTGCCAGCGGCAAAAGCAAAAGAAGTTAGTAATGCTTCTGAGAAACTTTATAATTACCTAGAGACTTTAAAGAATGATTTATTAAAAAAGGGAGAGTATACAATCGATCCTGAAACTGGTAAATTGCCATTTGAAGCAATGGATAAAACAGATATCTTAGATGAAGCTTGGTTTACAGGTGATAGATTTACTAAGAAAGGTGATGAGGTAATGGCTAACATTGAAGACTATAAATCTGAAATCAAAAGAATATTAGGTACAGATATTAAATACAGTAAAGCTTTAAAGAATTTTGAAGATTTATTTAGCACTGTGAAAGAAGATAATAAAGATGGAAAGAAAATAGAATGGCTAAACTATCATTTTCAAGGATTCCCAGCTATTGCATCATATACAAAGCTTACAGCTATGCAAAATGATGTAAAAGTTACTGAATCTGGTATGATGAACCTTTTCTTAGGTAATGTGCTAACAGATGCTGTATCTCTTAATAAATATCAAGCTATTGTTCTATCTGATAAATCAGCATTTTTTGCTGGTGAGAAGTTTCAAGGTAGAGTTGTTATTGGTAAATACGCAAAAGTACCACCAACAGGATTAAGTATTGGAGGTCAGGCTATCGATTTAGCTAAAGCAATTGATTCTACTGGAGCTGCTCGTTTAGATTTTAACGTAGGAGGTGTTGGAGAACATGAAATTGATGGTAAATTTACTTTTTTAGAAGATGGTAAGCCATTAGAGATAGCTATTAAAGGTAACTATGTTGTTGTACCACGTCCAAACTCTGCAACAATTTCTGCAGATAAAATGAACGTAGTATATCGTGGTGTTGTTAATCCAATGACAATTTCATTTGCAGGTGTACCTGATAATAAGGTCGTTGCTAATGGAGCTGGTTTAGTTAAAGGTTCTGGTATGGGTAAATATAATATGAAGCCTACAACAGGGAGAGAAGTTACTATTAATGTAACTGCAACTTTAGATGACGGATCAAAAGTAAGCGATAAAGCTGTGTTTAGAATTAAGGATATTCCTAAACCAACAGGTAAAATAGTTGGACAAAGTGATGGTAAATTACCAAGGAATAATGTTGAAATTGGTAGAGTTGAAGCTGTTTTAGAAGATTTTGATTTCGATTTACCATTAACCGTTACAAGTTTTAAATTCAAGGTTCCTGGTCAACCGTCTGTAACATGTTCTGGTAACAGGCTTAATGGTACAGCTAAAGGAGCATTACGTAGAGCGAAACGTGGAGCTACTGTTCAAATATTTGACATCAAATCAAGAAATAGTGGAGGACCAGCAATCAAACCTGCTACTCCAGCTGTTATTGAATTGTCTAACTAATTCAACGTTACAGTAACCCAAATTAAAATTTAAAAAGATGAATTATAAATTTTTATTATCAATTATTGCCACTGTAGGTATAACATCTAGTATGTTTTCTCAGGCAAATCTTTTAAACGCCAAAACACCTCAAGAGGTTGGTGTTAAAACAGAAGCTCAGTTAGCATTAGATAATGACAAGCCTTTAGAATATGGTTATGTTGATGATAGAGACGTCCTGTTTTCTAAAATGACTTGGGAAAAAGTTATTTTAGATGAGCGTGTAAACTTTCCATTGTATTTTCCTGTTGATACCAATAATATTGGTAAAGAAAGACGGTCATTGTATCATACATTGATTACTGCAGTGAAAAATGGAAGAATTAAGAACGTTTATAATGATTCTTATTTTACTGAAAAAAGATCAATGAAGGAACTTAAAGACATCACCACTAAAGTTGATACTTTAGATATTGGTTACGACCAGTTAAATGCTGATGGCTATGTAGATCCTGAATATATCAGAACTAGAAATATTGAAGCATTTGATGTAAGTGCTTACTTAATTAAAGGGCTTTGGTATTTTGATAAACGTCATGGTGAATTAAAGTATAGGATTCTTGGTATTGCACCAGCAGCACCAGACATTAACTTTATTGATTCAGAAGATGCAACGAATAAAATACCTAATGCATTGTTTTGGATATTCTTTCCAGAAGCAAGAGAGGTATTGCATGAAGGGCATGCATTCAATAGTAAAAATAGTGCAAAACCAATTACTTTTGATCACTTGTTAAATTCTAGACGCTTTAATGGGTACATGTACAAAGAAGAAAACGTATATGGCGATAGAGAAGTTAAAGATTATATTGCAGATAATGCTTTGATGCAATTATTAGAGTCTGATCGTATCAAGGATAAGATTCGTAATTTTGAACAAGATATGTGGTCTTACTAGGTAAAGACATAACTTATAATAAAACGCTCACTATATTTTAGTGAGCGTTTTTTATTTGCATTATTTTTACATTTATGAAAGAAGTCGATTATATCATTGTTGGTTCAGGATTAGCAAGCATTGCATTTTGTGAGCAATTAAGACGAGCAAAAAAAAAGTTTGTTGTATTCGATGATAAATCACAGCAATCTTCCAAAGTTGCTGCAGGATTATACAATCCAGTAATACTAAAACGATTTACAAAGGTATGGAATGCTAAATCTCAATTGGAGTTGGCTTTACCAAAGTATAAAGAATTAGAAAAACTCTTAAAAATAAAGTTGAATTATAAGCTACCAGTCTACAGGAAGTTTTCATCCATAAAAGAACAAAACGAGTGGTTTACCGCTTCAGACAAACCTGTTTTAAGCGACTTCTTGTCTACGAAGCTTATAAAGAATACGAATAGATTTATAGCTGCTAAATTTGGCTTTGGAGAAGTATTGCATTCGGGGAGAATACATACAAAACAATTGGTGACATCTTATTGCGAGTATCTTTTAAAAAAGAGTCAACTAATTCAAGAAGCATTTAATTATGAGTTAGTAGCTGTTCATTCGCAATACATTCAGTATAAAAATATAAAGTCCAAGTATATTGTTTTTGCTGAAGGTTATGGTTTGTCTAAAAACCCGTTTTTTAATCATTTACCATTAATAGGAACTAAAGGAGAGATGCTAACGATTAAAGCTCCAGATTTGAAGATGAATTTCATTTTAAAATCTTCGGTATTTATTGTTCCGTTAGAAGGTGATTTGTATTGGATAGGCGCAACTTACGAAAGAGAAGATAAAACACACACTATTACTAACAATGCGAGACAAGAACTTACAGATAAAGTAAAACAAATTATTACTTGTGATTTTGAAGTTGTTGAGCAAGTAGCAGGTATTCGTCCAACAATAAGAGATCGTCGACCTTTGGTTGGAGTACATCAAGAACATAAAAATGTATTTGTATTGAACGGATTAGGCACAAGAGGTGTCATGATTTCACCATATGTTGCTGAGCAATTATTTAATCACATTGAATTAAAGTCTGATTTAGATCCAGAAATAGATATTAATAGATTTTAGACTATTTTAAAATAATTATTTTTTCATTAAATTTTTATCATAACTCATAAATAAGTTTATCCAAATATTTCTTGAAAGCCTCATAATTATTGGACCAAAAGCAATTAAGGTTCCAACAATAGCTAGAAAAGCAGTAAATAAAGATGTTTCTAAAATTAAAAAGCTTACAATAAAAGTTGCAATAGCAAACGCAATACCAACACCATAACTAACATACATAGAACCGTAGAAAAATGAAGGCTCTAAACGATAGCGCGTACCACAATGAGAACAATTATCATTAATTTTTAAAACATCACGTAACACATAAGGATTTTTAGTCTGATACATGGATTCTTGATGACATTTAGGACAGGCACCAGTGAAAATACTATAAATTTTTGTGCCTTTTAACATGATATAAATTTGTTTACTTTTGCGCTTTATTAATAAAGCTCAAATTTAAACTTTATTAAGTAAACATTGTAACAAAAGTAGTAAATGCTCAATATTCATAATCTCTCTATATCATTTCAAGGCGAATTTTTATTCGAAGACATCACCTTTAAATTAAGTCCAGGAGACCGCATTGGTTTGATTGGTAAAAATGGTGCTGGAAAATCAACAATGCTTAAAATTTTATCTAAAGAGTTGGAACCAGATTCAGGCCAAATAGCAGCAGATAAAAACTTGAGTTTTGGGTTTTTAAAGCAGGATATTGATTTTGTTTTAGGAAGAACAGTTCTAGAAGAATCTTATCAAGCCTTTGAGGAGATAAAAGAATTAGAAGTCAAAATGGAGTACGTTAACACGCAACTTGCTGAACGTACAGATTATGAAAGTGAAGGCTATCATCAATTAATGATTGATCTCAATGATATTCAACATAAATACGAAATAATTGGTGGTTATAATTATCAAGGTGAAACCGAGAAAATATTGCAAGGTTTAGGGTTTAAGCGTGATGATTTTAATAAACTTACAGATACCTTTTCAGGAGGTTGGCGAATGCGAATAGAGTTAGCAAAGCTCCTGCTTCAAAATAATGATATTTTATTGCTCGATGAACCTACCAATCACTTAGATATTGAATCTATTATCTGGTTGGAAAACTTTCTTAAAAATTATTCTGGAGCTGTAGTCATAGTATCTCACGATAAAATGTTTTTAGATAATGTGACTAATCGTACTATAGAAATTTCCCTCGGAAGAATTTACGATTATCCAAAACCATATTCTAAATTTTTGGTGTTGCGTAATGAGATTAAAGCACAACAGTTAGCATCTCAAAAAAACCAACAAAAACAAATAGAGCAAACTGAAAAGCTTATTGAAAAATTTAGAGCTAAAGCGAGTAAGGCAACAATGGCACAATCACTCATCAAAAAGTTAGATAGATTGGAACGTATTGAAGTTGATGAAGATGATAATAGTGTCATGACTCTTAATTTTCCAATTTCAGTTATACCAGGAAAAGTTGTTGTAGAAGCCGAAAATATTTCAAAGAATTATGGTGATAATCATGTATTATCACATGTTGATTTAATGATAGAACGTGATACTAAAATTGCTTTTGTAGGTCAAAATGGACAAGGGAAATCTACCTTAGCAAAAATAATAGTCGGAGAACTCAATTATAATGGTGATTTAAAACTGGGTCACAATGTTCAAATTGGATATTTTGCCCAAAATCAAGCCGAATATCTTGATGGTAGTAAAACTGTTTTAGATACGATGATTGATGCTGCTAATGAAACGAATAGAAGTAAAGTTCGTGATATTTTAGGGTCATTTTTGTTTAGAGGAGATGAAGCCGAAAAGTATGTAAGAGTACTTTCAGGAGGTGAACGAAATAGATTAGCTTTAGCAAAATTAATGCTGCAACCACTAAATGTATTAGTGATGGATGAACCTACAAATCATCTTGATATTAAATCTAAAAATGTACTTAAAGAGGCGCTTAAAAAGTTTGAAGGCACACTCATATTAGTCTCTCACGACAGAGATTTCCTTCAAGGATTGCCTAATATTGTTTATGAGTTTAAAGACCAAAAAATAAAGCAATACTTAGGTGATATAGATTTTTATTTAGAACAACGTAATGTTGACAACCTACGTGAAGTAGAAAAGCGAACTGTTATTAAAGAAACGCCAAAGGAGACAAACAAGCAATCTTATGAAGATCAGAAAAAACTCAAGTCACTTAATAATAAGTTGAGCAATATAGAGTCTAAAATTAATCAACTTGAAAAAGAGATTAAAGAAGATGATATTGAGTTAGCAACTAATTATGATGCTACGGTTGCAGATGAACGTTTTTTTGATCGTTATCAAGCTAAAAAGGAGAAACTTGCCCAATTGCTTTTAGATTGGGAAACCATTCAATATGAGTTAGAAGAATTGTCTTAGTTCAAGTAAATAAGTATGCTATTTTTTTGCTATTCTTAGTATTGAAACTTAAATTCAATGTTAATTGATATATCATAATACTGTAGAATCACATTAAAGATTATGATGTGTATTGCAGCTTGATTCAGTATAGCATAACTACTAAAAATCATAAAATTACTAGTTCTAAGCTCAAAAACACTAAGTATAGCAAATTATGTAATCTGCTGATTATGAGCGATATAAATAATTATTCGATGAACGACATTGCAGTTCATCGAAAAAAATTGGCATATTAACGATATTCTGTTACATTCGTGATAGAAATGTGTCCCCTCACCAAATCTATCTATTATGAAAACCGCGAAACTAACAATGTTATTTTGTTTTGTTACCTTATTGTCCTTTGGTAATATTTCAACAAAAGAAAAAGAAGCTTTAAAAGACTTATATAACTCTACTAAAGGAGCACTTTGGAGAACCACATGGAATTTAGACAAACCTGTACTAGAATGGTATGGTGTTGTTGTAAAGGATAATAAAGTTATAGAGCTTAATTTAGAGTTTAATAATCTTAGAGGTAAAATTCCTGCATCAATTGGTGATTTGGTACATCTAAGACATGTGAACTTTTTTAGAAATAGAATCACTGGAGCAATTCCTTCTACTATTGAAAATTTAAAATCTTTACAGAGTTTAAATATTTCATTTAATATGTTGAACGAGCCTTTACCAAATGAAATAGGTGAGTTAAAATCGTTGCGACAATTAAAATTGTTCATGAATGCAATAGGAGGAGAGATTCCTTCAACAATTGGACAATTATCACATTTAAAAACATTAGAGTTATACAATAATCAACTCACAGGAGAATTACCTTCAACAATTGGTGATTTGATTAATTTAAAAGAAATGCTATTAAGTAGTAATAAACTTTCTGGGAAATTGCCATCGAGCATTTCAAATGCAAAAACTTTAGAAAAGTTAAGTGTATTTGATAACAACTTCTTTGGAATATTACCTAATTCAATTTGTAATTTAATACATCTTGAAGAGTTAGTATTGTCAAATAATGCTTTCTACGGAAATTTGCCTACAAATTTAGCAAGCCTAATAAACTTAAAAGTTTTGCTTATTGGTAATAATGATTTTAAAGGAGAGTTAGCTCTATTAAAAGGGCAACTTCCTAACTTAAAGCAATTTGATTTTGTGAATGTAAACAATCAAGGTACCATAGCTACCTTAGATGAAGAAGAAGATGACAATTAATTAATATAGAGTTTTAAATTAGTTTTAGCTCTCAGCATTTATTTGTTGAGAGTTATTTTTTTTATCAAAAAAAAGCTTTTATATTTGCAGTCCTAAAATGAATGAGTCGGCATTATGAACCGAAAGTTAAAAGCTAAGAAATTCATTTTTGTGTTTAAATCGCGGGATAGAGCAGTAGGTAGCTCGTTGGGCTCATAACCCAAAGGTCACTGGTTCGAGTCCAGTTCCCGCTACTGAGCAAGACGCATCATCTAATTTAGATGATGCGTTTTTACTTTTAGCTCCTTTACCTATTGCTATACTTGAGATAATGGCAAACACAGAATTATTTCAGAGGTTCGATATTGACGATTTTTCGGGTCAATGACTATTCCTGATGGAAACACTAGCTTTTGGACTCTAATTTTGATTTCAATACTCCCGTGTTTCAAGTAATCACTGATGTTCTGAGTTACTTCAATACATTTTTCTATTTTTTTATTCAAGTAAATAACATTGTATTAAATCATACCATTTTCGAAGTTAATTAGACCTTACGACTACGTAATCAACGATTAAATTTAATTTTGTAGCTTAGAGAGCGAGCCAAACTTAAGTATAATGAATTATTTAAGAATTATGTTAAGAGGAATAATATTACTTTTTACTATATTTTCAATTAGCACTTCAGTTGCACAGACCGAATTTATTACCACTTGGAAAACAGATAATCCTGGTCCTTCTATAGATACATCTATTAGAATACCTATAGATGGCACAGGTTATAATTTTGAGGTTGATTGGTCTTATGACGGACTTACTTTTAATGTTGAAGACACCTTTACGGACGCACAACTGGGAATTGGATACGCCGGTCATAACTATGGGGCTGGTAATGAAGGCACTTATACTGTTGCGATTCGCGGTACGTTCCCTCGTATTTATTTTAACAATAGTGGTAGTAAAGAGAAAATACTTACCATAGAACAATGGGGAAACATTGCTTGGGACTCTTTTTATAGTGCCTTTATGGGCTGTTCTAACCTTAACATTACCAATCTTTCTATTGATAATCCTGACCTCTCAAATGTTACAGACATGTCTAGAGCCTTAATGCGTTGTAATGCATTTAATGGCGATATTACGGGCTGGGATGTGAGTAGTGTTACGAATCTTTACCAGATATTTTGGCGTTCACCATTTAATCAGGATATTGGAAGTTGGGATGTGAGTAATGTGACGAATATGGACGAGATGTTTTATGACTCATCATTTAATCAGGATATTGGAAGTTGGGATGTGAGTAGTGTTACGAATATGGTCCAGATGTTTGGTGACTCATCATTTAATCAGGATATTGGAAGTTGGGATGTGAGTAATGTGACGGATATGTGGAGTATGTTTGGTGACTCATCATTTAATCAGGATATTGGAAGTTGGGATGTGAGTAATGTGACGAATATGAGTGGTATGTTTTATAATTCACCATTTAATCAGGATATTGGAAGTTGGGATGTGAGTAACGTACAAAGTATGTCTAGTATGTTTAGGATATCAGACTTTAATCAGGATATTGGAAGTTGGGATGTGAGTAATGTGACGCATATGCATAATATGTTTGTGAATTCACAATTTAATCGGGATATTGGAAGTTGGGATGTGAGTAATGTGGGGAATATGGATTCTATGTTTTCGGGTTCACCATTTAATCAGGATATTGGAAGTTGGGATGTGAGTAGCGTACAGATTATGGCTAATATGTTTATGGATTCACAATTTAATCAGGACATTGGAAGTTGGGAATTGAATAGCATATTTAGTCTGGATAATATGTTTTTTGATGGGTCGCTTTCAACAACTAATTATGATAACTTGCTTACAGGTTGGGCTAATAATGATAATTTGAACCCAAACGCTAATGCTTCAAATATGGGAGCCACCTATTGCAATGGCAATTTTGCGAGATATTACCTAATAAATTTTTTTAATTGGAATTTATCTGACGATGGAGAAGATTGTTCTACTCTTGGGATTGATGAAACAGAAAATAACAATCAGTTCTCTTTTTATCCCAATCCTTCAAATGGTCTAATACATTTTAAAGGTATTCAAGAAGAAACTAAAATTGAGATTTTTTCTATTTCGGGTAAAAAACTGTTTGAAAAAATTGTGTTTGATAATTCCGAAATTAAAATAGATTTAAATAGTGGTATTTATTTAGCCAGACTTACTTCATCTTACAAAACATCGTCCAAAAAACTAATAATAAATTAATTTGTTTTAATTTACCAAATCGTCTTTTGATGAGGTTGTTTATTCTGTTCGCAGAATGTCATTACAGAAGTTAGAAGTTTTAAAACTGAAAACCATATAAGATTGATAATTAAAATTCAGCAACTTTTAAAAAGTTGCTAACAAATTCATGTTGGTTCGATAATTGGAAGCTTTCCGCTACTACAAACCAGATACGAAAGTGTCTGGTTTTTTTGTGAATGAAATTTTAAGTTGTCTTCGTAAACTTAGTAAACATAAAAATAGATTCGAGCATCAAATCTGGTTTGTTGTGCAAGCTTTATTTTATGGTCCAATGCGTATAGCGAGTTAATCCAGTTCTTGCTATTAAGAAAGTCTCTTGATTTTTCAAGAGACTTTCTTATATTTATAGATTGTTCCTTTTAAAAACTAATGGTCTACGAAACAACAATATTGCAATATTTTGTTTCGTAGATCTCTTAATTTAAATCACCCAAAACTTCTCAATAAAACGTGTGCTTGTAAATAATACTTGCCTGTTTTATAGTTTTTCTCTTTTTGGAAATTTAAATTAATAATCTCTCCAAATCTAGTATGCTGTTCGAGGTGGTGAATAAGTGTAATAATAGCATTATAATCACCTTCTAAAGTAAATTGATACGTGCTAACGTTTATACTGTTTTTATTGATTTGATGCGGTTCTATAAAATTACTAAGCTTAATATTATTACTATCAGCATATGAATTTATCGTTTTTAATATGCTGTTTTGAATTGAATTCCCTTTTAATTGATATATGGTAAGTAAAGAATCATAATGTATCTCCTTTTGTTTTAATGAAGCGAGTTGCATTGGCATATTATCAAAAATAACAGCTTCTTTCTTTAAAGTATTATAGTCTTGTTTAGTCTTTAGTGTATTTGAAAAGGCAAATTTATACGCAATCAAAATTAGTAGTATAAAACAGCCAACAAGAATGATGTTTTTAGTTTTTTGTTTCATTTTCTATATAAATTTTAAATGAAAATAATGATGAGGATGTTGTTGTATCTTCAAAGTTTATAATCTCAATTTTATGTATCCAGTGTTTTATTTCAAGTTGAGATATCCATTCTGAAACGACAACTCTTTCAGATGAAGCTCCTGAAATGATAATAATATTGGTGTCATTTATAATTGATTTATTGGCTTTTATTTTTTTTAGTAGAGGTTGATAATTTAATTTTGATAATATGATAGATTCAGGGAGACTGCTAATAAGTTCATTCGCATAGAACGAGCTTTTAGAAGCATTACTTTTTAGTACATCTTCAACTACTTTTTGAATTTTCTGAACGTTTTCATTAAGACGAATTACTTTGTTCTTTGAAGTGTTTAGTACCTGAGTAGTTTCCTTTAATGTATTGACTTTTTCATAATAATTATTAAAGACAAAAAAGTTAATTAATAAAGCCGCAAATAAAGCCGATAATCCTATTTTAATAAATTGGATGAAGAATGTTTTTTCCTTAAAATCTCTTTGTAAATCATTTTGTATATCACCAAAAAGTGATTCTATAGCTTTCGTTTTAGTAATTAGACTTAAGGCAGAAGAAAAATTTAATAGTTCTGTAGTATTGAGACTTGTATTATTAAAGTTATAAGTCGTTTTGTTTGAACTGTGGTCAGCTAGTATATTAACTATTTGATTATTTTCTTTACTGATAATTGCATTAGACGTATGAATTTTATCTTCGGAAATTAAATGAACTAGTGATGCTATCATCAAGTTACCTAAGGAGAAATCTATAATGGATATATGATGTGATCTATAATCATTTAAAAGTTCGTCTAAATAGGTCTTTCTACAAATAGCTATATAATGAACATTCTCTTGTTTTAAAATTTCATAATAAAAATCCTCTATTTTAATATTAGGGAATGCTAGATGAGTTAATTTTAAAGTGTCTAATTCACTGTTTTCTATTTTTTTAGTGATAATATTTTCGTTATTGATTATCAAAAAAACAGGCTTGTTTTTAGGGATGTACTTAGTAGATTCAGTAAGGTTGTTAAACTGAAAACTGTGTTCAACTTCAACTTGGTTTTTCTTTTTTTTTAGTGTAATACCATAGTATAGTGGTTCTCCATTTTGTTGTGTTTGCTCAACACTATAAAAATGATTTCCAAAGGTTAAATATGATATTAATTTGTCTTTCATTAATAAATAACTGTAGGTTTAATAAATACGGTGAGTTTTGATTTTCTAGCTTCTCTAACACGTTTACTGAAGAGCCATTTTAGGATTGGAATTCTCGCTAAAAAGGGAACTCCAGAACCAGAATTATTTTTATAGTTTTCTTCTAATCCACCTAAAATAGCAATGTCTTGATCTTTCATTCGTACAACTGAAGAAAAATTACGAGAGTTTATGTCTGGTGGAGCATCATCTGCAATACGTTGTCCAAAACTAGATTGAATCACATTAATATCTAACAGGACTTGTTTGTCTCCTGTAACGTAAGGTTTAATATCTAATCCTAATTTTGCGTCAATAGGGAAGTAGTTTCGTATTTCTGAAACTTGCGGATTATCATTGCCTATAACATTTCGTTGTACTATAGCATAATATGATGTTTGACCATTAGAGAATGATGCCTTATGTCCATTTAAAGTTGCTAACTTAGGAGTGGATTTAATCTTTAAATCACCATTGGTTTCCATTGCTTTTATTGTCGCAAAAAAATTAGGAACAACTCTACCAAAATTAAAAACCGATGTGTTACTAAATCCATTAATTATCTTATTAATAGTTTGAGCTCCTAAGGTTAAATCTGTTGTTGGAAATAAACCACCTTGAGTGGTTACTGGAGCATCTCCAATTCCCCAAGAAACCCCTGCTTCTAAAGTATTGGTTGTTTGGGCTTCAACAATCATGACTTCAATTAGAATCATAGGAATTGTTTTATCAATATTTTGTATGAAACTCTTGAAGAATTCAATTCTGGCACTGGTTCCTGTGACATAAATGTTGTTTAATTCAAAATCTACTTTAAAATCTAATCCTTGTTTAATCTCTTCAGGAACAATGTCTAGAATGCTTCTTGATTCCTGATTTGTCAATTGAGCGTTTTGGTTATTATAATTTTGTGATCTGTTAAGATTAGTGCCATTGTTATAATTGGTTTGGTTTCTAAAACCTTGATCTGCCGTTACAAAATTATCTCTTACATTGTTGTTTGTTACCATAGATTCTGGATCAGACATTATGTTTACAGAGCGATGTCTGAGTGTAATAATTTCAACCTTACGAACACTTAATTGATTTGTTGTTCCAAAGAAATAAATATCACCTTCTTTTTTAAAGGTATAGCTTGTAGGTGCTGTTGTGTTTTCTTGTCGGTTAGAATTCCTGTTACTTGAAGTGGAAGAACTATTATTGTCTTCATTTGACAAATTGATAGTAACTTGAGGTTCAAATATCTTAACTAAAAGATCATCAAATGTTATAGCTTTTGTTTTTAAAGTCACATTACCAGCCTGTTCTAATGGTGATGCCATGAATATATTTAAATCAAGAGAATCTTTTGCTACTCTAATTATAGTTGAGATTGGTGTATCTATAAAGTCAACATCTAATAACTGAGCATTTTTATTTAATACCTTAAAGCTTAAATTTGGATTTAATCTGTTTTGAAGACTTCTATTTTTACTCGTTTCATTGTTTGCCGCTATAGTATCAAAAATGTAAAAATCATCTTTGGTTTTAGTAAGCGTTAAATTATTTGCCAATGCTATTTTATCCATTGCAGTGTCAAAATCTGTTGTTTTGATATACGAGGTTATTTTTAGATTTTCCATTCCAGGCGCATACATCAAATTTTTAGCACTAGCATCCATAATGCGTTTAAAAACATCATAAAGATTGTTTCCTTTTGTATCTATTGCTATGGTTTCGTTATTTGGATTGAAATCTATAGCAAAAGGATAGGTTTTATCTTCTTGAATTGGAATATGAGGTTTAATGGATAAAATGTTACCTGTAAATTCAATATTTAAATGATATTCTTTACATAAGAACATTAAAACATTAGTTACAGTAGTAACATCAGAAAAGTTGTTAGTTATGTTAATCTGGTTCAGCTTTGGAGCGATATTAATACTAATATTATGGACATTAGATACGGCTAGTAAAAAGTTTGAAAGTGTGACTTCATTGAGATCAATATTGGCATCTAGTTTTTCAGTTAAGCCTTTATTAATAGTTGATAAACTATCTAATTGGTTTTGAATTTCTGATAAACGATCATCTATTTGAGCTTGCCCAACAGTAAAAGTTAGTAATAATATAATTAGTGATACTAATAATTTCATCTATGTTTTTGTATTAAATTAAGAGAGAATACACTTCATCAATAGAAGTAACTCCGTTTTTAACTAGGTTAATGGCATTATCTTTTAAAGTTATTATGCTTTGTTTTTTTATGTAATTATCAATTTCAAGATTGTTATTTTTTATATGTGATACCAATTCATTAGTTATGGGTATAATTTCATAGATTGCTTTTCTGCCAGAATAACCTGTATAGTAACAGGTATCACAACCAACAGGAATTGACTTCTGTTTTAGTGCTTTTGGTATCGTAAATGAACTTGGAAAATCTGTATTTTTAATAGACCTCTCTTCTTTACAGTTATCACATAATTTTCGTACTAATCGTTGAGCAACACTTACATTTAAAGTACTCGCTATAAGAAAAGAAGGAATGTCCATGTCTATTAACCTTGTGATGGTTGCCCAAGCCGAATTGGTGTGAATTGTAGACAAAACTAAGTGCCCTGTTAGTGCGGCTCTAATAGCCATGTTTGCGGTTTTAGAATCTCTAATTTCACCAACCATAATAACATCTGGATCTTGTCTTAAAAAGGTTCGGAGTGTACTGGTAAAATCAAGGCCAATATTTTCTTTCAATTGTACTTGATTTATGCCTTCAAGGGTATATTCTATAGGATCTTCAATGGTTAGGATATTTTTGTCTTCGTCGTTTAGTAATTTTAGTGTTGCATAAAGTGTGGTTGTTTTTCCTGAACCCGTTGGTCCCGATATTAGAATTATTCCGTTGGGTTTTTTTATGGTTTCTAGATAGATATTTAATTCATTAGCAGAAAACCCTAAATCACTTATATTAATATGATCTGCATCTTTGCTTAATATTCTGAGTACTAATTTTTCGCCATGAAGTATAGGTAACGAGGAGACTCTTATATCAAATTCATCAGTTGGTGTTTTTATAGTAATACGGCCATCTTGAGGTCGTCTTTTTTCTGAAATATCTAATCCAGCTTTGATTTTTAATTTATTAATAATTACTGGATATTCTTTTTTACTTATAATGAAGTATTCTTTTAGTTTTCCATCTAACCTAAACCGAACTCTGCATTTGCTTTCATAAGCTTCAAAATGAATATCACTACTGCCAATATCCTTAGCAGTGGTTAATAATTGCTCTAAAAAATCAGAGGAATAACTAAAGGCTTTCGTTTGTGAATTGTTTTTAACTCTGTAATTAGACGATAGGTATTGTTTTATGTTTTCATTAGAGTCTTTAATGAGTTGTATAGGTCTTCCTAATATAATTTGTAGCTCTTGTTTTAAAGTTTCAGAAGCATCTATAGATTTGAATGTAAGGCATGCGCCTTTATCACTAATAGGAATTATATTATATTGATAGGCTTGTTCGCTACTAATGAGTTGAGATAATTGTGCGCTTATTTTGTAATCTTCTTTTATCATAACTAAAAGGCGTATAAAGAATTAGTTATACCTAACCAAAATGCCAAATAGGATAGTCCAAAAAACAAACTTAAATAGCCCGCAAGTGGAACCGATGTAATGCTAGAGCGCTTTTTTAGAATAAGATGAATCACTAATGAAAATAGTAATGCGAAAACAAATAGTGTTAAAAATGAAATTGTTGAAAACGAGAAAATTAAACTGATAAAGAGAAACGCATCTCCAAGACCAAAAGCGTCGCTGAATTTTATTTTTAATATAAACCTTGAGTACAAAAGCACTGCTGTTAAGAGCAAAACGATAAATAGTAAATTGAGTACAATGGCTATTAGAAATAATTCGGGTAGTGTGCTGTTATAAAATAGAAAGCCACTACAAAGTGCAACTAATGGAAATAAAAACCAATAGACAAGGCGTTCCTTATAATCTTGATAAAAGATCAATCCTAATAGTAGTATTAATATGATTTTTACAATAATCATTAGTCTTTAATGAGTTGTTTTGGTCCGCCATCTTGATTGATTTCCCAAACATTATAAATGCCATCACCATCAAAATCTGTAATAGCTGTTGCTCGAGCTACAAAACTGGTGTTATCAGCATTTAAAATTTCATAAATATAGTTTGCAGTTCCATTTTCTTTAACGGTTTTTGGAGCTTCAAAATCTAATTCATATAAATCTGTTGTGTATTTTGAATACAGATAGCGATTTAATTTTTGGTTGTTTTGAATTTGTTTCAATTGCATTTGAGCTTCGATACTTTTTGCTTTTGCAACTAAGGGCATCAGGTTTGGCAAAGCGATTAACATAAAAACACCAATAATGAGAAGCACAATAAGGACTTCTTGGAGGTTAAACGCTTTTATTTTTAGTTTTAAATTCATCTTGTTTTTTTAAATAAACCCACATTCTTTTGCTTTAGAAATCAAAAGACGATCATTACCATTCTGAACTTCAAATAGGTCTTTCAAATTTCTCTTTCTATACTCTATAGCGCTTTTAGATAATGGGATAATTTTTGTAATGTCTTTCATTTGCGTCCCCTTAGATATTTCATAAAGTAATTGTCGATCGATTTTATCAAGTACAAAATCATTAGACATATTAACCCTCATTAATTGTAAAATGAATTTACTATAATAAGGTTCGTTGCTAATAACTGTAGTAATAGCATCCATGAGTTTTACAAAATCAATATCGCTTTTTATAAGAAAGCCCTCAGGGTTTAATGATTTTAGAATATTATTTAACTTATAATTATTATTATAAGACGTAAAAACAATAGTCTTTACGTTTGGGAATAATTCTTTAGTTCTAACACCAATATCTACTCCCGATAATAATTTTTTATCAAGAGAAGCAGGAATGCTAATGTCTAAGAGCAATAAATCTATAGGAATAGAATGTACCGCATTTTGAATCTCAGCATTTGCCGAATCACAGTTAGTAACAGATTTTATTTTAAAATCTAATAATCCATTAGCTTCACTTATTTGATGCAATGCATTTTCTAATACATTGATAATTAGTGGTTCGTCTTCTATAATTAAGACGTTTATTTTTTTTGCCATAGTATGTAAATAGAATAGTTATCATTAATATTTACGCTACTAATATACTTTAGGGAGTAAGAAAGCTTAAAGGTTTTTGCTTTAACATTTAAAGCAAAAACCTTCATTTTTAAAAGCTTAAAAAGTAAACATTTTTTTTGTTAAGGCATTAGATTTATCGAATGTTTTTTACCAATAATTAAACTTTTATAAATGAAAAATTTTGCCGCATACATTATTACTATACTAATAGTTTTAATGGGTTCATATATGTATGGACAAGAATTACCAGAAGTCATTCCACCTTCACCAACTGTAGCTAATTTAATGCAGTTTGAAGAAGTGCCAGTAAGTTATTATACGGGTCAGCCTAATATTTCTATTCCAATTTATAGTAAGTCTATAAATAGTGAACTAGGAATCAATATTGCCTTAAGTTATAATACCCAAGGTATTAAAATAAACAGTCGTTCCAGTTGGTCAGGAACAGGTTGGTCATTGTTTGCTGGAGGTACAATATCAAGAACAGTTAGAGGTGTTCCAGATGAGAGTGCTAATAATTTAGCAAAAGGCGTATTGCATTTAGATAATTATTGGGATTATGAAACACTTCCAGATTCACTCAAATTAAAATACAATTGGAGAGCTGTTGGTAGTAGCACAAATAAGAATGATACAGATGTAGATTTGTATCAGTTTAATTTTTTAAACTATTCTGGACGATTTATTATTGTAAAAGAAGGCGGTAATCTTGTTCCAAAATTAATTTCTAAAAGCCAAAATTTTAAGATTGAGTTTGTCCATAATTCATACATCATGAGTAGTTTTATTATTACAGACGCAAATGGATACAAGTATACTTTTGATATTATAGAGAGTACGACTTCAACTCCAGTAACAGGATCTGAATCACAAGAAGGTGTTCAAACAATTCCGTCTTCTGGAGCAAGTGCTGATTATATAGCAAATTCGGCATGGCATTTATCGAGCATAAAAGCAAGTAACGATGTTGTTTTAGCAACTTTTAATTATAATGATGTATCGGAAGATTATTTGGTTTCGGTTAATAGGTCTTATAATGATATTATAGAGGTTGATGGTTTAACTATAGCTCAATTATTATCAAATCCATATAATTTAGGGCAACTAAAACCAAAATCGACACTTAGTTATTTTTCTACAAGTACAGTTACTAAAAAAATATCAAATATTGTCTTTAGAGATTCAACTAAAGTGTTTTTTGATATATCAGCAAGCTCACATCCAGAAACAGGAGGTGCAGTATTAAATACAATTAGAATTGTTGATGCAAAAGACCCAATGAATATAATAGAGAACAAACGTTTTGAGTTTGATTATACAGATCCATTAATATCAAATCCTTCACGTTTATGGTTATATGGTATAACAGAAACCGCAAATGGAACACATCAGGATTATAAGTTAGAGTATTATAATGAAGAGAATCTAGCAGAATTTGATTCAATAGAAACAGACCCTTGGGGTTATGATAGCGGTATTGGCTCAACGACAATTAATTGTGGCACGAATTCAACGTTTAGCGGACATAAAATAGAAACGGGATTATTAACTTCAATAGAGTATCCAACAGGTGGTGTGAAAGAATTTGTGTTTGAGCATAATTCGTATTCCTATATCGGAGATCAAATTATAGATGATGACAACTATATGATTAACCCAAACAATTCAACAGTATATCATGAATATGGAAATTTCAGTCATCAAAATCAACCAGCAGGTAGTGTGTTTTTAGTAGATACCATTACACTTGACTTTGAACAAGATGTTTATATAAGCTCAAATATTACGAGTAGTAATTTTCCAGAAGATTATAGATTGGAACTTGTAAGTAATAATCTAAGCTATAGTGGATTGATAGAAATGGGAGAAAGCTGTAGGATTGTGAAAAATGTCCCAGCAGGAACATATCAATTAAACTTAAGAGTTGTAGATTTAAATATAGGTCATAACATTGTTGTAACAACTATAGTAGATTATCTTGATGGGAATAGTAATCCAGCTGTTGAGATGATAGGTGGCGGTGTACGAATAAAAGATATCATTTTTAAAAATAATAGTTCAGCGAGTACTTATGAGAAAAAAATCACTTATGAGTACCCTAATGAACAAATCTCAGGAGGACTCAATAATCTTGCAACGTCATCTGGGACTATTGATTCAAAACAAGATCGTTTGGAGAGAAATTATACTCATAATGTTACTAAACGATTATTTAATTTACCTGTAAATAATCCAGGTGGTTTTCTTCCTAGAGTAATACAATATAAGGTTAGAGAAAAAGGCGTCAATGTCGAGTTATCTCAGGGCTCATATGTTGGGTATCGCCATGTAAAAGTTTCTGAGGAGAATAATGGTTATAGTACCTATAGTTATACCTCTGCTTATGATTACCCAAGCGCTTCAAGTTCATTTTTGCTTCCGCATTCATCGCCTAGGGAAAACTTAGACTATAAAAGAGGATTATTGTTAGAACAAAAAGTTTATGATAACAGTTCTCCAGCTAGAATTTTAAAGAAGGTGAGTAATCTAGATGCTACTGGTCTTCCTAATTATTATTATGATAAGGAATTTATTTCTAAATCAAGATATGCTTATAAACAAGATGGTTGTGAGTATATGCAATTTTATGATCGTTATGAAGATTTTAGAGATACACAGCCAACACCGGGATTAGTTCCATTATGCAATGGTGGTTTATGTATTCCAACTACGTCCTTTAATAACTGTGGCGGAGCGATTTCACAAATACCAACCGATTTTGAATCGGGATGGGCTCAGTTACTAGGAACAACCACAACAGCGTATTTCTATGATGGGAGTACTGTAAGTACAAAAGAAAGTCGACAAGAATTTGAATACAATTATGACAACTATCAAATAAGTGTTCAAGACAGCTATTTTGATGAGTTAGGGGCATCTCAACATCTCAAAACCCAGTATTATTATCCAACAGGAACATCTCCTATTGTAACTAAGTTAATTGCTTTAAATAAACTCAATACTGTATTAGAAACCCGAACTTTCAGAAACGGAACACTACTTGGTAAGACGCAAAATATTTATGATGAATTTGCAATCAATCAACTTTTACCACAAGACATACAGGTGAGTAAAGGGAGTAGTGCTTTAGAGTCTCGGATAGAATTTAAAAGATATGATACCTATGGGAACCCTTTAGAGGTTAATAAAGTAGACGGGATTCCTATAAGTTACATTTGGGGTTATGATAATATGTACCCTGTTGCAAAGCTAGTTGGTGTTAGTTTTTCTGAAATTGAAACACATTTAGGTACTAATTTTAATGCAGGTTCTGGAGCGCTTACAGCCCAGCAAATAACGACATTGAAATCTAATTTTCTAGCAGCTCAAATATCAACTTACGAATATGATACTATGGTTGGAATAACCAAAATGACCGATGCTAGAGGTTATTTTATGACCTATCACTATGATGAATTTAATAGACTCATACATGTTAAGGATAAGGATGGGAATATTTTAAGTGAAAACGAGTACAATTACAAAAACCAATACTAAATCATGCATCATATTATGAAAACATCACTAATTACATTAGCCTTTGCTTTAGTGTCATCTTTAGTATTGGCACAAACAACAACAGAAAACTACGTAAAATCGACCACGTATAAAGTCCCTGTATCCAATCAAACAGAGATAAGTGCGTTAATTGATGACGACAAAGTAGAAAGCATTACCTATTTGGATGGCTTAGGGCGTCCAAAAGGAAGTATCGCCAAACAGGCAGGAGGGAATAAGGAAAATATAGTAACGCCAATAGTCTATGATAATTTAGGACGACAAATTTTTGAGTACTTACCAGTAACAACAACATATACAGGGACTAGTGCTTTTAATTTCACAGGCAATACAGGTCTTATTTTAAGTCAAGAGAGTCACTATTATGCAAAATATCCAGACGAGAACTGGACGAGTTCCTCTAATGTGAATGCCTATTCAGAGAAACACTTTGAAGCGTCACCATTAAATCGCATCTTAGAACAAGGCGCTCCAGGTGATGCATGGCGATTAGATCCAAACTCAGATACCGATCATACCATTAAGTTTGATTACCAGTTAAACACAAGTGTTGATGAAGTAGATGCTTTTAAAGTAATTTTTCCAACCTTAAATACCGAAACCCCACAATTATACTATCAAGGGGAATTTACACCTGGCGAGCTTTATAAAAGCATAACAAAGGATGAGAATTGGGAACCAGGTCAAATATATCCTAGATCGCATACAACTGAAGAGTATAAAAATTCTTTAGGCCAAGTGATTTTAAAACGAACGTTTATTAAAGACACAAATCATGATACGTACTATGTATATGATGATTTTGGGAATCTAACTTATGTATTATCACCAAAAGGTACAGGTCTGATATTAGTGTCTGAGCGCTATAAAACGTTTACAGATAATATAAAACATACAAGTTTTGTTCCCTTAGACAAATTTGGTAATCCAAGTACTGGAGGTAGTGGCAATGCTAATGTAATTATAGATGCTACTGCCAATACAATTACTGTAGATTTTAATATGAGTTTTAATTCGAGTATTGATCTTAAAAATGGGGCCATTTTTTTATTGAGCAAATCTATGCCAGATATGATTATAGGAACCATAGATAATGGTAATTATACAGTCTCTATTCAAGATAACTTTTTATATATCGTAGGAAGTGGATCTGTTTCAGGAGTGGTTGAGAATATCACTGCTAGTTTACCAGCATATTCTATTAGTACTACAGCACTTGAAGATTTATGCTACCAGTATCATTATGATGTAAGAAACCGACTTATAGAAAAGAAAATCCCACAAAAAGGCTGGGAATATATCGTGTATGATAAGTTAGACAGACCAATTTTAACTCAAGATGCTTTGCAACGTTCTAAAATAATACCAGAATGGTCATTTACCAAATACGATCAATTTGATCGTGTGGCTTATACAGGGATTTATAGTACCTCAAATTTTAGATCAGGTATACAAGGGACTAGTGATAATCAAACACAAATCTCAGTAGCATCAGCAACACATCCTAGTACCATTGATGGCACCTCAGTATATTATACAAATAATGTATACCCAACATTAAATCTAGCCTTACACACGGTTAGTTATTATGATAGTTATAATGCAACCTTAAGCACCGCATTTCCAGATCCTACAACTGTATTTAATGTATTAACAAATTCAGAAACCAAATCTCTAGCAACAGGAAGTTTAGTACGTGTGTTAGAGACTAACGATTGGATTACCTCTGTAAGTTATTATGATGAAAAGGCGCAACCTATTTATATGGGAAGTGAAAACAGCTATCTTAATACAACAGATATCATTAAAAGCGAACTTGATTTTATAGGAACTCTAACAAAAACCGAAAGCCATCATACTAGAAATAGTACAACAATAATTGTCACCGACAGATTTACTTATGATCATGCCAATAGACTACTCACCCAAAAACAACAAATTACAGGTGAGCCTGAAACACTTATTGTAAAAAATGAATATGATGAGTTTGGACAATTAAAGACAAAAGCTATTGGTGCTAGTGAAACTTCACCATTACAACGTGTAGATTACACCTATAATGTTAGAGGTTGGCTTACACAAATTAATGATCCTGAGTCTATAGCTAACGACTTGTTTAGTTTTAAAATTAATTATAATACCACGAGTCTAGGTTTAAATAACGAGGCTTTATACAATGGTAATATTAGTGAAACGATTTGGAAAACAGCCAACGACCCAAGTGCAACTATTAGAGGGTATGCTTATGAGTATGATGCTCTAAATAGAATTACCTCTGGTAATATGGCTATAGATACAGGCGCAGGATATACCCAGGCTAGTGGGTATCATCTTAACGGACTTCAGTATGATAAAAATGGAAATATAGAATCATTGATGCGTACAGGAGCAACCAATCTATTTGATAATCTTATTTACACCTATAATGGCAATCAGTTAGAACAGGTTAGCGATTTAGTTACCAATCAACAAACCGAAGGTTTTATAGATGGAAATACCGTAGGTAATGATTATGTGTATGATGTAAATGGTAATATGACTGTCGATAAGAATAAAGATATCACAGCGATTACATACAATCATTTAAATTTACCAACTGAGGTTGAATTTAATAACTCTAGTATAGAGATAATTAATTATATTTACGACGCAACAGGTGTAAAACTAGAAAAAGTGGTTAACGATAAAGGTAACATAACAAATACCGAATATGCAGGCAA